>ORMF012140960.1_pt1 | contig 11609 bp, 11 predicted proteins | sample 1779871 | NCBI WGS metagenome assembly ORMF01 (sample SAMEA104232316, study PRJEB22302) | groundwater metagenome | biome: forest; feature: aquifer; material: groundwater | place: USA | collected 2011-08-07 | depth 5.4 m
GGGGGGGCCTCTGCGTGGACCGAGTTCGAGGTTCGCCCGAGAACGGCCCCCCCGCCCCAATCCTGGGGAGCTTCGTTCACTCGATATTACCCCCGCCCGATTCTGGGGAGCTTCTTGCAAATAGGTACCGTGGGGAGCCGCACTCCGGGATCGCGCACAACCGGCGTCGCCTCGCAGCGGTAAAGCATCGGCGCGCGCGAACACACCGGATTGAAAGCGGCAGCTTGCGCCGTAGAATTACCCTCGCCCACTCATCACTCACCACTCACCCCTCACGCCACCCCTCGGTTGACGCCCACCCCGCCTTTCGAATATACTAGCCCCACCACTTCAGGAGTTACTTCGAACTGCGGGAAATCCTCACTATTCTGGAGAAAGACGCGCGCACCACCCCTGCTCGCATCGCGGAGCTGACCGGGATTCCCGTGGCCGTCGTCACCAAGCAGATCGGCGAGTGGGAGAAGGCGGGAGTCATCCGCCGTTACAAGACCGTCATCGACTGGGAGCGGGCGGGCGACGAGCGCGTGGCGGCATTCATCGACGTGTCCGTCACTCCCGAGCGCGGAACCGGTTTCGACGACATCGCCGCGCGCCTCTACCGTTTCCCCGAAGTCCGTTCGGTGTTCCTCGTCTCCGGCGGGCACGACCTCCGCGTGATCGTGGAAGGGTCCAACATCCGGGAGGTCGCTAACTTCGTCGCGGAGAAGCTGGCGACCGTCGACCGGGTGACCGCCACGAACACACACTTCCTCCTGAAGCGATACAAGGACGATGGAGACGTCTTCGTGGAGTCCGAGCCCGATCAGCGCCTGGCGGTCGCGCCTTGAAGCCGCTGAACCAAGCGGTCGCCGCCACACCGCATTCGGGCATCCGCCGCTTCTTCGACGTGGCGAGCCGGATGGAGGGCGTCATCTCCCTCGGAGTGGGCGAACCCGATTTTGCCACACCCTGGCACATCCGCGAAGCGGCCATCTACGCCATCGAGCGAGGCAACACGACATATACGGCCAACGCCGGTCTTTTCGAGCTGCGCAGCCTGATCTCCACCCATCTCTTCCGGCGGTACGGGGTCCGTTACCATGCCGACGGAGAGATCGTCGTTACGGTAGGAGTTTCCGAAGGGCTGGACCTGGCGCTGCGAGCGCTGCTCAATCCGAGCGACGAAGTGATCTTCGTCGAGCCGAGCTACGTGTCATACGCCCCCGGCATCGCGTTTGCCGGCGGGGTTCCCGTTCCGGTCCGGTCGCATGGAGAGGACGGATTCCGGCTGTGCGCGGATGAGATCGCGGCCGCGGTCACCCCGCGCACCAAGGCGATCCTGATCTGCAACCCGAGCAACCCGACGGGCGCGGCGCAGAAAAAAGAGGATTTGCAGGCGCTTGCCGACATCGCGGCGGCCAACGACCTATATATCATCTCGGATGAGATCTACGACCGGCTGACATATTCGGGCGAGCACGTTTGCATTGCGAGTCTGCCCGGCGCGCGCGAACGCACAGTCCTTTTGAATGGGTTTTCGAAGTCCTATGCCATGACCGGGTGGCGGATCGCATATGCATGCGCGCCTCCGGAGATCGCCGAGAGTATCCTGAAGATCCATCAGTATTCCATGCTCTGTGCGTCGCGTGTCTCCCAGATGGCCGCGATCGAGGCGCTTCAGTATGGGGAGACCGACGTGCTCGAGATGGTATCGGATTATGACCGGAGGCGCCGCTTCTTCGTGAACGGGCTGAACCGCATCGGCCTCGACTGCCACGAACCGACCGGCGCGTTCTATGCGTTTCCATCGATCGCGCGGACCGGACTGGGATCGGAGGAGTTCGCCGACCGGCTGCTCCATGAAGAGCGCGTGGCGGTCGTTCCGGGCAATGCCTTCGGGGAGTCCGGCGAGGGGTACGTGCGCTGCTCGTATGCCACCGGGCTGGACCAGCTCGAAGTCGCCCTGGCGCGGATGGGACGGTTCGTGGACAAGCATTCCAAGCGCGATAAGAAATCGCAATCGCGGGCGGCAGCCGCCGTATGACGCGATTCGTGCTCGCAGCGGTCATTCTCACGCTGATCCTGCTTGGACCTTTGCCGGCCGTGTCGGCCGACCGGATCGTCCTGGCGCCTCGCGGCATGGTAACCCCCGCGGGAACAATCAGGCTGGAGGCCGCCGCGCTCGCAAGAAATGGGCGGATTAATATCGAATGGCTGTCGGTGGGAATTCCGCCGAGAGATCTTGGGCTGGAGCTGGAGGCCGAGCGGTCGGATATGGGCGGGGATCGAGGCGAGGACTTCAGCTTGCAGTATACCCTGACCGGCAATGGCATCACGGAAATTGCCCCCGCCCTCACCATCGGATTGCGCGATCTGCTCAACCGGGGCTTTCAGGGGAGGTCGGTGTTCGCGGCGGTCACCAAGACGATCGGAATGAGCCGCCGCCAGGAGAACGTAACACGCGACTTGAAAGTCCACGTCGGCATTGGGACCGGTCCGATGCATGGACTATTTGCGGGCGTGGAGAATCGCTTCACCTTCGGGTTCACGGCTGCAGCGGAATATGCCGGCGGCCGGTTCAACGCCGCCGTGGCGTTCCCAATGACCCGGTATGGACGCGTGCGGGCGTACTCGCTGGACGGAGCCTTCTTTTACGGCCTCACCCTATCGGTCCAGCGATAATTCTTTGGCCGTGACATGGGATTTCTCGGCGCGCAGACGCACGCAATCGGGCGTCGGAACATTTTATCGCTAATTCTGGACTGTATTTCGAGGAACGATACGGTATAAAGACGGGAACGGCTCGCGAAAATCGCATCCGAGACTTTTATGACAGCTGAACAGATTCCGCTGACAATGGGCGATAACCGCCGCGTGGCTCTGATCAAGAGCGTCGCGACGAATAACCGTTTCTACGCACTCGTCACGCCCGAATCGGGAATTCACAACGCGGATACCATCGAATCGATCCCCGACGACCTCCTACTTGGAATCGCCTATCCCTGCCTCGAAGACGGCCTAAACGACTTCGCCGTCATCCGCACCACCTACGAAACACTGGACTGTTTCCCGGATGATCTGGAGATGCGCAAAGAACTTATGGAGATCGTCGACGACGCCCGCGAAAAGTTGGTCAAGCGATTGAAGGAGCTGAGGGAGCGCGTGGCATCGCGCAAGGCGCATTTCCTGGGTACCGATCTGGAGGAGTTCAAGTCTTACGCGCTCGACATTGTGAACCGCGGCTATCCGCGGCGCAACCTCGACAGCATGATGAAGCTGAACGTATTCGCGTCCGTCGCGGAAGCGGAGGGCCACGGCAACGGCGGAGAGCCGTACTTCCGTTATGAGTTTCGGGACGCCCCGAGCGGGAGCAATCTTTCCGATCTGCCCGCTCGCGATTTCGTCGCCGATATGTTTGGCGACGTTCTGGACAGCGTGACGGACGATGCGAACTATGACAGGAAGTACAGTTTCGATCGCAACGTATTCCAGAAGTTCATCGCTCTGATGTTCATCAACTACGCGACGACCGACCCGATTTTCTACGGAACCAACCGTGCGGATTATGGCGTTTCCGAAGAGAAGGATATGGAGCGGACACCGCTCTATGTGGCCGTCGCACGCGAGCTGCGGGAAATCGAGGCGCACCTAGCGGAAGAAGCGATCGCGGCTGGAGTTGGGGGCGAGAAGGACCGTGAAGTCGTCGAGCGGGCGCATCTTGGAGAGGAACATCTGGTTCAGCTTCCGGGCACACTCATCAATGAGGATGCGCTCCTGGGACCGATCTCATCCATCTGTGCAACGGCCCGACAGCTCACCAAGTTCGACGACCCGGAGACCGTGAAGTTTGCGCGAACGATCCTGTCCGAATCATCCCACCTGGTGGCAGTGCTAAAGCGATTGGGGATCGTCTCTCAATTCGCCTACGACCCCGGCAACTCCACGAAGGAACCGGAAGGTTAAACGAGAAGTCGAGTCCAAGACTTCACGTGGACTATTCGGCAAGACGCAACTCTCAAATCTGACCGGTCGGTCAATTCCAATACTTGCATCTATGCCGCGCAACGGCGTATACTGTCTTGTCGTATCGGCCGCTTGCCGGCGATGATCCCACGCGCCGCAGATTCTCCCTGAGGATTAGAAGATCGTGTCTCGCGGAACAACACCTTTAGAACAAAGCGCCCTTGAGTACGCCGTCGCTCACGAACGCCAAAATGGGCGGGGATCGGAGCGGGAAGCCTTAAAGAACGCGATACAGCGCGCGCAAGACTGGCTGCTCACGGCTCAAGATGAGGATGGTCATTGGCGTGGAGAACTGGAGGGGGACTCTATCCTCGAAACTGAGTATGTACTTCTCTTCCAATTCCTTGGAAATCCCGATCGGACGAAGCTGCGCAAGCTGTGTAATTATGCAATCCGGAGATGGCAAAACGCGGACGGCGGCTTCCCCATATATCCCGGCGGCCCCTCCGAAGTCAGCGCGTCCGTCAAGGCCTATTTCGCGTGCAAACTCGCGGGATTCAAAGCTGACGAACAGCTCATGCTGCGGATGAAGGAGCGAATTCTGGCGCTCGGCGGCGTCACACGCTGCAACACGTTTACAAAGCTCTATCTTTCAATCTTCGGCCAGTACGATTGGGAGGGCGTTCCGACAATTCCGCCGGAACTTTGCCTGGCCCCGACATGGCTCTATTTCAATGTATACGAGATGTCGTCGTGGTCACGCGCGCTGTTGATTCCCCTGGCCGTAATCAACGCCTGCCGCCCATACCGTCCAGTACCTGAGGACTGCGGTATCGACGAGTTGTTTGTCGGCGAGCGCAGGGGCAAGAACCTGCGCCTGCGCTGGGACAAGAGGACCTTAAGCTGGAAGAACTTCTTCCTAGTGGCAGATCGGGCATTGAAGGTGTACGATCGCAGCCCCGTTAAGCCATTCAGAAAACATGCGCTGAAGGCCGGAGAGAAATGGCTGCTGGAGCGACAGAAAGGAAGCGGTGGCCTCGGTGCGATCTTCCCGGCGATGACGCACGCGGTAATGGCCTACAAATGCATGGGATATCCGGATGATCATCCGGTGGTCCAGCATGAGCTGCGCGAGCTTGCGAAGTTCGAGATCGAAGATGGCGACGAGATTAGGGTCGCTCCCTGTGTATCGGCCGTGTGGGACACTGCGATCTCCATCAATGCGCTTATCGATAGCGGTCTCCCGAGGGAACATCCGGCCATACAGCGCGGAGTCGAATGGCTTTTGAGCAAACAGACCAACACCAAAGCCGACTGGGCGGTCAAAACGAGGGATGCCGATCCGGGAGGCTGGTTCTTCGAATACGAAAATGAGTTTTACCCCGATATCGACGATACGATCATGGTTCTTATGGCTCTTCGGAAGGCATCGTGTGACGATTGGCAGCCGTGGACCAGCGCACCCGGGAAGGTCCAGGATGCCATGCGGCGCGGGCTGAATTGGGTTTTCGCGATGCAGAACAAGGATGGAGGCTGGGGCTCATTCGACAAAGACAACGATAAGATGGTGCTTCAATATACGCCATACGCCGACCATAACGCGATGCTCGATCCGTCCACCGCCGACATTACGGCCCGTACGCTGGAGATGGCAAGCTATTTCGGAATGGACCAGGAAGATGAGCGAATCCGCAAAGCCCTCGAGTTTTTGCGCAAAGAGCAGGAACAGGATGGATCGTGGTTCGGCAGGTGGGGAGTCAACTATATATACGGAACGTGGCAGAGCCTGCGTGGATTGGCCCGAATTGGAGAGGACGTGCGATCGGGTATGTTCCAGAAATCGGCATCATGGCTTCGCGGAGTGCAGAATCCCGATGGGGGCTGGGGCGAGTCGTGTGCCTCCTACGACGACCCGGATGAATACAAGGCCAAAGGCCCGAGCACCGCGTCCCAAACCGCCTGGGCGCTCATGGGCTTGCTCAATGCAGGGGATATGTCAAGTACAGAACTGATGCATGGTCTACAATTCCTGGTCCGGACGCAAACACCCTATGGCTCGTGGGACGAGCCCTGGTTTACCGGGACAGGTTTCCCACGCGTCTTTTACTTGCGGTATCATCTATATTGTCACTATTTTCCATTGTGGGCGATGGGACAATATGTCGCCGCCACCGAAACGGAGATAACGCCATTAACGTTTAACGGCCACCGATGAGACTTTCCGCGCTCAGAAACCTCGGATCGGTATCGGAGGAGCGGCTGGCCGCAATCGGAATCCGTACACCCGAGGAGCTTGATGAGGCGGGGCCGGTGGAAGCGTATCTGCGTCTAAAGCAGGCGTTTCCAACGACGACGCTGAACTGGCTTTATGCCTTACACGGCGCACTGATGGACTTACGGTGGGAACATATCACGCCCGAGATGCGGCGCGAGCTGAGAGCCGAAGCAGCTGACAAAGAGGCAACTCGGCCTCAGAAGGAACTTTAGATGCGATTTCCTATAGGATTTACAATGGCGCAGGCGAAACACCGCGCCAAGATGCAGAAGCAGGGTCGAAAGCGATATCCGACCGTACTGATGCTGGAACCGCTCTACACGTGCAACCTCGCTTGCATCGGCTGCTCTGTTGAGCGCCATACGGGAAAACTGAAAGACCGCATGTCCCTGGAGACCTGCTTCAAGGCGGTCGACGATTGCGGAGCGCCGATCATCAATCTCTGCGGCGGTGAGCCGACGCTGTATCCGGAGCTTCCCGGCCTGGTACAGGGGCTTATCGATCGGGGCAAGTACATAATCTGCTGCACCAATGCCCTCAAGCTGGACACGAAGGTCTTCGAAGTGATTCCGCCCCATCCCCAGCTCTTTCTCATGATCCATCTTGACGGGATGCGCGAAACGCACGATTACGTCTGCAATCGAGAAGGCGTGTTCGACAAAGCGATCGAGATGATTCGGGAAGCGAAGCTCCGCGGTTACATCACGATGGTCAACACAACCGTGTTCAAAGAGACCGAAGTCGGCGAAGTCGAGGATATGTGCAAGCTCGCCGAAACCCTGAAAACCGATGGAATCCTCCTTTCGCCGGGATACGAATATCAGAGCGTGGAAGCCGATATCTTCCTGACCAAGGACCAGATCCACGAGAAGTTCCGCGCAATTCGATCGTTCTCAAGCAAGTATAAGGTTAATGCGACTCCCGTTTTTCTGGAGTTTGCCGCCGGTATGCGCGAGCTGCCCTGTTCGCCGTGGTCGACCGTAAACTATACTCCGATCGGCTGGAAGGCGCCCTGCTACCTCATTGGCGAGGCGTTCTATGAGGACTGGAACGAGTTCTGGAACAACACGAATTGGGAGTATTGGGAAAGTCGGATCGACGATAAGTGCCGGAACTGCAAGATGCACAGCGGATTCGAGCATAGCGCCGTAGAGGAGTCCATGAAAACCCTTAAGGGCAAGCTACAGCTGGCTGCGTGGACGCTCTCTAAATAGGTTGAGAGTTCTGGTCACGGGAGCGACCGGGTTCGTCGGCAGCCACGTTGCCCGGCTGCTCGTTGAACGAGGATTTGAAGTACGGGCGTTGGCACGGAAGACCAGCCGGACGGATCATCTCACGAACTGTGAGACATACTTCGGCGACCTTCAAGATCCTGCCTCTCTCCGTTCTGCCATCCGAGGGTGCACTCAGCTGTTTCACGTCGCCGCGGACTACCGGCTATGGTCGCGAGATCCGCAGGAGCTCTATCGCAGCAACGTCGATGGAACGCGCAACATCCTTACCGCCGCCCGAGACGAGGGTGTGGAAAGAGTTGTATATACCAGCACCGTCGGCGCGCTGGGAATTCCGTCGAGCGGAACGCCGGGTACAGAGACGACGCCTGTATGCATCGATAACATGGTCGGTCATTACAAGCGCAGCAAGTACCTGGCGGAACAGGAAGCGCTTCGAAGTTTTCGTGAAGATTTGCTGCCCGTTGTGATTGTGAACCCGAGCACTCCCGTGGGCGAGGGCGACATCAAACCGACCCCGACCGGCAAGATCATCGTGGACTTTCTGAATCGCAAGATGCCGGCTTATATTCAGACCGGATTGAACCTGGTTGATGTCAGGGACGTTGCCAAGGGTCATGTGCTGGCCGCCGAACGCGGCGTTCCGGGGGAAAAATACATCCTTGGAAACTTGAACATCACCCTCCGCGACATCCTTAGGCTGCTCGCACAAGCCACCGGTTTGCCTGCGCCGACAAAACGAATCCCGTATAGCGTCGCATATGCGGCCGCAGCCGCGGATACGTTTCTATTTGGTACAATACTAAGAAGTGAACCGCACATTCCGCTGGAAGGTGTGAAAATGGCCCGGAAATTGATGTACTTCGATTCGGCAAAGGCCGTGCGAGAACTTGGTTTCCCACAGTCGCCGGTCAACGAAGCGCTGGCTCGCGCGGTGGATTGGTTCCGGGCGAACAAGTACGTGAAATAGGAGAAAGTTGTGGCTGTTGAGACGAAGCGAAAAGTCACACTTGCGAAAGAGGTCGGTTTCTGCTTTGGTGTGAAGCGGGCGATCAACCTGACACGCCAGGCACTCTCCGAGCGGGAGGACGTCTTCATTCTGGGTGACGTGGTGCACAACAAGCACGTCACGGATGAGCTGGAAAACCGCGGCCTCCGTAAGATCGACGACATAGACGACGAGAAGTCCGGCACGATGGTGATACGCGCCCATGGTTTGCCCAAGATCAAGATCGGCGAAGCGAGGGATCGTGGACTGGAGATCGTGGACGCCACGTGTCCGATCGTCCTTCGCGCACAGGAAGCCGCCCAGTCTCTCGAGAACCGCGGCTATCAGGTCGTTATCATCGGCGATAGGAACCATGCCGAGATCAAGGGAGTTTTGGGAGCGCTGCAAAATCCAGCGCTCGTCGTCGACAGTATCGAGGAGCTCCGTGAAGCGAAGCGGACGCACAAGCTGCTGCGAAAGGTTGGCGTAATCTTCCAGACCACGCACGCGCTGGAGCTTTGCCGGGAGATAATGAACGAGCTGGTATTCATGTGCAAAGAAGTGAATATAATCAATACCATCTGCCGGCCGGTCCAAAATCGACAGGACGACGCATTGGATCTGGCTGAGCAGGTCGATCTCATGCTGGTAGTCGGCAGCCGCACAAGCGCAAATACAGTCGAGCTGGCGGCCCTTTGTCACCATCACAATCCACGTACGCTCCACATCCAGAACGCGGACGAGCTGCCTCTCGAGGACTTCGATTGGGCCGAACATATCGGCATCGCCTCGGGGTTGTCCACGCCGGAAGACCTCGTTGAAGCCGTGCGAGCCAAGGTGATGAAGCACGATGGCCCCGTACGCCTTGGAGCCGCTCCGGATCCCGCGCGCTATGCTCTCGCCGGACACTGAGTTTTCGGTTGGAATTGTGGTCGCGGTCCGTGAAGAGATGCGGGCGATACTCAAACGAGGATCGCCCGCTGTTGTCGAATCGACGGACGGGATGCAAATTCACCGCTTCCGACTGTCCGGTATGCGCGTATCCCTCGTGAAATCGGGAATGGGTCGCGAGCGAGCTGAGCGGGCTGGCCAACGATTAATTATCAACGATCAATCCAACATCGTGCTGGCGGCCGGATTCTGTGCCGGCTTGAGAGAGTCGGTGATACCGGGCGATCTGGTCATATCTGAATTCGTGACGGATCTCGAGGAAACGGACGGGAGCACTAAATCCGCGTCTAGCTATCAGACGCCGGCTGGTTTGATCGAGCCGACACTGACCACGCATGCTCGTGTATTCAATGGAGGAATCCTTACGGCGTCGGCGATCGCACGCGACTCGAAGGCGAAGCTTGCCCTCGCAAATTCTTTCCCAAACTGCCTGGCGCTTGACATGGAGTCGAGTGGTGTTGCGCGCGCAGCCTCCGCAAACGGGGTGCCGTGGATAGCGGTCCGGGCCGTGACAGACGGGGTTCAAGATGACCTTCCCCTCGATTTTGCGCGATACTCCAACGCAAACGGCGAGGTAAGTCGATCCCGTATCGCCGCCGCAGTCCTCGCGCGTCCGTGGTCCATTCCCTCATTTCTCCGTTTGGCCGGGCGCTCGGCCCTTGCGGCAAGGAATCTGGCGGCTTTCGTCGAAGCTCTTGTTGCCGCAATGCCGACCGTGGCACCGAAATGATTGATCGAACTACTCCCGTTGAGACAGCCCTCATGACCTCGTTGGCTGCCTGCTTCCTTTGCCTGGCGCTTTACCCCGGACAGAAGGCAAATCCGCCGATGTCACTGACGGATGTCGTCAAGGCCGGGCTCGTCGGGAGTCCACGGCTGCGGGCGGCAAAGTACGGGGCAGCTGCGGGGCGGGCGCAAATTGAGAAAGAAAGGCCGATGGCGCGACCCACGGTCAAAGCCGAGGCTCAAGGAATCGCCCAGGGTCCCCGAGTTACGTTTCCGCGCGCGGGCGGGTCGGACGCAACCGTTTTGCCGGAGGAGTATGCGCGGGCTGAACTTATGCTGGAACAGCTTCTTTATAGGCCCGGGATCGGACCTGCACGCGCACGCTATCAGGCCCAATTGCGAGCGAACGAATGGGAATATCGAAATGTGGAGAATGACCTTGTGCTGGACGTCCATAAGGCCTATTTCGGTTATCTCTCCGCGCAAGCCCTTGCAGACGTCGCGGCCGGCGGGGCCGATCTGGCCAGCAAACATTTCGAGCTAACCAAGATCATGCATGCTGCCGGGACCGCCATGGAGAGGGACGTCAAGGCCGCTGATGCCGATGTCGTGGAGGCGGAACAGGGCAGCAGCCGAGCGCGTAATGGTGTCGGACTTGCGCGGGCCAATCTGAATCGTCTGATGGGCCGAACGCCGTCTCAAGATCTAACGGTAGCGCCGGTTGCGACGGTGCCAACCGTGCCGACGCGACCAGACGACGGGATCGAAATGGCCCTGATACGCCGGCCGGAGATCAAACAGATCGGAGAGCAGCTTATTGCTGCTCGCGCGGGAATTGCGCTTGCGGGTTCTCAGAATGGTCCGTCGATCTCGGCGCGCGGAACGGCATCGACACAAACGCCTTCCGCGTTCGTACGCTCGGAGTACTTCGCCGGGACGCTTGTATTGACGTGGAATCCGTTCGACGGCGGCCGGTCTCGGGCGGATGTCCAGGAGGCGCGGGCGCGTTTGTCGCAGCTAGAAGCGCTGCTGGAGGATGCGAAACTGGGAATGCGTCTCGAGGTTGAGAAAGCGTGGCGAGAAATGGGCGAAGCGGCCGAACGAATAAAGGCGGCCGACCGTCAGGTGGCAGCAGCGGAGTCGGCTTCGGACGTGTCTCGCCTCCGGTTCGAAGCTCGACAAGCCACGCAATTGGAGGTCTCCGGCGCGCTGCTCAACGTGACCAAGGCGCGAACCAACCGCGTACAGGCGCTTTACGATCTGCATATCGCCGCCGCGGAATATCGACATGCAACCGGCATTGATGTTCCGCAGGAAAACCCGCGATGAAGCGAATTGTCGTGGGACTGATCCTCGTGGCGATGATCGCCGCGGCTGCATATAATCTTCGCGGAAATAACCGCGGCGAGACTGCTGTTCCTCCCAGCGGCGCAAAAGAGCCAGCGGGCGCAGTCACCGTTACCGTCGCCGAGGCACGACGGCCTGCCGGGTCGCA
>ORMF011321469.1_pt1 | contig 11608 bp, 7 predicted proteins | sample 1779871 | NCBI WGS metagenome assembly ORMF01 (sample SAMEA104232316, study PRJEB22302) | groundwater metagenome | biome: forest; feature: aquifer; material: groundwater | place: USA | collected 2011-08-07 | depth 5.4 m
CTCCCGCTCCGACATCGTTCCTCCCTTGTGCGGCACTCGGCCGCGCCTGGGAGGGGCGGGTTAACTCAATTGGTTTCCACGCCATCGGAGACAAGAATTTCGGTGGGGAGCACACAGGCCGTACACGGCCAGGGCCAGCTCGCTCACGTGCTCGTCGTTGATCCGCTTGACCTGGTCCATGATCTTGTCGAGCTCGACGAGTTGCTCCTCGCTAGCCAGCTTGATGATGTGCGGTGGCGGCCGGTACCGAGCGGCCTCAACCGGCACGACGGGCACGCCGGGCTGGGCGACATTCGCGAGCCTCTCGCTGGCCATGCCCTCCGGAACAACGTGCGCGTGCGCGGCGGCCGGCTGACGCGCCTCGAGATGTTCAGCGCGCCGGTGGGCGACGACGACGTGGCGCAGTTTGCCGCGCTCCATCCGTCCGCTACCATCCTCCATCGCTGGCACACGGCTCTGGTCACGGCGACCGCTGGCGCCAATTCGGTGCGGGTCCGCACGGGCGGCACGTGCCACCGCCATATTGAAGACGAAGCCGTGTTGTTCGAGCTGACGGGCGCGGCCGAGGTCCGCGCGCTGCTCGATCGGATCGCGATCGACGAGCCATCGAGCGGGGAACACTGCCTGTGCTGCGGCGATCCGTCGATCGAGATCACGGACGGCGCCAACCGGATCGCGGTGACCTTGGGCATGCACCACGGCCGACGGCTTCGCTGGCCGGGCGGGTGGCCGGGCGACGGTGAGCTGACGGGCGCCGCCGCGACCGCCGTGTGCCGTTGGCTCGCCGACCACGGGCACCCCGAGTCACTCCATCAGTTGGAGGATCCGGCGCGCATCGCGGAAGGCAAACGCCGCTTGCTCGCGCGATACCGCGCACTGGTCCCGCTGAACGTCGCCGCCGGGCTCACGACGGTCGACTCCTACGACGAGGCCCGCATCGCCATGGACAGGTTGCAGGAGGCTCCGGCGCGCGCCGAGCTCCTCGTGCGCCTCCTCGGCGCCCATGCGTGGCCGTGGTCCGACGGTCCCGGCGATCTGGACCGACTCGTCGGCGAGACCTTGAACGGCTTTCCCGTCGCCGAAGTTCATGGCGCGCTGTCTCAGGTCGTCAGCGACCTGGAGGGACGTGCGGGCGTAGCGCGCTGGCTGTACGACTACCAGGAGCGGTGGAAGGAGCTGCCGCGCGCCCAGCTCGATCCGCTGGTTGCCGCCACGGCTCCGTGGGCGCTCGGCCACTGCCAGCGCCAGAACCGCGTGTACGCGATCGCGTGCCTGCTCGGCATCGGTGGCACGCCAGCCCGCGACGCGCTGCGCCTCCTGCTGGCCGGCGCGATTCAGCCGTGGGCGCTGCCGCCCGACGCGCCATGGGCGCTGGGGGGCGGGATCCGCGTGCCCGAAACGCTGCCGCAGCGCGGATCGGACCGCGCGTATGCGGGGTGGGTGTTGGCCCGGCTCGGCGATCGTGAGAGCGCCCCCGCCATCGGCGCCCTCGCGGCGACCGCAACGCCCGCGGACGCTCGCGTGCTGGCCGAAGCCATGACGTTGCTCGAGGCGCCAGCGAAGTAGGAGCGGGAGTCGACGGGGCGCTGGACGGCGGCGCGCGACTTCGTCGCCGCTGAGGTTGCCGCGCTCGCGCCGTGCTCGAACACCGTTGCAGCCACATGGTCGGTCGGTGACACTCTGGCCCTCCTGGCTCGGCGACCGACTCCGAGCGGGTGTTCGGCTGAGTGATATCGAACTGGGAGATCCCTGATGGGCCTGCGAGTGCTGGTGTGGGTGCTGATTGCCGCAGCCACCGTGGCCGTCGACGCGAGCGCGCAGAGCTACGCGCCGGGCCAGGATATCGAGGTCGAGCGGTACGGCGAATGGGTCCCCGCCCGGGTCGTCCGACAGGACGCTTCGGGTGTGCTCGTGCGGTTGCCGTTGCCCGACGGCCGCTACGATCCGGCGACCTCCTTCGAGCAGACCCTACCGCTGTCGAAAGTCCGACTCCGCGCGCCGAAGCCGGCCCCAGAGCCCCAGCCCCGGGGCGGTGGATTCGCCCCGGGACAGGAGGTCGTCGTCCAGTACATGGGCGAGCCGCGCAAGGGGCAAGTCGTGCGCCACGACCAGTCGGGCGTGCTCGTGCGCTTCCCGCTGGCCGACGGCCGCTACGATCCGGCGACCTCCTTCGAGCGAACCTTCCCGCCGAACCTCGTGTCGGCCGCCGGGGCCGGATCCGACAAGCCGGGGCCGACTCCGGATCGTCCTCAGCCTGGCCCTGGCTCGGGGAGCGGACCCCAGCCGCAGGGGAGCGGCTTCGTTCCGGGACAGGACGTCGTCGTGCAGTACATGGGCGAGCCGCGCAAGGGGCAAGTCGTGCGCCACGACCAGTCGGGTGTGCTCGTGCGCTTCCCGTTGGCCGACGGCCGCTACGATCCGGCGACCTCGTTCGAGCGAACCTTCCCGCCGGAGCTCGTGTCGGCCGCCGGGGCCGGGTCCCGCCAGGGGCGGCCCACTCCCGATCGTCCGCAGCCCCAACCGCGCCCCGAGGTCCAGCCGGGCAACCCGGCGGACGGCCAGGGGCAAGGGTCCCAGCTCGCGGGTGAAGGCCTCCTGTCCAAGGAGGACGTTCTGGCGTACATGCGCAAAGTCTTCGGTGCGCAGCCGTGGGAAGACCGCGATCGGAAGGTCGCCCAGATTCGCGACTACATCGCCGCACGCTGCACGAACTTCAAGACTGACATTCCGTGGGAGTCCGGGCCGTTCCAAGAAGCGGCGGGACGGGGCTACTGCCCAACCATCATCCAGACCATCAATGCCAACTATGGGCCGCACCCGGTCGTGAGCGATTACTACGGACCGTGGCTCATGCGCTCCGGCGCGCGCGGCGCGTTCACCAGCGAAAAGCCGAAGGGCGACAACTGGGTCGAGCGAACGACGACCGATGCCTCGGCGTACAACAGCGAGACCCTGATCATCGTGCCCGACGGAACCTGGGTGTGGAAAGAATCGCCGCGGGACCCGCCCACGGCGTGGCTGCGGGGCAAGTGGCGAGTGCTGGCGCGCCACGAACAAGACCCCAAGGAGGGCGGTCCGGTTCTCTGGTTGGGCAAAGCCCGCATGGGCAACGACTACAGTGTGCGCATGAACCGGGAGCAGGGCTACAGCGGATGGATCGACGTCGGCACGGGAGCCAATCGCCAGTCCGCGATCGAGTGGGGGGAGCACCCTCAAGACTGAGGTTTGGTCAGGATAGGCCCGCTCGGCTACAGGGCCAGGGCACTGCAGTAGGGGCAGGTCGTCCGCCCCATCCTCGTCCGGCCAGACGCTGACCTCCGGGACGTCCGCCTCGCGGTCGGCCAGCCGGATGGGCATGGCCGATCGTGCGCAGGAGGCCGCAAGGAGGACAACGCCGAGGATCGTGGCCAGCCCGCCGCTCCGCGAACGGAAGCTCGGCGGCGGCGCGATCACGCCCGCGACCGCACCGGCGCTTGCCCAGGGGCACGGCGGCAAACGGAGGGTATCGAGGCGGTGAATTGCGGGGCGCAGCATCCGCGACTCCGAGGGACCGGCGCGACCTCGCGCCACACCGATGGAACCGTCCGCGTGTCACGCGATCGCCACGGCGTATCACGGCGCCACGGCGTCGGCCGACGTGTAGGGACCGGGCGGTGCCGGCGCCGCCCGGCCTTGCGGTCCTCGTCGGCCGGCCGCGTCGAGATCATCCGCGCCCTCGCCGCGATCGGCGGGCCCGCGGGCGCCGACTTGAATGCCGTTACCGAACCTCCACCAGACCAGCACCACCCTCGAGCAGGCCGACGATGTGCGGGAGCTGCGGGAGGAACCACGCTTGCAGCGCGCGGTACGTACAGTTGCCGATGCGCAGCCATACGACGCGAGGATGGAGTGAGTCGGAGCTGACCATCGCGCAGAAGTCCTCGTCCGTCGTGATCAGCACCGCATTCGGCGCGACGACGTGGCGCCAGACGTCGCTGTCGTGGCCGGCCTCGCGCAACCACCCCGCCAGCGCCGGCGGGAGCTGCGCGTCCACGAGGAATCTCACCGGGACATCAGCGTGACGACGGGGTGATCGACCTGTGCCGCCGCGTACTCGAGGCACGCGCGAATGTCCTCGGACTCGAGATCAGGGAAGTCGGCGAGGATCTCGCTCTCGGGTACGTTCGCGGCCAGGAGTGCCAGGACATCGCCCACGCGAATCCGTATGCCGCGGACGCAGGGACGACCGCCGCATTGGTTTGGGTTGAACGTGATGCGATCGCGGAAGCTCATACCGACATCATACGGACCGCCCGGCAGCCGCACCACCGCCGGCGCTTCGGGTCGGCGTGCCGGCTTGCTCGGCGTTCTTCAGCGCCCCTCCGCCAGCCAGTCCAGCACGCGCGGCACCCAGCGGTCGCGCTCGACGAGGATCGCGAGGTGGTCGCCGGCGGGATCGACATCGAGCTCCGCGTGCGCGCCGACGCGAGTCAAGTCTGCGAACGCCCACTCCGCTCCGCGGAGCCGCGTGCGCTCGTCGTTGGCGCCATGAAGTAGGAGCACCCGTGTGGTCGCGAGCGCGCGGCCTTCCTCGAGATCGGGGTACACGCACGACACCGCGACGATCGCGCGGTAGCGGCCCGCGGCATGGACGATCGGATCCATCACGGCGCGGCCGCCGCCCGACAAGCCCATCAGCGAGATGCGGCCGCGGTCGATCGGGATCTCGCGCGCGACAGCTTCGACCAGGCGCGCAAGCCGGTCGGCCGCCGCTTGCCCGCCCCGGGGGCGGAACCCGTGGCTGGGGAAGGCGATCGCCAGTCCTCGGGCGACCGCGGGGCGTGCGAGCAGCTGCGGATAGAGCTGGAACGAGCCGCCGTCGCCGTGCACGAAGACGACGAGCGGATGAGGCCCCGGACCGCGCGGTACCGCGAGCCAGTAGTGCTCGCGGTCGACGAGCCAACTGTCGAGCAAGGCCGATTCGTCGCGCTCGAACAGACCGTCGGCGGCGAGGTCCGCGTAGGCTCGGTCGAGCGCCGGTGCGCCGCGCACGGCTTCGCCGGAGGTCAGGCCAGCCCACGCGCCGAGCCGGATCGTCTCCGCCTCCGGGAGACCCTGGAACCACGGACGCACGCCCGTCGCGCCGTCCACGTAGTGCGTGGTGACCAACGCACCGGGACGAACGCGGGGCGCGGTCGGAGCCAGGACCAGGGCGACGCCGCTCAGGCTGGCGACGAGAAGCGCGTGCGCCGCCACTCGCACGCCGCGGCGGCGCGGCCGCAGCACGAGCAGGCCCGCGGCGACGAGCGCGAGGTCGCCCGCGATGCCGAGCGCGACCCATGTCGGCGTGCGCGCCAGCGCGGCGCACACCGTCGCGATGGCCACGGCCACGCCCACCAGATGGAGCGCTCCCAGGATCGCGGCGCGGACCAGCCCGAGGCGCCGCGCCGACGGGCCCGGCGGCGCGGGCAGCGTGCCGACGGTCATCGGAGGGGGCTGTGCTACGGAACGAGCGATACCCAGTCCCTCCAGCTCGGATGGGCCACCACGGACCGCCACGGTGAGTCGTCGTTCATGAGGTGGGCGAGGCTCGGGTATCGAGCGCGCGCCGGATCGGGGTACGAATGAATGTCCAGCACGCGCACGCGCAGCAGCCGACCCATCACGGTCACCGCGCCCGCGTCGACATCGCTCCTCAGGCGAACCTGCTCGAGCGGCAGCCCGCCCAAGACCTCGAGGCCCGACACAGGGTGTATGGAGTGGAGGTCGATCATGGCCAGGTCCATGCCTGCGAGCGGAGCCACGCTGGCCCGATATAGCATCATCTTCAGAGCGCGCAGCGGCCGGGGCAACTCACTCAGCGCACGCGTGCAGCGGGCCACATAGGCGGCGTCCTGTGCGTCCGTCCACGGGGCGTCGTCGTCCCAGAACCGTCCCCCAGGCGCGAAAAACTGCAGAGCGCGGAGGTCGCTCAGACCCGCCAGTCCTGCGACGTCATCCAGCTCGACTGACCCCAGGTCCAGGCGTCGCAGCACGGGCGCAAACCGGGGCAGTTGCGCGGTCAGCCTCTTGTCCAGCACACTCAACTTGAGGCTGCGCAGCGATTCCAATCGGCCCAGCGCGTCGAGTCGCGTGATGACGGGTTCGTCGCCCGTCCACCACGATCGGCCGGGATGCCGACCGATCGTCAAATGGGTGAGGTCGCGCCATGGCGGCAGCGCCGCGATCACGGCGTCGGACGACCCGAGCAGAGCAACCGACCGCAGCGGCAGGTGCGAAGTGTTCTCCAGGCTCGACGGCGTGGACGGAGCGGCGAGCGTGAGCTCCTCGAGCCGTTCACAGCGGGCGACGCACGACCAGTCACTACACGGGAATGACGGAAGCGCGAGTGAGCGAAGTCCGACGAAGTGGTCCCACAACCCAGAGAAGGCCCCCTCCGCAAGGTCGGGTGAGCCGTGGCGGCGATCCTCGGGCATGCCCCACTCGAAGTGCTCGAGCCGCGAGGCGGGCAGCGCTTCCTGCAACACGGCGAGCACCGCGTCCGACCTCATGTGCTGCGTCTCGATGACGAAGGAGCGCAAAGACGTCGCCTCGAACAACCCGCGCAGCGCCTCGGCCGTGACCAGGCCCGGAAGGACCATCTTGAACGAATCGAGGTGACGCCAGGTCGCCAACGCCGGCGTCAGCTGATCGACCGTTCGCCATGCGACGCCCTGCGCGACGATCACCACCTCCTGGACGGTCGGCAGGCGCGGCGCGAGCTCGGACATCAGCTCGTTCAGAAGCGGCCACGCCACGTCGTTCCTGCGGAAGTCGGATTCCGACGAGCCCATCGAGACGGCCGACACGTACACCAAGACGCGGTGTGGCAGGCCGCGCCGATAGCGGACCTCGACGCCAGACGATGCTCCGCGCTGGTGATCGAGTCCGGCGGCCCAACTGGCCTCGGGACGGGGCAGCAGCCGCCGCGACTCGGCAATCCCGGCGGCATCGGGTAGCGACTCGTGGGCCAGCCGACATTGGAGGCGGATGAGCGCGGCTTCGTCGCCATGGCCCTGCTCGTCGCACCAGTCGGCATACACGAGCCGCGGCGCGTCGTCGGCCGGCCGCGCCATGACACGCTCGAGCAGCGCTGCTCGCATTCGTGCGATCACGATCTCGCCTCGAGTGTTCGCCCGACGTCGGCACCGGTCGGCGGCGACCTCGTCCCTGGCCAGGGCGCCACTGTAACAACACGGCGAAGAGGTTGAAGCTCCCCGGGCCGCGGTCGGGTCACGTGGTGCGCTCGGCGCGATGACCGTACGCTTGGGCCCACGCACGAGCGGCCAACGGTGGCCGCCGGTGGGTCGGTCCTCAACCTCGCGGAGCGCCATGAAGAAGAAGCCTGCTCCAGTCCTCGAGCTCCATTTCGGAACGGGTGCGACGGCCGCAGAGGCACGGGCGAACCTCATCAAGAGCCACGATTCGGCCAAGGCACCCCTGCCGGAGGGCTTCACGACCGCCGGAATCAAGCTGTATCCGCTCGGGAAGGCCTACGCGTGGGCCGATGCCCCGGCATCCCACGAGGCCGCGATCCACAAGGCTCTCGTGGCCTCGCTCATGATCGCGGCCTACATCGACCGCGAGGTCTTCCGAGATGCCGCGCGGTCCGCGGGTGTGCCCGAGTCGGTCGTCGACGCCGCGCTCGCGTCCGCGCGGGTCAAGGACGACGTCTACCTCGGCCGCAGCGAACGCGAGACGTAGCTCCCACGAGACGTCAGTCGCCCGGCAGCGCGCCGAACGCAACCGGCTCGCGATGTGCCTGGGCCAAGGCGGCGGCCTGCGACGCACGACGCAGCTCGTCGAGCTCCGCGGTCGCCCGCCTTAGGTCCTCGTACTCGGCCGGCTCGTTCAGCTCCTGGACGATCCGCAGCACCACGTCCCGGCGCAGGAGCCGCGCGTGGAACGGCAGCGTGAGGGCCTGCACCCCGCGCTGGTCGTCCGGCGACAGCTTGGCTACATACCGACAGAACCGATTCCCGAGCACGTCGCACGAGGCCCCGGGACGCGCTTGCGCTGCCTGCAGCAGGCTGGACAGCGCGTACGACGCCACCTCCCGGTCGTCGGGTCGCTCGCCATACAGCCAGAGGCCGAGCAGCAGGCTCGCGGCGCGGATCCGCGATGCTTCCGTCGCGTCGGCCAGCGCCCCCGCCCGCAGCTCGGCCACGCGGGGGCGCGGATCGGCCCCCCCCGCTCGCCCCGTCGCCACGGCCCGCTCGGCTGCGCGCCAGAGCTCGTCCGTGGCCGGGTCGGTCTGAGGGCGCGCGACCAACCAGCGCAGCACGATCTCTACGTCGCCGTCGGTTCCCATCAGTAACGCGAGGCGATCGGGGAGACCCTCGACGCCCGCGGCCGCCTCCGCGTCGAGCCGCGCAAACACCGAGTCCATGGCGACGCGGGCGCGCCGCGGATCCGACGGCGCGAGGGCGCTCGCGGCCGCGTGGAGCCGATCGGCCTCGCGGCGCAGCGCGGCCACGACCGCGGGTTGGTTGCCCCGGACCGTCGCGCGCAGTGCGGCCGTCGGGTTCGCCGCGCCGACCACGTCGCTCCACCGCCGCACCCGCGCATCGCCCGGCGCGAGCAGCTGCACGTCGCCCCAGCAGGCCAGGCGCCGCATCCGCACCTCGGTGATCGCGTGCACGAGGTCGCGATGGCTGAAGGCGCGAATGCCCAGGAGGAAGCACCCTCCTGTCGGGACGGACCCGATGCCGCGCCGATGTGCGAGCACCTCCTTCGACTCGACATCGAACACGACGAGCCGGTGCTGGCGCGTGTGCGCGTCGACCTCGAAGTCGATCCGCAGCCACCGATCGCGCAGTCGATCGGCCGCGAAGTCGAGTTGGCGACCGGCGATTCGGTACGCATACATCTCGTTCGAGCCCGAGCCCATCACCTCGAGCCACCACCCCGGCGACGGCGGCATGTCGCTCACGCCGTCGAGCTCGACCAGCCCGATATGGAAGATCCCATGGGCCGCGATCAGGTCGCCGCGGACGTCGCACACCACGCGCGCCGAGCCGCCGGCAAACGCCACCGGCACGCCGACCCAGTCGGTGCCGTGCTCGCGCACGACGACCGGGTCGCCCGCCGTGTCGGGCACGCGGGCCTGGGCCACGACCGGACACGAGCGCAAGAGCCACTCCACGGACCCGGCCTGGGGGGCGCTCGCCAGCGTGAGCGTTTGGTGTGCCGATTGCACCACGTGGTCTGCCCAGGCGCGAGGCTCGGATTCACCACGGACGCGGATCGCGGTGCCGCGCACGTCGATCGCCGGCTCGCCGAGGAGGTCCACCGACGACGCCATACGCGCCGCATCGGTCCGGAACAGCTCGCGCTGAGCGGTGGTCAGCGAGCCGCTATCGATCCAGGCCGTCAGGAGCGCCAGCACGTCACCGTAGCGGCGGCCCTTGAGCGCAGCGACGCCGAGCGCGTCGCGCACCACGGCCGCGAGCTCCGCGTCGGGCCGCAGCGCCCGAATCCGAGTCAGCAACTCGTCACACGCCGAGCACTCCGCCAACCCGGACAGCTCGACGTGGGTGAGCGCGACCGACTCGTCGCGCCCGCGCGGCTCGCCATCGAGCACAGCGCGAGCGAGTCGCGCGGCCTCGCGCGGTAGCCCGAAGTCCATCAGCCGGCGTGCCTTCTCGACCGACGCGATCCCGGCCGTTGCCGGACGCGTACCGAGCGGCAGCGAGGCGATCGCGTCCAAGTCCGCGTCCGTGAGCGGCCGGCACAGTCGGTGCCCGCGCAGGAGCACTCGCCCTCCTCCGGCCAGGTTGCCGAGCCCGTCGCCACGACCGTCCCCGGCAGGCGCGATCCGTAGCGCGCGGCGCAGCGGTCGTTCGGTGGGCGGGCCGTCGAACAAGAGCCACCGTCGCCCGACGGCGAGCGCGACCTGACCCTCGTCGAGCGCAATCGGGCCGCACAGGGTGTCGAAGCCCTCCTTCGGTCGGTAGTCGGGCTCGGCCGCGCCGAGCTGGTACCGCGGTGCCTCGAGCGCCGTGAACGCTCGCCCGTCGAAGCGCCAGGCCGAGCAGCCCCAGAACGGCTCGGGAAGGTGGCGGATCGCGAAGAACCGGCGCAGCTCCGGCGTCAACCCCGACACGATGACGAGCGCGTGGTCCGGCCCGCGGCCGAGCTGGACCAGCGTCGTGGGCGCGCAGTACTCGCGTGCCACGATGCCCGTCGGCAGCGCACGGTCACGTCCGATGCGCATGACGTCGAGGCAGAAGTGGTTCCATGCGCCGCGGCACAGCAACAGCTCGTTACCGCCATCGCCGTCGAGGTCATCGATCGCAATCGTGCTGTACAGGCTGCCCGCATCCTCGGGGCGCATCAAGAGCTGCGGGGCTGCGAACGATCCGCCCGGCTCCTGGAACAGCACGCGGAGGATCGAGATCGAGCGCCCGCCCACTTGATCCGTGATGAGCACGTCGTCCGCGCCGTCGCCGTCCAGGTCTCCCACCGCCATCACGATCATGTCGAGGGGCGACGGCAGCGTCGGATCACCGCGTACCCGGGTGCGCGCGACGACGTCGGGATGCTCTCCCGAGGCAAACAGCGCCACGACGAGCGTCCGGCCCTCGCCGTCGTGGATCCCGACGGCGAACCGTCCATCCGCTCCGTACGGGAACACCTGGAAGTGGGCATTCGCTGGCAGGTCGGGGGCGCTGTCGCGACCGATTGCCGCCAGGTCGATGGATCGCACCGCGGTAAAGCGACACGGGGCGTATCCCGGCGCCGCGGGGGCCTCGGCCGTGAGCACGTCCATCCGTCCCGTGCGCCGGTCGAGCGCGTAGAACAGTGAGTCCGCGACGGTGGCGCCTCGCCGCAGCACGCCCACGTTCGTGGCCGACCACGCGCTCGTCGTGCGGAGGTACATGAGCCAGTCGGCGAAGTCGCGCTCGATGGACGTGGCGTCCGCGCCGAGCGCGAGAGCCAGCCCGGGGCGAAGCCGCCCGTCGGGTCCGACGGCGCGCAGGACATGGCGGAGCGCGAGCTCGGGCGTCGTGACGCCGCTCGCGAACGGCGGCGGCGCCGCCGGGTCCAACAGCGCGAGCTGTGCGGTGAGCCGGAGGAGCGTCGCTGCCCACAGCGCCGCCAGCTCCGGGGCGGCGGGCTGGGTCTCGCCGATAGCCGACAGCGCGAGGGGCACCTGCGTCCCCGCCTCGCGAGGCTCGGCCGTGCGCTCGGCCAGGAGCCAGATCGCCCGAGTCGCGGCCGCAGATCCGGGCTGCGCGGCCCACGCGCTGGCGATCCAGCGACGGCATTCGCTGTCGTGTGCCGACTCGTCGGGGGGGCTCGGCGCGGCGCGCGTCGCGCGCTCGGCGGGGCGCGGACCCAGCCACAGCGCGGCCTCGGCGGTCGGCAGGCCCTCGAGGCCGGGCTCGTCCGACAGCGCGCGCAGCGCGGCGAACGCTTCCGCCGCGGCCGGCTCGCGATCGGCACCCTCGAGGTCGATCGCGGACCCGAGCGCCGCGATCCGCTCGGTGGCGTGGCCCATTACGGCCTGGGCGCGCAGGGCGCGGAGTTGGGCAGAGTGAGCGGCGGCGTGCACGGCCCAGTCCGGGCGCTCGGCGCGCACCCCCTC
>ORMF010772124.1_pt1 | contig 11602 bp, 14 predicted proteins | sample 1779871 | NCBI WGS metagenome assembly ORMF01 (sample SAMEA104232316, study PRJEB22302) | groundwater metagenome | biome: forest; feature: aquifer; material: groundwater | place: USA | collected 2011-08-07 | depth 5.4 m
CCAGCCAGACGAGCGCTGCGATGATGACCAGCGGGAAGAGCGCGCTACGGAAGAAACGGTTCACGGTGTCTCCGGGAAAAGGGTACCTGACGTGTGTCGGCTACCCAGGTTCGCACCGGGATCAACCTCGGTTCGGCGGCCGCCTTCAGGCCCCTGCAGGGATCAGGGCAGGGTCGAGGATCCCGACGTACGGCAAGTTGCGGTACCGCTCGCCGAAATCGAGCCCGTAGCCGATCACGAAGCGGTTCGGGATCTCGAAGCCGATGTAGCGGACGGGAACCTCGGCCTCGCGGCGCTCGGGCTTCGTGAGGAGCGCGCAGATCTCCAGGCTCGCCGGCTCCCGGGCCTCGAGGTTGCGCAGCAGATAGGAAAGCGTCAGGCCCGAGTCGATGATGTCCTCGACGATCAGGACGTCGCGGCCCTCGATGTTGATGTCGAGGTCCTTGAGGATCCGCACCACCCCGGACGAGTCGGTCGAGTCGCCGTAGCTCGAGATCGCCATGAAGTCGATCTCGCACGGGATCGTCAGGTTGCGCATCAGGTCCGCCATGAAGAAGACGGCGCCCTTCAGCACGCCGATCAGCAGCAGGTCGCGCCCCGCGTAGTCGGAGGAGATCTCGGTACCGAGCTCCTGGATGCGCCGCTGGAGGACGTCGCGCTCGATGAGCACCTCCGTCACCGCCTGCTCGAGCCCGGCGGCGCTCACTCGCCGCTCACCTCGCGTGTCGCCCGAATACGTGTCGCCTGAATGCCGGGCGCGTCGAGGATCCCGGGCACGGCCACGACGTCGTCGCCGCGGACGACCAGCGGCCACGACTCGCGCTCGGAACGGGGGATCTTCGCGTCGACGAACAGGTCCTGGATCTTCTTCTTCCGCCCGGCAAGCCGGTCGCCGGGCCTCCAGCCTCGTACCTTAAGCCCTGCCAGCTCCGAGCGAATGCTCCACGGTCCCCAGCGCACCTCGCCGGCGAGATCGACCGGACCGTCCTCGAGCCAGAGCCTGTCGTACTCCCGCACCGCCTGGATGCCGCCTCCGAGGTCGATCCGCTTCGACCCCGCGGGCGAGGCGAGCAGCTCGGCGAGCGCGGGCGTCAGCGTCGCGCGCATGTCGAGCGCGCGGAGGATGTTCTCGTCGGCGGCGGGATGGAGGCGCCGGAGCAGGGGCAGGATCTCGTCGCGGATGAGGCCACGCTTCGTGCCGGCGTTGCTCGCGTCGACCCGAAACTCGAGCCCTTCCGCGGTGCAGTACTCCACGGTCTCGGAGCGCCAGACGCCGAGCAGCGGGCGGACGACGCCGTCGGCGCGCCGCAGCTCGATGCCCGCGGCGGTGCCGCGCGAGACGAGCCGGTACAGGATCGTCTCGACCTGGTCGGAGGCCGTGTGGCCCGTCGCCCGCGTCCGGTCACGGGCGAGCGAGTAGCGCTGCGCGCGGAGCTCGGCTTCGGTCAGCCCGTTGCCGTCGAGCTCGACGACCTCCGCGCCGAGCGCCTGCGCACAGAAGCGGGCGTCCGTCTCGGAATCGGCGCCGCGCAGCTTGTGATTGACGTGAAGAGCAGAGACCCGGTACCCGAGCGCGCCGAGCACGTGCAGCAGGCAGGTCGAGTCGGCGCCGCCCGAGACGAGGCAGCAGACATCCCCGCCCGGCTCGATCAGCTCGTGCCGGCGGACGTGCTCTTCGATGCGCGCCCGGAGCGCGTCGGCATCCACACCTGGATTGTTGCCGTTACCGCAGCAGCAGTGCCGGATCGCACCCGCGCGCTGCAAGCTCCGGCTGGGCGGCTGCGAGCAGGTCGTGCACGCCGTTCGCCAGCGTGTATGCCGATCGCATCGGCACGCCCGCGTTGCCGCCGTGCATCTTCGCGGCGATCGCATGCGCGTAGGCCGTGAACATCGACCGCAGAAGCCCACGCGTCTGCTCGAAGGTCGGGTCGGTCGGACGGGTTGCGTCGACCTGCGCGGCCTCCGCGCGCGCCTGCTTGACCACGACGCCGGGCGCGACGTCGTCGTGCACGAGCGAGTCCGACCAGTAGGCCAGCTGCGTCATGTTGACCGAGACCGTGCTGAGGAACTGCCTGTCCGGTGCCGAGCACGTGTGAACGACGTGACGCTCGCCGGCCTGCGCGCGGCCGCTACCGACGAGGAAGGTTCCCCCGAAGACGACGGCTGCACAGGCCAACGTCGCCACCATGAGACGCCGGATCTGCACCATGACCACCATCGGCGGGCGCGTAGCTGCACCGATCACTCGATCGGGGTTGACTTCCGTACTTCACCAGTCGGGAGCGGCGCACCACGCCTCCAGCATCGCCGCTGCGGCGCGGAGCGCGTCGACCTCGACGGGATACGCGCGGGCGTACTCGACCGGCCGGTCCATCCGCGCAGCGGGCGCCGCTCCTTCGAGCGCGCGGAGCAGGTACGCGATTGGCAGGGCGTGCAGCACGACGAGGATCGACCGCTCCGGCCGCCCGGCCAGCTTCCCGTAGGCGCGGGCGTAGCGCGACACGACGTCGAGGCGGCTCTCCCCTCCACCCGGCGCGGGCTCCGCGGAGCCCGCCGACCACGCCCAGCCGCGGTACTCGTCGAGCCGCCGGCCCTCGAAGGAGCCGGCGCGCGGGTCGTTCAGGTCGGGCCAGGTCTCGAAGGGGACTTCCCGTCCGGTGAGCGCGAGCTCGGCGGTGCGGCGCGTGCGGCCGAGCTCCGTCGTCACGCAGAGATCGACGTGCGCCGCGTGGAGCACGCGGCCGAGCGCGCGCGCCTGCTCCTCGCCCTGCTCGGTGAGAGCGACCTCGACCGCCGCGTCGCCGTTCAGCAGGCCGCGGGCGCTGTACTCCGACTCACCGTGGCGCACGAGGATCAGCGTCTGCACCGGAACAGCGGCCTCAGTGCGGCGCGCAGGAGATCGCGCCGTTGCGCACTGCGGCAATCGCCTGGAGGTAGGACGCGTACGCCGGCTTGGGGCTCCAGTCGGGGCGGAGCAGTCCCGACTGCCACCCCGCAAGGTCGGGCTCGTCCCGCAACTCGAAGTTGAAGAAGCCTCCCACCGCGGGCTGACAGTACGCGAGCTGCACCGCGCCCGCGAGCTGGGCGGCCTGAACCTCCTCGGAGACCGGTTGGCTGTCGGTCTCGCTGCCCGTGTAGACGCCCCGGCCCTGCAGCGCCGTGGTCTGGGGCGGTCGGCTCTGGAACCCGTCCTCGAGGTACCAGACCGTGACGCCTTTGCTCCCCGGCAGCGCCTGGCCCGTGCCGTCGAACGCCTTGCGCAGCGAGACGAGCAGGCGATCGAGGTCGCCCTGGTCGATCGAGTTGCCGCGGTGGACTGCGCTCGGTGACTCGGCCGAGCTCTCCGGGTAGCCGTTGTGGCCCACCGTGTCCATGATCGGCAGCATGCGCGCGCTCGCGCGATAGGCCTTGCCGATCTGCTCGTACCAGCGCCCCGGCTTCGCGTGGGGCGCGCTCGTCGCGATCACGTTGACGGCGGGCTGCACGGCGTGCAGCGTGTCCCAGCACGTTGCGAGCAGCGCCTCGTAGGCCGCGGCGGAGCCCTTCCGCGGCTGCCAGAACCGCGACGAGTTCGGCTCCGTCCACACCGCGACGTCGTGGATCCACGGGTAGCGCCGCAGCACGTTGGCCACGAAGCCGCAGTACGAGGTGCGGGAGGCGTCGTCGACAGGAGCGGAGGTGGCAGGCCCCGTGACCGCGAGCACCACGCGCACGCGCTGGGCAGCGCCGGCGACCCGCTGCAGCTCGGTGCGGCGGGCTCCGGTCAGGAACGTCTCACCGGGGACCCAGTCGAGCGTGACCCGGACAGCGCCGACGCCGAGCGCGGAGTAGATCGAAAGGAGCGAGCTCGTGTGGCCGTACCACTTGAGCGAGTCGTCGTCGATTCCGACGAGCAGTCCCTGCGCTGCCGCCGCGGACGGGGCGAGGACGATTGCTGCGAGCAGTGCGGTGAGGAGGAACGGGGGCTTCACCGGCTGACCATCGACCGGTTCGGTAAGGCGCGCCCGCACCCGCGTGTAAACCGCCGGTAAGGCGTGACTTCCGGTAGTGGGTTAGTCTGAAATCTCCCGCCGAACCTGTCGTGTTTTGGTGTAGCTACCGCGCTTGATAGGCGTGGCCTCTGCGGCCTCCAGAAGGCCGATGAGTTCCGTGAGCGTCCAGGTGTGGTCAGCAACGCCAGCGGCTACGGCGGGCGTTGTGCCGAGGGTCGTGTGGACGCGGCAGAAGTTGTAGTAGGCGAAATGCAGGCTCACGGCGGCGGCGAGATTCTCGACCTTCTTTGAGAAGGCGTTGGTCAGCCGTGTGTACCGGCGCATGCTCATTCGCATGGTCAGGTTGAGCCGCTCGACGTAGCTCGTGCTGATGTGCTCGGGATCCGGATTACCGCTGACCCTTTGCGGGATCGCTTCCAGGCACACGGCAGGCGAATAGCGCCGCTCGGGCTTCGTGCTTCGATCGTTCCCGTAGACCTTGATTAGCTGCGCGTAGTCCACTTCTCCATCGAACGCTCCCGCGACGGCGAGACGGTACGGCGTGTGACCGTCGGTTGTGATTTGCACTCGGTTACGGAGTCGTCCAGCAAGGTCCGTCATGAACGCAGTCGCTTCGCTCAGGTCACGCGCGCCGATTCGATAAGTCGGAACGAGCTTCGTGTCAGCGTCCATCGCAACCCACGTCCAGACGTCACCGGCCGCGTCACGCTTCTCGGGCGGAACGTTCTTCTGCTTGGCGTAGACGAACGCCCAAATCTCGTCCACCTGGAGGCGCTCGCACGTCAGGTCGCGCATCGCCGCGTCCTGATGGACGGAGCAAGCCGTCCCTATGTCCACGAGCAGCTTCGTGACGGTGTTCTTCGCCACCCCGGTCATGCGGACGGTTGCGCGGATTGAGTTGCCCTCCACGAGGCAGGCGATCACCTGAGTGCGCTTCTCAGCAGAGAGCCGATTCATACTGCCTATGATGCGTGAGCGATCAGGCAAAGTCAAGTATGCTTGCTGGCGATGCTTGCGGAAACGCCCAATTGGTCGACGCACTAACTACCTGGTAACTAGGCGTTTTTACCCTCTCGTGCGCTTAATCCGTCGACATGCTAATCTTAGTGCTTGCCGGGCAAGCATACAGACGGAGGCGACATGGCACGTAAGACCGCGGAGGATCTCGTCAAGCACACAGCGTCGGCTGGGGGCAAGGCGAGAGCCGAGAGCTTGACGAAGGAACAGCGGAGCGAAATCGCTCGCGCTGGCGCACTGGCCCGCTGGGGTACAGACACGGTGGCAGCGATCAATGACGGCGCAATTCAGATTGGCGACCAGGAGATCAGGTGCGCGGTGCTCGCGGATGGGCGCCGAGTCCTCGCACAGCAGACCGTCCTGCAGACCCTCGGCCGTGCCCGGAGCGCGAAGGGGCGTACCGGAAGCACCGCCGGTGGGCCTCCGCCGTTTCTCGCAGCCGCGAACCTCCAGCCGTTCATCGCCGACGAACTAAGCGAGATGTTCGACCCGATCCCGTACCGACCTCTCACGGGTGGAAAGGCCTACGGCTACCGCGCCGAGATCCTTCCCATGGTCTGCGATGTCTATCTCGAAGCGCGCAAGCAGATCAAGCTGCCAAAGACCCAGGAGCGCGTTGCCGATATCTGCGAGATCCTCGTCCGGAGCCTCGCCAAGGTCGGGATCATCGCCCTCGTCGACGAGGCCACGGGCTATCAAGAGATCCGTGCCCGCGATGAGTTGCAACGCATCCTGGAGATGTATGTCCAGGCCGAACTTCGCCCCTGGGTCAAGATGTTCCCGGACGAGTTCTTCCAGGAGATCTACCGTCTCCAGGACTGGGAGTACCGACCCGGTTCGGCCAAGCGCACTCCCTATGTCGGCAAGCTCATCAACAAGTACATCTATGAGCAGTTGCCTCCCGGTGTGCTCGACGAACTACGGGAGCGCAACCCCCGCACCGACAAGGGCTACCGCAAGCACAGGCATCATCAGTACCTCACGGCCGACACTGGCAATCCGCAGCTTGATCGCCAGATCTCGACCGTGACAACGCTACTGCGGATCGCCAACAACAAGGCCGAGTTCGAAGATCTCTTTGAACGCGCGTTTCCGCCGCCCCAGCAACGCCTACCGCTTGTGCTCGAACCGGTCGAGGACTAACGCGGTTCACCTGACCAGCGAACATGAGCGGCCTTTCGTGCCGCTTCGCTCCGCTGTTCGGGCGTCATTTTCGCCGCCCGCGCCTTGCCGCCCTTGAGGCCACCTTTCCGTCCGAGCGCGACGGCCGCAGGGTCTTTGCCCTCGTCCGGATCAAACGGGGGCGCTTCGCCGGTCGCCTCGTCTACGAGCCTGTGGGCCAACTCGTTCACGTCCGTCGGACGCTTGCGTGAGCGGTCAGGCATAAGCCCGAGTGTAGCGCGAGCGCCTACGCGCAGACGACCATTTGCCGCTTAGCGGCCGGCTTGCGTCCACGAGGCTTGTCCTCGCCCTCGTTCCACTGAACATCGCCGAAGACGATCCCCTCGGGGAGGCACATTTGCATTGCCTCCAGAAGAGCCTCCTGCAGCTCTTCCATGGAAAAACCGGACGCAAAGCAGCCGGGAAGCTCTTTCACCTCTGCCCAGTAGCTCCCGTCGTCTTCCTCGTTGACGACGACGTTGAAGGTGATTCGAGCCATCTAGAGGAGTCCTGCCTGTTTCAAAATCCGCTGGGTCAGATCCACACTGTACTCCTGGCCTCGATGCTTGGGGAGGGTGATCGGCCGTTCGCCGGTCTTCTCCATCTTGATGTTGTGCTTTCCACCTTGGGTCTTCGACCAACCGTGCCCTTCGAGGAGCTTTCGCCCGCTCTTCTGGCTTATCGTCTTCGGCAGCGCCGACATTTAGCCTCCGTCCGAGGCTTCTGGCAGCATCCGCGGTGCCCGCCGTAGATCCCACCACAAGCCCCTTTAACGAAGCCCGACCGGTTTGCCGCCGCCGGGCTTTGTGCTTACTGGAACCACGCAGAGTAGAAGGGTGCTCGGATGGACGAAGAACGCCCGTTCGTAAGAGGTGCCGGTGGCGCCGTTCACCACTCCAAACATTGGAGTGGCTCAAACTGACCCACTACCTGACTTCCGGCCGGACCCCTAGAAGATCAGCGAGCGGTACGAGATCGTCCGGCGCATGCCGATCCGCTCGTAGACGCGGATCGCCGCGGCGTTCTCCGGCCGGACGAAGAGGCACACCGTCGGCACCTGCTCGAGCAGCAGGCGGCAGAGGTCGCGCATCGCGTGCCGCGCGTCGCCACGGTTGCGCGACACGGGGTCGACCCACACCTGCTGCAACTGGACGGCCGCGGGCGTCCAGGCCGACGCCTCCGCCTTGAAGCGGATGACGCCGTCCTCGAGCCAGAGCCACGAGCGGCCCTCCTCGACCTGCGCGCGGGTTCGCCAGCGAAACCCGTCGGGGTCCCGGCGCAGCGGGTCGATGCCGATCTCCTCCCGGTGCGCCGCTGCGCAGGCGGGCACGAGCAGCTCGAGGTCGGCGGCGGTCGCGCGGCGCAGGCCGGTGCCGCCGGGCTCGGGCGGCTCGTCGAGCACGTACACGGGCTGGCCCGGCCGGTCGTCGCGCGGGACGGGCATCCGCTCCCGCGCCGCCTCCCACAGCTCGCCGACCGCCCGCTCCTCCCCGATGAGCATCCGCGCCTGCCCGCGAACGGTCGCGTCGGCGAACGATGCCGTGCCCACACCGGAGGGGACGACGTTGGCGCCGACGTGGCAGAGCGCCACGAGCCGGCCGTCCTCCTCGAGCGCCGAGAAGCGCCCGAGGCCCCGCCGGGCGATGTCCTCGAGGAAGACGCGCTCGACCGGCTGCTCCGCGCAGAAGACGAGCACCTGGTCGAGCGTTGGCGTCACCGAGCGCACCGGCGGATCATCGCAGGCAGCCCGCCGCGAGTCGTTAGGGTTGCCGCCATGCCTATTCACGTTCGCGCGGAGCCCGGCGACTACGCAGAAGCAGTCCTGCTTCCCGGCGACCCGCTGCGGGCGCGCTACATCGCCGACACGTACCTCGAGGACGTCGTCCAGACGAACTCCGAGCGCGGGATGCTCGGCTTCCGCGGCACGTGGGAGGGAACGCCCGTCTCGGTGCAGGCAACGGGCATGGGTTGCCCGTCGGCCGCGATCGTGATCGAGGAGCTCGTGATGCTCGGGTGCAAGAAGCTCCTGCGCGTCGGCACGTGCGGCGGCCTCCAGCCACACCACGCGCTCGGCGACATGATCGTCGCGCTCTCCGCGGTGCCGCAGGACGGGACGACCAACACGTACGTGAAGGAGCCGCACGCTCCGACGGCCGACTGGGGGCTCGTCCACGGCGCCGTGCATGCGGCGAAGGAGATCGGCCAGCCGATCCACGTCGGTCCGGTCGTCTCGAGCGACGTGTTCTACAACCCCGACAGCGAGCAGTACCAGCGCTGGTCGGACCGCGGCGTCCTCGCCGTGGAGATGGAGGCCGCGATCCTCTTCACGCTCGGCGGGCTGCGCAAGGTGCAGGCCGGCTGCCTGCTCATCGTCAGCGACATCGTGGTCGAGGGCGAGTTCACCCGGATCACCGACGACGAGATGCAGGCGGCGGTCGACCGGATGACGCGCGTCGCGCTCGCGACGGTCACCTCCGATTAGTCCGGCAGCGCGCTGACGAGCCCCATCGTCTTTCTCGTCAACCCGGCATCGAGCAACGGCTCGACCGGAAAGCGCTGGCCCGAGCTCGCGCATCGCGCGGCCCGGCTGGGGCTCGAGGGCGAGACGATGTTCTCGGAGCGGCCGGGGCACCTGATCGAGCTCGCGGAGCGCGCCGCACACGACGGCGCCGAGCTCGTCGTCGCGGTCGGCGGCGACGGGACGCTCAACGAGACGGTGAACGGGCTGATGCTCGCGGGCGCGACCGCAGAGCTCGCGATGATCCCGCTCGGTACCGGCATGGACTTCGTCCGCACGTACGAGATCCCGAGTCGCTTCGAGGATGCCGTGCGTACCACACTCTCGGGAGCGACGCGCACGATCGATGTCGGCCGCGTCTCGTACCGGACGTGGGACGGACACGACGCGGAGCGCTACGTGGCGAACGTCGGCAGTGTCGGGATGAGCGCCGCGGTCGCCCAGCGTGCGAACGGCATGTCGAAGGCGATCGGCGGCAAGGCAACGTTCTTCTATGCGCTCGTGCGGGTCTTCCTCGAATGGCAGAACACGATGGTGCGCGTCGAGCTCGAGGGCGGCGAGCAGCGGGAGGCGCGCATGCACGACGTGATCGTCGCGAACGGCCGCTGGCACGGAGGCGCGATGCTGCTCGCACCCGAGGCGCAACCCGACGACGGCCTCTTCGACGTCGTGCTGGTCGGCGACATCAACAAACGCGACTTCGTCACGACCGCGCCGAAGATCTACAAGGGCACCTATCTCTCACACCCGAAGGTCGAGCTGCTGCGCGCCAGGACGGTCACGGTCGACGCGCCGGAGCGGCTGCCGATCGAGCTCGACGGCGAGCAGGTCGGCACGACGCCTGCTCACTTCGAGATCGTGCCCCGCGCGCTGCGCGTGCGTGTCCCGGCATAGGCCCGCGCTCGCGCTCGCGCTCGCGGCTGCGTACGCGGGGCTCGCGGCGCTCGTAGCGACAGGCGCGGCGAACGGGCTCGACCAGTGGTCGGTCGACCACGTGATGCCGGGCTTGCGCGACGGCAGCAGAGGCCCGTCAATCGTCGACGCGGCCGTTCCACTGCTCGGGGCGACCTGGGCGACCGGGCTCGACGTCGTCGCGAACGTCGTGACGCTGCCCGCGCAGGCGCTTGTCGCATCGGTGCTCGCCGGCGCGTGCTGCCTCGCGCTCTGGCGGCACGGCCGTCAACGCGAGGCGCTCGTCTGGGGCCTCGCCTGGGTCGCCGGCAACGCGGTCGAGGTGCTCTGCAAGTCGAGCCTGGCGCGGCCGCTGCTGCACGCGCACGGTCACGCGCTCGTCGCCTTCGAGTCGTCGTACCCGAGCGGGCACACGCTCAGGGCGGTGCTCCTCGCGGCAGCCGTGGCAACGGTCTGGCCGGTCGCGCGCCGATGGGTCGCCCTGTGGGCGGCGGCGGTGCTCGTACTCCTCGAGATCGACGGCTTCCACGTCCCGAGCGACATCGTGGGCGGGCTGATGCTTGCCTTGCTGCTGATTGTGCTCGTGCGCGGCGCCGACCGCGAGACGGCCTAGCCCTTCTTCGCCGCCGTCCCGCCCGAGCTCTTCGTGGTCGTGGCCTTCGTGCTCTTCCGCGTCGTGCTCGAAGTCGAGCCGCCACCCTTCGACAGCTTGTCGACCTTGCGCTCGAGCGCCCCGAGCCGCTGCTCGAGATTCTCCAGTCCGCGGACGCGCTTCTGCAGCTCGTCCGTGCGATCCCGCAGGCCGTTCATGGCGCCGAGCAGCTTGTCGGCTCCCGGCGCGTCGCTCAGGCGCTGAATGGCCTCTTCGCTCATGTCGGCGAGTCGTCCCAGCAGATCGGTTCTGCGCGTTCCGGCCATGTCGTCCTCCTCGGGTTGCTTTCGCCCGCACGATATCCCGCGGGGCGCGCCGCTAACCCAGGTGCTTCGCGCGCGAGCGCTCGTCACGGACGAGCGTCACGGTCCACCACAGCCGGTAGCAGCCCTGCGTGTTGGACCGCGGACACGTAGACGGAGGCTCGAGGCTGCCGTTCGCAGCGTGCGCACCGACCGCCTGGGCGCCGCGGTAGCCGACGACGATCTCGCCCGGGACGTCGTCGCCGCCGAAGTTCCCGAACTCGGTCGTCTTGGGGCACGGCGCCATCGGCTGGTCGGGATTGCTCCACGTGGCGACGCCGAAGTCGCACTCGTGCGGAAAGACGAAGAGGCGCCATGCCCGGCTCGGCTGGACATAGACGTCGGTCGAGTGGGAGAGCGTGAAGACGCGGCCGTCCTGGGCCTGCAGCACACCGGGCCAGAGCGACCAGATGCCCGCCACGTCGGTGTAGACGAGCAGCTCCCCCGGGCCCCTCGTGATCTGGTCGCCGCGTGTCGTCTGGACGCTCCCGCAGGCCGACTGGCTGTTCGGGCAGCCGGGGTCCATCGCGCGGCGCGTCAGGAGCTTCGTGAACGTGAGCCGCAGGTGGCTCGGGAGCGCAGCAGCGCGCAGCGGCCGCCAGCCGAGGAACACCTGCTTCGCGACCACCAGGCGGGTGCCCGGCGTCGCCGTCAGGTGGAAGCGCAGCGTCAGCTTGCCGCCGGCGATCGTCGAGACCCAGGTGGGGCTCACGGTCGAGCCCCGGTCGACGACGCGCACCGCGAGGTGCGTCGCGCCGGCCGGCTTTGCCGGTGCCGCGAGCGTCAGCGCGTAGTCGCCGCTCACGTCGAGCCAGTTCGAGTTGGCGAACGAGCACGCCTTGTACGCGGCGGGGTCGCCCTTCGCCGTGTGCGCGCACTCGGCAGACTGCCCTGCAGGCGTCGCGTCGGTCGAGACGTACAGATCGCCCTCGGACTCACCGTACGGGCTGCGCGCAGACGGCACACGCTGGTCCCAGATCGCCCGGTACGGGTGGATCTCCGTGCGCTCGCCACCGGGGTCCCAGTGACCGCAGTCCCAGACCCACGA
>ORMF010398891.1_pt1 | contig 11600 bp, 10 predicted proteins | sample 1779871 | NCBI WGS metagenome assembly ORMF01 (sample SAMEA104232316, study PRJEB22302) | groundwater metagenome | biome: forest; feature: aquifer; material: groundwater | place: USA | collected 2011-08-07 | depth 5.4 m
ACGACGTTTTCCATCAGCAGGTTGATCAACCTCAGCATGCCCTGCAGCGTCTCGTCCTGCTCCCGGCCGCGCGACTCGAACTTGAACCAGAAGTCCTTGAGCTCGGCAGCGCAGTGGTTGATCTCGGTCAGCGAATCGGCGTGATGCAGCCGTTCGGCGAGCTGCTCTGCGCCCTCGAACAAGTCCTTGGGTTCCCCCAGCCGGTGGATGACCGCCATGCGCAGCGTGCGCGCCACCATCTCGCGCAGCAGGCCCGGAATTTCGGCGCTCGCGTTGATCACCGGCAGCGCGGCGGCGGCATCCGCCGCAGCGGACGGCGGATTCGCGCCGGGTTGCGCGTTGTTCACCTGCGCACCCGTCGAATCGGCCGGCGCTTCGGACCAGGACTGGACCAGCCGGCCCAGCCGCTCCTGCAAGCGGGCGGCGTCTTCCGCCGAGGCTTCCAGCACCCGCTCCACGCTTTCGCGTTTGCGCGCGATCGTCCAGCCCGAATGGCGCCCCTCCAGGCCGCGCAGCAGGCCGCGTACGAGCTTTCCCCAATCGCCCGACGCCCGGTCCCTCTCCCCCGCGTCGCCCGCCGACTTTCCGCCGCGGTGCTTTTCCGCCATGTCGAGGAGCAGCCCGTGAACTTCCGCCCAGTCATGTTCACCGATCCGGTGCGCGAGGTGCGCCGCGGCCCCACCGTCCGCCGAGATGTCATCGGCCAGGCGCTGCAGCATGCGTACTGCGGCCCGGTCCACACCGCCTTGCGGGTGACCGGAAATTTCCTCGTAGACCTCGGAGAAGTTGTCGGGTGTGGGTGCGAGCTTGCGCGCTGCAAGGCGCTTGAGCGTCTCGCGCGCTGTCTCTGCGGGCGTTGTGTCCATGGCTCTGGGGAATTCTGTGGCCGGTATGCTGATTCTAGTCAGGGACGCGAACGCCGCTGCCCCGATTACGAGCAGGACGGCGGCCCAATTCTCCGCTTTGACGTGGCGTTGCCCTTCATCGCCTCGCTGTCCGGCGTGAAGTAGAAGCTCGCGCCCTCCTCGATCTTGCCCTCCGCCCAGACCTCTCCGCCGTGGCGCTGCACGATGCGCTGCACCGTGGCAAGGCCGATGCCGGCGCCGGGGAACTCGTCCAACCGGTGCAACCGCTGGAACGGCCCGAACAGCGTGTCGCTGTACGCCATGTCGAAGCCCGCCCCGTCGTCGCGCAGGAAGAATACCCTGCGTCCCTTCGCATCCCTCTGGACGCCGAATTCGATCCGTGCGCGCGCGTGCCGGTTGCGTGCCCGGAGCATCGGACCGGGGCCGAACCGGCGGGCGAGGATCAGATGTAGTTGAAGATCGACAGGCGGGAGACGCTGGCGAACGATTTCTGCGCCGCCTCCAGTATCAGCTGCTGCTTCGACAGCTGGCTGATCGCGGAAGCGTAGTCCACGTCCTCGATCTGCGACATGGCCGTCTTGAGGGCCGTGTCCTGGTCGCTCATGGAGGACTGCAGACTCTGGACCTCGTTCATGCGCGCACCCATCGCCGCACGCGTCGCAAGGATGCTATTGAGCGCATTGTCGAGATTCTGCAGCGCGATGCCGACGTTGCTGGTAAGGACAGTGCGTTGCGCCACGCTGGAGACCGGCGTGTTCAGCACGGTTACCAGGCTCTGCAGCGTATCGAATATGCTCTGCGAGGTCGCCGGCGCGATGTCGAACACGTCCCCCGCGTCTGGCGTGCCGGATATGTCGAACTGCATGCCGGGCACGCTGGTGATCGCGGCGCCGCTGGCGTACGGCTGTCCCGAGGCGATCGTCGTTGCAGTCGTGGTATCGACCACGTCGTAGGTCACTCCGATTCCGGTAAATACGATCTGGTACGAATCTCCCTGGACCAGCGCGCTGGTGTCGGTCACCTGCCCCGTGGAGATCAAACCGGTCCCCGTGTTTGCGGCGTCGCCGGCGGTCGTGAAGGTGCCGTTGCCGGCCGGAATTCGCTCGAACACGCTCGAACCGTTCGCCGACAGGTCGATCGCGCGCGTGTCCGACACCTGCAGCGCCCGCCCGCCCTGGTCGCCGGTGTATTGAACGGTGAGGCCGCCCGCGCCGAGGGTCTTCGAAAACGGCGGCGCCGTGTCGCTGTAGCCCCCGAAGAGGTAGCTTCCTTTTCCGTCGGTCGCGTTGGCGTAGCCGATCAGTTGTTCCAGCCGCCCGGCGATGTCCTGCGCGATGCTCTGCCTGTCCAGGTCCGAGAGGCTGGTGTTGCCCGCCGCAACCACTGACGTGCGAACGTCCTGGAGCAGCGAGGTGACATCGGAGAGGGTCGACTCGACCTGGGTGAGCGATCCGATAGCCGTCTGCTGGTTTCCCTGGTATTGGGTGTTCAGGCTGTCCGCCTGCCGCAGCCGCAGGGACTCGCTCGCAGCCACGGGATCGTCCGCGGGGGAATTGAGCCGCCTCCCGCTCGAGAGTTGCTGCTGGGTCTTCATCATCTCGGCCTGCCCGCGCATGATCGCGTTGGTGCCGATATCGAAGATGTTGCTTGTGCTGATTCTCATCAGGGAACCTCTCAACAAGTATGAGTTGCGTCGCGAGGCAGCGAAGCTGGACGAGCGAGGGAACGCCCAATCAAAGACTCGTGATGATTGAGTCGCGCGATGACCCTGGCGGTTTGGCTAATTCAGCGCTTCCTTAGCGGTCTATGCTCAGTATGGTGTCGAATAGCACGCCGGCGATGCTGACGATCTTGGCGGCGGCCTGGTAGGCCTGCTGAAAGCGCATCAGGTTGGATGCCTCTTCGTCCAGATTCACTCCGGACAGGGTGCTCTGCGCGTTGGTCGCCGCGGTGGCGAGGTTGGTCTGCGCCTCGCTGCTGACCTGGAGCTCGTGGGTCTTGTTGCCGACCTGGCTGACGAGTTGTGCATACGCCGTGCTGTAGCTCGCGCTGTCGTTGATCAGCGGCTGCGTCTGCAGCGCCGCCATCAGCCGCGCGTTGCGGTTGTCGCCCCAGCCGTTGCCGTTCGCGCTCACCGTGAAGACGTCGCCCGCGGCCGGCTGGCCGCTGATCTGCATCGTCCAGCCGTTGTAGGTGATATCCGTTCCGGAGGCATAGACCACATTCGCGGCGAGCGACCCGTTGACCGCGTCGTCCACGTCGAAGGTCGTGGGCGGGTTGTCGAACGTGATCGTCACCGTGTTCTGGAGATCGGCGTTGAGGGGCAGCGGGTTGACGGTGCCGGCGCTGACCGTGCCGGTGCCGGTATTGTCCTTGTCCGATGCGGTACGGATCGGCGCGGCCGCCGCGATGGTCCGCAAGTCGGAAAGCACGACCGCGAAATTCGTGGCGCCTGACCGGGTCGGCGAGAGCAGGAACTGGTCCCCCGAGGCCGGCGCGGTCGCGGGCGCGACGACCGAAGCCAGGCTGATCGTCATGCCGTCCACCGTCGCCGGCAGCGCAGCGCCCAGATTGGTGACCGCATTGTCCGAAAGCCGCGTGAGGATGTAATCGGTTCCGTCGTAGGCGAGGCGGTAATCGCTCGGCTCGAGCGCCGTGTAGTCGGTGATGGTCGCCGACACCACCGCGTCCACGGTCTGGTTGTTGCCGGCGTTGGCCGTAACCTGCACGGAGCTGCCGCCCGCGGTGAAGAAATCCCCGCCGAGGTCGCCGTTGAGATCCATGCCGAGCTGGTGCTGCGCGTTGACGCTCTCGGTCACCGCGATGGCGATGCGCCCCAGAGCGTCCTGCGCGTCGGTGAGCCCCCCTTGGCGGAATGCCATCAGCCCGCCCAGCTTGCCGCCGGTGAGGTCCTGGGGTCGAAGCCGCATCTGCGTCGACCCGACCGATATGGTCACCTGGGTATCCCTGACATTCTCCGCATCCGACACCGTGCCGAGCCTGTATGCCTGCGTGCCGAGCACCAGCGCCTGCCCGTTGGTGAGGAACAGGCTGTAACTGCCGTTGCTTCCCGCAACGACATCGGCGCGGATTTCCTTGTTCAGCTCCGCCACTAGCATGTCGCGCTGGTCGAGCAGGTCGTTGGGCTGCTGGCCGGTCCCCGCCGATGCGCTCGAGAGCGAAATGCTGTCGTTGAGCGCTGCGATCTGGCCGGCCAGGGTGTTGATGCTCGTCACGCTCGACTGGATGTCGAGGTTCGTCTGGCTGCGAAGATCGGAAAGCTGCGCATCCAGGGAATGGAAGCGCGAAGCGAGCGACTGGGCACTGGACAGGAGCGATTGGCGCGCCGACATGTCGGCCGGACTCGCCGCCACCGCCTGCATGCCCTGGAAGAAGCCCATCAGCGCGGGCGCCAGCCCCGCCGAGGGATCCCCGACCATGCCGTCGACGTGCTGCATCCGGTCCAGGTACGTCGAGGCCTCCGCCGCCTGGCTGTTTGCCTGGCGCACCTGCTGGCCGAGGAAGGCGTCGTAGACACGGGTGATGTTGGTGACCGATGCACCCTGTCCGATGAACCCGACCCCCGAAAAACTCGGTGTATTGGTCGTCTGGTTGGCCACCTGGCGCGAAAAGCCCGTGGTATTGGCGTTCGCTATGTTGTGCCCGGCGGTGGTCACCTCGATCTGCGCGTTGTTGAGGGCGCCGGCGCCGATGCTGTACAGGCCTCCCATGTTGTTTCAGTCTCCCTCTAGGCCTTCACGCTGAAATTCTTGTTGACGATGCTCGCGATCTTCTCCGCGTAGTGCGGATCGGTCGCATAGCCGCCCCGCTGCAGTCCCTGCGCGAACCGGCTCACGTCATCGCCGGCGGCGACCGCGCCCTTGTAGCGGGTCTTCAGCAGCTGGGCGTAGTCGAGGAACGCCTCGCTGTAGGAGTCATAGGCGCGGAACTTCTCGGTGGTCTTGGTCGGCGCGCCGTTCACGTACTCTGTCGTCACCGCGCTGACGGTCTTGCCGTTCCATCCGCGTCCGGCCTTGATGCCGAACAGGTTGTAGCTCAGGGTCCCGTCGCTGCCGCGGATTTCGTTGCGGCCCCAATTCGATTCGAGCGCGGCCTGCGCGGCGATGAAGCGTGCGGGCACGCCGGTCTCGCGGCTCGCCGCGATCGCCTCGGTGCCAACCTTCTCGACGAAGTCCCGAACGCGCGCCGGCGCGGCGGATTCCTTCAGCGGACGGGCGGAATCGCCGTAGCCCTCCCGGGTGTTGAACGGGTTCACCAGCCCCGGATCCGAGCCGGGGGACGCGGGATCCAAGGCGTTCAGCCCGGGCACGCCGCCGGCGGCGCGAAGCTGTTTCGCCAGCATGTCCGCGAGCCCCAGGCCGCCCTTGCTGCTCAGGCTCGTGGCGAGCTGCTGGTCGAACATGCTGGTGTAGGTGCGGGTCGCTTCGCTGTCGAGCACGCCTTCCTGCGGCAGGCTGTCGCGCATGCTCTTCAGGAGCATCTGGATGAACAGCGCCTCGAACTGGCTCGCAGCCTTGCCCAGCGCCGCGTCGGGTGCAGTCTTCGCCTGCGCGCGCAGTGCACCCAGCGATTGCACGTCGATCGCAAGTCCGCCCTGCAGGTCTCCGATCGTGGGTATGCCGGCCATGGATTCGGTCAATCAGATGATTTCGAGTTCCGCGCGCAGCGCGCCGGCCGCCTTCATCGCCTGCAGGATGGCCAGAAGGTCCTGGGGCGTCGCACCGACGGCGTTGAGCGCCCTGATCACGTCCGCGAGCCGCGGCGACGCCGGCACGGGGATGATCTGCCCTGGGTCCTGCTTGATCTGGATGTTCGCCCTCTCCGCGACCACGGTCTGGCCGCCCGTCGACAGGGGCGAAGGCTGGCTGATGATGGGCTCGGAGCTGACGGTCACGGTCAGATTGCCGTGCGCGATGGCGCAGGCTTCTAGCGTCACCGTCTGGTTCATGACGACGGAACCCGTGCGCGCGTTGATGATGACCTTCGCCGCCGGCATCACGCTTTCGATTTCGAGATTTTCCATCTTGGCGATGAAGGCGACCCGCTGGTCCGCATCCGTGGGCGCCCGCACCTGGATCATGCGCGCATCGAGTGCCATGGCCGCGCCCGACGCAACGCGTTCGTTGATCGTATCCGCGACGCGGCGTGCGGTCCCGAAGTCGGTCGCGTTGAGCTCGAGGTGAACGTAGGGCCCTTGTCCGACAGCGGTGGGCACGCTGCGCTCCACCGTGGCACCGGACGGAACGCGTCCTGCCGACAGATGATTGACCTGTACCCGGCTTCCGGCCGCGCCGGCGCCCGCGCCGCTGACCAGCACGTTGCCCTGTGCAATGGCGTAGACCTGGCCGTCGGCGCCCTTGAGGGGCGTCAGTAGCAGCGTACCGCCGCGCAGCGAGCGCGCGTTGCCCATCGAGGAGACGGTGACGTCGATCTGCTGGCCCGGATTGGCGAATGGCGGCAGGACCGCGGTCACGATCGCCGCGGCGACGTTCCGGAGTTGCAGGCTGGTGCCCGGCGGCAGGTTGACGCCGAGCTGGCTGAGCATCGAGGCGATGCTCTGCACGGTGAAGGGCGTCTGCGTCGTCTGGTCGCCGCTGCCGTCCAGGCCCACCACGAGGCCGTAGCCGATCAACTGGTTGGAACGTACGCCCTGTATGGACGCGAGGTCCTTGATCCGCTCCGCGTTCGCCGCGGGAACGAGCGCGAGCAGCAGCAGGCACGCTCCCAATGCAAGGGACGCCAGGGAGAGCCGTTGCGCTGCTTCGCGTTCGGCGTTTGGTGCGTAAGCTCGGCGCATGGGGAAAGGCCTCAGAACGGCACGAAAGTGAGGAAGAAGCGCGCCAGCCAGCCCATGATCTGCGCCTCGTCGATCGGCCCGTTGGCACGGTACTCGATGCGCGCATCGGCGACCTGGGTGGAGGACACCACGTTGCCCGCGACGATCGTCGCCGGATTCACGACGCCCGAGAAGCGGATGAATTCCGTGCCGCGGTTGATGCCGATCTGCTTCTCGCCGGACACGATCAAGTTGCCGTTCGGGAGCACCTCCAGGACCGTGACCGTCATGGTGCCGGTGAACGAGTTGTTGCTTGCGCTCTCGCCCTTGCCTTCGAAGGTGTTGGCCGACTTGGCGTCCAGCGAAACCCCCTGGAACGACTTGCCCGGCAGTCCCACCACGGTGGGCACGGACGCAGTGATCGCCCCGTTGCGGTCGGTCTTGGTCGTCGAATCCTTGCTGGCGTTGATCTTCTCGTTGATGGAGATGATCAGCGTGTCGCCGATGTTGCGTGCGCGCCTGTCCTCGAACAAGGGACGGTAATTTCCCGCAGCGAAGATCCCGCCGTTCGAATAGACCGCCTCCTGCGGCGCGGGAGGACGCACCGTCAGCGGCTGGTGGACGCTGATCGTGTTGGAGCTCGTGCAGCCGGTGCCGATGAGGAGCGGCAGCAGGGCGACCAGCGTTGCGGCCACCCGGTCCAAGAAGGAAGGTTCCCTGTCCAGCTCGGAATCGTCGGTGATCATCGATGCTTTCCTAAGCCGGCAAAGCCGGAACCAAACAGCTTGCTGTGACTTGCCATCCAAAATCGCGAGACCTATATGAACCCAAAATCTTGCCTAATTGTGTCAACACGTGGGTGCCAAGAGATTCATGCGCGGCCGCGGCCCGGGTCATCCGGCCATCAGAGCTGCGACAGGCGCTGCAGCATCTGGTCGGAGGCCTGGATCGCCTTCGAATTGATTTCATAGGCGCGCTGCGTCTGGATCATGTTCACCAGCTCTTCGACGATGTTGACGTTCGAGGTTTCCACGTAGCCCTGGTTGATCGCGCCCAGTCCGTTCGTTCCTGGCGTGTTGGCGCTCGCCGTCCCGGAGGCGGCGGTTTCCTGGTAGAGGTTCTCGCCGAGGCTCTGCAGTCCCGAGGGATTGATGAAGTTGGCGAGCTGTATCGCACCGACCTGGACCGGGGTGACGGATCCCGGCGTTTTCGCCGTGACCGTGCCGTCCTTGCCTATCGTGATCGTCGTCGTGTTGGGCGGTATAGAAATCGACGGCTGCACGCGGTAGCCCGACGCCGTGACGAGCTGCCCCTGCGCGTCCAGCTGGAAGGAGCCGTCGCGCGTATATCCGGTGGTGCCGTCGGGCATCTGGATCTGGAAGAAGCCGGCGCCCTGGATGGCGACGTCGAGGTTGTTTCCGGTCTGCTGGAGGTTGCCCTGGGTAAAGATGCGCTCGGTCGACACCGGGTGCACCCCGGTTCCGATCTGCAGCCCGGAAGGAATTTGCGTCTGCTGCGAGGACGCCGCACCCGGCTGGCGCAGCGTCAGGTAGAGAAGGTCCTCGAATACCGCCCGTGAGCGCTTGAAGCCGTTGGAGCCGACATTGGCGAGGTTGTTGGCGATGACGTCAAGCTGCGTCTGCTGCGCGTCGAGGCCGGTCTTCGAAATCCAGAGGGAACGGATCATCGGATGACTCCCAGACTAAGTGAGCGGGATGTTGAACGGATTGTGGGACACCGGACCCGCCGCCAATTCTCGAAACAGCGCGGGTTCCCTGCCTGAATTCGGGCCCTTGCCCGGCGGTCCCTCGCCGGCGGGGCGCCGTGCCGCTGCGCCTGCGGCGAAATGCACTGGCCATCACGAGGCGGCCGATAGCACCTGGTCGGCCGCGCGCTCGTTGGTCTCGGCGTTCTGCAGCAGCTTCATCTGCATCTCGAACTGCCGGGCGAGCCCGATCATGGACACCATCGCCTCGACCGCGTTGACGTTGCTGGTCTCGAGCGCGCCCGAAACCAGGAAGACGTTCTGCGCGCGGTCCGCAGGTTCGCCGCCGCGGGTGCGGAACAGCCCGTCCTGTCCCTTGGCGAGATCCCCGTCCGGCGGATTGACGAGCTTGAGCTGCCCCAGGGTGATCACGTTGGTGGAGGACTGCCCGGGCTGCACCGCCGATAGCGTGCCGTCGTGCGCGACGGTCACGCTGGCGTTGGCCGGAATCGAAATCGGCCCTCCGTCCGACAGCACGTTCAATCCCGTGCGCGTCTGCAGCACCCCTTCAGGGCTGATCTGAAGGCTGCCGTTGCGCGTGTAGGCCTCCGAGCCGTCGCGAGATTCGACGGCGATCCAGCCCGGCCCCTGAATGGCGACATCGAGGTCGCGGCCGGTCTTCTGGATCATCCCGGGGGCGAAGCTCGCTCCGGTGCTCGTATCGACCGAGAACACGCGCGTGGGCAGTCCGTCGCCCTGCGCCGCAACCGCGCGAAACGATGCGGTTTCCTCCCGGTAGCCGGTGGTGCTGAGATTGGCGAGGTTGTTCGCGACGACCGCCTGCTGGAGCAGGTTGTTCTTCGCGCCGGTCATCGCGACGTAGATGAGTTTGTCCATGTGCGCGCCTAGAGCGAGGAGAAGGACCGGGCCGGGTTTCCCTGCCCCGGTCCTTGCTCATCACCTCATGTTCACCAAGGTCTGCAGGACGTTGTCCTGGGTCTTGATGGTCTGCGCGTTCGACTGATAGATGCGTTGCGCAGTGATCATCTTCACCAGTTCCGCCGTGACGTCGACGTTCGAGTCCTCGACGGCGCCGGCCTGGATCTGCCCCAGCTTGCCCGCGCCGGGTACGCCCACCAGCGGCTGGCCCGAGTCGATCGATTCGGCCCACGAGTTGCCGCCGAGCGAGTTCAGGCCGTTCGGATTGGGGAAGTTGGCCAGCACGACCTGCCCGAGCGTCTTGGACTGGCCGTTCGAGTAACGCCCCAGGATCGTGCCGTCGCCGCCGACGTTGTAGCCCGACAGGCGCCCGGGTGCGTAGCCGTCCTGGATCAAGCCGTTCGCCGCGAATGGCGCGCCGTATTGCGTGGTCCCGGTAAAATCGAGCGTGAAGTCCAGCGGGCTGTCCGCCCCGTTGGTCAGCGTCGCGCTGGGAGTGAACGGGTAGACCAATCCGGTGATCGCGCCTCCCGCCACGGTCGCCGCCGTGCTCACCGCCGCTTCCGTCGCGGTGACGTCCAGTCCGCCGGTCGAGCCGTCGAATACCAGGACCGAGATGGGATCGTATTGCTGGGGAGGCCCCGTCACCAGCGTGTCGGGATTGAGCATCGTGCCGTCCAGCGCGCCCATCACCCACCAGGTATTGACGGGGTAATTGACCGCATCGTCGCACTTCACGAAATACATCGAGAGCGCGTGCTGGTTGCCCAGAGTGTCGTAGACCGAAACCGAGGTCGCGCTGTTATAGGTCGCCGAATTGGACGGCGAGAACGCCGTCCAATCCAGGGCGGACAGCCGGGAATCGAGGTTGACCTGCGCCTGCACCTCCGTGGTCACCGCGGGAGGGATGTCTGCAGACGAAATCTGCAGATCGCCGGGTGCCGACGTGTCGAGCGTGCCGTTCGCATTGGCCCGGTATCCGGTCAGGCGGTCGGTGGCCGCGTTGACGAGGTAGCCGTCCTTGTCGAGCGAGAATTGCCCGTCGCGGGTGTAGTTGATGATGCCGCCGTGGCTCATGCGGAAGAACCCGCCGCCGTTGATCGCCATGTCGAGCGGGCTGCCGGTGATGGTGATGTTGCCCTGCGTGAACTGCTGGGCCACCTTGGACAGCTGCGTGCCGATGCCGATGGTGATGCCGCCGGACCCGCCCGCGGCGTTCGCATACAGGTCGGCGAACTGCGCGGTCGAGCCCTTGAATCCGACCGTGTTCGAGTTGGCGACGTTGTTCCCGATGGCGTCGAGATTCTTTGCCGCCGCGTTGAGGCCGCTCAGCCCTGACTGAAAACTCATTCTGTATTGCTCCTATAGGAACTGCTTCACCTGCGCCAGGCTGACCTTGCCCAGCGTGCCCATATCCAAAGTGGCACCGTTCTTCCCGGTCGAGACGCCGAACACGTGCCCGACCATCAGCGGATCCGCGCTCACCTGGGTGCCCTTGACGGTCGCATTCACGCTGAACGTGTAGTTCCCGTCGATCGCCGTTGCGCCGCTATTGGTCGTGCCGTCCCAGAGCAGCTGCACCACCCCCTGCGGCTGCGCGCCCAGGTCGACCGTGTCGATCACCTTGCCGGAGCCGTCGATGATGGAAACCTTGAGGCCGTCGACGGCCTGCGGCAGATCCACGCCCGCGAGCGCCTTCCCGCCGGCCAGCTGAATCTTGTTTCCGGACGCCATGACGTCGTGACCCACCAGGGCCGCGGCCTGCACGGCTTGCGTGCCGTTCAGGCTGGCGGCGAGCGATTCGAGGGTGGCGTTGAGCTTCTCGATGCCCCCCAACTGGCTCATCTGCGCCATCTGGCTGGTCATCTCGGCGTTGTCCATCGGGTTGAGCGGGTCCTGGTTCTTCAGCTGCGTCACCAGCAGCTTCAGGAACCGGTCCTGCTGCTCGCTGCTGTTGCCGAGCGTTGCGCTTGCCGCGGCGGTGCCAGCCGTGGTGCTGCTGCTGCTTACCGAATCGATTGCACTCATGCTCGTTCCATGCCTCCTTTGGGTCCTCTCGTCCTCCCGCCAGGCCGGCGTCAGCTGCCCAGGTTCAGGGTCTTCAACAGGAGGCTTTTCGCCGTGCTCATCATGTCGGCGTTGGTCTGGTAGGAGCGCGAAGCGGAGATCATGTTCACCATCTCCTCGACGACGCTGACATTGGGCAGCGTGACGTAGCCCTGTTCGTCGGCCATCGGGTGCTTGGGGTCGTACTGGCGCCGCAGCGGCGAGGGGTCCTCGACGACCCCGGTGC
>ORMF010714612.1_pt1 | contig 11600 bp, 5 predicted proteins | sample 1779871 | NCBI WGS metagenome assembly ORMF01 (sample SAMEA104232316, study PRJEB22302) | groundwater metagenome | biome: forest; feature: aquifer; material: groundwater | place: USA | collected 2011-08-07 | depth 5.4 m
CTGGCCCGCTGACTTGCGGCCAGGTGGTCGTCAGTTTCCCCGGCGGGTTCGGCTGGCCATCGTCCTCTGCGGTGGCCAGCAACGGCACGTCGAACGGAAAGCGGTCCGACTCCAACTGCTGGTCGGCGCCGGCGTTGACGCGCGGGAGGCGATTGCCGGTGTTGTCGAGACCCGGCGAAGCATCGCCTGGACTGGCGCGCCAGTTCGCGGGGTCGTTGCCGAACGCGTCGGCTCTCACCCGCTCAAGCGACGGCCCGAAGCCGGCGACGTTCGTCGGCCACGGCGGTCGGTCATTGTAGCGCACTTCATCGACGGTGATGTAGGGGATGAACACGACGCCGTTGGTGTCAGTGTCAGGCAGGTCGGGCCGCTGCAATTCGAGCAACTCCCCGTTGTCCTGCAACGCACCGGCGTACGGCCCGAAGATTTGCACGCTGAGCGGCACGCTGTAGCGCGCGCGGAACACGCCGGGATCGCTGCCGACGAGCAGCACGAAGCCCTGGGCCGGAATCTCGGTGTTTGGCGGGAAGTCGAATCCGACGCCGTTGAGCCGCCAAGGCGTGGTCTCGTTCGCCGGGCCGTAAAGTTTCACCGCCGCGTCCGTGATGTTGTGCAACTCGATGAACTCATCGTCGCCGGGCGCGGGATGATAGCGGATTTCGTTGATGACCACGGGCCCGTTCGTCGGGCCGGCGTTGGCTGTGCCGAGGGTGTTTTGAATTTGCGCCGGATAAAGCACTTCGCCCACGCTGTTGACGTAACGGCCAAAGGTGACGCCGTTGGCCGACGCGCCGAAACTGAAGCCATCGCTGAACCCCGTGAGCGCGCCATCGGCGCTGGCCGAGTAGAGATAAACTTCCTCGCCGTGCGAACTGAACGTGAAGCTTGGATCCACGCCTGGCTTCGGGTTGAACTGGCCTTCGTCGAATTTGAGGAAGCTGTTCGACTGAATCTTCGTGCCCGCGAGGATGCGGTATTTCTTTGGCACGGTGCGGTCATCGGTCAGATACCAGTAGCCGATATCGACGGGGAACGGATTCGGGTTGTAAAGCTCGACCGTGTCCAGCGCTGGAAAATCGGTGTGCGTGAGGATTTCGTTGACGCGCACGATCGGGATGTTCGACGGCGGATCGTCGGCGCCCGGTGAGCCGCCGAGCTGGGCGCTGCCGCGCCAGTTGGAGGCATTGTTCGGATCGGCGTTCGCGTTTGCGTTCACAGGCGCGAGCGAAAAGCCCGAGCCGTCCGGCGAGAGCGGCCACGGCGCCGTGTCGGAGTAGCTCACCGAAAATATCGGCGCGCCGGCCGCGTGGACGAACGCGACCGTTTCGCCGCCGTTGGCCAGGCGGCCCTGGTAAGTTCCAAAGACCGGCACGCTGGGGTACTTGCTGGTGAACGCGACGGGGTTGCTGACGAGCACGACGAACTGGCCGGGGCCGAGCCTGGTCCCCAGAGGGAACGTGAAATCAATCCCGCTGAGGAAACTCACGCCGCTCAGATCAAGTTCCGCTGCCGCGACGTTCTCCAACTCGATGAACTCGAACTCGTCTCCATCGACGATCGTCCCGTCGAGGTTGGTCGAGGCCGGCGGGTTGTACATCAGCTCGGTGATGAGCAGTTCCTTGTAGTCCTGGATGATCACAAACGGCGCTTCGTTGAGCGCGCTCCAGTTGCCGCTGCTGAGCACGCGCGCCTTCACCACAGTGCTCTCGTTCAGAGTGATCGGCCCGGAATAAATCCGCGCCCCGAGGATCGCGCCACCGCCGCGCCGATGGGGGTCCCGGCCGTCGAGCGTGTAAAAGATGGCACCCGCCGGCGCGCTCATCGTGAGTTGGGTGCCGCGTGCCACATTGCCGCCCGACGGACTGAAAGTGGGGGCGACGATGCCGGGGTAGAGGTTCCGGGCCTTGAGTTGATCGAGCACGACCTGCGTGCGTTGCGGCAGGTAGTTGTTCACGATGTTGTTGATCGCGCTGACCCACTCGGCGTTGCGTGTGAACGGCGTGCCGCGCTTGGCGTCGCCCCAGCGCGCCGACTCGCCGACGACCGCGCGGTCGATCTCGTTCTTGCGTTTCAGAAACATCGCCGTCGCCGTCTCCGGTGTGAGCACGCCGCGATTGAAAAAGTGTTTGTGGATGTGGTCGGCGACGCGCAGACGAAACTCGGCATTGGCCCACATTCGCTGGAAGACCCATTGCGGACTGCTGTACACCACGGAGTCGTCACCCGCCGGGAACGGCCCGGTACGGTTCTGATTCAAGTCGAGCAACGTGTGCTCGGCGTCATGGACGAAGAACCGGAAGCCGCCGAAATTCCCGGTGCGATTGCGGACGCCAAACCAATTGTTCGGCCGGGTATTGCCGAGGAAGTTTGAAATCGGCGCGTCGAGGTTGCCGCCATAGTAGATGATCAGCATGTAGTCGATGAGATTGTCGGCCTCGACCAACACGTCGTAGGCGGGATTGCGCGTCCCATCCGCGTTGTTGCCGAGCAGCCGCTCGAGGCTGGCATCGCTCGTCAGGTCTTGTTTGGCCAGGTTGTAGAGCTTCGTCCAGGCGTCCATGTTGCCGTCCGTCGCGAGGTTGGCGTAGGGACCGGCCTCGACCTTGATGACGTCGTAGTCCTCCTTGTTGCCGCCGAAGTAGGTCGCGCCGTAAGAGGCCTCGGGCCGTTCGCAGGTGTTGAACAGGCCCCAATACTGGCCGTTGATGTAAAGGTGATAAAACTCGCCGCGCTCGGTCTGATGCCCCATCGCGAGCTCCATGTCGCGGTTCACCTGATCGCGAACGAACACGCCACGGCTGTCGCCTTGGAAACTCCACGAGTAGTTCTGGAAGGTCCGCAGGTCGATGCCGTCGAAGGTGTCCGTGCCTTGATCGCCGAAAAGCGGGTACTTCAATTTGCCCGCGCCGTACTCCTGACGGAAAAAGAGGCGGAAGGCGTGCTTGGGATTGCCGGTGCTGCGGCTGAAGCCGCCGCGAATGCGCAGGCCCGCGTTGATCTGGAAGCCCTCCGTGCCGTCCGGATAAATCAACTCCACGGAGCACGGCCGTTCCCACGAACGGCCGTCCTGCCCGGGGTTCGCGTAGATGCCGGTGCTCGGATCGAACAGGTCGTTCAAGTCCAACACGAGCGAGAAGGATGGGAGCGTCTTCAGATCGTTCTTGACGGTGCCGCTGTAGGCCGGGTTGTTCACCACGTTCGGGTCCATGCCGTAATCGACGGTGTTCGCGCCCCAACTGGCCGGCCACCCCGGCGGCGGCTGGCCGTCCGGCGATTGGCGGATCACGTCGTCGAGGAAGAAGTAAGTCTGCGTATCGACATTCGACGGCTCGAAGCCGTCCTTGAACGCCGCCGCGCGCAGGACGGTGGTCTCGTTGATCGTGATCGGCCCGGAATAGACGCTGCCCGTCGTCGCGGTGGGCGGCCTGCCGTCGGTCGTGTAACGCATCGTCGCGCCGGGCGTCGCCGTCGTGATCGTCACAACGAATCCCTTGTCGAAGAAGCCGCGGTTGACGCTGAACTTGGTGTCGGCCACGAACGCGTAGAACCCTGGCGCGTTCGGCCCGCCGGGGCTGGGCGTGGAGAAATAGCGCGGCTCCAAAGGCTGGACTTTCAACTCGACCAACTCCGCCGCGAGCAGGAAATCCGTGTCGCCCGCCGATTCGTTCAGGCCCTGGATCGCGAGCACGTTGTTGCCGTTTTGCAGCGCGCCCAAGGACGCGGAGATGTTAATCTCCTCGAACACCAGCGCCTGGTGATTCGGGTGGCCGGCCGTCGCCGCCGAGTCCCAAGCTACGGTCGCCGGGGCGTTCCGGCGCGCGACCTCCTGGCCGTTGAGAGAGGCGACGAAACCGTCGTCGTAACGGACGCGCATCAAGAGCGATTCGAGCGTCGAGGCATCGGCGACCGTGAACGCCTGACGGAGATAAACCGACGCGTTCTTTCCCTTCATCGCCGTTTGCACGTCGGTCTTGATCAGGGCGCGGTAGCCGATCCCGCCGCCGCCCGCGATCGGTTGGGACTCGACGGCCAAGCCGCCGTTCGCCGCGTCACCCACGAGCCGAAAGCTCGTGGCGTTCCAGCCCGCCAGGTTCCCTTTGGCCGCGAACAATTCCAGGCCCGACCCGCCGCCGCGCTCGTAGAATACCAGTCGAAGCGGGAGCTTGGTCGCGGTCGCCGTGTTGAACACGCCGAAGCTGTCATCGGGAGCGCGCGGGCTGGGGAAGGACAACGTGAACGTGCCGCCCACAGTGAGCTTGAAGCCATCGTCGCTGTTCACGCCGAAAGTCGTTTGCCCCGCGGGCAGCGTGACCGTGCCCGTGGCTTCCACCACGAAGTCGTCGATATCGACGCCGACGACCGTGCCCGGAAACGGTTTGTTGTTTCCGTAGTGCCCGTCGCTGCCGGTGCCGAAGTAATTCACGACGGCGGCGTTCTCGCCGGCCGTCCCCTCTTGCCGGCTGGGGTCGGCGATCACCGCCTCTGCGTCGTCGATGCTTTCCACGAGCCCAGTCGATTTGAAGTAACGCACCGCGAAGCCCGGCACCGTCGTTTCGTAACCGACAGCCGTGAAGCCGCTGGTCCAGGCCGTGTCGTCGAAACCGCGCTGGGTCCAGGTCGCGCCGAGCACGCCGCTGGCCGGCACGAGCACCTTGGCTGCGGCGCCGGCGCGCAAGAGAAAATTCGTGGCCACGTTTTGCCCCAGCCCGTAGGAGACATCCTGGAATTGCTGCGGGTACTCCGGCGCGAACTCGGAAGCGATCGTGACGCCGTCAGCCTTCGCCAGCGCCAGGTAATCGCCGCCGGCAGCCAGATTGAAGCTGGTGTGCAACGGCGCACCGGCCACCGCGCGATTCTTGCCGGAGGCGAACACGACAAGGAACCCTTTCGGCGCGAGGCTGACCTCCGGGCAACGCCACTTCTTCAGGACGGCTCGTTCGTCAGTGAGATACCAACCCTGGAGGCTGACCGCCGTGTTGCCGGCATTGTAGAGCTCGATCCAATCGGACGAGTCGCCGTCCTCGTCCAGCAGCGTGCCGCCGTTGCTGGCGAGGAATTCGTTGATCGTGACCTGCGCGTGAGCTGACGTGGTCAGACCGCCGAGCCAGAGGCAGCAGGCCAGACGTAAGAGCGTGAACTTCATCGCCAAATTTTCAGCAGGATACAGACCAGCCAGGCCCCAGTTCTAGCCGGAAAATCGAGGTTCGCAGAGAGTTGCCGGTTGACATGGATTCAACAGAACGACTTTCGGTGCCCCTTGGCAACGGCCGAAGCGCAGGCCCGCAACGTGAGCGGGGCGGGGCTTGAGGTGTGTTTCGTTGCCAGCCCATGAATGACACTGGACGCGGTGCGTCTTGAAGAAGATTCTGACGCCGAATGGACCGCGTGCCGCGGCCACTCAACAGCCAACGGCACTCAATGTCTCGGTTCCTGGCCTATTCTCGTGCCTCGTCCTTGATCTCGACAAACTCGGTCGGCAGATTCGATTTCGGGACGGCCACAATCTCGAAAGGAGCGCTCAAGGCTTGGGAAACCATCGCTCCCGAGGGCGGGGCTTTGCGCCGGAACGCGATCCTGAGCCGACGACGGGCAGCTTCAACCTTCTCGATCTCTATGGCAAAGCCGCCCGTGAATTGCTGTCCCATTGCCACGAAGATCACCATTTCCCTGGCAAAATCGATCTCTGGAATGGGACGCGGAGGTTGGCTCTGCGCCTGGTGTGCGCCCCAAAGTCGTTCCCAATCGGTCTTGTCTTTGATCACTACCTGTCGCCGTTCGACCACACCGCCGTATGAGCCCTTCTCCAGGCGACGAATTGGGAACGAATCGACACCACGCTCGCTGACGCACGCGGTCACGACAAGAGCGATCAAGAGGAACAACACCCGGTTGACGATTTCCATAGCATGGATACTGTCGGCAGGGTCACCGCGGGGCGCGACTTAATGCTAAGCCCGGATTCCTCCGTGAGAAATCCGGGCTCCAAGTCAAATGCGATCGCGTAGTCTAGTTTTTGAACGTCTTCGCGCTGGCGATGTTCGAGTAGCCGCTGTTGCCGCCAGCATTGTGGGCACGAACGCGATAATAATAAGTCTTGTTCCGGGACAAGCCGGTGGTGTTTTGAAACGTGGTCACATTCTTCCCCAAAGTCGCGATCTCCGTGAAGGTGCTGCCGTCGGTGGACCGTTCGATCTTGAAACCATCCTCGCTGTCGCCCGAGTTATCTGTCCAGGAAAGGTTGATCTGGGACTTCGACACCGCCATCGCCAAAAGGCCAGTCGGCGCAGCCGGCGGGCTGGGCGGAGCCTGTGGGGTGGCGGAAACTTCACCCGAGTTGCCGCTCTCACCGGCCGAGTTTACCGCCGAGACCACGTAAAAATAGATTGTACCGTTAGCCGCGGTGGTGTCGATGTAGCTGGTCGTCGTCACCCCGGTTACGGGCGTGTCGTAACTGCCGCTTGTCATGCCCCGCTTCACATTGTAACTCGTCGCACCCGCAGACGCATTCCAGGCAAGGCTCACTTGGTTGTTGCCTGCCGTGGCCGTCAATCCCGTCGGCGTCGGCGGAATCGTTGGAGGACCCGGCGGCGCGATCACTGTGCTCAGGTCCAGCCGTCCGCCGGTGACCGTCTTGCCGGCGAGGGAAGCTGTGGGGGTGGCAGAGCCCAAGATCGCGTTCTTGGTTTCTGCTGCTGTGGCTCCCGGATGCGTCGAGGCATACAGCGCGATGGCGCCGGTCACGTGCGGTGTCGCCATCGAGGTGCCGCTCCAGTCACCAGCGTACGTATCGGTTGGAACCGTTGACCAGATTCCGACTCCGGGGGCACCCAGGTCCACGGTCGTGGCGCCGTAATTGGCCCAACTGGCTTTCCCTCCACCGCTGGCAATGGCAGTGACGGAGATGACGGAATCGTAGCCGGCACCGGCGAAGGTATTGTAGCAGGCAGGGTAAAATGGACTGGCGTCGGTATTGATCGCCCTTCCACGCCAGTCACCGTTTCCGGCGGCGGCAACGAACAGAATGTCCTGCTGGGCCGCGCGCACAATCGCATCGAGCAAAGCCTGTGAGAAACCGGCCCCGCCCCACGAATTGTTGAGAGCTACAATGTTCAACTCCGAGTGCTTAATCTTAAGGTTGGTGAAATAGTCCACCGCCTCAATCGCATCGGCGGTACTACCCCCATTGGGTCCGAGGAACTTTCCGGAGATGATGCTCACGTGCCAGTTGATACCGACGACCCCGCCGTTATTCGCCACGGCCCCGATCGTGCCCGAGACGTGGGTTCCATGCGCGTCGGCTCCCGCGGTGTAGATGACATTGTTGTCATTGAAACAGTTCCATCCGTGGGTGTCATCGATGTAGCCATTGCCGTCATCGTCCACCCCGTTGGGGAGGTCGTAGGGATTTGTCCAAATGTTGGGTTGTAGGTCTGGGTGCGTGAATTGAATTCCCTGGTCAATAACGCCCACGACGACCGAGGAGTCGCCGGTGTACCCAGCGAACCAAGCTTCGTCCGCCTGACTGCCGAACTGGTTAACAGGGCTGAGTTGATCGCCGTACATGCCCCAGAGACTGCCGTTGACGAAATATAAATCGCTCGGAGAGTCTTGATGGGAATAAATCCAGTTCGGCTCTGCGAACTCGACGGCGGGATGATTCTTCAGCGCTTCAATTGCCTGGCGCACGGGCAAGCCCGTCCACATGTGAGTTACGCCTAGATGGTTCCTTGCCTTCATGGCGTCGGTGTGGATGTGCTTGATGAGAGTCAGCGCGCCGCGCTTTACCCCATCGAGCAGGTGCGCATCGGTGGCGTTCGGTTTGAACTGAATCAGGAGCTGCCCGCCCAAGTAAACCGGGCCGCCGGGTTCATCCTGAAGAAGTGCTAGGGGCTGGGCCGACAGACGGGCCAGCGGCAAAAGGGAGCAAACAACCAGTAGCGCGATGCCTACTGCCGACTTGAACCAAGCATTCGAGTGTTTTGTCATAACTGCATCTCCTTCACGAGGCGCGTTGGCCGAGGTCGCCGCCTCGGATACGCCAGCCTTGGCGCGTACCACAAGGCGAACTCCGTATCTTTAACATCATCGCACTTCATGATTTCACCGCAGAGACTAACACGCCATTGTCGGACAGGCAACAGATCATTTCCGCCCCATTTCGTTCTCCTTGATCAGCACCCTGGCGACTCCCGCGGCAAGGTTTGGCGTGGTCGTGGGCGTTTCGGAACCTCGTGCAGGAATCAGGCCGGTCCACCGATACCCCGGGACTCCCCACCTTTCCGAAATCATCCCGGCCCCGACCTGCCGGTTCCACTGGGATTCAAAACAGATCGAGACCTTGGGGCAACTTGATCTGCGCAATCCGATTGAACAGCGTTGACAGTTCTCAGTCGAGTTCACCGCACCACCGGCAGCCGATAACACGCCGCTTCCTGATCGTTGCGCACCAGCAAAAGATCTCCGGCCAAGGCCGGCGGGTTCCAGGTTTTTCCTTTGAGCGCAGAGAACCCGGTGAGTTCGCGCCGCTCGGTCGGCACGGGGTCCACCAGCACCACGTCGCCATTCTCCGCGGTGATCAGCAGCACGTCGCCAACGAGGATGAACTGCCCGTGCCCGTAGCGGCCGTCCTTCCACTTCAGGTCGCCGGTCGCGAGATCGACACACGCAAGGATGCCATCGTCGAGGCCATAGACGTAGCCATCGCGTGTCACCAGGTTGTTGAACTTGGCCTTCAGACGGTTTGTCTTCCACAGGCGCGTCGCGCTGAATTTACTGGCGTCGTCGCGCTTGATTTCGAGCATCTCGCTGCCCACGCCGTAGCCGCTGCTTACCAGCACGCGATCGCCCGGCAGCACCACCGGCAGCGTGACGTGGGGCTGCTTCGAGTCCCACGGATGCTGCCACAGCACTCGACCGGTGAACGCGTCGTGCCCGAAGATCGCGTGCTGGTTGAACATCAACACCTGCGCCACGCCGCCGAGCGTGCTCGCGAACGGTGAACTGTAGCTCGCGTTGTCGTCTCCTCCGCCCCAAGCAAACGCGCCGTCAGTCAACCGATACGCGACGAGCGAGCGGTCGTTCTTGCCGCCGGGATTCACAATCACGAGATCGTTCAACACGAGAGGCGAGCCAGCGGCGCCCCACTCGCCGGGCTGACTCTGGCTGTCGGTGAAAATGTTCTTGCTCCAGACACGCCTGCCGGTGAGGAGTTCGAGGCAGTTCAAGATACCCGTCGCCCCGAGCGTGACGGCTTTGTCGCCCACGATCGTCGGCGTGCAGCGCGGCCCTTCGCCAGCGATGGTCGTGTGATAATGCGCTGCGTCGGCGTGCGTCCACAACACTCGGCCCGTCAGCAATTCGTAGCACACCACCATCTCCTCTTCGCCGCGTTGCTCCTGCGTCACCGCGCGTTGGCCGACGACCGCGAAGCCCGACCACGCCGCGCCGATTGGCTGGCGCCACAACTTTTCAGGCGGCTGCGCGGTCCAATCGCGCGCCAGCCTCGGACCGTCCGGCACCGTGGCGTTTCGGTGCGGTCCCATAAACTGGGGAAAGCTGGGGCTGGAGGCCGCGGCAACACGCGAGGACGGAGCTGGGGGCGCTTCCGCCACCGGCGGCGGCACGGCTACCAGCGGGCCCCGCCAACGGAACTTCAAGATCGGCAACAAATCACCCGTGACCCCGTGGATCTCAAACAGCCCCGCGACCAGCCCGATCAGTCCGACCACGCCACCGAACACGAAGCCCCGCGTTTTCCATCGCAGCCGCGACAGCAGCAACACCCACAACAACAGGAGCGCCACGGTGATGATCGAAATCACCATCGTCCGCAGGTTCCGCTGCTGATGCGACAGGCCCGGAAAGACTCGGACGAAAGCGATCGCGAAGGTGGCCAGCGCCACGATCAAGCCCGCCGGCCACCAACGCACGCTCGGATGGTCGCTCGGCCGGTCGGCTCCTCCGGTGCATTTGTCCTGATTGGCTTCGTTCATTATTTGAATCTGGTTTTGGGATTGACCGCCCACGCCGAATCGACCGGAACCCTGTCGCGATAAGCTCAGCCCAGCGCTACCGGAATCGGCGCGCAGTTTGCCTCCGAGTCGGGCGGTTGTGCAGCAGAGCAAGCATCCTGCCCCTCGGGTTCTCCTCCCTCGCGCGCTTGGGCACAATAAAGCCCTCGCCTACTTCATCCGCGCCCATCCGCGTGATCCGCGGGCTCTCCCCAGCCCTCTTGCGCCTCAAAGCAAGGCCTCCAACTGTCGCCGCTGCTTCTTCGTGGGCCGGCCCCAGCCTGTCGGAAATTGAATCAGCGGCGGCAACGCGGCCTCGCGGGCGCGCGCGTATTCCTCGGGTGGCGTGAGGTCTTCGAGGTGCTCCGGCACGCGCTTGGCCCCGACGCGCCGATCCAACAAGACCAGCACCCGCACCGTTCGATGTACGCCCCCGGTAAGCGCCGTGATCATTTCGCCCACGTGCACTTCACGTGACGGCTTCACCCGTTGCCCGCCGATCTTCACGTGTCCCGCCTGGCACGCCGCGATGGCAAGCGACCGGCTCTTGAAAAGCCGGACCGCCCACAGCCACTTGTCGATCCGCACACTTGTCGGCGCTTGCACGGCGCAGAAGGTAAACTTGCCAGGCGTGGAAGCAATCCCGGTGACGGGCGCTATGCGCCGCTCTTTTCCGGCTTCGTGGCTTGACGCCCTGCCCTTCGTGCCAGACTCTCCCGCACGCTGCGGCGAACACCGCCGCGATGACAAACGAAACATGACATCATATTTGATCCCTTCACTGGTTCTCGGACTTCTGGTCACGACCGTTCGTGCCGAGGAAAAACTCGATCTCACGAACGCGAAGCTCCGCGCCAGCTACAGCGTGGGCGCGAACATCGGCACGAACCTCAAACGGCAGGACCTGGACCTCGACCCCAAGGCGCTGGCCGCCGGCCTCGCCGATGCCCTCGCCGGCAAGACCGCTCTGACCGAAGCTGAAATCCGCCAGACGATGACCGAGTTTCAGGCGAACCTGAAGACCAAGATGGAGGCCAAGCAGAAGGTTGAAGGCGAGAAGAACTTGAAGGAGGGCGAGGAGTTCATGGCCACCAATGGCAAGAAAGAAGGCATCAAGTCCACCGCCACCGGGCTGCAATACAAAGTGGTCAAGTCCGGCGTCGGCAAATCGCCCAAGGCCAGCGACTCCGTGAAGGTCCACTACCACGGCGCCTTGACCGACGGCACGGTTTTCGATAGCTCCGTCGAGCGCGGCGAGCCGGTCACCTTCGCCGTCAACGAAGTGATCCCCGGCTGGACCGAGGCGCTACAACTGATGAAGGAAGGCGACAAGTGGCAGATCTACCTGCCGTCCAAGCTCGCCTACGGCGAACGCGGCGCCCCCGGCGGCAAGATCGGCCCGAACGCCGCCCTCATCTTCGACGTGGAACTGCTCTCGATCGAGAAGGCGAACTGACGCTTCGCGGGCGCTTGCCCGCCGTGTCGGCGTACTAGTACGGCGACCAAGAAGTTCTGGGACATCCTGGTCCCTCTCACCCCTCACCCCGGCCCTCTCCCCGTTGAGGGGAGAGGGAGTCGCGACACAGCCGC
>ORMF011732898.1_pt1 | contig 11599 bp, 9 predicted proteins | sample 1779871 | NCBI WGS metagenome assembly ORMF01 (sample SAMEA104232316, study PRJEB22302) | groundwater metagenome | biome: forest; feature: aquifer; material: groundwater | place: USA | collected 2011-08-07 | depth 5.4 m
CGTCGCCGGCAACGTGGGCACGCCGGACCGGATGGAGAACACGGTGCTCGGTGACACCGTGAACGTCGCCGCGCGGCTCGAGACCGAGTCGAAGAACGCCGAACGTGTGCCGGTGATGCTCGACCAGGCGACGCGCGAGCTGGCCGGGGCCGAGATCGAGGTCACCGCGCGGACCGCGCACCTCAAGGGCAAGGCGGGGGAGACTCCCGTGTTCGAGCTCGTGTCCGTGCGGCAGGAGTAGGTCCGGCCGACGGCTCGCCGGTCTCGGACTCCCTACAGGCGCATCTCCAGCACGGTCGCGGGCACTGGCTTCATCCCGACTCGTTGCATGAAGCGACTGAGCTCGCCGTCCTTGCCCTCGACCATCGTGCGCGCGCTCGCGACTTTCCGCCGCCGCCAGTGGGCGAGCAGCGCGTCGACCAGCGCCTGCGCGACCCGCTTGCCCTGTTGGGCCGGCGCCACGCCGATGACCTCGAGCCAACCCGTCGGCGTCGCGAGCCCGAACTCCCATCCGCGGATGTCGCCGAACACGAAGCCGACGACCTTGCCGTCGATCTCGGCCACGAGGGCGGACTCGGGATCGCGCATCAGGTAGTAGCCGACGTGGGCTTCCCAATGGCCGGGACGATACAGGCCCGTCACTTCCTCGTCGATCGACTCGATCGCACCGATGTCCGATTCCTGGACCGACCGCACCACGACGCTCACGACCGGCCCTCCGGGGCTTCGCACGTCACGCCGGTGCCGTTGGCATCGGCGAGCGCCGGCTCCTCGACGACCCAGCGCACGCTCTTCGAGCACGGGCAGTACGAGGTGCGGAACAGCTTCGGCGCCTGCATTGCGGCCGCCTCGATCGTGAGCTCGCCCGCCTCGATCTGACGCATCTGATCGCGATAGAAGGCGAAGTCGCGGTGAATCATGTACGGCTCGGGCAGCGTGGCCTCGAGGTGCGCGAAGTACGCCGCGAGCGACTGGCCGGACAGGTCCTCGCCGCGGGACCCATGGCGCTGCATCGCGTACATGCCGCGGCGGCGGAAGTACTGGATCTCGGGGACGTAGAGGAGCTCGTCCCAGCGCACGCCGTCCTTCTCCTCTTGATGGGCGAGCAGCCAGCGCACGCGGTCGGCCACGTCGGGCCCCTTGAGGTTCGGACACCGTGCGCGAACGTAGACGCGATTCAAGTCCTCGACCATGCGCTCGAGCTCGGCTTTGTAGTTCGCCAAGGCCTGCTCGTTGGTCATGTCCTTGAAGCCCATCTCGATGTTCGTTTGCCCGCCCTTCTCGTGACCGAACATCTCGTAGCCGCGCGGAATCCACTTGTTGAGGTAGCGCTGGACCATGGCGGTCGAGATGCCCGGCTCGCCCTCAGCCGCCTTGCGCAGCCACTTGCGGAGCGGGAACACACCGGCCACCAGGTGGAACGCTTCCTCCTCGAGCATCGGTGTCATGCTCGAGCCCATCGGCCGGTAGGCGCACACCTTTTGCATCGTGAGCTGGTACTTGCCCACGCGGTCGATGACCGCCGCGAACACGATCGAGTCGAGGAACGAGTCGTACTCGATGTTGAACGCCCCCAGCACGTGGGAGCCGGTTTTCATCGAGAGCACCTCCTCGACGAAGTCGTCGCAGGTCTGGCCGACGAGCGCGCCCCACTCGTCCTTGGCGAGGAGGTCGAACATCTGGTAGCCGTGGCGCAGCTCCTCGGCCATCACGCGCATCACGAAGAAGCGCTCCTCGTCGTCGGTCGCCTTGTCCAGCGTTCCCTGGTGCTGCTGGATCGAGCCGAACTCGGTCGAGGCCTGGGCCTTGATGATCTCGAGCAGCCGCTTGCCCTGCTCGCCGTGCAGATTCCGGCACTCGTGCACCTTGGGCTTCCCTGCGTCCTTGCCGATGGTGATCGTGTTCGGCGTATCGAGATCGTGCTTCGCGCACAGGCAGAACTGCTCCTGGGTCGGGAAGAACTTCCTCCAATACTTGAGCAGGATCTCGTAGTCGGGAAAGTACTCGGCTTGCCAGCGCTCGACGGCCGAGTGGAACTTCTTGGGAAGCGTGTCTTTGACGACCTGCACGGTGGCACCTCCGATCCGGGCAGAACCTAGCCTTGGGGAGCCCCAGGCTACGACGGCGACGAGGGCCGGTCCAACGGATCCTTTGGGGGGCGGACCGGGGAAACATTCTAGTGCCCTGGGGGATTTTTCGGGTGCGTGGCGAGCCGAATGCTCGAGGGCTCGCGTTCACGCCGTGGAGGGGTGCGGACTTTTGGGCGCGAGGCGGGCCCAACGCGACAAAAAAAACGCGTCTCGGCCTTCCCACCCGCGCCCGATCCGCTCTCGCCCGCGTTGACGCCAGCCGTCGCGGCCCCGGCCACGGCTGGCGCGATCCTCGCCGCCGAGCACGCGTACTACGACGGTCTCGGGGCCCTTCACCCCGACAGCGCGCTCGTCCATCGCCGCCGGGCATGGTTCTGCGCACGCACTCGGACGCGCCTCGACGAGGGGCTCGTCTCCGCCGACCGCGCCTGTGCGCTCGAGCCCGACAGCATGCGGAATCTCGCCGTGCTGGCCGAGGTGCGATTCCAGCGCGGCGACCGGCCGGGCGCCGTCGCGGCGGCCACCCGCGGTCGCGATCTCGGCGATCGCGGCGTCTTTGCCGAGCGCCAGCTCGCCCGTTTGCGCGAGGGCACCCCGACCACCGACCCGCCCTGCCGAGCGGAGCCGTGGCCGTTCGAGTAGTCGACGTGGGCACTTCTCGAGGAACGCGATGACCCGCCGTTCGATGGCCCTCTTGCTCGTGCTCGTACCGTTGGTTCTGAATGGGGACGACGTGGTCGTCACCGCGCTCGGCGTCGGGGCCACGCCCACGAAGGCCCTCGACGACGCACTCCGCTGTGCCGTCGTCGTGGCGATGGCCCCACGCCGCGCCGCGTGGAATCGCGAGTGGTGGCGGTCGCCGTCTACCCGGATCGAGAACGCGATCGCCAGTGCGCCGTGGCGCTACATCGTCCGCTTCGAGGTGACGCGCCGTGCGCGCGAGGATCGACCCGCGCACGTGTCGGTCGAGATCAAGGCAACCGTGTCCCTCGACGCAGTCGATCGCGAAGTCGACGCCTGGGCTGGCGAGCTCGGTCGTCGAATCGAGCGGCCGCGTCTGATGATCGACGTCGAGTGGGCCGACACGGATCGGGCGCTTCCACGGGGGGCGGCATCCGCCGAGTTGATAGCGGCCTTGAAGAGAATGGGCTTCGAGGTCATCGATCGCAAGATCTTCGAGGCGAACCGCGCGCGGGAGCTCGCCTGGTCAAGAGCGATGGGTGGGTCCGACCGCGGCCCTGTGCTCGTGGAGGTCGTCGTGAAGGGCCGAGTCACCGCGACGGAGCAGCGGGTGACGAGGGTGTGGGGTACCGTAGCCGAGTACGCGTGGACGATGGACGTGCGCGCGATGCGGACGAGCTCGGAGAGCGTCATCACCACGGTCGTGCGCCACGGATGGACGGCACCCTTGGAGCCGCGCACGGAGTCGGCGGACCAGATGTTGGCTCGCGGCCTCCGGGCCGAGTGCGCGTCGCTCGGTGCCGACGTGGGGCGCAGGATACGGGTCGGGTGGTTGGTTGGCCCTGAGGTCGAGCCTCCCGCGGCGAGCGCAGCGGTCGAGCTCGTCCTCGTCGAGAGCCGCGAGAGCGACGCTGCGACACTGCTTCGGTGGCTGGCCGCGCGTCCGTGGATCGCGTCGGCGCAGGGCCACGGGGACGAGGGCGGGACCACCAAGATCGGGGTCGTACACAAGCTGTCCCACGACACCGATGTCGCGCTCAGGCTCGGACGTGGCGAGGACGAGGGATGCCCGCTCGGGCTCGAGATCGTCGCCCTCGATCGCGCCCGCCTGACCTGTCGGGTGGCGCACCGGTGAGCAGCGGCAAGCGGCGGTGGGACGACGAGCTACCTGCGCAGTGCGGCCTTGACGGCCGCCAGCACGACGGCGGCGCGGGCCTTGACGGAGGGGTCCTGTTCCCTCGCTGCCGCCACGGTCAGCCGGGAATCAGCACGAGGACGACGCCAGTGGTCTCTGCGATTCCGTGTCCACCTCCGGGGACCCGGGACGTTGGCGTGGATCCGGAGGTGTACGATGGCGCGCTCTGCGCGACAGTGCCTTTGTTGAACTTCAGCGACGGAGGCGAACGCTCCGGTGCGAACTCGAACCAAGATCCTGTTGATCGTCGTTCCGCCCCTGGTCGCCAGCGGGGCCGCCCTCGCTGCGGGGTCGCACAGCGCGCAGCAACGGCTGATCGAGCACTGTCGAACGGAGCAACTGCAGCTCGTCGCGGCCGTGCTGCAGCGCTCGCTCGAGGACGAGACCCGGCGGGCGGCGTCCATGGCCACGTTGGTGAGTGACCTGCCCGAGGTGAAGGAGCGCTTCCGCGGCGAGGCGCGCGACGCGCTTGCGAAGCAGCTGGGCCCCGCGTTCGCCGCGCAGAAGAAGTCGTACGGCGTGCTCGTCGGGCAGTTCCACGTGCCACCCGCCACGACGTTCCTCCACCTGATGGGGGTGAACAAGCCGGGCGAGGATCTGAGCGCGTTCCGGGACACGGTGGTGGCGGCCAACCGCAAGGGCGAGATGCAGCTCGGCGTCGAGATCGGTGTGGCCGGCCTCGGCATCCGCGGCGTCGTGCCCGTGAGCGATGGCACGGGTCCGATCGGGACGTTCGAGGTCGGCCTGGACTTCTCCACGGTCGCGACGCGCGCCAAGCAGACGACCGGTTTCGACATTGGGGTCTTCGTCGACCACAAGAAGCTCGCCGCGATTGCGTCCAAGCTGCCGACTCCGTCGTCCGATCGCATCGTGGGCGAGCTCCGCAACATCGAGGCCACCGACTGGCAGGTGATCCGCTCGGTCGCGACGACCGACTTGCTCGCCCAGGTTCACGACGTCCGACACGCCTCCACGCGTGTCGACGCGGTCGACTACGGGGTCGTGCTCGTCCCGCTACTCGACTTCTCCGGGCGGCAGATCGGCGTGATCGTCGCGACGCGCAGCTTCGAGCACTACGGGCACGAGGTCCGCGCGTCCGTCGTGAACGCGCTCTCCCTGTGCGCGGCCCAGATCGTCATCGTCGTCGGCGCGCTCCTGCTAGTGGTGGGCGGCCTGCTGTTGCGGCCCCTTCGCGACCTCGCGGCCGCGTTCTCCGCCCACCGTGCGGGCCGCGACGGCCCAGACCTGGGCGAGCTCGTCAAACGCAGCGACGAGATCGGCGCGCTCGCCCGCGAGGCCGCTGCGATCCGGACGGGGCGCGCCGATGGCGCCTCCGCTCCATCGGCTCCGCCGTCCACATGAGCCGCTGGCTAGCGGTCCTCGTGCTCGTCGCCGCGGCGAGAGTGTCGGCGGCGGAGCCCGCACGGTTCCCGTCGGCCGTTCCGCTGCCGATGCGCGTCGGGGTCGCGCTCGTCGTCAACGAAGTCCTGACGATCGAGGAGGCGAAGGGTCTGTTCACGGCCGCGGTCGACGTCCGAATTCGATGGAGAGACCCGCGCCTGGCCTTCGACGCCAAGGTGGAGGGGCTCGATCGCCGCGAGCATGTCGGCCGCGAGGCCGAGGAGCTCCTGCGCTCGATCTGGACCCCGGAGGTGATGCTCGCCAACGTCGTCGGCACGTCGCGGCCCCCCGAGATCGCCGTGGTGGTGGGCGCGGATGGCAGCGTGACCAAGCTCCAGCGCCTGATCGCGACGTTCGACACGCGCTACCGGCTCGCCGCATTTCCCTTCGACGTCCAGGATCTCGGGATCCGCGTCGCCTCGTCCCTGTACGGCCGCCAGCGCGTCGTGCTGGTGCACGATCAGGCGGATATCGACGCCAGCGGGCTGCGTCCCGGCCTCCAGCTCGACGGCTGGCGCGTGCGTCGGGTCGCGTTTTCGCTGTCCGAAGCGCGCGGCCTGAGCGGAGGGTCTCTCTCGCACATGACCGCATCCGTGCGCGTGGAGCGCGATCCGACGCCGACGATCCCGATCGTGTTCGTGCCCTTCGTCCTGCTGTTGTTTTGTGCGAGCCTGACCCTGTGGTTGGACCTGGACGTCGACCGGCGCGTGCCCTTCCTCTCGAGCGTGATCCTCGCGCTCATCGCGCTCAACTTCACCGCGACGCTGCGTTTTCCGGCGCTCACGCCGCAGAGCGCGGTGATTCAGCTTTTCTGGATCGGCTTCGGCTACCTGTGGTTCCTGCTCGTCGCTGCCGTTTCGGTCCAGAATCCGGCCTTCGCACGTTTCACGCGCAGCTCGCACCTGCTCGCGGAGGCGGTGGCATACCTGCGATGGGCCGCGCCGTTCCTCCTGGCCGTCATCGGCGTTCGAACGATCGTCGTCGCGCTCGTCTAGCGTCCGAGGCTCTCAGGCGGGAGGAGCGCGCCGAGTGCGCATGAGCTCCAGCTCCTCGAGCGTGCGAGGCCAGTCGCTCTTGAGCAGGCGGGAGAGCGATCGGTCGGCCAGGAGCTTGCCACCGGTCTGACAGCGGGCGCAGTAGTTGGTCTCGTTCTCGGCATGGACGATGCGCTGAACCGCGGCGCCGCAGTCGGGACACGCCTCGCCGTACTTGCCATGGACGGCCATCTCCGGGCGGAACGCGGTGACCTTGGCGGGGAAGCCGTCGCCCACCTCGGCCCGCAGCCGTTGGGTCCAGGTTTCGAGGGTCGCACGCGTGGCCTCGTAGAGGGTCGCGATCTCGTCGGGGCCGAGCCGCGAGCTCAGCTTCACCGGCGAGAGCCGAGCACGGTGGAGGATCTCGTCCGAGTAGGCGTTGCCGATCCCGCTGAACAGCCTCGGGTCCGTCAGGCAGCGCTTGAGCGTGTGGTTCTCCGCGGCGAGCGCGGCGGTGAACTGCTCGAGGCTCGCGGACATCACGTCGAGGCCGCCCGGGTCGTGCTCCGCGAGTGCCGCCTCGCCGTGGAGGACATGCAGGGAGGCGCGCTTCTTCGATCCGGCCTCGGTGAAGGTCAGGGACCCATCGTCGAAATCGAAGGCGGCGAGGCCGATCTTCCCCGCTGGCTTGGCACCGAGGGCTTTCCACTGCAGCCGCCCCGCGATCATCAGGTGGATCACCAGGAACCGCGGTTCTTCGTGCTCGGCCGACTTCAGGTGGAACACGAGGCGCTTGCCGAGGCGCCGTAGCCCGACCACGTCGCTACACGCGACGTCCGCGAGCGAAGGCGTCACGGTGCGCAGCACGAACGGGCTGAACAGCCGCACTCCGACGAGCTGGCGTCCGACGACCCGGGGCCGCAAGCAATCGAGGTAGACGGTGATGTCGGGGTACTCGGGCATTCGGGCACCAGGTCCGCGAGGGGTCAGCATCGTCGCACGCTCTGACCGGTTGCCGCGGCGTTCCGCTCGTCCCGACGACGCGTTATGTAATAAAAGTTGCGTATTCGTTTTTTACGAAAAATCTCGGAATGCGAACTGCCTCGGAACCCAAGATCCCCTTTCGCTTCGCCGCCGAGTGGCCTGCCATCCTCGTAGTCGCGTCGTTCGGGGTGCCGACGAGGCTCTGGGTCGCGCTGCATTCGTGGCAGCACTGCTTCGGTGACCAGGGGACCTTCGCCCTCATGGCGAGGCACATCTGCAGGGACGGGCCCGGCCGCTGTTCGTGTACGGCCAGAGCTACGGGGTAAACCTCGCCATCTGGTTGATGGCGCTGTCGTATGGCGCGTTCGGCGTCGACTTCCGCGGGACGTTTCGCGGTCCAAGTCGTCGTGTACGCCGCCGCTGTCCCGGTCCTCTACCGCCTTCTGTACGAGCTCGGCGGGCGCTGGGGCGCGGTCGCGGGGACTCTCGCGCTGGCGTTCGGGACCTACGAGATGCACACGACGATCGCGATGGTGAGCTACTTCGAGGTGCTCGCACTCGCCGCGCTAACGTACTTGCTCGTTTACCGCGCGGCCACGCGTGGCCTTGGGCACGGGGGGGCACTCGTTCTCGGGGGACTGCTCGGGCTCGGTGGGTGGATCAACCCGCAATCGATCGTGATCACGGGGTCGGCCATCGTCGGCCTGGTCGCGGCAAGCCCCTTCCGCCGCCTGCTCGAGAGCGACGCGCTCGAGCTGCGCCTCGGCCGCGCTCGCGCGCGAAGCTTGCGTCTCCTCATCGGAGCCGAGCTCGGGACGTCGCCCTTCCCGGCGCCATCCTCGATGACGCCCTCGATGTCGATCCGAGGGGCTGCGCCGGCCTGGCCGCGAACCAGAAACGGGAAGCTGTAGTGCTTGTACGTCCCCCCGTACAGCTTCTTGAGATCGCTTCCCAAGAACCCGGCCCGAGCGTCCTTGCGCCCGTACTGGCTGACGGCCGGATGGTGCACGTCTGCGTCGGTCGAGCTGAAGGTCTGGCCCGCGTAGGTCGCCCTCCAGCTATCGAGATGCGCGCCCAGGTTGACCACTCCACCGATGTAGATGCGCCACGAATTCTCCTCGGCATCGTGGGTGGACGACACGACCTCGATCTTTCGGTACAGGGCTTCACACTCGGAGCGATCTGTGTCCACGGCGACGTCCAGCCCGACAGCGGCCACCGCGAGTCCCGCGACGATGCCGACAACGAGGAACTTCTTGTTCATTGACACACCCGCTCCATTCGACGGTGGGATGACGACACGATTGCGTACGGTCCGAGGACCTGTCCGTCGTGCTCCTACGGACTAGTTCTGCGCTTCGCCGATCGGGACGACATCCTGCGGCTGGCGTCCGGTTGCCTCGCGGATTCGATTCGGCATCGGCCCCAGCACGAAGCCTTGGAGCAGGAATCTCAGGCCCTTGAGGTATCGCTTCAGGTCTTCTATGGAACGGAGGGCCCTGAGCTTGCGAAGGATGAACTTGGGCCGAAAGTAGAAGCTGCGGAGCGCCTTCTTCTCCAGCGCCCACACCTGCTCCTTGCTGGTGTAGCCCTCGGGCAGGAACACGACGTTCCAGCCCTGGTACTCGGAGAAGTTCTCGGTGGTCAGGCGGCCCCACTTGCCCTGCTTGATCTCGTCGTACAGACGCGTCCCCGGGTAAGGGGTGGTGATCGTGAAGTGGGCGTAATCGGGATCGAGCTCGAGGGCGAAGCGAATCGTCTCCTCGGCCATCTCGGGGGTCTCGCCGGGCAGTGCGATCATGAACGACCCCCGCACCTCGATGCCGACGTCCTTGGTCCACTGCATCACCTGCCGGACGAGGTCCGCGTCCTTGTTCTTGCGGTCCGCCTGGATGTTCTTCATCAGTTGGGGATTGTTGGTCTCGATCCCGTAGAAGATGTTCCAGCAGCCGGCTTCCCTCATCTTCTCCAGCACGGCCTTGTCCACGGTCTTGACCACCGCAAAGCAGCTCCAAACCAGATCGAGCTTGGCGGCGATCAGCCGGTCGCAGAAGTCGTACATCCACTTCTTGTTGTACGTCATCGTGTCGTCCCAGAACGCGATGTCCCGTACGCCGTAGTCCGTGACCAACTGGGTGATTTCCTCGACCGCCCGGGCCGGGCTCGTCGTTCGAGCCTTGGTGTACGCCTGATCGCAGAACGTGCAGACGTAGGGGCAGCCGCGAATGAGCACCATGTGCGCGACGGGCGTCCGCTTGTAGTGATTGGGAAGCGGGATGTACTTCTCGTGGGGAATCAGGTCGCGCGCCGGGAATGGCAACGAGTCGAGATCGGCGAGCACCGGGCGGCCAGCGTTCTGGATCACCTCGCCATCGTGCCTGAACACCACGCCTTGAAGGCCGGCGAGCATCTCGTGATCGGCGAGGAACGAGGCTCGATCCCACTGCTTGTCTCGGAGAGCCTCGATCAGAGCGGTCGTCGTTAGCTCACCATCTCCGAACACGACGATGTCGAAGCAATCGAACTCCAGCAGCGCGTGCTTGGGAACCGCGTTGGCGTGCGCGCCGCCGAGGATCAGCAGCTTGTCCGGGAACCTCTCGCGCAGGTGGCGCGCCAGCCGCACGGTGACGGGCAGCAGGAAAGTCGTCGCCGAAAACCCGATGCAGGTCGGGTTCTTCGCGCTGATGAGGTCGCCGATCGCTTCGTAGGTCAGCCCCAGCGTGGTGGCATCCAGCACGCCGACGCCGAATCCGCGCTCGCGCAGGTACGAGGCGATGTAGCAGATGCCGAGCGGCGGGAGATCGCCGCCCGCACTCGACGCGTGCTTGCCGTATCGCTCCGCGACAGTGCTCGGCGCTGTCATGAGCAGCAGGTCGACGCGGCCGTCCTTGGGACAGAAGGCGCGCTCGGTAAAGTCGGCAAGGGTCGGAGCGCCATGCCGACTTGCGGTCGTTCGAAGGTGAGTCACGAGCCAATCTCCTCGTTCCCAATCTCGTACTTCCGAGCGGCTGTGCGCACCGGTGAAGCGATGCACGACGCAATTTTCGATAAAAAATGGCTTTGGTCAACTTATTCCAGAATAATTCGCGGCGCGCGACCCGCACTCACGCCGCCCGTGGGCGTGCGTGCGTTCGCGAGGGAGTTGGGCCCGTTCGGTGTCATGGAGGCAGTGAGGTGACGTCGATGCCGTCGACAGTGCGGTACGGGGCGACCGGCGGGACGGCTGTCGCACGTCCTGGCCACTCCGCGAAATCGAGAGGTTTGACTCGTGGGTCGCGGCGCGGGCGGGCCGGTCGATGAGCGGCGTTGCTCCCGAGTTCCGTTGGCGCCGAGAGTGGCCGTGGGCCGTCGCGCTCGCCTCGATCGGGATCGCGACCCGCACGATCCTGGCGCTTCATCCAGGATCGTACTGCGACGGCGACTCTGCGCTGTTCGGACTGATGGCCAGAGCGATCTGGCGCGGTGAAGGGCTTCCTGTGTTCGCCTGGGGCGTCGCGTACGTCAGTAGCCTCGCGACCTACGTGATGGCGGTGTTCTACGGAATGCTCGGCGCGGACTTCACCGGCGTGTACGCCGCACATGCCGTCGTCTACGCGATCGGCGTTCCGCCCGTGTATCGCCTCGCACACGCGCTGGGAGGGCGATGGGGTGCGGCGGCGGCGCTCATCGCGTTGGGGCTCGGCACGCAGGCACTCTTCAACACCGCGGCCATGCTTGGCGTGTTCGAGATCCTGCCCATCGCCGCCTGGGTGTTTCTGCGATTGGACCGCGCCGCCGTTCTCGGCGTGGAGCCACGCGAGGGGCTTTTGATCGGCTTCCTCCTGAGCTTCGGCTATTGGGTGCATCCTCTGTTCGTCGCGGCCATCGGGGCCAGCGCGGCCGCCCTGTTGGCGCTCAGCCCGCTGCGCCTCCGACTCCAAAGCGCCGAGCTCGCCGAGCGGCTGGGTCCCCGCCGCGCCTGCTTCGTCCGAGTCGCACTGGCGGTGCTGGGTGTGGCGCTGGCAGGTGCGGTCGCGCTGACCGTCTCGGGGTCGTTCGACGCCACCGTTCTGGGGCTCCGCGTCTCGGCGCACCGCGCGCCACGCTACGCGGTGAGGCTGGGCGCAGCTCTCGGGGCGGTGTGGGTGCTGGCCGAGCTGGCGATAGCGCGGCGTCCGACGGTCTTGTTGTGCGCCATCGCCGGGGTCGTGCTGGCTCAGCTCCCGCTCGTCGGCTACCTGCTGGCCGATGGTGAGCGCGTTCACCACTTGCCGAGCGAGTTCGGAGGCGAGTTC
>ORMF011473760.1_pt1 | contig 11598 bp, 7 predicted proteins | sample 1779871 | NCBI WGS metagenome assembly ORMF01 (sample SAMEA104232316, study PRJEB22302) | groundwater metagenome | biome: forest; feature: aquifer; material: groundwater | place: USA | collected 2011-08-07 | depth 5.4 m
CGATGAAGAAGAAGCACACAAGCTGCAGCGTCGCCGCCACGCGGTAAGTCAGGAACGATTGCATGCGCTGGAACACGCCGCGCGCCACGACCATGGCCTCGACGATGACGCTCAGCCCGGGCTCCGTCAGCACCATGTCGCTTGCCGCGCGAGCCGCCTCCGGTGCCCCGTGGACCGCGACGCCGACGTCCGCGCGCTTCAGCGCAGGCGCGTCGTTGACGCCGTCGCCCGTCATCGCGACGACGTGGCCCCGTGCTTGCAGGGCGCGCGCGATTCGCAGCTTGTCTTCCGGCGATACGCGGCTAACGACAATGCCGTCGCGGTCCATCAAAGCGCCGAGCATGGCTTCATCGGAGGGAAGCTCGCGGCCTTCGACGACGAGTTCCTCCGGGCCGAGCAGTCCGACGTCGCGCGCGATGGCGCGGGCGGTCGCTGGGTGATCGCCGGTCACCATCGCGACGCGAATCTCGGCTTTGCGGCAGGCGGCAATCGCCGCTGCAACGCCGATACGCGGAGGGTCTTTGACGCCCACGAGTCCGGCGAGTTCGAGTCCCGATTCGGCTTCCTCCGCGCTTGCCGATGGCGACAGATCGGTTGCCGCGCGCGAGGCGATGGCAATCACGCGCAGTCCGCGCGCGGCCATGCGGGTGGCCTCGGCATCTGGATTTAAGCCTTCGGGCGGATTCCAAGCTTCGCGCGTATTCGATCCTTCCCGAGCGAGGCAGAGGGGGAGAACCGCTTCCGACGCACCTTTGACCAGCAAGCGATTGCCCGCCACAACGGACATGCGCCGTCGCCTGGGATCGAATGGGAAGCGGCGCGTAACGGGATTGGAGCGCTCCTCGGCGGCCAGGTCGATCTGGAGCCGACGGGCCAGCACGTCGAGCGCGGCATCGAGCGGGTCTCCCTGAGCCATCCAGCGTCCGTCGCGCAGAGCCGCTCTTCCGGTCGAGCAGCGGACGGCGGTCAGAGCCAGCTCGCGAACGAACGGAAGAACGGGCGGGTCGGCATGAATCTCGCCCGATGGCTCATAGCCGTTCCCTCCGATGGCGGCCGCGCCCGATGGCGTCCACACTTCCACCACCGACATTTCGTTCAGCGTCAGGGTTCCGGTCTTGTCGGTGCAAATGAATGTGGTGGAACCGAGCGTCTCGACGGATTCGAGGCGCCGGACCAGCGCGTGTCGCGCCGCCATCCGGTGTGCGCCGGAGGCCAGCGACAAAGTTACGGTCGGCAGCAAGCCCTCGGGCACCAGCGCCACCATAACGCCGATGGCGAACAGCAGCGCGGCGTTGAACGAGATGCCCACGAGCATTGCGATTGCGAGAAACACCACTCCGACCGTGATCGCAATCCAGGCAATGACGCGCACAACACGGTCGATCTCCAGGGCCAGCGGACTGGGAGGACGGCGCCCTGCGCGGGCCAATTGCGCGATGTCGGCGAGCCGCGTGCCCATTCCCGTCGCCGTCACTACGCCGGTCGCTTCTCCCTCGACGACAAAGGTTCCGGCAAATAAGGACTCACCGGCTCGCGGCGACGCGGGGACGCTTTCTCCTGTGAAGGTCGAGGTGTCGACGGAGAGGGCGTGGGCTTCCTCCAGAGAGAGGTCCGCGGAGATGCGGTCGCCGGCGTGGAGTAGCACGAGGTCGCCGGGGACCAGTTCCGCGGCGTCCACTTCCGCGGGCGAGCCGTCCCGCACGACGAGGGCCTTGCGGGGAAGCAGGTCCCGCAACTTCTCGCTGGCCCGCTCGGCGCGATATTCCTGGACGAAGGCGAACACGCCGTTGATGAGGATCACGACAAAGATGGCGATTCCCAATTGCGCCATGCCCGCGAGCATAGCGAGCGCGCCGGCGATCCAGAGCATGATTGCGAAGAAGTGAAAAAATTGAAGGAAGAGAATTTGCCAGAGAGCCGGCGGGCGCTTGGCCGGCAGAAGATTGGGTCCATTTCGCGCGAGCCGCAGCGCGGCCTCCGCGGAAGTCAGACCGCGCGAGGAAGGCGGAGCGCCAACTTCAGTCTCGCGCAATTGAGGCTCGCGGGTCGTATCAGATCCTCCCCGAGAGAAACGTCGAAACGGATGGCCGCTATGATCTTTCCGGTGAAGGCGTGCAACTCGGCGAGCCGGACGATCCTTCGAATTTCTGAACTCGCACGGCTGTCAGTTTATATTCCGGGGTCTTTGTCACGGAATCCCGGTGGGGGCCGGTGACATGATTCAGGAAGACTCTGGCCGTGTGGAACGTAGCAAAGAGTTCTCCGCGCCGGACCGAGTCGCCAATCTTCACGGGAAGCGCGGCCTCGCCATACCGGCTGCGGACGCGGACTCGCTCGCCCTCCCGCAATCGGAGACGCGAGGCATCCTCGAGTGATATCTCCAAAAAATCGCCGGGCCACAGCTCGGCGTTGGGCGTGCGCAGCGTCATGGTGCCGGCGTTGAATTGATACGCCGTCCTGCCGGTGTTGAGCAGGAACGGGAATTCGTCGCTGGTCCGCTCCGGGCTGGGGTGGTATTCGACGCGGCGCATCGCAAAGCGTTTCGCGGAGGGTGAGCTGGTGTGCAACACCTGGGTGCCGGGATGATCTTCCGCGGGGCAGGGCCATTGCAGGCCGGCGCGTTCCAGCCGCGCATACGAAATGCCCGCGCCCGCTTTCCAGACCGTCCGAATCTCGTTCCATATCTCCTCGGGAGATTGGTATCGAAACATCTCGCCCCGGCCCATGGCCCGCGCCACGAGACACAGAATCTCCCAATCGCTCTTAGCCTGTCCCGGAGGCTCGACGACCTTCCGGACGCGTTGGATGCGGCGCTCCGCGTTCATGAACGTTCCGTCTTTTTCGAACGGCGAAGCGGCCGGGAGAAACACCGAGCCAAGCTCCCGCGCGGTTTCATTCAGGAACATGTCCTGGACAATCACGAAGTCCATCGACCATAGCGCTTCGCGAGTAACTTGCGCGTTGGGATTGGTCAGGAAGACGTCGTAGCCGATCGCCCACAGGGCTTTGAACTTTCCTTCCTGCGCGGCGTCGAGCATCTCCATCAGGTTCAAACCCGGAGTCGCCGGCAGAGGGTGCCGCCAGACGCTTTCCACCAAGTCTTTGCCGTCCTTGATGGACACTCCGCCGGTGAGGCTCTTGGGCTCGCAGCCCATGTGGGCGGAGCCCTGGACGTTGTTCTGGCCGCGCAGCGGATTGATTCCCGCGCCGCGCTTGCCGAGGTTTCCGGTGAGCAGCGCGAGGTTCACGAGCAGCATGACGCCCTCGGTCCCCTGAACGTGCTCGGTCATTCCAAGGCCGTGAACCATGAGCGAAGGCTTTTCAGTGGCGTAGAGGCGGGCGGCCTTCCGGATCGCCGCTGCCTCGACTCCGCAGATTGGAGCGACTTTCTCGGGCGCAAAATCTCTTACGAAACTCCGGAACTCCTCCCACTCCGCCACCCGATCATGGATGAAGGCGCGGTCGCAGAGTTCCTCCTCCACGATGGTATAAGCCATCGCGTTCAGCAGCGGAACGTTGGTTCCGGGCCGCAATTGCAGGTGGCAATCGGCGTAATTCGCCAGCTCAATCCGGCGCGGGTCGATCACGATCAGGTGCGCGCCCTGCAAGACCGCCTGTTTGATGCGGGCGCCCACGATGGGATGGTTGCTGGTGGTATTCGAGCCGACGACCAGAATGGTGTGCGCCAGCTCGATATCGTCGAAGGAGTTGGTGGCGGCTCCGGTGCCCAGCGTGGCTTTCATGGCGGCTGCGGTGGGCGCGTGGCAGACCCGGGCGCAACAATCCACATTATTGGTTCCGAGCACGAGGCGGGCGAATTTCTGCGCCAGATAATTCTCTTCATTGGTGGCCCGCGCCGAGCCCAAAACTCCGACGCTCTCCGGGCCGTTCTGCTCGATGGTTTCCCGCAGGGCTTCGGCCACGAACCGGATGGCATAATCCCAGGAGACTGGGTGCCATTCGCCGTTTCGCCGCACCATTGGCTCGGTGATTCGGTCCGGCGCGCGGTTAAATCCGAAGGCGTAACGCCCTTTGACGCAGAGGTGTCCGCGACTCACCGGAGCATCGAGCGACGGCTGAATCTGGACGATGCGTCCGTCGCGGGTTCCGGCGTTCATCTCGCATCCGGTTCCGCAATAGGGACAGGTTGTGCGGGTCCATGCGGTCGGGATGCCGCGCGCGATCACGCTCTTATCTTCGAGCGCTCCCGTGGGACAGGAATCGACGCAAGCGCCGCAGCTTACGCAGGAACTCGCGAGCAGCGTCGAGCCGGAGTCGGCGAGAATTCGCGTGGCGTCTCCCCGATTCCAGATTTTCCAGACGAACTGTCCTTGCAGCTCTTCGCAGATGCGGACGCAGCGATAACACAGAATGCACTGCGACATGTCCACTTGAATGTATGGATGGGAGGCGTCTATGCCGCTGGTCGTACCGTTGCCATTGCCGTGGTCGTTGTGGCATTCCCGCTCCAAGCCGTAGGCTTTCAGCCAGCGGTGGAAGGGCTTGCCGGGAAACCGTTCCACGGCGTCCGACGGATAGGCCCGCGCCAGAAGCGTGAGCTGCGTCCGGCGAAGTTCTTCGATAGCGGCGGTGTGAGTTTCAATCTCCATGCCATCGGCGATGGGAGTATTGCAGGCCGTGAGGGGCCGCTCATGCCCTTTGACCTCGATAATGCACAAGCGGCAGCCGCCGTAGGGTTTCAGGCGGTCGTCATGACAGAGCGTGGGGACTTCGACGTTCAGGAGGCGCAACGCATCGAGGACGGTGGAGCCTTCCTCGCAACTGCACGGTTTTCCGTTGATGATCACGCCCGGCATGAGGCAAGCTCCTTCGAGTAGTGGCGCACGGCGCTTTCGGCCAGCTCGGCGAGGCCGGTTCCCAGTCCGCAAAAGCTGGTGAGAGCCAGGGCCGAAACGACGCGGTGGAACTCCTCGATCTCTTCCGGACTCCTCTGCGGGCGCGCGAAAATTTGTTCCACGCGGCGCGAGCCCAGGCGGCAGGGAGTGCATTTGCCGCACGATTCGTAAGCGCCGAAATCGAAGACGTGATGGATCAGATCCGGAATGCGGGTGTTGTCGTCAAAGGCCACGATGCCGCCGTGGCCGACGCTGGCGCCGATGGCGTGCAGCTCTTCGAATCCAAAGGGCAGGTCGAGCAGCCGTGGGGGAAGGATTCCCGCGAGAGGTCCTCCGATGATGAGGCCCTTCGGCGGGCCCGTCTTCAAGCCGCCGCCCAGGTCTTCTACGATGCGGCGAAGCGGCATTCCGAACTCGATTTCATAGAGGCCGGGACGGCGGAAGAGCGAGTTGAGCGAGACGAGCTTGTTGCCTCTGCTTCTCGAAAAACCGAGTCGGTGATAGGCGCCGCCTCCTTGGAGGACGATCCAGGGAATGTTGTAGAGCGTCTCGACGTTGTTGATGAGAGTCGGCTTGCCGTAGAGGCCGTCGCTGGTGGCGTAGGGAGGGCGCTGTCTCGGTTCGGGACGCTTGCCTTCGATCGAATTCAACAGCGCCGTCTCTTCGCCGCAAACATAACTTCCGCGCCCGATCACCAGCTCCAGCTCAAACGAAAATCGGCTGTCGAGAATCCGCTCGCCGAGCAGGTGTTGCGTCCGAGCCTCCTCGATGGCGCGCTCCAAGCTCACTGCCGCCTGAGGATACTCCTTGCGGAGATAGATGAAGCCTTTGGACGCGCCGACCGTATAACCCGCAATCAGCATCGCTTCGATCAGGCAGTGCGGGTCTTCCTCGAGAAGGAAGCGTTCCATGTAGGCGCCGGGATCTCCCTCGTCGGCATTGGCGATGACGTACTTTGGGGAGGCGCTTTCCTGGGAGACCTTCATCCATTTTTCGCCCGTGGGAAACCCGGCCCCGCCGCGGCCCCGCAGTCCGGATTCAAACACGGCCTCAAGCAGTTCTTCCGGCGCTTGGGTCAAGGACCGCGCGATGGCCCGGTATCCGCCCTTTTGGGAGTACTCGGCGAAATTTCGCGCGCCTCCGTCAATCATACGGCTCAGCAGGATTGTCTCGCGAGCGTGGGACTCGATCCGGGGACGCTCCTCGCGGTCGCTCGAAGCGGGGGCGAGATAGCATTTCCCGAGGCAATAAACGCGCTCGGATTGCGAAGCGGCCCACTGCCAAAGATCGGGGTTGAGATGCCTGGCGACAAAACAAGCCGTTCCCTGGCAGGCTGTCACTGGAGGCGCATCCCCGGAAAGAGAGGCCGGGGAAAGATGGTAGAAGGAGTCGGAGGGGAAGCGGCCAGCGCTCTTAGTAGTGTTGGGAGTCGGCATGGGCGCCCTTTCTGAATGAGACGGAAGTTGTCTCATAAATGTGCGACAGGACGCAACGGGCAAAGAGGAAAAAACCCTCAGGGGCTGAACCCTATTTTTTGGCTTTCTTGCGGCACGGTTGAAACCGTGCCCTTGCGTTTGCCACAAAAAGTCCGTTTATGAGACAGGCCCTACGGTTTACGGCGAGAGGTTTTCACCGGCCTCCCGGTTCGGGGTTTCCAGGAGGCGCTCAACTCTTGGCCGGCAGTCGAACGATCTGGACCGAACAGGGGGCATGGCGCGCGACGTACTCGGAGACGCTTCCGAGCAGGAAACGATCGAGGCCCTTGCGTCCATGGGAGCCGATGACGATGAGATCGGCGTGCCACTCGGTCGCGATGTCGATGATCTCCGTCCGGACGTCGCCTTCGAAAAGAGCGGTGTCGGCGGCAAATCCGGCGACCTGCAACTTCTTGGCTGCGCCCGCGAGAAACTCTTGCGCCTTCCGCAACTGCTCTTTGCGCAGGTCGGCCAATTCGGGCGTGGGAACATACTCGGACGCCATCTCCGGCGGGAAGAGGAAGGTGATGGGCTCGGTCACATGGACCAGCCGAACCTGGGTACCCTCGGGGCGGCTCTGGGCGATCACCAACTGGAGGGCGGCTTCGGAAAACTTCGAATCGTCGATAGCCAAGAGAATTTTCATATCGGCCACCTCCTGGGAAACTTTCGCTCGCGCCAGCGGGTGGAGTGAAACGAATCCTCAATTTGAAATTGCAACTACCTTACCAGAAGCGGAGTGCGAGGAACAAGCTTGCCCTCAATGGTTTCGCCATGGAAGGGAAGGGATGACGTGGAGAATTAGTGCGAAAAGCCGCTTGGATTGAGTGAAAATCCATTGCCCGCAGGCCTTTTGGCCCCGTCAGGCTTCGCTGTGCCAGGGCGAAAAAATCGGGTAAGCTGGTGAGTTCGGCCAAGACAACGGACCTTGAGTATGAGAGAAGAATAAAATATGGAAGCCAAGCGGGAAAAAATCCTGCGAGCCGCGCGACGCGTGGTCATCAAGCTCGGAACCAGCACGGTAACGGGGGACAAAGGAGACGTCTGCGCCGAGCGCGTAGAGCCTCTGGTGCGGTCGATTGCGGAGTTGATCCAGGGCGGCCGGCAGGTTGTGATGGTGTCGTCGGGCGCGGTGGGACTGGGGGGGGCGTGGCTCGGGCTGCCCCCGTCGCGGTTGCGGGAGCTGGTCACCAAACAGGCTTGCGCCGCCGTGGGGCAGAGCCTCCTGATGGACGCTTACAAGGGGCTGTTTGCGGCCTTTGGGATCAAGGTGGCACAGGTGCTCCTGACGGAAGAGGATTTTACGCTCTGGCGGCGCTACTCGAACCTGCGGCACACCATTGAAAAGCTGCTCCAGTTCGGAGTGGTTCCCATCATCAACGAGAATGACACGGTATCGACCGCCGAGATCGCTTCCGTCGAATCGGGTGGGCGAGCGGCGGCCTTCAGCGACAACGATCGCCTGGCCGCACTGGTTATGAGCGGCCTGGAGGCCGATGCCCTGGTGCTGGTGACCAACGTGGACGGCTTGCTGCGAGCGAAGCAAACCGGCGGGAGCGAGCGGGAGGCGAAACGCGAAGTGGTTTCGCTGGTCGGCGAGATCGGGCCGGAACTGAAGGCGCTCGCGGCTGGACCTTCGTCGAGCGGCCGCGGCGGGATGCTGACCAAACTCGAAGCCGCCGAGATCGCGATGCAGTGCGGCGGAGCCGCCGTCATTGCCAACGGCCAGACGCCGGATATCCTGGGACGCATCTTCCGCGGCGAGCGCGTTGGAACAGCGTTTCTGCCGCTCGAACGCGTGCGCGGAAAACGGCGCTGGATCGCTTTTGCCGCGGGAGTCGAGGGGCGGGTGACGGTGGATGCGGGCGCCGAGAAGGCGATCACGCATGGCAAGGCGAGTCTCTTAATGTCGGGAGTGGTTCGGATCGAAAGTCATTTCTCGCCCAAGGATGTCATCGGCATCGTGGACCGCGACGGGCGCGAGATTGCGCGCGGCATCGCGGAATGCGCCAGCCACGAGGCAGAGGAAATGCTCGCCGAGAAACGGACGGCGAAGAAAGGCGCTCCCGCCAAGGCCTCCGGCGCACCCGCATCCCGCGTGCTGGTGAGACGTGATAACATTGTGTTACTCGGAAAATGAAGGCAATCACTCAAAAAACGAAGGCTGTAGCGGACGACGCTCGGCCGACAGCCGCGCAGGCGGCATGCCGCGCGCGCGAGGCGTCCCATGCGCTGGCGAGGCTCTCGCATGAGCGCCGCAACGAAGTTTTGACGGCGGCGGCGAAAGCCATCGAAGACGCCCGCGAAAAGATACTGGAAGCGAACGAATGCGACTGCCGCGCGGCGGAGCCTGACGTGGCGTCGGGCAAGATGTCGGCGGCGTTGTTCGCGCGGTTGCGAGTGAGCGAGCGAGGCGTCGCGGAGATGGCGGCGAAGGTTCTGGATGTCGTGCGCCTGCCCGATCCATTGGGCCGCAAGCTTTCCGCAACGGAGTTGGACGACGGGCTGGAGCTCTATAAAGTATCGTGTCCGTTGGGCGTGGTTGGAATTGTCTTTGAATCGAGGCCGGACGTGGTGCCGCAAGTGGCGTCGCTGGCGCTGAAGTCGGGCAATGCGGTGATCCTGAAGGGCGGGTCCGAGGCGGCGCAAACGAACGAAGTACTGGTTTCCGTCTGGCGCGAGTGTCTCGGAAAGTTTCCGGACGTGCCCGCGGACTCGGTGAGCCTGCTGCATTCCAGGGCAGATGTGACGGAGCTGCTGACGCTCGACCGCGACGTGGACCTGATTATTCCGCGCGGAGGACGCGATCTGGTGGAGTTCGTCTCGAAACATAGCCGCATCCCCGTGCTGGGACACGGCGAAGGGATCTGCCACGTATACGTGGACGCGGCGGCCGATATGGAAAAAGCCGTTGCGGTCACGTACGACTCGAAGGTGCAGTATCCGGCGGTGTGCAACGCGGCGGAAACGCTGCTGGTGCACGAAGCGGTCGCGCGGGAGTTTTTACCGAAAGTTTTCAAGAAACTGCGGGAGGCCGGAGTCGAGGTGCGCGGTTGTCCCAGGACGATGGCGATCTTGGGCAACAAGGATGTGGTTCCGGCCACCGACGCAGACTGGGCGACGGAGTATTCCGACCTGATCCTATCGGTGAAAGTGGTGGCCGATATCGGCGAAGCCATCTCCCACATCAATCACTACGGGTCGCGCCACACCGACTCGATTGTGACGGAAAACGCCGAAGCGGCCAGGAAATTCATGGACGAAGTGGACTCCGCCGGAGTCTTCCAGAACGCCTCGACGCGCTTCGCCGACGGGTTTCGCTACGGACTCGGCGCCGAGATTGGCATCAGCAACAGCAAGCTGCACGCGCGCGGGCCCATGGGCATGGAGGGACTCACTACCTACAAGTACAAACTGTTCGGCAGCGGGCATGTGGTGGCCGAATATGCCAGCGGGTTGAAGAAGTTTAAGCACCGGGCGCTGGATTGATGTGACAAACCCACGGCGAAGAAGGGCGGTTCGCCGTGGCTACCACGCTGGTGTAGACTTGGACTACCAGAAGGCCGCAAATCAATTCCGAATGAAGGGAGAATTGGCCAGATGAGGCAAAAGGTGCTAGCAGTCTTAACAATGGCAGCGACGGCAATTGCGCTTGGTTGCCTGCATCCTATCAGAAACACGAACTACGCGATGCAAAGTTGGGTGGGCCACCACGAATCCGAAGTGATACGGTCCTGGGGACCTCCGACACAGACAGCGGATGATGGCGCGGGAGGGAAGATTCTGATTTATGACTATCAGCAGAGCTACACAACACCCGGAACCGCAGTAGCAACAACTCAAACACGACCTTCCGGAAGCTGCGCCTCCATCGGCGGCGTTACACAACCGTGCAATTTGGGTTCTACGAGCACGACCAGGACTGTCATCACTCCCCCGAAGACGCAGACCTATGGGCGGAGTCGAATGTTTTACGTTAATGCGCAGGGCTATGTTTATTCGTGGCGATGGCAAGGGCTTTGAGAGATGTCCGAAGAAAATCCACAATCAAATGGGAAAGTGTAAACATGGAATGGAGTCGCAATGGTGTTCGTTGTGCCATCCGCCTGCCCAGACACGACAATACCGAAATAGTCCGGCTCGGCGGTTAACTAATTCTCGATCGCATAAGAAGAAACGCCCTCGCGGTCCCTGGCGTCATATTGAGCAAGGCGGACTGCCGGGTCTGGGTAAGAAGCGGTAGGCATCCAGAAAAGAGAGCAAACCGTTTCGATTCCAAGACAACCGGGAGGTGAACCGCCAAGAAACGTGTAATCCTCCGAGAAAGGATACGCAGATGCCTCGCGCGAAAATAGCCGATGGAAAATGGACACGAAGAGTAGGGAGGGAATGGGAAAAGAATGGCGAATGGCGCACCGACATTTTCAAGAGCGTATTATCAGATACCCGTCTGCTCCAATGCTGTTTCATTCTCGAAGGTAGCTCCACCGTTTCGATACCAGCCGACGCATTGCGCCGTATTGTGGAAGGAGGGCGCGATCACTTCAGCAGTAAGATTTGGGGGCCGTTTAACATCAATCCGCAGCGAAAAACAGTTGACGGACAAAAGGTCGAAATGCAGATCGTCTAGGGGTAGCCACGGCACGGTTTGTGTGCCGTGGGCTTTTCGCCCGAACGGACCCACGGCATAAAGAACATGCACTGATGGCTGCCCAATCCAGTCTGTTTAGGAGACCGGGGCCTTCTGCTCATTTCGTATCGTAATATTTGGATGCAAACTCTGTGGTGGCACGGGCAGCCCTTGAGCGATCAGGAGTGACACATGTTCTTTCATGCCCCACCTGGCCTGGTACAGGCAATCCTCCACGGAATGGCCGATTCCGGTGAAGCCTTCGAGGTCGGGGGAGTAGAAGCCGAAATAATCCGGCTCTTCGGTCGCCTCGATAATCAGGGGGTACGGCAACTCGATCATGTTGTCCTCTCATCCACGCTTCTGGCCGGAACGAACCCACGGCACAAAAAACGTGCCGTGGCAACCACTCATTTGCCCGACGGGCAACACCGCGAATAGCCGTAGGTTTTAACCTACGGAAACGGAATCATAAGAATGGTCACGGCCCTGAAGGGGCCGAACAATCACAGCAACGCGGTCAACCCCGTTCGGGGTTGATCTCCTCTCATTGCGTCAATGTCCGTAGGTTGATACCTACGGCTATTCACAGTCGGCCACTATCGGGGCGCTGCTCTGACGGGCCAACTGACACTAC
>ORMF010703556.1_pt1 | contig 11597 bp, 10 predicted proteins | sample 1779871 | NCBI WGS metagenome assembly ORMF01 (sample SAMEA104232316, study PRJEB22302) | groundwater metagenome | biome: forest; feature: aquifer; material: groundwater | place: USA | collected 2011-08-07 | depth 5.4 m
ATTTTTAAACTTCTTAACTTCGTGCTCTTCGTGACCTTCGTGGTAAAAGTTGCATTTTCTTTTTGGTTGCGGCGTAGCCGTGCTGTGTCTCAGTAGTGAATACTCTTTCACAGTAAAGCCGCAAGAACCAACACAGTCAATGAACTACCCCGACACACGATTGTTATGCGTTAGACCCCGTTATCCCGCGGTTATGGACGGAGGACGCAATGCTTTTGTGGGCGGGATTCGCCCTGAATATGCGCATCACCGCTTACCGTACTTCGGGAGTTTGCTTGACCAGCCCGAACTGTAAGATCATGCCCAGCTCGTCGCGCGTGACCCACTCCTCGATGATCCGGTCATTGTCGAAGCGAAAAATCGCGATGGCGTTCCAGGTCACGGTTTTGCCGCTAATGTCATAACTCCCGAGACGCGAGCGCCAGATACCGCCACCCACTCCCCGATGAGTCAGTCGCGCCACTGAGCGGTCGACAGAGCCAAAAATGTCGTGGATCTCGGTTCCAAACTGCGAAAATGTCTCCTTGCGGTGCTCCACTACGCCGCGAACGGCATCAAGGCCGACAACGGTTCCTCCAGGGCGGTGCATCGCACACTCAGGATGAAAAAGATCCTCGATGAGTTCCACGTGGCCCTGGTCAAGCACCTTATGAAAGTAGCTCCGCACCACCTGCCCTTGCACCGATTCCTGATGCTTCAGATGGATATCCGTCGTCATGTTGACTCCATAAAACGTCGCAGCTCGGCGTATCGCCTAAGCTAACGCCGCGTGCTCCCCTCGCGCAAAACCTCATCGAGCAGCGTCCCATCGACCAACTGCGCGGCGCTGATCGGCCGGTCTATTTTCTGTGCGGCGCGGGCGAAATCAACCATCAGCTGGAACGCCTCCAGACGTAGCCGCCCCTCTGGGCTCAGCAATTCCAACAACTGGTTGTAGGCCATCGTCGCGATTTCTTGATCCATGTCAAATTCGCGCATGATCATCTGAACCGTTTCCGACCTGTTCTCGCGCAGGTAGGCCATCGAACGCAAAGATGCGCGGATAAATTTTTTGACCAGCTCGGGTTGCTTCTTTATCCGGTCGGCATGCGCCACCACCGAAGTTCCGGAAACGTCGACATAGTCCCGGGTCGCGGCAAGCTTATAGAAACCATCTTTCTCAGCGCGAATGTTATGCGGCGAGCTCAACAAAGTGGCCGCGATGTTGCCGGCCTTCAAAGCGGCGAAGCGCTCCGGTGTGCCGCCCATCGTAAGCAGAACTACGTCTCGCTCAGGATTCAATCCCCCCGCAAGCAAAACTCGCCTGAGCAGCACGTCTATGAGTCCGCCGGGGTTAAGCGAACCGATGGCCTGACCTCTGAGTTGCGCGATAGTGCGATATTTGGGCTGAGCGTAGAGCATCTGGTCGACATGCGAGTTGTAACTGCAAACGATCCTGAGGGGCGCGCCGGCGACGAAGGCGGTGACGGCCGTGGTGGTGCTCGTGCCGAAATCGGCATCGCCGGTAAACACCGCTTTGATGTCGAGGCCGCCGCGCATATAGACAAGATTCACGTTGAGACCTTGCTGTTGAAAGAAGCCTTTGCGCCGGGCGGTATCCAAGATCGGAAAGCTCGTGATTGACTTGCTCGGATAGCTGACGACGACGTTTTGCAAAGCCGGCCCCTGCGCCGCGGCGAGACTTAGCCAGGTAAAAATGAACAAGGGAACTGAGAGACAAGTTAAGATCCAACGCTTCATCGACATTCAGCCTCACAAATCTAGAAATATCTTACGATCCTCGCGCCGCTAAAGAACTGCCAGACCCTCGATTGCCGCCATTTCGCCCGCCTCGCAAAGGTGAAAGCTACGCTTCCCAAACTAATGAGGTCCAACTGATCCCCAATATCCGGTCGTTGAAGGAGAATTCATATCAATTGCAGGGCTTACATTAGAGCTAACCGGCGCACACCGCTTTTGCGCGCGTTCGGTTGAGCGCAATGTTACGCGTGACGTAAATCAAGCGCAACACTCATCGCCAAAGGTAGAGAGGTTCCAATGCACGCAGCGGCCAATACGTCAGTCGGCCAGTGCACGCCGAGCACGAGACGCGAAAAGGCGACGAGACAGATCCATAAGATCGCTATCGACAGCGCGAACTCGCGCGTTGCGGGCCAGATCCTACCGATGCAGAGCGCGGCAGCAATGCCGAATGCCGCGACGAAGAGAGTATGTCCACTGGGAAAGCTCGACCCCCAATACCACTCCGTTTCCCACAGCGCCGGGCGAGCTCGGCCCACCGCCGTCTTGACGACGTAAACCACAGTTGCGGCGCCGATCATCGAAGTTGCGAGAAGCAGTGCCTCGAAGCAGCGCCTCACGCACAGCAGCGCAATCGTCGCGCCAGTCGCGAGCGGCAACAGAACTGTTAATGACCCGGTAAACGTGATCGCTTCGAAGAGGCCGGTCAGCCTGCCCGGAACGTGACCGCGAATGAACAACAAGATCGCCTCGTCGATCGGTCCTGATTCTCCGCCGAGTACATCTTCGCTCACTTTGATCGCGGACACTGCCAGGACGAGCACCAACACAATGACCAAACGGCGTTTTTCCAGGGGCTCGGACCACGCCGGCTGTTTGCGGCGCACATAGGCACCGAGCGCGAAATACAGACAGGCGACGATGAGCGCGAGCTTTGTCGTGTCTTCGATTAACTCGAATATCACGCGCGCTCCGCCTGGCGACTGCTGAATGAAGTCATGAGTCAGTATATTGAGTTGCCGAAGCCGCCGGCAAGTCGCGAGGGCTGGTGATTCATTACGTTCCTGCTTGGTGCATTGGGGCTTGAGGTCTCGCACGGTAGGCGAGCAACCCGAATCCCGCCAGTGCAGCGAAGGCTGCCCCGGCCAGGAACGTGGTTGACGCACCAAAAGCAGTCCACAGCGCGCCCGCGATGACACTCGCCAGGAGGAGCGCACCCCCGCTGACGAGGTTGAAGACGCCAAAGGCCGTGCCGCGCAGCTCCACCGGCGCGGTGTCGGCCACGAGCTTGGCCAGCAAGCCTTGCGTGAACGCCATGTGCAACCCCCACAGCGCGGCGCCGACGAATGCCAGCAACGGCGACGCGGCAGCCGCCAACACCAGATCGGCGGCGATCAAAAGCGCGAGACCGATGAGCAACAGCGTGCGAAGGCTGACGCGGTCGGCGGCCGCCCCGGCCGGATAGGCGAGCGCCGCGTAAAATACGTTCATCACGATCAGCATCAGCGGCACATAGCCGATCGCGAGTCCGAGGTCTTGCGCACGCAGCACCAGAAAGGCTTCGCTGAAACGAGCCAGGGAGAACACCGCGCCCAGCAGGACGACGAGCCAGTAACGCCGCGGCAGCCGCTTGACGTCGGCCACGGGGAGTGGCGCCTGCGCCTCTGCGCCCACGCGCGCGTGCTCGTGCACGTAAAGGACGAGCAGTGCCACCGCGATGAAGGCCGGTACAACGGCGACCCACATCACCGCCCTGATGTCATTGGCGAACCAAACCATGAAGGCCACCGCCAGCAGCGGGCCGATGAATCCGCCGACCGAATCGAGCGCCTGGCGCAAACCGTAGCCGGCGCCGCGCAGTTGCGGCGGTGCGATGTCGGCCACCAGCGCATCGCGCGGCGCGCCGCGGATGCCCTTGCCGATGCGATCGACGAAACGCGCGGCGAACACCCATTCAATCGAGGTCGCCAGCGGAAATACCGGCTTGGTAAACGCGGCGAGCGCATAACCGAGAACCAACAGGAACTTGCGTTTGCCGAGATAATCGCTGAGTGCGCCCGAAAAAACTTTCGTGATGGCGGCGGTTGCTTCGGCCACACCTTCTACGATGCCGATCGTAACCATGGAAGCACCGAGGACAGTGGCCATGAACACCGGCAGCAGGCTGTGGATCAGCTCAGACGAAATGTCCATGAACATCGAGCCGAGCCCCAACGCCCAGATGCCGGCCGGTAAGGCGCAAAATGCCACTGATCCGGTCGGGGAAGACATCTGGGTGAATCGCTCCTATCGGAACTGGGTAACCGTATCAATCAACGCCGGTTTGCCCTGTTCGCGAATCGCCCGGATCGCGCGCTGCAGCGCCGGTCCGACTGCGCTCGGATCTTCAATCGGGCCTTCGGCATACCAGTCGAAAGATTGGGCCAGCTTGGCAAAATTAGGCGGCGGATGATCGATCTCCATTCCGATCGCTGTACGCTCCACAGGGTTTCCTCTTTGCTTCGCCAATCGGATCTGATGAGCCCAGTCATTGTAATAGCCGCGATTATTGTACATGACCACGAGCAGAGGAATATGATCGTGAGCGGCGGTCCACAAGCCCCCGGGATCGAACATGAGATCGCCGTCGGGTTGAATGTCGACGACAAGCTTTGCGCTTCCCCGATGAGCCAGGGCAACCCCAAGGGATATTCCCAGGTCAGTTCCAGTTCCCAGACTCTCACCGCAATGTTGCTCTGGCCGCGTGAATGACCAAAGTCGTCTTGCCCAACTATTTAGGGTGTTGGCGCTCAACACCCAATCCTCATCCTTGATGACCTGCCAGATTTCATGTGCCAGTCTTGCGGTCGTCATCGGCTGTGCATCCCAATCTTTACGGGCCGCTTCAAACCATCCCGCCCTTAGCGCGTTATGGGTCGTTCGGTGGCGTTCGGAACGATCCTTGACAAGCGATTCTTTACCTTTCAAAAACTCTTGGAGGTCGCCAAGCAGCAATGGGAGAACGGCCCGAGTGTCCCCAAGGATCGGCAAATCCACCTCTTGGAGTCTTTCGTAGTCGTGTGACCACTTGCTTATTCCCAGATCGCCAAATCCGATATCAATGATTCGCGCCTTTGGTGAAATCATCGGCAGGTGAGCGCCTGTTTCTCGATCGATTTCGAAGAACGTGTTGTAAAGGTCGCGCACATCCAGTGTCAGGATCACATCGGCTTTTCGAAGAATGTCGGAGCCGGTGAGGCACAAGGGATGGGTGTTGGGAAAGTTCAATCGGCTATTGAGATCGACCACGGCTGCTCCGAGACACTCCGCGAGCGCGACGAGCTTATGAAAAGAGGACGGGTCTCGGCCGAGATAGTCCGCAACGATCACTGGATTTTCAGCTCGAGCCAGCATTTCAGCGGCGCGACGGATGCTCGGCAGGTCTCCTTGTAAGGGAGGCGGCTGAAGCCTTTCCTTGTTAGGCAGCCGAATCTCACTTTGCAGTTTTGTCTCCTGATGGGTCATTTCGAAACACACATAGACCGGACCTTGCGGTTCGGTGGTCGCTACCCGATGGGCCCGGGCAAAAGATTCCGGAATGCTCTCAAGGCTGAACGGTTGGTCATCCCATTTAACGTAGTCGCGCACCGCGTTTCCCTGGAGCGTTGCGTTATGAACCCAATCGATAGACCTGCGCTGGGGGATAGACATCGCCCCACAACCTCCGATCACAACGATCGGCGCCCTGTCGAGGTAGGCATAATAAATTCCGAAAGTTGCGTGCAGCAAGCCGACCACATTGTGGACAATGGCCAGCATCGGCTTGCCCGTCGCCTTCGCGTAGCCATGCGCGATTCCGACCGCAATCTCTTCGTGGCTACAGGTGATCATTTCAGGAAGGCGGTTGCCGCCGTAGTTCACCATGGAATCATGCAGAGCGCGGAAAGTAGAGCCGGGGTTGAGCGCCGCATACTCGATCTCGTAATGCTTAAAAATGTCAACAATGAGGTCTGAGCCGAACTGAGGTTTCATTTCAATGCTGCTCCTTGTTCTGGCGTTACAATGGATTCCAAAGATTCCATCAAACAGCTTGCCCTCCTGCTAGCGAGGAGGGAGCGGACCATGTTCGGCAATCTTCTTGTAGAGCCCGACGGTCTCAGGATCGCGCGGCAGCTCCCGGATCACGGTCTCCATCTCGCTGCCGCTGAGAGGGGATGGATCGCCGGCCATGAGTTTTTTGTAATCCTTGGGGAACGCGGGGTCTTTAAAGGCATTGTCCATGGCATCGCGCAGGATCTTTACGATCTCAGGAGGAGTACCCGGCGGCAAGATATAGGGCCAACGGGGGTAGAGAAACGTGCGGAACAGGTTCACTAATTGTCGCTCCTTTTCGTTTCTGGCAAAGGTGTCCAGATCCGGGACGTTGGCGAAGCGCGGATGGAACCTCCCTTTGGGAATCGTAATGGTAGTGAGGATCTGGATTTCGCCTTTTTCCAACTGCTCGCGGTTTCTTTGCAGGATTGTATCGGAGGTGTTCGCTCTGGCGTCCACCTCTCCTCGGGCAAGGGCGACATCGATTTCCGGCCCTGAATAGCCGACAACGAACTTGGGATCTTTGAGTCCCAGCAGGTACGCAACGATGCGCCCGCTGACGTAGTTTGGATGGCTCACGGTCTGCGCCCCGATTCTGATCCCAGAGGCCGCGCGCAGTTTTTCCAGGCTGTCGAGCTTGGTTGTTTTATGGGTAAAAAAGACATAAGGATCGCCGCTCTCCGTGGAACCCAAATAGATAAGTTTGTCCAGAGAGTACTGCGTTCCCGGGAGGCCGAGGATGGGACCTATCACCAAACCGGCGCCCACCGCGCCGAATGTAAGCCCATCAGGTTTTGCCGTAAAGATAAAATTCGCCGCCTTCCTTCCTGCGGCGCCAGGCATGTTCTCAATTATGATGGTCGGCTCTCCCGGAATATATTTTTTGAGGTAAGGTATGAGGGCCCTGGCCTGTATATCGCCCGAGCCCCCGGGTTCGCCACCCCGGATAACGGTGATGGTCTTACCCTGGTAGAAGGGGGTCTGGGAGAGGGAATGGCCGGGGAAGAGCCATACGCTGCCTATTCCTACAATGAATACCCAGGCCGAGAATAACTTGATTTTAAATCGCATCGTTTCACCTCCGTTTGTTTTTCTTCCTTTGACATTGACTCGTCTACCAACTTTCTGTCCCATCGCCCGCCATAACACAAGCAAGGCACCGAACCTCATGGCTCCGCCCCGAGTTTAGTCGAAAGCGCTAGCGCCCTGGATCAGCGTTTTATTAACGAGCCCCTTTGTCGAAGACCCTTTCGATAAACCCTTCTTTGACAAGCTCCTCTACATAGCTATTGTCAATGGCAGTGGGAACCAAAGCTTCGCCATCGACGCCTTTGACCGGTTCGAACTCCAGGACGTTGGTGCCGCTAGAAGGAATGTAAACAAGCTGGACATCGAAACCGTATTTCTTGAACGCTCCGGTCTCTTGAGCCATCCACACCTCCGCTACCGGGGGGCCTATTATGGAATAAGCAATACGCACTGGGGCCGCCCACGCTCGCCCCCCACAGAGGAGAAAAATCATCATGAGCGGCGCATGAAAACCGGGGCCCGGCTTTTTCATAAAAGTCTCCTTTGAGATCACGGCGACCTTCTTCGGTGTGGCTAACCTAGCCAAAGCTATTTCAGTGCAAGGACTCGGAGATTGCGCCGCGGAATCACTGCGGTCGCAGAGGCAACATTTTTTCATTCAGTTTTCTGTGAGCTCCGCGTCTCCGTGGTAAGTCTTCTCTTTCAAACGTCTTGAACGATTGGTACGTTTTGAACGACTTGAACCCGCGCAACGCGGTCCTTTCTAATGAACACTGCGTCTGTGGTGAGAACTCTTTCACAGTAATTCCGGAAGAGTCAAAAAAATGTCTACCCTTGCGCGTTGCCGCATGCGCCACCCCTAGCAGGCATTTTTGAGGCGGGCAAGCCCCGAAACATGCCGGGCGTCAAAGCACTGCAGCGCCTCTGTTGTGCAGCTTCGGCCCAGCCGGTGTTTCGCTCCCCTCCGCGATCCCCTGCCCGGCTACTGCTGCGGCAATAGCACACTCCCGTTCAGACAACGCTCGGTTCGGACCTACCTCCTCTGACCGCGTCCTTGAAATCGGTCACGGGATGACCTCGTTCTCCGTGATCGGCTATGGTCTGCCCCGAACAGGACACCACGCAGTCATGCCTATTGGCTCAAGGAGGATTTTCCGCTATGTAGATTTCGGCCTCCGAGCAAGAATGACTCATCGATCCGCTGTCTTGCGTAACTCGGACTGCGCCGCTGGCGGTGCGTTGAGCGTGGCTTGATATGAAAAAACGGCTAACACTGACGCGCAACTTGCGTGACAAAGAACGGACCATCCCGCGCAAGCGTCTGGCGCGCTTGAAACCTTTGTCTTCTCGAACGACGCAAGCCGAGGAGGAGTTGCGCCGTTTCTTCGCCAATTCCATCGGCATGCTTTGTATTGCCGGATTTGACGGCTACTTCAAGCGCTTGAACCCGGCGTGGAAAAACACCTTGGGATGGACGCTGGAGGAACTGCAACGAAGGCCCTTCCTCGAGTTTATCCACCCCGACGACCACGTGGCCACCCTGGCTGAAGTTAAAAAGCTCGCCCATGGCGGGCACACGATTTTGTTCGAGAATCGCTACCGCTGCAAGAACGGCTCGTACAGGTGGCTTCAATGGAACGCGAATAGTCTGCGCGGCCGGGGGCAGATCTACGCGATCGCCACCGATGTCACCCAGATTAAAGGTTTGGAGAAAGAAATCCTTGAGACCGCTGACCGTGAAAAGGAACGGCTCGGGCGGGAACTGCATGACGGATTGTGCCAAAATCTGGCGGGCATCGCCGCCCTCAGTGCCGCGCTTTCCAGAAAGCTCGCGGCGAACTCCGAAGCCGCGGCTGTTGAGGCCGCTGAGATCGCCAGACTGCTCAACGAGGTCATCGGTCACGCGCGCGATCTGGCCCGCGGTCTCAATCCGGTGGGCCTGGAGCAGATTGGTTTGGCCGCGGCGCTCGAGGCTTTCGCCGCCAATGTCCAGGCCCTGTTCCGGGTCTCCTGCAGATTCCAGTGTGATCGTCCTTTTCTCAGGCTTGGCCACGAGGTCGAGGCGCACCTTTATCGCATCGCCCAGGAAGCCGTCAACAACGCCATCACCCACGGACGGGGAAAACGGATCGAAATCATTCTAAGCTTTCGCAATCGCAAAGGCCTATTGAGCATCCAGGACGATGGGGTGGGAATTCCTAAGAAGGCATTGGCGGGGAGCGGCATCGGGTTACATACGATGGACTATCGGTCGCGCCTGATTGGCGCCTCCCCGCAAGTGCAACGGCTTGCCCGGAGCGGTACGGCAGTCACCTGCGCGTTCCCCTTGCCACCCGACCCACCGAAGGAGCGACGCCGTGGCGGCAAAAAAAACTAAACGACCGCCCCCAGCCAAAAAGGCCATTTTCATCGTCGACGATCACCCCATGCTTCGTCGGGGGCTGGCCGGGCTGATTGAAAGCGAGCCCGACCTCGCGGTCTGCGGCGAAGCCTCTACCTGCCAGGCCGCACTCCAGGCCATCCCGCAACGCAAACCCGACCTGGTCATCGTCGATCTCGGACTCGAGGGGTGTGACGGCCTGGAGCTGGTCAAGGACATCAAAGCGCACCACCCGAAGATCCCGGCGTTGGTGCTTTCGATGCAGGACGAAGCGGTGTATGCCGAGCGTGCCCTGCGGGCTGGCGCGCGAGGCTATGTCACCAAACAGCAACTGGACGACACGATGCTGTTCGCGATCCGTTGTGTGCTCAACGGCGACATGTACATGAGCGAGAAGGTGGAGGGACGGTTCGCCAAAAAATTCCTCGGTGTCCCAATGCTCGAAAAGGACTCGCCCCTGGCCGTGCTCACCGACCGCGAACTCGAAGTGTTTCGCTTGATCGGCGAGGGTCAGGGCAGCCGCCAGATCGCGCAACGGCTTCATCTGAGCGTCAAGACGATTGAATCCTACCGCCAACACATCAAGCAAAAGCTGCCCCTCGAGTCCGGAGCGGAACTGGTCCGACGCGCCACCCGCTGGGTCGAAACCGGCAAAACAAGCTGAAGGGAATATCCTAAAAGCAGTAGACCTTATTTCACCACAGAGGCCCAGCGCGGCGCAGCCGCAACCAAAATGAGAATAGTCGGGTTCACCACGAAGACACGAAGGTTTTTGCAGGGTGCGCTTCGCGCACCGGTCGGTCTCGGAATATCTTCCGCAAAGCATGTCCTGAGCATCGTCGAAGGGGCGCCAAGGCGCGAAGGTCGGATATGAAAAAGTGAATTCGTTTGAGGAATGTTATCTCTATTCTTCCGAACTTGGCGTCTTTGCGAATTGGCACGAGTCAATTTCCCGTGATCGAGTATTCTAGAAACGGTTTGAACGGAGCGCAGCGGTTGAACGATTTGAATACTGGAACGGGCATCGGTTTTCCACTCGCGCTCCTAGCCGCGGCGTCGCTCGCTTCACCCTCCGTATAGGGGTTTCCCCTATGCCAAAATCAGGGTTCCGCCCCGATGCGCTCGCGGCGCTTCTAGCGTACAGTAGTGTCAGCAAAGGAAACAACCAATGCCATGCACAGCAAAAACTCTGCACAAAAAACCCCGACCAAGAGGCGAATCCTAATTATTGACGATCATGCTCTGGTGCGGCGCGGGCTGACCGCGCTGATCGATAACGAACCCGATCTCACCGTCTGCGCCGACGCCGCCACGCAGGGGGAAGGACTGGAAGCGATCGCCTCCTCCAGACCCGACCTTGTCATCACCGATCTTTCATTCAAGGACGGTGATGGCCTGAAGATAATGGAGGGCGTCCGGTTGCATCACAAACGCCTGCCGGTGCTGGTTCTTTCCATGCATGACGCACCCATCTACGCCGAACGCGCCTTCCAGGCCGGCGCCAGCGGTTACGTCAACAAGCAGGAAATGAGCGAGACCGTGCTGATCGCCATCCGCCGCCTGCTCGACGGCGAGAAGTACCTGAGTCCGAAGACCGAGAATACGCTCGGCCGCAAATAGTTTCCCAACCAACCTCTCACACGCCGTCGCACCGGTCAGCTTCCCCGCCGCGACGTTCTTTCAAACGTAAACACACCACGGTTTGTGTCAAACATTTTCGCGTTACCGGCTCGCTATAGGGGAAACCCCTATGCTCGCGTAGGGGTTTCCCCTATGGAAAATATAGGGTGATTCCCCGATGCCAAAACGTAGCTTTGTCGGCCAGCGTTTCGTAAGGTTGAGTTGCGAGAAAGAGACATGCGGCGTCACATTGGGTCGTGGCGGAAAGACCGTCGGTGGAAACCTCTCCGCTCACCAAGCTAGCCGTTCCCACATGCCGCCCTAAGAATGAAGGGTCGGGCAATCGGTCCGAGGTTTTTCGGAAGTTCCGACGTCACCAGCCGGGCGGACGGTGCATTTAACGCGCCAAGCGGTCAGCACTTAAGTTTGGATTTACAGTTACACGTAAAGAGAACGACAAATTGTCAAAAGTAAAGACGCGACCCCAATTTCCGACCCCAATATCAAATAGGCAATGTCTGACACCTGTGCTGTGCCTAGCAATGGAGAGAACGGAGGCATTCTCATGAATCGACGACTGCGACATCGTCTTTATCGAATCCTGTCACTGCTTCTAGCGGAAAATTTCAAGATAGATGTCGCATTGATTGTTCAAGGGAGATTCTCTGACGGTAGATAATCACTGTTCATTTTGGGACGAAGCTTGGAGCTTCGATGCAATGATTGTAACAGATCATCGCGCCGCGGATTTTCACCC
>ORMF011775848.1_pt1 | contig 11597 bp, 8 predicted proteins | sample 1779871 | NCBI WGS metagenome assembly ORMF01 (sample SAMEA104232316, study PRJEB22302) | groundwater metagenome | biome: forest; feature: aquifer; material: groundwater | place: USA | collected 2011-08-07 | depth 5.4 m
CCCTCACCCCTGCCCTCTCCCAAAGGGAGAGGGGGAAAAGCGCCAAACTCGAGTTCCTCTTATAGAAATATGGTTTGGCTGCGCTCGCTGCCGACCGAAACAATCCGGATCGGGGTCCCGAGCAAAGCTTCCAAACGACGCAGGTAGCGTTTGGCATTAACCGGAAGTTCTTTCCAGCTGCGGCATCCGGTTAAATCTTCTTCCCAGCCTTGATGACTTTCATAGACCGGCTTGCATTGCGCCAATTCATAAATGGAATTGGGATAGTGCTTGAGCAGTTTGCCGCGGAAACGGTAACTGGTCGCGATTTTGACTTCTTTGAGGCCCGAGAGAACGTCCAATTTGGTGACGGCCATCTGGTTGATGCCGTTGATCCGGACCGCGTGGCGCGCGATCACCGCATCAAACCAGCCGCAGCGGCGCGGCCGGCCCGTCGTGGCGCCGAATTCGTCGCCTTTTTTGCGGATCCGGGTCATCATGCTGCCCGAAAATTCCGTGGGGAAAGGCCCTTCGCCCACGCGCGTGGTATAAGCTTTGATCACCCCGATCACATCGTTAAACAGATGCGGCGGAATGCCGGTTCCAGAAGATGCGCCGCCGACGGAGGCATTGGAAGAGGTTACGAAGGGATAAGTTCCGTGATCCACGTCCAGGAAGGTCCCCTGAGCGCCTTCCAGCAGGATGCGCTTGCCCTTGCGGTGTTCATCATAAAGAAAGCGCGAGGTATCGCAAATCAGCGGCAGCAACCGGCTGCGATAGCCCATGTAGGCCTTGAAAATCTCGTTAAACGAAAGTTCCTTATGTTGATAAATGCGCCGGAGGATCAGGTTTTTTTCGCGCAAAACCATTGTCAAACGGTCTCTGAAATAATCCTCATATTTCAGATCGCCCATGCGGATGCCGACACGCGCCATTTTGTCCGCATAACAGGGGCCGATGCCTCTTTTGGTGGTGCCGATCGTGTCTCCATCCGCCAGAGACTCTTCGCGCAAAGCGTCCAATAGGCGGTGATAAGGAAAAATGATATGCGCCTGCTCGGAAATCAAAAGCCGGCCCTGCACGTGCTTGCCGCGGGCTTCGAGCGTCTCGATTTCTTCAAGCAGCGCGGCAGGATCCACGACCACGCCGTTGCCGATCACGCAAATCTTGCGCGGGTGCAGAATCCCGGAAGGAATCAAATGCAGGATAAATTTAACATTTTTATGCTGGACCGTATGGACGGCATTATTGCCGCCCTGAAAACGGACGATGATATCGCTTTCTTCCGCGAGCAGATCAATAATCTTGCCCTTGCCCTCATCGCCCCACTGGGCGCCGATCAAAATACGATTCACAGATCTAAGCTCCTTCTGATTTTCGATTAGATTATTTCCCTGCCGTGCAATCTTGTGAAACTCACAGCTTCACGACTTTTGCATCCAGGATGGGACCGATTTTTTTGAGTTTTTCCAGGATACTGGCCGGAACATCGCTGTCCGTATTGATGATGGTCAGGGCCAGGGTTTTGGATCCCTTACGGACGCGGCCCAAAGACATTTCCGCAATATTGATTTTATTCTTCCCCAGCAAGGTCCCGATGCTGCCCACAACGCCCGGCTGGTCTTCATTATAAATAAAGATCACCGGCCCGATGGGCTCGAGGTCGATCAGGTATTCGTCGATGCGGACGATGCGCGGCATATGGTTCTCAAAAAGCGTCCCCATAATCTTATGCGTATCTTTACCGCGCCGCACTTCCAGCTCGATATAGTTTGAAAAATCTTCCGTCAGCGTGCTGCGGCTTTCATCGACCGCCATACCGCGTTCTTTCGCCAGGGATTCCGCGTTCACAAAGTTCACGGTATCGCCGCAAATCGGCGTTAAAAGGCCTTTCAGAATCGAGAGGGTCAAAGGCTTCAGATTATATTTGGTAACCTCGCCGCCATACCGCACCGTCACTTGTTTGAGGCTGCCGCTGTAAAGCTGGGTGTGCAGCTGCCCGATTTTTTCCGCCAGCGAAATCCAGGGCTTCAGCACCTTCAGCTCTTCGGAATCCAAGTTCGGCAGGTTGACGGCATTTTTAATTGCGCGGTCGTTGAGGGCATCCACGACTTGCTGCGCCACATCGAGAGCGACATTTTCCTGCGCCTCTTGCGTGGCCGCGCCTAAATGCGGCGTGGCAATGACATTCGGCATCCCGACCAAAGGATTGTTTTGCGGCGGCTCTTCTTCGAACACGTCGAGCGCGACCCCGGCGATGATGCCCGATTTCAGGCCTTCGATGAGCGCCGCTTCTTCATAAATGCCGCCGCGGGCGCAATTGATCAAACGCACGCCTTTTTTGCAAAGTTTTAAATTTTTGCGGTTGATCAGGTATTTGGTATCTTCATTCAAAGGCGTATGCACCGTGATAAAGTCCGAGCGTTGCAGCAGCGTTTCCACATCCACGAATTCAATCGGCTGCTCTTTGGCGCTGGCTTTGGAGATAAACGGGTCAAACACGATAACCTTCATCGCAAAAGCCGCCGCACGCTTGGTCACTTCGCGGCCGATGCGGCCGTAGCCAACGATGCCGAGCGTTTTGCCCGACAATTCGGTACCCAGAAATTTTTTGCGGTCCCAGACACCTTCTCTGATGGATTGACAGGCCTGCGGGATATTGCGTGCCAGCGCCATCAGCATCGAAAAAGTATGTTCTGCGGTCGAGATCGTGTTGCCCTCGGGCGTATTCATCACAATGATGCCGCGCTTCGTGGCGGCGGCCAAATCGACGTTATCCACACCCACGCCGGCGCGGCCGATCACGCGCAGCCGTGTCGCTTTTTCCAGGATGTCGGCGGTCAGGCGTGTGCCGCTGCGGATCACGATCGCGTCATATTGATCGATGATCTTCTTGAGCGCCTCCGGCTTCAAACCGGTGAGTTCATCGACTTTCAAATTTTTGTCTTTTCTTAAAATCGCGAGGCCGCCTTGGCCTAAAGGGTCGGAGACAAGCACACGCATTGTTTTGGTCGGGGTCATTTTTAAATCCTGGTTTCCAGTTGGCAGTTGCCGGTTGTCAGTTTTCAGCGAAGAGCCCATGCTTAATTTGGACCTTTAACTGTAGACTGTAAACTGACAACTGAAGACTTTAAGGTTTCCTGCAAGACCTGCAGGCCTTCATCAATATCTTCTTTGCGGATCGCGCCCATATGGCAAATACGGACCAGCTTGCCGTCCATTTCGCCCTGGCCGCCGGCCATGCAAACGCCTTTTTCATCCCGCATGATTTTAATCAGTTTTTTGCCGTCGACACCGTCCGGCACGCAGGCCGCCGACAAGGTCGCGGACGGCGCTTTGGCAAAAAGCTTCAAGCCCATGGCCTGCAGCCGTGCGCGCGTATATTCTCCGAGTTTGGCGCAGCGGGCAAAAACATTTTCCAGCCCTTCTTTTTCGATCATGTCCAGCGCCTTGTCCAGGGCAATAATGAGCCCGACAGCCGGCGTAAAGGGCGAATCCCAATCCAGCAAACCTTTTTGATAAAGCCGTAAATCCGCATAGTAACGCGGCAGATTCGCGCGCGTCATATTCTTTTCCGCCTTTTCACTCACGCTCAAGAAAGCCAGTCCGGGCGGCAGCATCAAAGCCTTTTGCGAACCGGCAAATACAAGATCCGCGCCCCACACATCGGTTTCCAGACGGTCCGCGGCAATGCCGGAAACGGCATCGACAATTAACAACGCGTTGGTCGCACGTACAATCGCGCCGATGGCCTTGATATCCAAGAGCACGCCGGTCGAGGTTTCGCAAAGCTGGACGCAAACGGATTTTAAATTAGGATTTTTGGCCAGCGCATCCCGGATTGCCTGCGGCGCGACCGTGTCCCCGTACGGCACTTTCAAAACCGTGGCCTTTAAACCGTAGGCTTTGGCAATTTCCGTATAGCGCTCGCCGAATTTACCCGCTTCCACGATCAGCAGCTCATCGCCCGCCGCATGAAAATTCACCAGCGCCACTTCCATAGCCAAGGTGCCGGAGCCGGTGAAGACGTAGACCGGACGCTTGGTCAAAAAAACCTTTTGCAAGCGCTCGGAAACCGTCTGAAAAATCTTGCGGTACTGCGGCGTGCGATGATGGATGATCGGCAACGCTAGGACTTCGCGCACGGCTTGCGGCACAGGCGTTGGACCTGGGGTCAAAAGAATATTTCGCGGCATGATGCTTCCTTCTATCTATTAGTGGGCGGGTTGGGAATTATTTCTTCTTGATGTCGCCACGCGTGACGATCACTTCATCGACGAGGCCGTAAGCCTTGGCTTCTTCGGCGGACATGAAGTAGTCTCGGTCCGTATCTTTCTCGATGCGGTCAAGAGGCTGGCCCGTGTGTTTGGCCAGAATTTCATTGAGCCGCTGCTTCAGTTTGAGGATTTCGGTGGCCTGGATATGGATATCCGACGCCGTGCCCTGCGCGCCGCCCCAAGGCTGATGGATCATGACGCGCGAATGCGGCAGTGAAAAACGCTTGCCCTTCGTGCCGGCGGTCAAAAGCAAAGCGCCCATGCTGGCGGCCTGGCCGACGCAAAACGTGGCGACATCGCACTTGGCGTATTGCATCGTGTCATAAATCGCCAAACCGGCTGTCACGGAACCTCCGGGAGAATTGACATAAACATTGATGTCTTTACTGGGATCATCCATCTGCAAAAACAGAATTTGAGCAATGATCAGATTGGCAACGACATCGTCGATCGGAGTACCGATAAACAAGATCCGGTCTTTTAGCAAACGTGAATAAATATCGTAGGAGCGTTCGCCTCTGCCTGTTTGTTCGACTACGATCGGAACTAGATACCCGTTACCCATTGTTTCCTCCTGTGATTCTTCGCGGTTCTTTTTCATTTGGATTTAGCGTTTGCTTTGACGAATTGGATCGCTTTTTCATTGCGTATCTGTTCTTCCATCGACTCGAGGGCATTCGCGTTTTCAGAATAGATTTTTTCAATCTGATCCGCCGGCTGGCGGTAGCGCTGGGCTAATTCCTCGAATTTCTTCTTGCGGTCTTCTTCCGCCACCGTAATGTTCTCTTTGACGGCGATTTCATCCAGCAGAAACGCCAGGTGCACTTGCCGCGCGGCTTCCATCGCGAGATCTTTGGCGAATTTTTCCTTTTCGCGCTCAAAAAGTTCTTCCGCCCCGCCCTGCTGCGCAAAACGGTGGCGCGCTTCGTCGAGCAAATGGTCGAGCCGGCGCTGAACCAAGCCCTGCGGCAGATCGATTTTATTCTGCTTCACCAGCTCATCGAGCAGGTTTTTTTCATAAGCGGCCTCGATACCGCGTTCTTTATCGGCCAGCAAATCCTTGCGGGTCTTTTCCTGGAGTTCCGCGAAAGAATTGTACTCCCCGGCCTCTTTGGCCAAATCATCATTCAAGGCCGGCAAATTTTTTTCTTTGATTTCCTTGACCTGCACATGAAAAATACCGGTTTTACCCGAAACATCGGGATGCGCGGACGATTCGGGAAAGGCAGCGGTCACATCCCGGGATTCACCGGGCTTGACGCCGACAAGCTGGGCTGAAAAACCTTTCAGAAACTCTTCTTCCTTCAGCTCAAACCATTGGTCGCTCCGCTTTTCCATTTCTTTCCCGCCGATTTTGCAGACGTAATCGGCAATCACAAAATCACCCATCCGGGCCGCGCGGGCTTCCACCACTTTGTATTGGGCCAGGGATTCCTGAATACGCTGCAGCGCATTTTGAATTTCCTTGTCCTCGACTTGCGCGCTGTCTTTCTTGACCGACAGCCCTTTGACGTGTGAAAGTTTAATCTTGGGGCGGACTTCGATGTGGGCCTGATAGCTCAATTTGTTGTTTTCGAAATTGACTTGTTCGATCTTGGGATAGATCAACGGGTTGAGTTCATTAGCCTGCAGGGCATTGCGCAGAGAATCCGAAATCAAATTCTTGATCACCTGCTCCCGGGCTTCGTTTTGGAAGTGCATTTCCAAGACCTGCCGGGGGGCTTTGCCTGGACGGAAGCCGGGCACTTTGGCCTTGGCCGCGACGGCACTATAAAAAACTTCGTATTCCTTCTGCACGGAGTCCTTCGGAACTTCGATCGTTAGAATTTTCTGACACGCCTTGGCGTCTTTGACCGATACTTTGAGATTTTCCAACAGTGCCTCCGGCATTCGAATTCCTCAAAAGGTGATAATAAAATTGGAGCGAGTGGAGGCCGGAAACTTTTGTTTCCGGCATGCCGCTTGGCCTTGTCGGCCTTCGCTTCAGGAATCGAACGTTCGATTCTCTTTTTAATTTTTGGAGCGAGTGGAGGGAATCGAACCCTCGTAGTAGCCTTGGCAAGGCTATGCATTACCACTATGCTACACTCGCCGACAAATTCCTAGCACCGCGTCAATCTTATTTTTGTGGGTTCGCGGTACTGTGCAGCTTGAAATTGGAACCCCCAATTTCAAGCTTGACTGCGCACTAGCCAATGTTGTCCCGGTCTTCGCTGGGGATATTCAGAGAATTGGGGCTACACTCGCCTATATATAGGTACTTACCCGCTGCAAAGCGAAAGGGCGTATTGTAGGAAATGGTGTGGCGTTTGTCAACGCAGGTCTAGGTTAAAGAGGGATAAGGGGTTAGGAGGAGGAGAGGAGTGCGGCGAGAGGGACTTGAACCCCCACTCCTTACGGAACAGGATCCTAAGTCCTGCGCGTCTGCCAGTTCCGCCACCGCCGCATATCAAATAGAACACCGTAAGATGGACTGCAACGACTGAATTGCCAATTCCCTACTTGGTTCCGCAAAGCGGAACCAAGTGCTGCCTCAGACGCGGCTTACCTTAAGCCGCGCTGAGACTGCACTTGGTCATGAAGAGCAAGTACTGCACCAGCCCACACGTTCTGAAACATGGGCTGTGTGCTGCCAGTTCCGCCACCGCCGCAAAAAGGGATTCCTGGGAAAAATATGAATTCTGCGCCCTGTAGGAGTCGAACCTACGACCTACTGATTAAGAGTCAGCTGCTCTACCGACTGAGCTAAGGGCGCTTAAGGAAGATGAATTTTACTGAAAGTGGCAGGAAATAACAAGAAAGGACTTACACGCGAGAAAATCTAGGCGGGAACGGTTGGAGCCACACCCTCGATACGGGTGGAAAGCGTGGTTTCCGTCGCAGCCGTTTGCGTCAAAAGATCGCCGGAACCGTTAAAAACTTTTAAGGTATGCGTTACTTCCGTCGCCACCAAAGCAATCCCGTCACCCGTTTTCACATCCGAGTTGGCATTGAGAAACTGGATCGTCAATTGTCCCGTACACTGCGAGCAAAGGCTGGACGCTGAATTAGAAATTCCCGAAAGTGTTATTTCTGCATTGCCGCTGAGCAGGAAGGCGCTTTCCCCCAGAGTAAACTTGAAATCCCCCACATTGCTGGTTCCAATCGCCAATATCTGGGAATTCCCGCCTCCATAGGTGTGCTTGTCAGCATCGACATTAAAGTCGAATGCAATCTTATAGGTAGAACCATCGGTCATGCCTACGCTCGTATCAATAAAATATTGCCGGAATGATGCTTGAGTCTGGGTATTACCATCCGTGACCGTATCGATGCCATTCAATTGTTCCAGGGATGTTAGCCGGATTTTACCGCTGCCTGAGCCCCCCCCGTCGGTGTTCTTGACAACATCCCGCGCGGCCTCCTGAATAACCTTAAAAAAATCTCTGCCGAGAAGATTGTCATTGAGACTTCCAAATTTGGTGGGATCCCCGCCTCTTTTGAAATCATTCCCGCCGGTTGAATTGGGATCCTGAAAGCCCGACAGGCTTCCCCCCAAACCGCCGCCATTCGGGTCATTCGGCCCCTGAATGGCACTCTTTTGCTCCGTATCCGCATTGCGCGGCGCCGTATCCTCTGCTTTGGGATCCGCGCTATCCTCCTGTTTCGAAGGCTCCCTAGAATCCCTATTTTGCGAGTCTTTATTTTCCCCCTCCGCATCCTGACGCTGGCTGTTCTGCCGGGCATTCTCACTGCCATCTTCTTGCTGTGCCACTTCGTTAGAACCGGAAAAAGAATCCGTAATCTTTTGAATTAAACTTTCCGGAGCCTGAAACGCCGGCGTCGGGGCCTGATCTTCTCCCATAATCTGCGTGGCATAACCAATGCGTGTCACATGCGTGCTTTCGGTATGCGTTTGACTCGTCCCGGAATCCTGGACCTGATTTTCCAGGATAAAGCTGCCAATACGGTGATCCGTTGTCGTATTCGGGCCAGGCCCCATCAGCACAATCGTGGACTGCTGTCCCTGGACCTCGCCTGCGACGATCGTACCGCGCACGCCGATGGTGCCCACAGGAAGATGCACTTGCATATTTTCGGGCTTTTGTTTGGCAATCCTGCCGGTAATAAAACGGAAGACGCCTTTCGTGACGGTTGCTTCAATCTTGCCGGCATCGGTCGACGGGTCATAAACGAATTTATCGATGATCATGCTGCTATTGGCACCGATTGTGAAAACCGTTTCATCCATTAAAAGGATCTGTAACTGGCCTTTGTCGTCGGTTGAAATGTTGTCTCCGAGATAAATGGGAGCGCCGCTTTGAACGACCCGCCCCACTTCTCCGGTGCGCGCCAAAGTCACCAGGCCCCGGACAGCGGCTACGGCGCCCACTTGACTGGCGATATCCAGCGCCGGAACGGCCATCGGCACTGCGGGGGCCGCCAAAACTCCCGTGAGCGCTTGGCTAAAAACCAACCCCACCGCCGCGATGACGGCGGTCCCTTTTTGGATTCGACGTGCTATAGGTTGTGAGTTTAGTGTTTTCATAGTTACAATCTTTTATAAGCTCTTTAGGAATGATAGCCTCAATTTGTCAAAATTTCAAATTTTAGGAACAAATTTACAATTAAATGATATAACTTATTATGTTTAAATGGCTTACAGAATCAATGAAAATGGGGAAACGAGCCCTAAAAAGGCCCTGAATAGGAAATCCGCTTCTCGACAGGGCGGCTAGAATTCCCAAGTTTTAGTCAAAATCGCCTGATATTTATTGTTATGGTAGGTGTAATTCGTGATCGTCGAAAGTGAGCGGTAGTACTCGTAGGTCAAATTCATGGTAATGCCCCGGACAAACTTGGGCAGGATTTTATCAAACTTTAAGATGGCCAAAGGTAGGCCGAGTGTCGTGCGGTACCGCAGAGTTTTATCGCGGCGGTGACGGCCCGCCACCGCATTCTCGATCTCCTCGTAATAATCAAATCCGGCATCGAGGCCATTAATGAGGTAAATCCCCTTTTTCAAGAACCAAAGGTGTTGGGCATTCATCGCCAGCCGCTCGTAGCTGTTGAATTCTGCCTTGGCATTTTTATTCAAATACCCCATCCCAAAACTGAGGCGCATGCTGGGTGTCAGCAGGTAATGCAAACGTCCATCGAGTGAAATTTGCGGCCCTTTGCGCTCCACGGATGTCGTGTTTTCCGCAATATTCAGATAATCCTGATATTCGTAGGCAAAAGTGGAATCAACGGCGAAGCGCTTTCCCAAATTCCGGTTGGCGGCAAGCGAGAAGCCCTGACTGCGTAAAAAAGTCTCGCGCGATAAATATAAATGATTAAAGAAGAAACTCGGGACGACATTTAAAAAATTGGATTTCAATTCCAGGCCCAATTCACCGCGGAAAGACTGAATATCCAGGTTGTCCACCATGGTTTGTTCCTGGAGAAAATAGGTAAAATCGCCATACACACGGTGCCCGGCCTGGAAACCGGGATCGTGGCTGACTTGCACGTTTGTGATATTCAAAAAGCTGGTATCGCGGCGTTTGCGATTCGTGCCGCTAAGCCCTACCGGAGCATTACTCGATAATTGACGTTTCGAAGACGGCGCCGCATTGCGGTTATCATCCATCTCATAGCCGTTGCTTTGCCGGACCGTATAGCGCGTGTTTTTGCGGCTCATCCGCACCCGGTCCAGATACAAATCCACATCTTCGCGCAGATCTTCCGGCATGTCATATTTCAAAATTGTCTTCAGTTCTCGTTCCGCTTCGTTCAAGTTATCCAAGCGAAAGAGAACGATGGCATAAAAAAGACGGGCCTGTGCCATATCAGGCTGAAGCATCAGAATCCGCTCCAGTGTTCCGGCTGCGCTCATGAAATTGTTGTTGTTGATTTGCTGTTTCGCGTAGCGGATATTCAGTTCGATGTTGTCGGGGTCCTTTAAAATCTCCTGGAAAGTAATGGATTTGATCCCTTCCATCGCTTTTTGTTCTTCGGCTTTGCGCTTCGCTTTGGAGATTTCCTCTTGGGCCTCAGTTTCGCGTTCTGCGACTTTGACATCCCGTTCTACGATGGTTTCCGCCCGGAGCGGCCCGGCAAATGCGAACCCGAGAATCAGCAAGGAGATAAAAAAAGGAATTCTCATTGTTTGTAAATCTCGCGAATGCCCTTGGTCATTTCTTGATAGGTTTGATGCCGCGTCAATAATTCTTTATCACCCAAATCTAATTTGGCAAACATGCTCTCCAAACGGCTTACGCGGGTATCGGAAATCGGACGGGATTGGTAGTAATCATAAAAATACGGAATCATCTGTTTGTCCGCCCGCAAAAACTTATGGATCACTTCCGCCAACGACTGCGGATCATACCCGGCGGCGACCAAATAACGCAAAGCCTTTTCATCGGCATCGCTCAAACGCTCTTCAGGGGTTCTTCCGGTTGAGTCCACGGCGGCATGCATCATCACCAAACCCAGCACGGCCAATGCGCCGATGGGGCCAAAAGCGGGCCCAACGGCCGCGCCGGTTTGGGTCACACCGGTGAAAATTTTACGGGCCATCGAAAGCCGCGGGTCCTTATATTGGATTTGCGCAATTTCGTGCGCCAAAACGGCCGCCAATTCCGCTTCACTATCCAAAAAATTCATCATCCCCGTGGTGACATAAACATACCCGCCGGGCGCCGACGTAGCGTAAATTTTATCGTTATAGAGGATGGTGAAACTGTAAGGTAATTCTTGCCGCTTGGCCTGGGAAGTGAGTTTAGCCCCGATTTCATTGACGTAAGCGACAACACGCTGATCGGTATAGATATAGAAAGAAGCGAGGATTTCGGCATGGATTTTCCGGCCGATTTCGGTTTCTTCGGCAAAATCCGGGCCGACATGGACATCGCCGCGGCTACTCTTGGAAGAAGCACAGCCTGAAATCAGCATCGTCAGGACTAAAAGACAAGCCCAAAAGGACTTCAAATCGCCTCCTTGGTGTGCCGTGCCATAGAGAATGACCCCGGCGTGATTTGAACACGCAACCCTCTGCTCCGAAGGCAGATGCTCTATCCAGTTGAGCTACGGGGCCATAATAAACAAAAACCCTTCAAGTTATCGGCTCATTTCAAGCAAAACGGCAGGGCATTATACCTTATTAGGAGGGCTGGGTGGCGTGAACACTAAGGCGAGAGCGCCCAAATTGCCGACATGATCTCCCAAGGAGGTCCGGACAATCCGGGCAGCATGGTAGGCTTCAGGCCAGGCATGTTTTTTGGCGCTGCGCATCATGGCCTGCCAATGCACGCGCGGTGCGGATTTAAAAACACCGCCGCCGAGAATGACGATCTCAGGATTTAAAAGATTGAGGAG
>ORMF010096234.1_pt1 | contig 11595 bp, 9 predicted proteins | sample 1779871 | NCBI WGS metagenome assembly ORMF01 (sample SAMEA104232316, study PRJEB22302) | groundwater metagenome | biome: forest; feature: aquifer; material: groundwater | place: USA | collected 2011-08-07 | depth 5.4 m
AGAGTCCCGCCTGTCCGCTCCCGCACCGTTCCCGTGTTGGCAAACCGCAGGGTGACATCCACCGGCATCTTCCATGAAAACCGAGGAACCGCAACGCTGGCAAGGGAGAGCTCCTCCCGCACCTCCCCGTAGACATCCACCAATAAAATCGCCCCGACCTTCGTCACAATGACCGGTCCTGCGCCCGCCGGTTCGCTGGTCGTCCGCGCAAGGATCGTCCCGTAATACGTCCCTGGCTCGGCCCCCACCGGAATGTCCACCACAAACTCCACGGGGTAGCGCGACCGCGGCGGCACTTCAAACGCCGAAACAAGCGGTCGCACCCACGACACAAGCGACCTCTCGCCGCTCGCCCCTGGCCCCACAGCGATCTTGCCTTCCTCTCCCTGTGGCGCAAAATCCTCCACCTCGAGCGCCACAGGCAGCCATTCCTCCGATCCATTCAAAACCCGCACGGTCGCGCGGGTCTGCTGCCCCGGATACCCTGCAAACTCAAACCGCACCGGCGATATCGAAAGTTCCAGCGGCCCCTGCGCGAAGACTGTATCTGCGCGGCCTGTGAGAAAGAGCGCTATGATGAAAACCCCTAAGAAAGTTGTACGGGCCATGCTCATACATTTGTAAATTTGACAGCTTCCACCAGTGCGCTATGCTGGGGCTAGAACTCACCTATGCACAAATCAAAGCTCAAAAATGACCGCGGGCAATCGCCCACAAGAGCCCAAATGGAGCAGCTTCTTGATGAGCAGACAAATGTCATTCTCACGGCAGTGCATGATATCGTCGGCAAGAATCATCGCAAGCTCGAAGAAAGAATTTCGGCGCTGGAGCGCCAGGTAACACGTCTGGTCAATACCATCGAGCACTACATCAAGAAAGCCGAATCTCTCGATGAGGAATTTACTTTTCTCAAAGCACGGTTGCGTCGAGTCGAAGAAAAACTTGGCCTGGCAAAGGAGTACTGATCGGCAGTTGTCGCGAAACCCATTCGTATGCCGCTTCGGCGGCCTATTTTTATTTCGGCCTTTCCGCCGGAGGCGGATCCGGCTCCGACGGACGAATTTCGATATTCGAATTTCGTGCTTAGTAAGTGGGCGTAATGATGTAGATGATCTTCGTCGTATACGTCCCAGCCGCCTGACTTGAAGGCACCGAGAGCCGGTACTTCACCCGCCCGACCGCAATGCTCACGGGCGTGGAGCTAGCCATTATCGTCTCCCCCAACTTCTCCGACTTCGCGGAGCTTGTCTTCACCGCGAACCATTGATACGGAACCGTGTTCGAGTTCACGCGAGAATTGGTGCCGGCCTGAAAACTTGTTACGGTCATTGTCTGAACCATATCCGCGATCCTCGACGTGTTGTTTGTCCCCGTGTCGAACGCCGCCGACACGTCGCCGCTATATCGATCTGACCGAGCCACAAGGCCATCGGTCACAGAGTCTTGGTCTCGCCACACGAATGTGGCACTGGGTGTGGCTGAAAGGCTGTGCGAAATGTCTCTGTTGTCGTTCCCATCTCCCGTGTATGAGCCCGTCTGCACGGACGGCCCTCCGAGCGCGAACCACTTATAGCGCGAGCCAAAGAGGTTCACAGCAGAGCTGAAACCTACTTGGAAGTTCTGCCCGTCCATCGCTTTGATTTGGTCTGAGACACGCTGACTGTTGCTTAGAAAAGTCCGCCACATATAGGAAATGACTCCGGAGTACTGATCCGTTCGCCCCGTTATCCCCGAATTCCCACCGCCCGCGTCTCTCCACACAAAAAGCATCTTCGGCGCAGCGCCTAGCCCGTGAGGAATATTCCGATCATCCACTCCGTCCCCGTCGTATCCCCCTGTCGCAACGCCATTCCCCGCATACGCAATCCACTGGTATGAAATCGACGATTGATTAACCGAGGTCGAGGTCCCGAGGGAGAATGTCGTTGAGCCGAGCGCCTCAATCATGTTCCCCGAAAACACGGTGAGCTCCGATCCCGTGGGAAACCGAATACTTGAGGTAGAGGTGTGCTGGTCAGTCCGCAGCACCAGCCCCCCGACCGACGCATCCTCATCCCGCCACACCATCACCACCTTTGGCTGTACGCCAAGCCCGTGTGAGATCGTTCGCGCCGCCCCGTTCCCCGTATAGCTCCCCGTTGCCACTTTCACCGCCAGATTCCCACCCGTGGAAAGGGATGGAAACCGCCGAAACTTCGTCCCGTTCGCGTATTCCGCGTTGCAGTCGTTGTTCGTCTGATTCCTGCACGTATGCCCGAAGCCGACGTTCGCCGCGCTCGTCCACGTTCCTGCGGTGATCTGGTCGCACCCCGAGTCGCAACTCGTGTCGGCGATCGTCGCCCCGCTTCCTGTCCGCATCGGTCCGTCCTCTTGCGCGGTCATCACGTACCCCCCGCCCGCATTCGTCGAAATCTCTATGTCCTGGCATCCTTGGAAGAACGTGTTTGCGGAGATGTTTCCGAAATCGACGTTCGTCTCCGATGTGTTCACCACGCTCACCGTCGCCCCGTCATCTGCGGAGCAGGCAATCTGCGCCTGCGCCTCCTCCGCTCCCAAGTCGTAGAAGGTGTTGGGCGACGACTGGTTGTTGTATTCGGTTTGAATCCGGGCAGAGGAGCGGACGACGTTGGAGATGCGGAGTTCATCCATAGAGCCGTTGAAAAAGTTTTGTGGTGTTCCTCCACTATTTAATGCTCCCAGAAGTATAGGAAAATTCCACGCTATCCAAGATGTTCCTGTCTGTTGTTGGAAGTAGACAATATCTTGCACGACTCCATCTACATAAATGTTAATTGTCCCTGCAGATTTATCGTGTGTCATAACAATATGATGCCATTTGTCATCTACGATTCCCGTGTTGCTATTCACTCCGCCACCCAAATCATTGGTACTATTTGACCTTATATAAAGTTGTAATTTCCCTGTCTCATTAGCCCCAGTAGTCGGGTTAAAATTTATTATGATTCTGTAAAAAGCTTCGCTTGTAGGTTCGTTCAAAGTTCCTGCCAGAACCTGTATGGCTGTGCTACTGGTTTTAATCCAAGCAGAAAAACTGCCTGTGGTTAGATTGGATGAAAAACTATTCATAGTGCCATCCCTGACATAATCATTCACCCCGTCAAAACTCTGTGCCCCGTCAATTTGCCCTGTCGAGGTCGAGGTCGGCTCTGAAACGGAAAGCTTTGTCCCGGTATTAGAGTTCACCGTTGAATCGAACGTGAGCGTGGTATTCGTAGATGTTGTGGTCATGTGCCACACGCCTTTGTAATTCGTGTCCCACACCCCCGTCACGTTCTGCTGGTCGCTTGCACCTGCATTCCCGTAATAGAGGTAGACCACCGTATCCAATGTGGACGACAGGAACGGGGCCCGCACCCACGAGACAAACTCACCGGTTGTTGAAGCGTACTTCTCTATCTCGTGATCGAGCTTGGTGAGGCCGTCCCGATCCGTGAAAACAAAATCCCACCCCGTCACACTGCCCACGTGTCCACCATTTGCCGTGTGCCTCCAGTCCGGGTCGGTGGTGTTCACGAGTACTGGAAAACTCGTCGCGCTGCCCGACACTTTGTTCCGGTCAACCGTGATCCGCTCTCGATACCCCCACGATGCGTTGTACCAGTTCGGAACCCCGCGAATCGCAACCGTCAAATGCTCCGCCACCCGCGCCTCCACCGTCACCCCCGATAGAATCGAGACAAGCATATTTCCCGACCCGCCGAATGTCCCCCCAACCGAAATCGTGTACGTCCCCGCTGAAGGCGGGTTCGTAATCCAATGCGCCCCCTGCTGCTGCACAGTTGCGTTTGACCCAATCTTTATCGTCACCTGCGTAGAAGTTGGCACATACACACCCGTGCCCGAAGGCGGAACGAGTGTTATGACCGACCCCGTCGCCGAGAAACCCCAAGCAGTGGCAGTCGCCGCGCACCCCGGATAGTTGAAACTGAATTGGACGCTTGTCGCGGCATCCACGTCTCCGCAATCAAGGTTCGATGGAAAACTAAAGGACGCGTCGAACGTCAGCACGACGGTGCTCGAATTCGAGACAGAGCTGCCATAGATTGCATTGTTGACTGTGAAGACCAAGGTGTGGTTGGAAGTCGCCGAAGGCCGCGAATCCGACAGCGTATCCGACCGGGAGCTTACCTGCAGGCCGCCCGTCCCTCCTGCAGCTCTAAACGTCGCTATGTTTGCTGCCCATCTATTAGCTGTAGTTGTCCACCCCGTTGAGTAGGTCCCAATGGAAGAAACTACTCTGTAGCCGGAGTAGGTGCCGCCGACTGCCGTGCCAACAAAAGTCAATGCGCTAAACCCGTTTGACGGGGCCGATGCCGCGGCGTCGTCGCTATGCATCCCTCCAATCAAAAGTTCATTTGCCTGACTCGTCGCTGGAGTCATACCCGTGGTCGGGCTGGTAGAATTCCCGCTGTTGGAAGCAGTCTGGTCAAGACACGAAGAGGCTGCAATACCGCTCCACTCACTGACGTTGCCGCTAGCGCCGTTGCCTACGCCTAGATTAGCTCCGAGAGTGACCGTAATTGTCGTTGTCCCGCTCCCCGAAGCATTGCATCCGTACCAAATTTCGTGATCTCTGTTCTGTGCCGCCCCGGCTTTGCTGGCAAATGCCCAGGTAACTCCCCCACCAGTGACCGACGAAATGTCCGATGCTCCTTGAATATCCCCACTATGGCTAAGTACCAGGGCGTCTCCTGTCGCCGGTGTGGAGGTCAGGGTAATCGTATAGCTTGAAACGTTGCTTCCACCGCCCGCTGCCTGCTGCAAGAACCCAATCGCCGCCCTCGCCCCCCGCGGCATAACGGCCGCGACGAACACCACCGCAAAAGCCAGGGCAACAAACACCCGCCAGCGGCGAGGCTCGCCAAAGGCGACCCGCCCCAAGGCAGGCCCCGCACCGAGTCGGGCGCTTCGTTTTCCGTCAACGCGTATCGCCAAGTCACGGCGTACCTTGCATTCGCCTCCCCCTGTGGGATGAAGCGTATTGCGAAAGAAAACGCCAAAGCGTTGCAGCGCCCGATCTGGTGCCGGGGCAGGAGAAGTCCACTCTTCAGTTTTTCCCAAAAGGAAGGACATGCAAGGAAATCAGGAAGGCAAAGTCCGAGTCTTCTGCTTCCGAACCAACACCCGAACGGCACGACGTACCTTGCTCGGCGGCAGAATGAGGAGGTATGGCCGCGTATGCCACGCGCGGCCCACAAGAGCCGTAAGCCGGGCGGCTCTGGCGTCCAGCGTCTCGCGCCGAAAAGAAAGGAGCTGTGGGTACGTCTTCCAATGAGAGCCGCCGCAAAGCTCCGTCAGGTGCCGCGCCTTCTCTCGAAGGTGCGCCTGGTCGTGTGCGAGAAGCGCTGGGTAGTATATCCAACGCCGAGATCCGACAAGGCGCTCGACAAATCGCGCGTTTTGCAAGAGCTTCTTCGGATCGCGCGAGACGAGATGCGGTTGATGCTTCCAGATTGCGGAGCCGAAGAGCTTGTCGAGAAACCGGGCCCGCGCCTCAACGGTCGCCTGGGCGCTTGCAATCAAGGGTGGAAACCGTTTCCAGCGCTCTCCGTCGAATATCCGCGTTAGGGTTCTTGCGTGCCGACGCAGCGTTTTCTCCGCGCATCCAAGCAGGGCAGGATGATTCTTCAAGCGTCCGCGCCCGAAAAGCTCTATCAGGTATCCGTTATTTCTCGCGCCGAGACGAGCTTTAAGCAGATTGTTTTTCACGCTGAACATGGATGCAACTGCGGGGAAGGAATGGGGCCAAGACCCTTAACCCTGGCCCCTTGACCCTAAACCCCATCATCCCCATTCTGCAAAAAATCTGGCCTCCAGTCGAGGCACAACCACCACCCGCGCCACCCACCCGCAGCACACTCCACCACCCGCGGGCCCCATTCAGGCAAACCCGCATTATAAATCCCGGTCACACCGCAGCACCCACACCAGCTACACCACACCCTGCCGCTCTCGCACATCCGCACCACCCGCACCCACCCCGCAAAAACCGCTCACATAAGCCATCCCCTCCGCCCCAGCCCGCCAAAATCCGCGCCCCGCTTCCCCTTCAAAATCCGGGGCCCAGGCCCGCCGAAATTCGGGCCAGTGGCTTGCCGAAACCAGGAGACGGCATTGACACCTCCCGAGCCTGGCTGTACGAATGAATGAGACTCTCGCCCCACATCCACGCTCCACGCCGCACACCCCTAACCCAGTCCCCCTGCATGCCTGCAATCTCCAATCAGCAGCAAAACCCGATCTGTCCTCGGTGCCAATCCGCGTACACGGTGAGAAAGGGAAAGCGCCGCAACCGCCTGCGCACCTTGCAGCTTTACCTGTGCGCGGAGTGCGAACACAAATTCACGGGCGACCCAAACAGAAACCGTACCTACCCCCTCAAACTCATCCTCGACACGATCTCCACCTTCAACCTCGGCAACTCACTTTCAGAAACCCAACGCCTGGCCCGGCAACGTTCCCGCCTCGACATCTCCGAGAGCACAATTCGTTCCTGGCTCCATACATACAAACCTCTCACAACGTACTCGCGCCTCCGCAATGCCGCGAGACACCTCTTCCCGCCCGACAACCTGATCATTTCCCGAACTTTCGAACATAAACAGGTCTATCGCTTCCACCTGCATCAGGCCAAGCAAGAGCTTCTCCTTCACTCCCCTGACCACCACCACTTGTCGCCGGTGAAAGACTACCTGGCAAGTCTTGGAGAGAGTTTTCCACACCACCTCTTTCAATCGTCGGAGCACCGCTCCTCGACCTTCCCCGCCCACATCGAACCAGCGGTCACACGAAAGGAAAACCACGCCACACGTCTCGCAGGCTTGGCACTTCCAACCGCACCTACGAACAAAAAGCGCCACGAGACTTTGCAGCGCTTCATGCTCATCAATGACTCGGTGACCGTTGCTGTCGAGATCCCCGTCTTCCTCACAGCCAAGGATATTGCCTACTACCGCTCCCGGGGTTTTGACCTGCCGTTCGAGACCGACATCGTCACCGGCCACATCGACTTCTTGCAGATTCGCAACGGCTACCTCCACATCCTTGACTACAAGCCAGAAGCGAGAAAAGAGAAGCATGCGCACGTCCAGCTCACGGTCTATGCCCTGGCGCTCAGTCGGCGGGCAAACTTGCCGCTCAAAGACTTCAAATGCGCTTGGTTTGACGAGAAGGACTATTTCGAATTCTTTCCATTGAAGGGCGTTTATCCGTCAAGAGACGCGGGGTCAAAAACCGAGAAGGTCGAAGGGGCTAAGGGCATGGTTGACTGAAGGGGCCGGTCTTCTCTGCGGGCTTATGCGCCGTTTCTTGTCCGCGGCTGGTAGTTCTGCTCTTCGATCCACTCGAGGATCTGGTATTTCAGAAATCGGACATTCGACTGGATGCGGACGTACGGGATGAGTCCTTGCTGGACGTATCGGTAAATGGTCTTTATGTCGATCTTGAGGAGCGCCTCAAGCTCCTTGGCAGTGAGAAATTCTGGCACGGCTTCTCTTTCCTCCTACCCATAAAGACGACCCGCAAAGCCCTCTCCTGACAACTGGCCGGACAACCTCGTGCTGTCGGCAGCAAGGAACCGTCAGACAAGAGTGGTCTCGCCCCTAATACGGTTGGGCGCTGAAAGAAACAAGTTATTAGAAACAAAGGAGAAAGACAAAACAAACCCTCTTGTCGTGAAGAGCGTCGAGAGGAGGTCTTGTTTTGATGCGACGTGTCGTACCCTCATCGCGTTCGCCCTAGAGCGAACTTCTTGTGTCTAGACGGAGACGGCGGAACGTACTACCCTGAATTGCAGGGGAATACAAAACCTCCTGTTCTAGACAGGTTTTTTCAGAAGAATAACCACGCGTCCTTAGACCGCCGCTTCGCTCGTAAGCGGCGCCGGGTGTTCTACGTAATAGGCGTACAGACGCTCAAGCAACGCTTCCCAGGTTCGAGGTACGCCTCGTTCTGGGGCACCAGAGATACTTTTCGGACAACTTTCGAAGTCCGAGAACGGGAAATCCAGCGTCACCGCTACTCTTTTTCCCTGGACGGCCAGGTTCGAGGTGAGCGTTTTGACCAAAGAGCGTTTCTCGTCGGGAAAACCGGATTCGTAGCTTGTCTTGGCGCTTTTTGCCAGTTCGAGGAAGGCTTCCATTCTCTGCTTGATCGTTTGGTTCTCGACCGTCTCTGCCTTGCCGAGCTTTTCCTCAATGCCCTTCTTCTCTGCAAGGAGGGTGTTTTGCTTCTCCCTGACGACTTCCGGGGCGAGGATGCCTTCGGTATAGCCGTCGGCGAGCTTGGAAAGTCGGGCGGTAAACTGGTCGAACTGCAGGCGGAGCGCCTTTACGCGCTCTTTCTGGCGGCCGTCCATCGTTTCGCAGAACCGCTCAAAGTGCTCGAGGAAGAAACCTTCAACCGCTTCGGGAAACCAGATCCCGCCGAATGTACCGAGGAGCGCTTCTTCAACGGTTTCTTCTCGGACCGCCTTCTCGGGGCAGGTCTTGATGTGGCATCGGTAGTACGTATGGCCTTTCTGGATCTCGCCGATGAGGTGATAGCGGCACGAAACACAAGAGAGTAGTCGGCTGAAGGTGAAGAAGTGGCGATGCTCTCGGTCGGCAGTCTTCCCCTTGAGTATCCGCTGTACGCGGTCAAAGAGGCTCTTCGGGACGAGCGGCTCATGGGCACCGGGGAAGAGCTCACCGGTTCTCTTGATGGGTATGAGGCCGAGGTAGAAGCGATTGTGGAGGATAACGGACATGCCGTTCAGCGAGAACTTGTTGCCGCGGATGTTCCGGAGACCTCTTCGGTGCATCTCCTCGGTGAGACGCTCGAGACTCCAGGCACCGGTGGCGTAGAGCTCGTAGGCTTGGCGCACGAGCGGCCCCTGGACGGGATCGGGCTCTTTGATGCCCTTGCCCTTGTTTAGATAGCCGGTCGGAGCTTGGCGAGGGTATCGTCCTTGGCTAATGCGTCCGTAGATGCCTTTTCTTACCTCTTCACGGAGGTTGCGGATGTAATCAGCTGCGACAACCGCCTGGATGTCGGCGGAGAGTCGGCCGCCTCGGGAGCGGAGATCGTAGTTCTCCGTCGCGAAGTGCACCTCGATACCCTGGTCAATAAGTTCTCCAAGGTCTGCCCAGTCTTTGAGGTTCCGGGCGCTCCGGTCAATCTTGTGTATGATGACGCCCTGGGCTTTGCCGTTGCGGAGGAGGGTAAGAATCTGGTTGAAGATGGCGCGGCCGCGCTTTGCCGCTGTTTCACGCTCTTCAAACCATTGGTTAATCGTGAGACCATGGCGATCGGCGTAGTCGCGGATTCCCCGTTGCTGCGCTTCCAAGGAAACGCCCTCTACACCCTGCTTCTGTGTTGAGACACGTGTGTAGGCAAATAAAACTTTTGGAATCGAATCGTTCACGCTATGGGTTAATTATTAAAGAAGAGAGATCGACCTTTCCCTCCAGTCTAGGAGGCTCTCGGAGGATCGTCAAAGGTGGCTCTCTTTTTGTCGCGCTCTTCACGCTCCCGCTCAAGGCGTAGGAAGATGCCGAGCACGATCTCAAAGTACCGGTCGAGGTTGTAGAGAGCGCGTTCCCGGTCTTGTGGGTTTAGGTTGGCGAAAAGATGAGGTGCGGGTGAAGTGTTGCCCATATGGAAAAACGCTGTCGGGTATGAACCTTCCAGTCTAACGGACTCGGAGAGAACTACTAGCCGAAACAAGTTGGGTACTCGCCGAAGCGGAGTTTCCGTCCTTGTATTCCCGGGGGTGGTCCTGCAGAGGGAAGGGGTTCAGAGAAACAGTCAATGGTAGAATGATCTTCGCGTACGCCGCCTCTTCCCGTGGGTATACCCGGGTGGGAATAGGACGATGTGAAAAAAGCGGCGTCGCATATACACCGGGACGGTCAGTGCCGCCGAAAACATATATGTTTTCTCTGCGACCCGGAGCTGACCAGGGTTTTGGCTCGGGTTGATGAGGGAGCTGGATGCGAGCAGGCAAGGATTCCGTGAAGGCGCCTAGCTTCCTAGCCGTCCTAGTCAAAAGAGGTGTGTTTTGCTGGGGTCTGGCGCGACAAAAGAGACTGCCGCGACTGTCACAAATCGTTTACCATGAATTGCTTGTCTTTGAGGTCAACAAGTTACGCGGAGCATGGGGTCGATTCCCACCCTCTCCGCCACTTGCCTGTGAATCACTGCTTGTATCCGATCTTCCGCAAGAACTCCTTCCGGTGCTTCACATCCTCCGGCCCCTCGACGCCTCTCGGTGAGCTCCCATCAATCACGCCAAGCACCCCGCGGCCCTGCTTGCTCTGCGCTACGATCACCTCCACAGGATTGGCGGTCGCACAAAAAATCGAGCACACCTCAAAGCAATCCTTGATCCGTCCCAGCACGTTCACCGGAAACGCCTGCCGCAGCAGCACGACGAACACGTGTCCGGCGCCAATGGCCTGCGCATTCTCCACCGCCGCCTTACGCAGTTCATCGTCGTTGGCTTCCACGCGCACCAGGCACGGCCCCGACGCCTCATTGAACGCAATCGCGAACTTCATTCCCGGCACGCTGTTGACCATCACTTCGTAAAGGTCTTCCACCGTCTTGATGAAATGCGATTGCCCCACAATGATGTTGGCGCCTTCCGGAATCTGCAGTTTCACGCTTTGAATTTCCATCGTTTCCCCCGCTCCCTGACGCTCACGGCACCCCGACCTGGCAGCTTCCTTGCTTTTCCGCCGTCAATGATAGAATAGCCCTGCGCTCATGCCTCGCGTATCAGGTCTTTTGATCCTTTTCTGATTGCGTGCGCCGCAGCGCATCGACGAATGTGGCTTAAGACACTGCTGCAGGCCAAGCGCGTGATCAAGGTTGTTGTCGGTTTCACCGTGCTCCTCGCCGGAGTGGTCATGCTGGTCACGCCCGGCCCCGGCTGGGTGGTTATTGCGCTCGGCCTGGCTATTCTGGCCGCCGAATTTGTTTGGGCACGCCGCCTGCTGGACCACCTGAAAACGCAAGGCGGTAAACTCCGCGATGCTGTTTTCTCCTCCAATAACGCAAGGAAATCACCAGATCCCCCAGCTGAATCGCCCAAGTAATTCAGCGAGGCCCTGACTCCCTTCGCTACTCTTGCGGCTGTTTCGACAGCGGCGCTCCACGCCGCATAGCCCCTTGTCCAGGCGCTCCAGTGCGTGCGGCCTGCGCATCGAGAAAAACGCGGTACTCGCCCGCATCCCACGCCTGCTCGATTTTCGTGTGAATTTCAGTCGGCGAAACGCGCGTGTAGGTGATGCGTTCGCGGAAATCGCGACCGTCCACTCTTCCCCGGTGCTCCAGGCTGAGCGTGTTTTCGTCCGTGAAATTCCCGCGATAGTCCCCTACGCCGCCGGAATCGTCGAACCAGAACATCCTGTAGTTCTGCGCTTCACGGTCATAGGTCAGCACCCCGAAAGCTCGATACGGACCCTGTGGACCCACGCCGTCATAATTGAGCTGCAAGAAGCGCCCCATCAGCGGGCGCGCGAACCACCGCCCTGTGCCGCCTTCGCTCTTCTGTTCCGGTGTTTCTCCAGGGTAGGTGACTTTCTCTTCCCA
>ORMF010752064.1_pt1 | contig 11595 bp, 11 predicted proteins | sample 1779871 | NCBI WGS metagenome assembly ORMF01 (sample SAMEA104232316, study PRJEB22302) | groundwater metagenome | biome: forest; feature: aquifer; material: groundwater | place: USA | collected 2011-08-07 | depth 5.4 m
CTGCCCCCCCCGGCCCCCCCCCGCGCCCCCGCCCCCGGGGGAGCCGCACCCTTACCCAGCCCGGGAAGGTCCTCGGGTAGGCCGAGACGGGGTCCACCGTGTACCGCACTCGAGCGGCCAGCGCGAGCACGCGCGGCTCGCGGATGCTCTCCCCGGTGAACGCGCCGATGCCCACGCGGTCCCCGCAGAGGGCCGCCGCGACGCAGAACGCGAGGCTGAACTTGGCGTCGTAGGGCGTCCGCGGCCGGAGCTTCGCCGCCACGGGCTCGCAGACGATGGGCACTTCCCCCGCCGGCACGAGGCACTCGATTTCCGCCACCTGCTCCGCACGGAGACCTTCTGTCCGCTTGAGGCGCGCCACGGCGTCGAGATAGGCGTGGTTGAGATGGCAGCACGGATAGAGCTTGAACGAGCTCCGCACTGTCTCCCACTCATCCCCAAGATTCTTTAAGTGCTTTTCGATATCTGGCGTGTCACCAAGCGCGGCGCGGTAGAAGCCGAGGCGTCCCTCGAGAGCGGTCGCCGGTCCGGTGAAGCCCTCGCCCGCGAGCGCCGCCGCCTGTATCCCCGACTGCGCCGCCCATCCGGGGTGCAGCCGCTTGACCCACGAGCCGTCTTCGAGGAACTCCATCACGCCCGAGGCCATGCTCGCCGCGATGCCGAGGGCCGCGGTCAGACGGTCGGCGTCGAGGCCCAGGGACTTTCCGGCGGCGAGCGCGGCCCCGAACGCGCCGCAGACCGCCGTGGCGTGCCAGCCGCGCTCGTGAAAGCGCCCGGGGGCCGCCATGCCGATGCGGATCATGGACTCGTAGCCCGCGATGAGCGCCGTCAGCGCGTCGCGGCCGCCCAGCCGCTCCGATTCGGCCAGGGCCAGCACCGCCGGCACCAGCACCGCTGAAGCATGGCAGACCGAGTCCGCGTGGGTGTCGTCGAAGTCGAGGCCGTGGGCAAGGGCGCCGTTGGCGAGCGCGGTCTGGGGCGGTGCGGCCATACGCGAGGTGCCCCAGATGGTGCAGAGGCCGGGCCCGCCCCAGCGGGACGCGAGAGCCAGCACGGAAGGCGCGTGGTCTTCCTGTGCACCCGCCAACGCGCAGCCTATCGTGTCGAGCACGCGGAGGGCCGCGTTGCTTCGCACCGTAGCCGGGATGTCCTCGGCGCGGAGTCGAGCCGCCCACTCGCCGAGCGTCCGCGCGGCGGGCGTCACCTATGATTTCCTCCGAGGCAGCATTACGGTGGCGGAACCCTTGGCGGTGATGTCCTTGTGTTGGTTTTCGATTAGGAGGTCAACGTCCACCAGTGACAGGCCGTCTTCCTCGCGCTTGCCGGTCACGATGCCGCGGCACCAGCTGACATCCCCGATCAGGTTGTGGCGGCGGACCTGGGCTGAGAGTCGTTTGAGCTCGCCGTCATTGCCCATCCAGTTGGTCGCGACGTGGCCGAGCCACGCGACCCGCTCGGGGCCGTAGTCATAGGCGCCCGGCACGCCCACCGTCCGCGCGAACGCCTCGTCCCAGTGGACGCGCTCCGGCGGCTCGGGCACCCCGAACGCGTTGGGGATGCCGAGCGCGGGGTGGCGCTCGATGAGATCGAACGCCAGCCCATGCGCGCGGACGTAGAGGCTGCCCCACCCCTGGACGAACGCCACGACCGACGTCACGGTCAGCGGGCCCTTGCAGATGGTCGGCAGGCTCTCGCCCACGTGGACATCGTCCCACAGCCGGGGCCTGGCTCCGCGGATCTCCTCGTTCTGGTAGAAGCGGGAGATTGTTCTGATCTCGTCCTCGCTGTACCGGTGCGGCGCGGCGTCCTTGTACTTGCCGCGCTCGCGCGCTGTGTCGCGCTCCGTCCTGAAGCACCACGAGTCAGCCTCGCAGACGGCCTCACCGCGGTGGTTCGTAAAGGTCGTGCGGTAGACCTGCTGGATGGCCCGCTTGGCGAACGCGGAGGGCTTCTCGATCACGTCCTTCAGCACGCTCTCGCCGACGATTCGGTCTCCCTCCCGAATAGCGCGATGCCAACGGAAGTCTGACCCCGCGTACATGGCATGGATGCCCGGCAGTCCGCCGACATAGCCCGAGACGATCCGGTCCATGGCGAAGAGAATGGTCGGTGGCGCCACGCCGGCCTCGGCCCAGAACGGATTGCGGTCGCCGATGCCGTGGGCCCAGTGGCGGATGGCGTCCCGCGTCGCGACCTCGATATAGGGCTCGGGACGGCGGACCGGCCGGCCGATGCGCGCCCTGAGCGCCGCCAGCGCCTCCGGAGTGATCATGGGGAATCGGGCCGCCGTGGACATGGGGCGATTGTGGGCACGGTAGAGCCGCGGGTCAAGGAATGTTGTAGCACCCCGCCATCGGCGCCATGGGTTCACAGCGTGGGCGTTCACAAAGTGGAATCTCCCGCTGAAGGCGCTCCCACCAAGTCCGCGGTTTCGTGTATTGTTTCCTCCATCCCGCCCGGCTGCCCCGGGAGGGGGTGCAGCGACCAACAGGACGAGGGAGCGAGGCCGTGCCCGACTTCATGGATCCGGCGAGTGGCGTCTTCGGCGAGGAGGCCTTCCACCAGCTCCTGGCCCGCGAAGCCTCCCGCGCGACGCGCTACCAGGACTTCTTTTCCGTCTGCCTCGTGCGGCCCGACGAGGCGGAGCACGAGTCCGACGAAGCCATGCAGCAGGCTGTGGCGCGCAAGATCACCCAGGTCCTCCGCTCCACGGACGTAGTCGCCCGCGTCCGGGACGGCATCGCCATCCTGCTGCTGAACACGCCAGACGCCGACGCCGCGCGCGTGGCCGGGCGCATCCGCGCCCAGATCGAGAACGTCTCCTTCCAGTCCGATCCGGCCGGGGCCGCCCGGCGCGTGACCCTCTCGATGGGGCTCGTGTCGTTCCCGCGGGACGGCCACAACGAGACCATGCTCCTCTCGCGCGCCCGGAACCGCCTCAAGGAAGCCGCCGAGCGCGGCGGCAACCAGATTGTCTCCAGCGACGGCACCTAGTCAGCGCGCCGCAGCAAACGAAAAGGCCGGGGATCTCTCCCCGGCCTTTGGTGTGTGCGATGGTGGACGATACTGGACTTGAACCAGTGACCCCCGGCATGTGAGGCCGGTGCTCTGCCAACTGAGCTAATCGTCCGTCCCTGGGAAGTTACACAGTTACAGGACGCGCGTCAACTCCGACCCCTCGACTGTGCCTGATTTACCTTTCCCCGCGCTGCCACTTCGCGGTAGGGGCGAGCTCGAGGCCGAGGGGGCAGTCTACGGCGGCTGGCGCTCCTGCTGCCACACCGCATCGCAGGCGACTACGCTGGAAGGATAGGATCTTCGAGAACCCGAGAGGCCTCGGCCAGCACGCGCCGAACTCCCTTGCCCAGTGGACCATCCAGCCTTACATGCGCGGGGTCGTCAGAGGTGGGATCGTAGGTCGCCGTCAAGCCCCGGGCGACAACGGCAGCGACGTCCACCTCGCATAAACCAAAGCCGAGGTGCCCCTCGAGGACTTTCGCCGCTGAGGTCAGGTCCCGGAGAGACGTAGAGAGATGGGGATCCGTTCCCTTGTCGAAGACCTGACTCGTAGGCGACCGCGTCGCGGGATTGAAGTAAGTGCGTTGAGGATAAATGCGACGGTACAGGACGCCCGCAGTTAGTACCTGGCCTGGCGCGTACTTGGCGGCCCCCAGCGGTATGTCGTCGTCCGACACGAACGCCGACTATGCGGTCAGAACGTAGCGCTGCACAGCCTGGAGGACGCCTTCAGGACTGCCAACTTCTCCCTCGACGACGTCGTGAGACACCCGGTCCACGACCGAATAGTCCCCTCCGGTCCGAAGAAAGGTGACCTCAACCTCTCGCTTCTCGTCATCCCACCGGAGCATAACCCCGCCGGCAGCTGTGGGGCCAATGACCGGGGGAGCCACGCGATTCTCGAGGTGCGTCGCGAGCATGGTGAGGAAAACGCACGCGCGGCTTCGCGCTTCAGGGGCAATGGCGGCGGCCCCATAGGAGTCCCAGCCCTCCGAAAGCGTCTCGAGCGCGCGGATTTGACTCAGGGCCTGCTCGAACTGTTGAGGAAACGCGGCATGCCGTCGCAGGGAGACCAGCCCACGATTAAGCACCTGGCCTGGTACGGTGTTTTTCTTGCTGCTTCTCTGTCCAATGATTGACATTTAACCCTCCTAGCGAGACTTGGAGTGTAGCACCCTCAATGTCTTGCCGCAAAGGTAGAGACCGTCAGCATGGACCTGGAACTCGTAGAGGCCAGCGTTCGGAAAGACGAGGCCTCCGATTGCGAAGATCAGTTCTACCGGCTCCAGGCGGTCCTTTGCGAGAAACTTGGCTTGGCCCGTGCCGATTGATCTGCCATCTTCAAGATTGATCACCTTAAAGACGAATGGATAGGTGCCCGCCGCGTCCGTCATCTTGATGTAGACGGCGAGCGTCTCATGGCGGACCGGGAACCCTATCGCCGAGATCACTTCGAAGATCCCCTTCAAGCTGATCTTGCCCGACTTCGCGTCGATGGACGCCTCGTCACATATCAGCATGGCGTTGACGATTGGCCGGGACAGTTTAGACGCGGGCGATCCCAGATCTTGATCGGCCAAGACTATTCCTCACGATGCTGACCGTTGGACTGTGCCCGCGATTGTGCCCGCGGGCAACTCGAATGAGCCCTACCCTACCCAACTCCACCCTAGAGGGCAAACGAAAACCCCTCGGTAAGTTTACGACTTACCGAGGGGCGTTGTGCGCAGCGCGAGCATGTGAGGCCGGTGCTCTGCCAACTGAGCTAATCGTCCGTGTCAGAAAACCTACAGGGTTACAGGACTCCCGTCAACCTCATCCCCGTATCCCCGACTTCCGGCGACGGCTGGCTCGACCGTGGTGTAGCAAAGTGGCATGGACCGCAGCCGCGTCTCAGTCCTGCTCTCGACGCTGCCCCCGATAGGCGACCGTACCCGGATCGAGCTCCGCGAACACGACGAAGCCCGCGAGCGTGTTTCGGTAGCGATCGAGCCCATTGATCATCATGTCTCCTCCCGGTGGCCGCGCGGCCGATCGGGTGACATCTCAGAGGGACAACACCATGAAAGTGCGCCCGGCGATGGTCAAGGTGCCTCTCCGGGCCCGCCCGCTGTTGGCGTCGACCGAGTAGCTCACGGTACCGCTGCCGGTCCCGCTCGCGCCCGCGGTGATGGTGATCCAGTCGACATTGCTCATCGCCGTCCAGTCGCACCCGGCGGGAACCGTCACCGTCACGCTTCCGCTGCCGCCGTTCCGCGAGAACACCTTGAAGACCGGGCTGAGGGAGGCGCTGCAGGTCACCTCCTGGGCGATGCGGGTGACGGTGCCACCCAGGTCGACCACGTAGATCTCGCCGGACTCGTCTTCCCCGAAGGAGGAGATGGTGAGCCCGGTGTCGAGCGCCACGCTCGATGCCTGGTTCACGAACAGGAAGATCTCGCCCGTGCACGCGTCGCCGTAGACGTAGCTGCCCGTCGGCAGGCTCGCCTGGGCGCCACGATACACATAGCCGCCGATCACGGCGCAGCGTCCCCCGGTGTGGTTGTACTCGGCGATGGGAAAGACGAAGCCGGTCGGATTGCACTGCCCCGGGTCTCTCTTGGTGCACTGCGTGCCCTCCCAGATGCGCCAGCCGTAGTTGCCGCCGATCGTGACGACGTCGATCTCTTCGATTTTGTTCTGGCCCACATCCCCCGCGTAGAGCTGACCGGTGCCCCGATCGAAGGAGAACCGCCACGGGTTACGGAAGCCGTAGGCGTAGATCTCGTCGCGACCGGGATCCGCGCCGAAAAAGGGATTGGAGGGCGGCGAGGAGTACGGCTGGGCGCCGTCCGGGTGATCCACGTCGATGCGCAGGATCTTCCCCAGCAACTCGGTCGTGTCCTGCGCGCGGTTGCTGGGATCGTTGGCGAATCCGCCGTCTCCCATCCCGATGTACAGGAGACCGTCCGGTCCGAATTCCACCATCCCGCCGTTGTGATTCGCGAACGGCTGCGGGATCACGAGGAGCACCGTCTCCGTCGGGTCGGCGACGTTCGGGTCGCCCAGGGAGGCCTGGTATTGCGCGATCACGGTGGCGCCGTCGGTCTGGCGCGTGTAGTCGACGAAGAAGCGACGGCTGGACGAGAACTGAGGATGAAACGTCAGGCCGAGCAGCCCCCGCTCGCTTCCCAGGAGCACCTTTGCCGTAATGTCGAGGAAGACCGTCGGCGTGGTTTCCCCGGGCAGCAGGACCTTGATCACGCCGCCCTGCTCAACCACGAAGAGCCGGTTGCTCCCGTCCCGCGCATTGGTCACCAAAACGGGGCTGTCGAGTCCGGCGAGCACGGGCACGAGCTTGATCGAGGCGGCGGCCACCGGCGAGGCCGCCGACGCCCCGCCGGGATCGCCGGCAAGGTTCGTGAGGATCGGGCCTATCGCCAGGGCGATCGCGGCGACTAGGCTGACGGGCCTCCGCGTGGTCATGACGGCGCCTCCCCTCTTACCGCCGGCGCAGGGACACTCAGGCGCCGAGCGCGGGTCTTTGTCGACCGGATGTATCGGGATCCCGAGAAGCTCGCACGCGAGAACGAGTCCGGTGTGGCCATCGGGTTACAGCGGCTACAGGATCACGCCGCCTCGCCCGCGGGGGATCGACGCGGCCATGATAACAGAGGAGAGCGCGACATGGCCAGCGGGACATCCCTCGCCGAAGACGGCACCAGTGACGAGCCCGAAACCCGCTCACGTGGGCGTGACTTGTTTGAGCAGCTATTGGCTCTTACCGCCCACGGTGCGAATGACCGCCTCGTGATTCCGGACAGGCGACCGTTTCGATAGATCGCGGTCGTGGTGGCGGGACCGCTCATCCTCGGCAGCACCGACCAGGCAGCGGCCGAGAACAGCGCATGACCGAAACTCCTGCGCGCATCGACTGCTCCCCACCTGCGGGACCCCTGAAGCGCGGGGCCCTCTGTGCCAACCGTGAGTCCCTCCGCAGGACGATCGGCTGGACGGAGCCCGCGATCTGCTAGGCACCGGCCTTGCTCAGGTACGACTCGATGGCTTGCACGTAGGACGGGTACTGAGCGCGGAGCGTGCCGATCGACGCCAGCACCTTGGCATCGTCGAGGGACTCGTATTCGTGCACGAGGCGATTTCGGAGGCCAGCCGACGGCGCCAGCGAGAGCGCCAGCTCCCGCGGCAGTACGCCGAGGTTGCCGAGCTTCACGAACCCCCCGTAGTAGTCGTCCGGCACCTCGGCGCCCAGCTCCGCGATGAGGTGCGCGTTGACGTCCAGCGCCGCCTCGATGCCTTCCTGGAGGAATCGCTCGGCTGCCTTCCGCTCGTAGAGACGCGCTCGGTACTCGGGAAGCGTGAGCTGCGCGAGGGGCCCCAGCGCGTCGAGCGAGGCGGCGATCCGGGCCAGCTTGCGGCGAACGAGGGCGGCGTCGACCGGGCTCATTCGAGGCCGTGACGCTCGAGGAAGGCGTGGATCGCCCGGCGTTGCGCCCGACGGAGCTTGTCGGTATCGCAGTACCGGCGCGAGGCCAGCGACTGGAAGCTGCGGAACGTGCCCGGGTTCCGCTCATAAAGCAGCCGCCCGTGCCGGGCCACCTGGAACGCCAGCAAGGAGCCGGCACGCCGGAGATCCGTCAGGTCCAACGCGCCTGTGGCAAGGCGTGGCGCCAGGAGCAGGTAGAGCGCGTCCAGATCGGCGGGTCCGTCACAGAGGACGGCGATGTCCACGTCACTGTCCGGTCGTGACACGCCCCGAGCCATTGACCCGAACAGGACGACGATCTCCACGGACGGGGCGATCACGCCGAGATCCGCGAGTTGCTCGACGAAACGCTCGATCTCGGTGGCCACCATGAAGCGATTCTAGCACGCGGGTTCAGGCCTATTGGCCGAGCGGCGAGAGCGTCAAGGGGCCGACGCCATCATGAACGCCCTCCGTGGCGGGAGGTAGAAGCCGTAGCGCACGGCGCTCGCGGCTATCGCCGCGTCACCTGAGCAACCAGCCGGAGGAACGCCCCCACGATCTCCTGGGTGGTGAAGTTGCAGTGGCCGTACCGCGCGACCGGAATCTGGGTGAGGAGGCTCCCCGTCTTGCTGGACTGGACCTTCGCGAGGTAGAGCGCCTCGTGCCAGAAGGGGACCTGCTCGTCCCCGGTGGTGTGGAGCGTCACCAGCGGGATCGTGAGCTTGCCCGTGGTCTCGTAGGCGACGAGGGAGGCCAGCGCCTCCGGGTCAGCGGCGAACCGCTGCACGCTCACGTTGAGCTTGAGGTCGTTCGTCGATCCCATGTAAAGGCGGCTCGTATTGTCGTAGGGGTTGCCCCCGAGCTTTTCGGTCGCATCATGGGTGCCGAAGATGTTGTACCAGAGCACGTTCACCGTCGTCGTCGTCACGGTCGTCGGGTCGTTCGGATCGACAGCGGCCTTCGAGGTGTTGATCAGCTGGAGGGAGGCGCCGTGACCGGCGGCAATGGCCGATTGGACCGCCGGCTCGTAGGTATCCTCCCAGTGATCGATCGCGTCTTGAGGGACGCTGATCGGGCTCGGCGGCAGGACGCTCGGGAAGAAGTAGTCGAAGAGCACGCGGAAATCGCCGATGTACTTGACGTGCTTCCTGAAGCTGCCGATGGGCCCGCATGCGGCGAGGCCCCCGCTGAAGAGTCCGGGTGACTGCTCGACCAAGAGCGCAGTGATGAGTCCGCCTTCCGAGACTCCAGCGATATACGTGTGCGGCGGCGGCGTCCCGGAGACCGTCGCAAAGGCCGCCACCAGCTCGCGGATATCATCGGCGCACTGGAGAACCGCCAGCCCATTCGTCCGGCAGCTCGTGTTGGCGAAGGCGAACCCGAGGGTCTGAACGATGTCCGGCACGTAGGTGCCGTCCGGCAGGGTAAGGTGATAGAAGTCGATGGGCTCGTTGTAGGCGACGTATCCGTGGGCGTAGACAACCAGGTCGCCGTTCCAGCCCTCGCTGGGGATGCAGATCAGGGAAAGAGCGCCGCTCGGCAGGACACCCTCGACGCACAGCCCGGGCACGGCAGCCGCCGACTGCGCCGGCGTCGCGAAGGTCGCCAGAGCAATCGGGCCCGAGAGCAGCAGAGCGCGCAGCAACCGTAGCCAGGTCCGCATGGTCTGATCCGGCCCCTCCAGCAGCGGGTTGTTGTTGCCGTACGCCACGAACTTACCCCAGCTCTTCGGCACATTCACCTCGAAATTCGCGCCCGAGGCCATCGATCGACGATCATGGCTATCCTCCTGGTCGATGGGGCACTGCCTCGATGACTCCATGCATACCACAGTGGAGAAGCACTGCAAACGAAGGCTCGTGCGTCGTTGGTCGGCTCAGGTCCGTGGAGGTCGAGTCCAGGCAGCGAAAGGTCGAGACGCGCCTCGAGAAGCCGGCACCACGCCCTCCGCGCGATGCGGTCGGCGTCCCGGACGATCACCACCTCGCGCCGCGACCCAGGATCCCGGCACAGTCTGCGCCTCGGATGGCGAGCCAGGCAAGCGCCGTGGGCCGGGCGCGTGGCCCTGCGCCGCGACCGAGGAAGCTTGCTGGCCTGGCGGAGGCGGGTGTAAGCTCGTTTGAGAGTTCACATTCCCACGTCGGCGCTATGGAGGCTGGTTGATGCGTTCCCTCGGCACACTCGTGGCGCTGTTGGTCCTGCTGGCCGCCGCGCCCATAGGGGCGCAGCCCACGGTGGCCATCGAAAAAGGCTCCTCGGTCAAGATCGAGTACACGCTCAAGGACGACAAGGGTGCGGTGCTCGATACCAATACCGGCAAGGAGGCGCTGGCCTTCACGCAGGGCGCGAAGCAGATCATCCCGGGCCTGGACAACGCGCTCCTGGGCATGAAGGCCGGCGACAGCAAGAAGGTCACGGTCAAGCCAGAGGACGGCTACGGTCCGGCGGATCCCAAGGCCGAGGCCGAGGTGCCGAAGAACGTCCTGCCACAGGGCGCTGCCGTGGTAGGCACGCGCCTCTTGGCTCGCGGCCAGGATGGGCAGCCGCGGCCGGTCACGGTGAAGGCCGTCAAGGACACGACCGTGCTGCTCGACCTCAACCACCCGTTGGCAGGACAGACGCTCTTCTTCGACGTCAAGGTGGTCTCGGTCGAGCCGCCTGCAAAGTAGACCGATTCGGTGAGCACCCGCGCGAGCGATCTGCCTTTCGGGGCCGTCCGCGTGCCCGCCGAGGCGCTGGAGCTCAAGCGCGCCGCGCTCTGGGCGCTGCTGGCGTCGAAGATCGTCGCGGGCTGGGGCGTCCAGTGGGATATCCAGTGGCACGTCCTGATCGGGCGCGACTCGTTCTGGATCCCGCCGCATCTCATCACCTACGCGGGCGTCACCGCGGCTGTGTTCCTCTCCTTCGGCGTGCTCTTCTGGGAGACATGGCGCGGGACGGGCGGCGTGAGGGTGCTGGGGCTCTGCGGCAGCCGCGGCTTCCAACTGGCCGCCTGGGGCATCTCGGTCACCATCATCGCCGCGCCCATCGACGATCTCTGGCACCGGCTCTTCGGTATCGACGTGACGCTCTGGAGCCCGCCGCATCTCATGGGCATCCTCGGGGCGGTGATCAATGCGTGGGCCTGCCTGACCATCGCCAATGAAGTCTACTCGGCGGGGAGTCGCGCTCGGCTCGCCGCCATGGTCCTCACGGGCGCGACGCTGTACGGCAGCCTCCATCTCGTCGTGGACCCGTCGTTCCGCATCGCCTACCTCTACGGCGGCGTCCGCTTCTACACCTTCGCCGTCATCGCCGCCTTCCTCCTGCCGCTCGCCCTGGTGCCGGCAGCACGGCTCTCGGGAAACCGCTGGACGCCGGCCCTCGTCCTCGTCGTCGTAGCGCTCGTGGGCATGGCGGGGCTCCGGGTCGCGCGCGCGGGCTTCGAGGTGATGCAGCCGGTGTCCGTCATCGAAGAGGCGATCGCCAAGGATCCGACCTCGCCCATCGCCGTGGCCAACATCATGGCGAGGAAGAACGGCGTGACGCCGGGGCGGGTGGGCGGCCTCCCGCTCCTGTACATGGGCTCGGCAGCGGTCGTCGGGATGGCGCTGGTGGACGCCCGCCGCCGCCCCGTCGCGTCCACCGTCGCGTTCAGCCTCCTGCTGTTCATCGTCGGCGGCTGGTACACCGCCGCGAGACCAGCCCTGGCCGCGATGGTCCCCGGTGCCGGGCCCACACTCGCCGCCCTCATCATCACCTTCGTCGCCGCCCTCGTGGGCGGAGTGGCCGCCAAGCGGCTGTCGGACGCCCTCTGAGCATGGCCACGGCGAAGTCGGCCGTGATCACCGGCGCCTCGACCGGCATCGGCGCCGCGTGCGCGCTCCATCTGGACCAGTTGGGCTGGAGAGTCTTCGCGGGCGTGCGCAAGCAGGGCGATGCCGAGGCGCTCCGGGCCCAGGGCTCGGCGCGGCTCACTCCCATCTCGCTCGACGTCACGGATACCGTCTCGATCTCGACCGCGGCCAGCGCGGTCGCCGGCGCTGTCGGAGCGGCCGGCCTCGCGGGGCTCGTCAACAACGCGGGCATCGTCGTCCCAGGGCCGATCGAGTTCCTTCCCCTGCCCGATCTGA
>ORMF010018932.1_pt1 | contig 11594 bp, 11 predicted proteins | sample 1779871 | NCBI WGS metagenome assembly ORMF01 (sample SAMEA104232316, study PRJEB22302) | groundwater metagenome | biome: forest; feature: aquifer; material: groundwater | place: USA | collected 2011-08-07 | depth 5.4 m
ATCAGCCTTCCTGTAAACTCATCAACAATGATTACCTCGCCGTCCTTGAGAATATAATCAACATCCCTTTTGAAAAGGGTATGCGCCTTAAGCCCCTGGAGCACATGATGCACAAGCTCTATGTTGGCCGGGTCATACAGATTGCCTGCGCCAAGCAGTTTTTCAGCCTTTATATTGCCTTCATCTGTCAGGATTACGGTCTTTGCCTTTTCATCAATTGTGTAGTCAGTATCTCTTTGAAGCCTCGGCACTATCTTGTCTATCTTATAGTATTTGTCCGTGGATTCTTCCGAGGGCCCTGAGATTATAAGCGGAGTCCTTGCCTCGTCAATGAGGATGCTGTCTACCTCGTCAACTATTGCATAATTAAGCTCTCTCTGGACATACTGGGCTATATCATATTTCATATTGTCCCTGAGATAATCAAAACCGAATTCATTATTTGTGCCGTATGTTATATCAGAGTTGTAAGAAGCCTGCCTCTGTTCATCTGTGAGCCCGTGAAGGATAACGCCGACGCTGAGGCCGAGAAAATTATAGATAGGGCTCATCCACTGCGCGTCTCTTCTTGCAAGGTAATCATTCACAGTGACTATATGAACACCCTTGCCTTCAAGTGCATTAAGATATACAGGCAGGGTAGCAACGAGTGTTTTACCTTCACCTGTTTTCATCTCTGCAATTCTGCCTTCATGAAGCGCTAAGCCGCCAAGAAGCTGGACGTCAAAGTGGCGCATCTTCAAGGTCCTTTTTGAGACCTCACGGACAACTGCAAAGGCCTCAGGAAGGACATCATCGAGTGTTTCGCCGAGTTCAAGCCTTTTTTTGAACTCCGCAGTCTTGTCTTTCAGCTGACTGTCGGCCAAGGCCGCTGTCTGCGGTTCGAGTGAGTTTATTTGCTCGACAAGAGGCCACAGGCGCTTTATCTCCCTTTCATTCTTTGTGCCGAATAATTTTTTAAGAATACCGCTGACCATTGTTTATACTAAATTAAATGACCTAATATTTCAAGAAACCTCCATCGGCCTCTTGAATAAATGGAGCCGCTTTCTTTATTATTAAAGAAAGCGGCGAGGAGGCTGTATGGTATCTAAAGAGAAAGTTGAAGAAGTTCTCGAAAAAGTAAGGGCAGGCCTTAAGTCCGAGGGCGGAGATATAGAGCTGGTGGAAATAAAAGAAAGTGTCGTGTATGTCAAATTAAAGGGCGCATGCGGGACATGCCCGATGTCAACGCTTACGTTAAGGAACTGGGTTGAGGCCAGCATCAAGCGCGAGATACCTGAAGTTACCGCTGTCCAGGCTGTTTAATTTCTGAAATGGCAGACCGTAATATTCATAGCTTACGGCTTTCAATAGTATTTGTAACCGCAGTATTTTTAAGTGTTCTGTCCCCGTTTTATTTACGCGCTTCTGATCCTGTTTCTGAACCTGTGGAAGTTAAAGAAATAAGGCAATTGTCATCCAAGGGATATACAAGGGTTGTTATTGAGCTCTCAACGCCTGTTGAGTTTTCAAGCAAGCGTATCTCAAATCCTGACAGGCTTTATTTTGATCTTAAAAACAGCAGGATCTCAAAAGAGATAAACACTACGCTTCCGGTCGGGGACGGGATATTAAAGACAGTGAGGGCAGGGCAGTTCAGCAAAGATACTGTCAGGGTGGTACTGGACCTGGAGGAGATAAAAGATTATAAGGCGTTTATCATTGGCGACCCTGCAAAACTTATCATAGATGTTTATGGCAGGAAGCCTGTAAAAACTCAGGATGCAGCTTCAAATATAACAACAATAGTTCTTGACCCCGGGCATGGAGGGCACGACCCGGGTGCGGTCGGCCTCAAAGGCCTTTATGAAAAAGATGTTGTTCTGGATATTGCTTTAAAATTAAAAAAGATTATATCAAAAAGGAAAGATATCAGGGTTTTCCTTACAAGAGAAACAGATGTGTTTATCAGACTCGAAGACAGGACAGCCTTTGCGAACAGCAAACATGCGGACCTCTTTGTATCAATCCACGCAAATGCAAGCCCGAATAGAAAAGCAAGAGGCATAGAAACCTATCTTCTCAACTGGACAGACGACGACGAGGCAATGAGGGTTGCAGCGAGGGAAAATGCAATATCGCTCAGAAAAATGCGGGAGCAGATGAATAAGTATAAGAGCGATGTTGATGTAATGCTCAGCGACCTCAAAAGGGACCTAAAGAGGGACGAGTCAATAAAGCTTGCCAATTATGTCCAGAAATCAATTGTGTCCACACTGGATGAAAAATACAGCAATGTCAGTGACCACGGCGTCAAGAATGCCCTGTTTTATGTTCTTGTCGGAGCACAGATGCCTTCTGTCCTTGTGGAGACGTCCTTCATAAGCAATCCGATAGAGGAAAAGCTGTTCAAGAAAGAGGCTTACAAGGAATATATTGCAAAAGCAATCGCTAAAGGCGTTGACACTTATATTGCCGCAATACCTCCTGATCAAAAAATAGCAGGGATAAGGTAATTTTTGGCTCCTGAACTAAAAATTATTTTTTATATTGTTTTTATCATCTCGCTTTTTCTTGTTCAGAACCTGTCAGTTTATGTCTTTATACTGGTTTTAATTTTAATTCTGCTTCTGAGAATCCCGTTTGCATCCGTGAAAAGAGGCTGGGTCCCTATAAGTTTTTTTCTGGCCTTTACTTTTATCAGCAATATGTTCTTCAGCCATGGAAAGATTATCTGGAGCATCGGCTCTGTTGTGATTACCGAAGAAGGGCTTCGGATGGCGTCACTAAGGACCTTGAGGATATTCTTTATGGTTGCAGGCGCAAAGATACTTACGGCAACAACGCCGCTTGAAACACTGGTTGGCGCACTCGGAAATACTATGAGGCCGCTTGAAAAAACAGGCATGCCTGTCAATGAATTTTTCTCGATAATGGGACTGACGCTGAAGTGTTTTCCTAAACTCAAAGACTATCTGGCAGAGAATTACAAGAACCATAAAGACAGGGGAGAAAACGACGGATTTTTAAAGAGGGCAAAGATTATATCCTCGTTCCTTCTGCCCATGTTTATTCAGAGTATGCAGTCGCCGGAGATATTTTTTGAGGAAGAGGCAAAGGATGGAAAAAGCGGCTAACGTTTTCGGGTTTCGCCGTATGGTCTTACCTCAGTATTCCCGCCCTTGAGGGAGGGGATGGGGAGGGTGAACTTCAGAACAGGCACATGGAGCGATCCCGTATGGATATTAGAGCGTTGTAAATCTTGTTGTTAAACACCGGTGCGGGCATTCTTTTATTAAATGTCCATATTTCCCTATTTTCCTTTTCTCCATTTTTCACTCGGATAATACAGAGAGTGAATTAATGCACTACTCTTACCGAATCAGTACCTCGGATTGAAGTTCCGTTAAAAGTCTTGCCTTCTAAGACAGCTTCCGTATCTGTTTCGCTGAGTTGTAATGCTTGGGTGCTTACGTGAACGACCAGGTCTAAAAGAGCATCGCCATTAATGTTTTCAGTAGAAGACATTATGGTTCCATTTCTTTTTCGCTTTATTGGAGCGCTTGCCAATGTAACGGTCATAGGATCTACCGTAGTTGCATCAAAAGAAGTATTGCTAAGGATTGCTACTGGAACTGTACCCCCATTTCTAAGATTGATGCTATTGGGGAAGCTGCCCGGCTTGATATCGATAAGGACTTCCTGATAAATTTGCTTTGGCTGATATGCCCATGTATCATTAAGATTACTCCACTCTGGGTAGATATATCCACCGAAAAGAATAACTTTGTTAGACTCAGAATCGTATGCCATTTGGCTAAAACCTCGAGGAGACGGGCTCACTGTTGGGTTCATGTCCGTCCATTCATTGCTGTTGTAATTATACGTCCAGGTAAGACTGCTGCCAGAACAACAATTTCCACCAGTTGTTCCATATAGTATTGTGTTGTCGGTTTGGCTAAGATATGTCATTGCAACAGGCGAAGGGATATTCGCTAAAAAATTGATTTCGCTCCATTCATTTTTTTCATAGTCATATGAGTAAGTTTTCCCGCTAGCATACAGTAACATCTTCCCAGATTTTGAATCATAGGACATTGGCCTATCAACTACCTCGATCGGTATGTCGCCAGTTGCATTTCTGTTTCTCCAATCGTTATTACTAAAATCGTACTCCCAAGTCTCATTAGTGAAACTCCAAAAGCCAGTCACCCCTCCAAAGAGTATCACCTTCTCATTTTTTGTATCATATCCTATTGAATAACCGAATTTTGCCCTTGGAGTGAAACTTGGAAACTTTTGTTCCCATGTATTATTGTCGAAATCGTATAACCATATCTCGTTGCTAGTTTCATAGATGCCTGTACGTCCACCGTAAAGAAATATCTTATCTATCTTACTGTTGTAAACAATGGGGATTTCAGCTCGACCAGAAGGGTTCACAAGCGGATTCATATCAGCCCATGTGTTTGTATTAAAGTCATATGCCCATGTCTCAGCATTGTGCCGGTGATAGGGAGGATTGCTCACCGAACCAATCCAGCCGCCAAACATTATGACCCTATCGCTCTGAGAATCATATGCCATTGCGTGATAATGACGCGCAGAGGGTTTAATACTTGGGTTCATATCTATCCAGGAATTTGGCTCGATATTGATTTCCGCTATTGCATTAATCGCACAGAAAGAAACAATAACCATAATGCAAACCATAACGCTAAAAAATCTTATTATTCTGTTACTCATTTTCCTATCTCCTTATATCAGTTAGATTTCTTAAAGATATTTAATTTTTTCAGTTTTAAAATATCACGCAAAACAGGGATTGTCAACGAGAAACTTTCTTGCAGAAATGATTGCGGATAAAGATATGATAGAATATGTCACTGGAGGGATAAAGTGATTGATTTGTTGATAAAGAATGGCACTGTTTTTGACGGCACAGGCAAAGAGCCGTTTCAGGCGGATATCGGGATTGCAGGAGATAAGATAGCCTTTGTAAACAAAAAAACAGGGGTCAAGGGGTCAAGGGGTCAAGGGGTCAAGCCAGAAAAGACGATAGATGCAAGAGGGCTTGCTGTTGCACCGGGATTTATTGACACTCATGCCCATTCGGATTTTACATTGCTTGCTGACCCGCGCGCAGAAGGGAAGATATCGCAGGGCGTGACAACTGAGATAAACGGGAACTGCGGGCTTTCTGCCGCACCTTTATATAATGATGCATTTGAGCACAGAGAAAAAGACCTCAAGGAGCTTGGCATTAAAGAACGCTGGTCAACGTTTGAAGAATATTTCAGGATACTAAAAAGGAAAGGCATTGCCCTTAATTTTGTCACATTAACCGGACACGGGAATATCAGGGCATCTGTAATCGGTTATAAAGATAAAAAACCTGACGCTAAAGACTTAAAGAAGATGCAGGTTTTTTTGAGAAAGGCGATTAACGCTGGTGCAATCGGGCTTTCAACAGGGCTTATTTATCCGCCTGGAATTTATTCTGATACAGAGGAACTGATTGAGCTGTGTAAAGGTTTGAACTCAGAACTCATTTACACCTCCCACATGAGAAGTGAAGGGAATAAACTTATAGAGGCGATTAAGGAGATAATCAGCATAGGGAAGGAAGCCGGCATAAAGGTTCATATCTCGCATATAAAGACAGCCGGAAAGGAGAACTGGTGTAAGATAGGCGAAGCAATATCATTGATAGAAAATGCCAGGAGAAAAGGGATTAAGGTTACATGCGACAGTTATCCATATACTGCCTCAAGCACTGACCTCGACACAATCCTGCCGTCGTGGACTTATGACGGAGGAGCGGAAGAAGAGTTAAGAAGGTTGAAAAGTTCAAATATCCAAGAGAAGATAAGAAAAGAAATATTTGAAAGAATTCATGATGAAGATTACTGGGGGAGTGTCAGCGTGTCATCTGTAATTTCTCAAAAAAATAAATGGATGGAAGGCAAAACTCTTTCTTATATCTCAAAAAAAATGAAAAGAAGCTCTGTGGATACGCTTTTTAAGATTTTAATAGATGAAAAATTGAGGGCAGGGGCGATATTTTCATCCATGAATGAAGATAATCTTCAGAGATTCCTCTCCCTGCCATATACAATGATAGGCTCAGACAGCTCGGCAAGAAGCTTTTCAGGCACAACCTGCACAGGAAAACCTCATCCAAGAACATTCGGGAGTTTTCCGAGGTTTCTCGGGAAATATGTCAGGGATAAAAAACTGATGAGCATGAACGAGGCTATACATAAAATAACAATGCTTCCTGCAAAGACATTCGGGATAAGGGGCAGGGGAATTATAAAAAAAGGCGCGTTTGCAGACATTGTTATCTTTGATGTGAAGAAAATTATTGATAAGGCAACATTTGATAACCCGTTCTTAAAGCCTGCCGGGATTTATTATGTGATTGTTAATGGAGTGCCTGCTGTATCGGAAGGTAAATTTACAGGGCAGACGGCAGGGAGGGTGTTAAGACGATAAACCTCTCTTTTAACTATATCCACCACATACTCAAATGCATTGCTTACCTCAGGAGTTAGCTCCATCCCGTAATTGAAATAATCTTTTGGCACAATACCAATAATAACTGTTTCTATTTTGCCCCACAGGAGACTTGCCATCTCTATAGTTTCCATAACCCCTGTGTGATGAGTTGGCAGCCCGGAATTATTTCCCAGCTTTATTTCCTCAGGTGCCAGTATGTGTATCGTCCCTGGTTTTTCGTCTGTGAGCATAGCGTCTATTACTATCAATTTTTTTATGCCCTGTAGATAGTGAAGCAGGTCAAGCCCTGCAGTTCCTCCGTCAAGGAGCATAATTTCAGAAGGAAGGCCTATTTCCCTCAGGTGATTTATCGCATGGATTCCAACGCCGTCATCCCTGCGCAGGATATTCCCTATTCCTAAAACAGCTGTTTTAGGATAGTCCAAGTTTTTCCCATTTTGAGAGTCTTTCCTTAGCGCCGAAATCTCCCCACATCTCTTTTACCCTGTCATCAGTGCAGACAGCCTTTGCGAGGTCTATAAATTTTTCCTGCGTGATTCCGATAATGGGGGCATTTACATTGTCCCTTGCGGAAAAAAGAATTCTTGCTGCTAGGCCGGCTCCGAAAGATTCTTCAAGATTTTTTTTGATTTCATCCAGGGCTTTTCTGATATTGTCTTCTCTCATTAATCCCTCCGGATAGCGTCTATCTGTACTCCGTTGCCTGAAAACAACGTCACCTCTAATGGCATTTTGCCGATAGCATGGGTAGCGCATGAAAGACACGGGTCATAGCATCTCACTGCCATCTCTATTCTATTCAGGATACCTTCAGACATTTTTCCGTCTTTGATAAAATATTTGGCTGCCTGAGCAACCGAGACGTCTATAGCCCTGTTATTATGTGCAGTAGCCACAATAAGATTGGCTTTTTTAATCCTGCCGTTATCATCAGCCGTATAATGGTGGATGAGTGTTCCCCTCGGCGCCTCTATAACGCCGATACCTTCACCTGCTTTTCTTTCGGCCCTGACCCTGAATTCGTCGCCCACGATTGCATCATCATTGAGAAGTTCTTTCGCCTTTTCAGCGGCATAAAGAAGTTCTATTGTTCTGGCCCAGTGGTAGTAAATGTTATTTCCCAGGGGTTTGCCATTACCCTTTGCCTTGAATTCCTTGAATCTTTTTGCTGCCAGAGGTGTGGTAATTGTTTCTGAAACATTCAGCCTTGCCAGCGGTCCTACTCTGTAGGAACCATCAGGCCAGCCGTCTTTTTTGTAAAAAGGGAACTTGAGCCATGAAGAATCCTCGACATGCTCTCCTATATAGTCAAGATATTTCAGAGGATCAAATTCTATATCTCCTGATTTTCCTCTCAGCCTGATAGTTCCATCATATAATTCAAGTTCGTTTTTATTCGTTAAGCCCATGAACTTTCCATCAGGCTTGCCAAGGCCTTCTATCATATCAGGATATTTCTCTATGAGTTCCAGCGCTAATTCTACAGCCATTTCCGAGAGGGGTATTGCATCATTGATTTCTTTTGAGAGAAAAAATCTGTCTTCGTGCGAAAGGGTTTTGCTCATGCCGCCGGGTATTGCTGTGACAGGGTGTATTGCCCTTGCGCCGACCCTGTCTATAATCTCCTGCCCTATCTTCCTTAATCTTATTGCCTTTTTGGCTGTTTCCGGAGATCTTTCCAGTATGCCGATTACGCTTCTGTCTTTTGGAGCGCTGCCTGGCCCGACAACCATGTCAGGCGCTGCCAGAAAGAAGAAATGCAGGGCATGGGAATGAATAAACTGGCCCATATGCATCAATTCTCTCAATTTTTTTGCAGTTTCCGGAATTGTAATCCCAAGAAGGTTATCGCATGCCTTGGCTGAAGCAAGGTGATGGCTCACAGGGCATATGCCGCATACCCTTGTGGTTATTACCGGCATGTCCCATAGCATTCTTCCCTCGCAGAACTTTTCAAACCCCCTGAACTCTGTCACATGAAAATGTGCATCTGATACCTCTCCTTTATCGTTCAGGGCGATTGTTACTTTCCCGTGTCCTTCAAGTTTTGTAAGCGGTTCAATGGTTATTTTTTTGCTCATAATGTTTCCCTCTCCTTCACATGCGGGTATATCGAGACAGGGAGGGCATATCTGTAACCTACTCCAACCACATCTTCCATAAACATAAGGCCTCCTGCAGGAAGTATATTGGCCAGGGCATTTATCATCTTTGCCCCCTGTTCAAGCGCATCCGGCGTAGGCCCCATGCATCCCCTGCATGGGGTATTGCCTTTTACACAACGTGAATCACACCCTTCTCTTGTGGCAGGCCCCATGCATAAAATGCCCTGCTCAAGGAAGCATTTTTTAGAGTCAATATTTTCGAGTTCCATTAGTGTGGTAACATTTTCTGTGATAAATTCCCTTTTTGGAATATACATCTCATGGTGTTCTCTGACACACTCATGGCACAGGTTTTTTGTCGGTATCTCGGGCTCCCTGCCGGTGAGGATATCGGTCAGCGCCTTCTTGATCATAGTTGGGGTAGGCGGACAGCCGGGCAGATAATAGTCTACCTTGATTGTCTGGTTCAGCGAGTGCACGTGGGGCAGCATTTGAGGAATATCTTTGGATGCAGGTATCTTACCGTTAACTGTGCTTTCTGTGTCTGTATATGCCCTTTTAAGGACATCCTTTAAAGGGTGCAGGTTTCTTAAGCCGTGAATCCCTCCAAAGCAGGCGCAGGTCCCAAAGGCAAGTATTTTATCTGCCTTTTCCCTGAATTTTTTTGCTGTCTCTCTGTTTTCAGTATTGGTTACAGAGCCGTCGAGTATCCCGAGTTGAACTTCAGGGATTTCCTTGACATCATTTATTGGAGACCTCAGGATTTCGATTGACTCAAGTAATCCGATAAGGTCTTCGTGAAGGTCCAGAATGGCTACATGACATCCAAAGCAGCCCTGAAGATGTCCTGTTGCTACGTTTACTTTTCCCATTATGCTTTACCCCCTATGTTTCTCAGATAGTCTAAGAATTCAACAGCGCTGCCAACGCATGAGCCTCCTTCGCATTCTGAAACCCCGAAAATCCTTAATCTCTCAGGGGTAATTCCCCTGCTTTTTAAAACAGCCCTGAAGAGGTTAGCCCTCCTGTCAAGGTCTATATTGCCGACAATGTTAAGGCAGTGGTCATCCTTGCATTTGCATATCACTACGCCCTGGAATCCCTCGCGGAAGGCTTCGAGTATCAGCTGGGTATCTATTCTTCCTGCGCAGCGTACACTTAAAGGCAGCACGCTTGTCGGATATTCGACTCCCATCTTTCCGGCATAATCAAGAGATGGATAGCCGCAGCCTTCACATGCAAGATACAGGATTTTGATATTGTTGGAAGGCTGATATTGAGCCAGTATTTTTATTGCAGAGATCAGATATTTTGTCGGCGCTGAAATCTGGTCCCTTGCGCCTGTGGGGCAGGCAGAGACGCAATTACCGCAACCAACGCATCGCTTTATATTGGTGGAAGAGAGTTTTTTAATGGGGTCAAGCTCTGCTGCATGGAATATACATGTCTTGATGCATGTTCCGCATCCTCCGCAAACCTCTTCATCAACCTCGGAGACAAATAACTCATGTTCAATCTCTTTTTTGCTCAGGAGAGAATCCGCAAGCGTAGAGGCTGAGTCAGAGAGCGCAATTATGTAAGAAAGCGGCGTGTCCTTGACATAAGGTATTACAAATATTCCCTGATTTGAAGTCTCTACTGTGGAGGTATCGGATATCAGCGGTTTAAAAAAACCGGAATCATCCCTTTCAATCCTAATGAGGGGATATAATGCTTCTGTATATGTCAGATCATTTTCTATTGCAACTATGAGGGCGCCTGCCCTCAATGAATAATCTTCAAGGGATATCCTGAAATTGCCTGCATACCCGTATATTTCCGTGGGTGTTTCCGTATGAAAGGTTACCTCAGGGTGATTTTTTATATATGCAAGTGTTGGCATTGCCTGGGTCTTATAATCCCCCAGATCCCTTAAAGGGACATTGTCAATAAAATGAACTTTGTATCCTCTCTCCAGAAGCCTGTTGGCAGCAAAAAGTCCGCCTATGGTCGTGCCGATAATTGCCACAGACTTTTTTGGCGTTACGCCTATTGTGTCAACATCATGTGTAAATCTTAGTTTTTCAATGCCGACACCTAGCAAGACCTTTGCTTTCTTTGTGGCTCCTGACGGATCAGACCTGTGAGGCATTGCAACCTGCTCCTTTAAATTAACAAAACTTACCATATTAGAGTTTATGCCGGCTTCGTGTATTGTCCTGAGGAGCAAGTCTCCATTCCTTATCTTTTTGTAATAAAGAGGCGATTCACCTGCCAGGACAACGCCTTTTAGCTTCTTAGTCTTTATCTCTTCCTGAACTGCCCTAATGCTTGTTGAACTGCAGAGGTTGTTGAAAATTTTCACTGAGGCAAGATTTTTATAATCGGATGCCAGCGATTGAAGGTCAATGATATTGCTGATCGCTTTTTCTGATTCTGAGATAAACAGCCCGATGTTCATAGAATCTCCTTTCCTGGAGGTCATTTTTGGCTGTTTGATAATATTTTTTTCCTGCATGTCTTGTCAAGTTATAATTTTAGGTTTGTTACATAAAAATCTTGCGAAACAAGCCCGGCCTGTCAATCTAAAACCCGAAGGCTCTAAGATTGACAAAACTCAGGATTAGAAATATAATTAAAAATACTTAACAAATTCAGAGGAGGTTCATAATGGCAGAGGGTATAATCGAGGTCACGACTTCTACGTGGGATAAAGAGGTTCTTCAGGATAAGGGGTTGGTTATGATTGATTTTTGGGCTGTGTGGTGCGGGCCGTGCAGGATGATTGCGCCCACAGTTGAAGAGCTTGCAAAGGAATATGCGGGAAAAATCAAAGTGGCAAAGCTGAACACCGATGAAAACCCTGATATTGCAAGTAAATATAAGATAATGGGCATTCCTACAATCATGTTTTTCAAGGGTGGCCAGAGAGTAGATCAGGTTGTTGGTGCAGTACCCAAGAATCAGCTTAAATCCAAGATAGATTCTTTGCTCAGCGCCTGAATC
>ORMF011450408.1_pt1 | contig 11594 bp, 12 predicted proteins | sample 1779871 | NCBI WGS metagenome assembly ORMF01 (sample SAMEA104232316, study PRJEB22302) | groundwater metagenome | biome: forest; feature: aquifer; material: groundwater | place: USA | collected 2011-08-07 | depth 5.4 m
CCGCGGGGCGATTGCGGTCGCGCGCAGCCTGCTGGTCATTGCCGCCCTGTTCCAGATCGCCGATGGGGTGCAAACCATCGCGGCCGGCGCGTTGCGCGGCTATCGCGATACGGCGATGCCGATGCTGATCGCCGGCATCGGCTATTGGGGGATCGGCTTTGCCGGCGGCTGGTTCCTGGCGTTTCCGCTCGGGTGGGGCGCGGCCGGGCTATGGTGGGGTCTGGCGCTCGGACTGGCGGTCGTCGCGCTGCTGCTGACCCTGCGCTGCCGCGCTCTGGCGGCAACCCGCATCGCAACGCAACCCTAACCGGGCATCGCGACCCGGCGGCCGAGCCAATCCGGCCGCGGCAAGCCGGCATGCGCCGCCGCCGCCACATCGACCCGCGCCTTGAGGTCGGGCGGATAAGGGCATACCCGGCGCTCGACGAGGCTGACATGCAGGAACATCGTCTCCAAGGTCGCGGCGCGCAGCCCGTCCTTGAGGCCGAACATCTCGTGCCCGACATGCATGCGCTTGTCATCGACGCCGAGGATCTGCGCCGTGACGCGCACCCGCTCGCCGACCAGTAACTCATGCTCGTAGCGCACGTGCATCTCGGCGACAAAGGTGCCGAGATCGCGGCTGCGGCGGTAGGCGAGGCCGAGGTCGAGCGCGTCGAACAGCGCGTCGGTCGCCTGGTCGAACAGCACGATGTAATAGGCCAGGTTCATGTGGCCGTTATAGTCGATCCATTCCGGCAATACTTCGCCGCCGGACAATTCGAACGGGGACGGAAAGCTCATCGTGGCGGCTCTGTTGCGGCGTTGGCGAGGCCGAGCGCGCGGCATGCCAGGATCATGAACTGGTGCATGCAGGTGGCGGCGAGGTAGGCGGTCATCCCGCCGACATCGTGTGGCGGGCTGACCGTGTTGACGTCGAAGGCGACAAAGCGCAGCCCCGACAAGGCCTGGATCAATACCAGCCCCTCGCGTGCCGTGGCGCCGCCCCAGGCCGGCGCGCATACCCCCGGCGCGCAGGACGGATCGAAGAAATCCATGTCGAAGCACAGATAGACCGGCCGCCCGGCGAGGCGCTGGCGCACCTCGTGGACCACGTCCTCGATGCCGCGGCGGCCGAGTTCGGCGCCGTCGATCAGCCGGTAGCCGAGGCTGCGGGTATGGGTAAAGACGCCGGACAGATAGGTCGTGCCGCGCGCGCCGATATGGAACGAATAGGCCGGATCGACCAGCCCCTCCTCGGCGGCGCGGGTAAAGGTGCTGCCGGTGTTGTAGCGCGCCCGCTCGTCGCTCCCGGCGGCAGCGCCGTCGGGGTTGGTGTCGGTATGCGCGTCGATATGCAATACGACGAGGTCGGGATATTGCCGGTGCACCGCGCGCAGTTGCGGCAATGTCACCGCGCCGTCGCCGCCCATCGTCAGCGGGATGACGCCTTGCGAGACGATGCGCCACACCGCCTCCTCGATGACGGCGTAGGAATCGCCGATGACGCCCGGCACCACCTTGGCGTTGCCGCAATCGACCAGGCCGAGCCGCTCGACCGCATCGAAATCGTTGTCCGGCGGCTCGAAGCGGCGCACCAGTACCGACTGCTCGCGGATCGCGCTGGGGCCCAGCCGCGCGCCGATACGCACCGCGTGCGTGCCGCAATCGAACGGAATGCCCAGTACCGCCATGCGCGCCGCGCTTAAATCCCACGAGGCCGGCATGCCCATAAAGGTGCCGGTCGCAGCGTAGAGCGCCGCGTCGAAGATCGTCACCGCCGTTGCCGATCCGCGCGCCGCGCCGCTCAGACCGGCCGCTCGCCTTCGATCGTCACGCGATGCATGACGCGGCGCTTGCCGTGGTAGTCGTTGATCGCGTTGTGCTGGACGCAGCGATTGTCCCAGAACGCGATCGAATTCGCCTCCCAGCGGAAACGGCAGGTGAATTCCGGGCGCACCGCGTGCCGCCACAGGAAATGCAGCAGCGGAGCGCTTTCCTCCTCGGTCATATCCTTGAAGCGGACCGTGAAGTTCGGATTGACGTAGAGCGACTTGCGGCCGGTCTCGACATGCGTGCGGACGACGGGGTGCTCGCTCTCGGCATGTGCGGCCTCGCTGTAGATGACCTTCATCGAGCGGTCGCCCGTTGCCTGCGGACGCCGCGGCGTGGTGCCGTAGATATACCGCGCGCTGTGGATCGCGGTCATGCCGTCGAGCATTGTCCGCATGCCGTCCGACAGCGTCTCGTAGGCGAGGTACTGGTTGGCGAACATCGTGTCGCCGCCGTAATCGGGCACCTCATGCGCGTATAAAACCGAGCCGAGCGCCGGTTTTTCGAGGTAGCTGACATCGGTGTGCCAGCCGCCGCCGAAATTGCGGGTTTCGTAAGCCTCCTTGCGCACTTCAAGGATGTGCTCGTCGGCTTCGGCGGCTTCGACGAAGTCATGGATCTGCAGTTCGCCAAACCGCCGGCCGAAATCGAGGTGCTGCACGGGTGTCAGATGCTGGCCGCGGAAAAAGATCACCTGATTGTCGAGCAGCGCCCGGCGGATTTCGCCGATCGCCGCGTCGGGCAGCGGCCGCGACAGATCGATGCCGGAGATTTCCGCGCCGAGCGCGCCCGCGATGCGGTTTACCGCAATCGTCTGGTAGGTCATGGCATCAATCCTCCCTAAGCCGCGCGGGCGTCGGCCAGCATCATGTCGGCTGCCTTCTCGCCGATCATGATGGTCGGCGCATTGGTGTTGCCGGCGGGCACCGACGGCATGATCGAGGCATCGACGACACGCAATCCGCCGACGCCGCGCACCCGCAGTCGCGGGTCGCACACCGAGGCCTCGTCGGCGCCCATCCGGCAGGTGCCGACCGGGTGCAGGTTCGAGAGACCGTATTCGCGGATGGCTTTCTCGAAATCGGCGTCGGTCTCGATCTGCGGGCCCGGGAGAATTTCCTCGGCGACCAGCGGCGCAATAGCCGGCTGTGCCGTGATGCGCCGGGCCAGCCGCATGCCGGCGGTCAGCGCGTCGAGATCGTATCGCGTCTTCAGAAAGTTGAAGCGGATCGCCGGCGCTGCCAGCGGGTCGGGGCTCTTCAATTTCACGTAGCCGCGCGCGTCGGGGCGCAGATGCACGGCGCTGACGCTGAAGCCGGGGAAGGGGTGCGGAATGACACCTTTGCTGTCACGCCCGGCAAAGCTCCAGGTGCTGAAATTGAGCTGGATGTCGGGCCGGTCGAGCCGCTGGTCGCTGCGCGCAAAGCCGCCGGCGCAGATGCCGTTGCTGGCCAAGGGGCCGTTGTGAAACAGCATGTATTGCACGCCCGCGATCGTGCGCCGCCATGCGCTGTTGCCGATATCGTTGAGGGTGATCGGCCGGGTGCAGCGAAACGCGAGGCGGACATAGAAATGATCCTGCAACTCGGCGCCGACCGCCGGCATGTCGCGGACCACCGGGACGCCGTATTGCCGCAACAACTCCGCCGGGCCGAGACCGGACAGTTGCAGCAGCTGCGGCGAACCATAGACGCCACCGCAGAGGACGATCTCGCCTCGGGCGCGGGCGGTCTGCGATCCCTGCGGCGTGCGGTACTCGATCCCGGCGGCGCGGCCGTCCTCGATCACGAGGCGCGTCGCGTGCGCGTCGGTCACGACGGTCAGGTTCTGCCGGCCGCGGTTCGGCTTGACGTAGGCGGCGGCGGTGCTCCAGCGGCGGGCGTTGTTCATCGTGCATTGGAAATGCCCGGCGCCGTCCTGCTTGCCGTTGTTGAAGTCGTCATTGGCCGGTAACCCGGCCTCGATTGCCGCGGCGACCCAGTGCTCGGCCAGTTCCCAGCGCACCGGATGCTCCGACACGTGCAGCGGGCCGCCGACGCCGTGGGTCTCGCTCGGGCCGCGTGCCTGATCCTCGGCCTTTTTGAAGAACGGCAGGATCGAATCCCAATCCCAGCCGGTGCAGCCGCGCTGGCGCCACTCGTCGTAGTCGGCCGGGTTGCCGCGCATATAGACCATGCCGTTGATCGAACTCGTGCCGCCGAGCACCTTGCCGCGCGGCTGGTACATCGTGCGGTTGTTGAGCTCGGGTTCGGGTTCGCTCTCGAACATCCAGTTGAGCTTGGGGTTGGCGAACAGTTTGGCGTAGCCCATCGGCATGTGGATCCAGGGGCTCTTGTCCTCCGGGCCGGCCTCGAGCAGCAGCACGCGGTATTTCCCGGATTCGCTGAGCCGCGCCGCCATCACGCAGCCGGCCGAGCCGGCGCCCGCGACGATATAGTCAAACGTTTCGTGGTCCATCTTTCCGACCCCTTCGTGACCTGCCGGGCGTATTCCGCCACTGCGTCCACATCCCTGCGATGACCGGCGGAATGCGCTTTGCTGTTCCGCCCTACGGCTCGTTCTTCACCGGCGCGCCTGCGGCAACTCGATCCTTACGGCCACCGCCGCCGTAGCGATCACCGCCACGTCGGACGAGGTGTCGTCGGGCACGTCGAGGCCGCCCTTGATCACCTTTACCGTCACGGTGCCGTGCGGCAAGGCCGCCTTGACCTTGTCGGCATCGACCCGGTCGGGCTGCTGTACGCCGATCGTCACCTCGACCTGCATCGCGCGCGAGTCGACGCCGAGCGAGCGAATGAGGCTCAGCGAGGAGTGGTGGATCGCGTCCTGGACGGCGCGAACCGCTGCCTTGGTGTAGTCACCGCCATGCAGATCGTTGCCGCTGCCCATTTCAAGGATCACGCGTTTTGCCACCATCGTCCGCCCCTCAAGCGATATCGAGCCGCACCACCGCGGCAGCGTTGGCGACGACCGTCAGGTTGGTGCCGGCATCGTTGGGGATTTCGAGGCCGCCTTCGACGACCCGAACGGTGCCGGTGCCGTGCGGCAATACCGCCAGCACCGCCGCGGCATCGACCTTCTCGGGATGCGGCACGCCGATCGTCACCTCGACCTGCATGCTGTCAACCGGCAGGCCCACCGCGTCGGCGACGCTCAAGGAGTTGTGCCACAGCGCGTCGCGCAATGCGCGCACCGCCGCCTTGGTATAGTCGGCGCCGCGGATATCGGTGCCCATGCCGATCTGCAACACCATCCGCCTCAAGGCCATCGCCGCGCCTCCCGACCGCCGTCCTGTCCTGACATCATGTTACGCCAGCCTTTCCGTGGGGCGCAGTACCTTCCGCGCATCGCTGGCATCATTCCGCCGGACCTCGATGCCGCGGCGGGCGGGCCGCCAACGCGATGACGACGCTGACCAGCGACACGGCGGTAAAGCCGTAGAACGCCGCCCGGTAATCGCCGGTCAGGTCGCGCAAGACGCCCGAGAACAACGGTCCGGTCGCCTGCGACAGGACTTGCGCGGACAGCGCGACGCCGCGGATCGCGCCGTAATTGGTGCGCCCGAAATAATCGGCCCAGGCCATCGGCAGCAAGGTCAGGATGCCGCCGACGCCGAAGCCGAACAGCCCGGCCGCGAGATAGCCGTCCACGGCCGAGGCGATGTGCGGCATGGCCAACGTGCCGGCGCTCAGCAGGAGGCCGATCGCCGCCAGCGGGTAACGCACCGGCAACCGGCGCGGCAAGGTTCCGCAGGCGATCGTCGCGGCGGCGGACATCAGCGAGAAAAAGCTGACGATCGTCGCCGCGAGCGTCGCATCGAGGCCGCGTTCGACCAGATGCGGCGCCTGATGCAGGCTGACGCCGGCCTGCACCGGATAGACCAGCATCGTGTAGAGCAGCAGCAGCCAGAAGGCGCTGCTGCGCATCGCCTCGCGCCGCGAAAAGCTCGGCTCGGCCGCCGCCACTGCCGCCGTGCCGCCGGCCGCTGCCGGCAGAGGGCGATCCGGGACAAGGCCGATATCCTCAGGCCGCCGTACCAGGAACAGCCAGGTCGGCAGAAAGCCCACCAGCAACGTTGTCGCGCCGAGCGCCAGCCACCCGGCGCGCCAGCCGTCGTGCACGATCGCGAATTGCGCGATCAGCGGCATCGCGACCAAGCCCACCAACTGCGCCAAGGTCGCGATCGATGTGGCGAAGGCGCGCCGCGTCACAAACCAGTTGTTGACTGCGCCGTAGATGCCCAGGTCGAACGGTCCAGCCCAGTTCATCCGCGCCAGGCAGAACAGCAGGTAGAACACCACGAGGGTCGGCGTCAGCGACAACGCCATCAACAGGACGGCGTTGACCGCGACGACGAGGCACAGGATGAAGCGCGACCCCTGGCGGTCGAGCACCGGGCCGATCAGCGGCGAGGCGAGCGACGCCAAGACGCCGCCGAGCGACACGGCGCCCGACAGCGCGGTGCGCGACCAGCCGAATTCGCGGGTCAGCGGCTCGCCAAAGATCGACAGGGTCGCGACCGCCGGTCCCTGCCGCGAAAATCCGGCACAACACAGGCAGCCGAGGATCACCCAGCCGTAGAAGAACGGCAGGCGCCCGGCCAGGAAGCGGGGGAGGGCGAGGCTGTGTCGAGCGGGGCTCAATCTGGCAATGCTCCACGCTCAAGCCCGCCTCGGCCTGGCTGCAACGAATCCCGGGAGGCGATAACCGGAGATGTATCGGCAGGCGTCGCAAGCGCACAGGGCGCGGCAGGCTCCAATCTACGGGTTAAGCCCGCAGGTTGAAGGTTTTCCCGCCCTATGCTCCGGCCGCCGAGGTCAGGTTCCGCGCAACCGTGCGCTTTCTTCGATCTCGGCCGCCGCGATCGCCCGGACGAGCGCGCCGCTCAGCGCCTTGGCCGCCTCCAGCGTCAGCTCGACGGCGACGCGCGCGCCCGGGCCGAGCGCGGCGTTGACGAAATCGATCGTGATCGCCTCTTCCAGGAGGGCGTGATGCGGATGGTCGTACGACACCACCGAGTGGGTCAGGTCGATCCACCCGCTATCGCTCTTGCCGGCCCCTGCCGCGCTGACGATCTCGACGATCGAGGTGCACATGCCGGCAGTTAGGCAGCCAGGTGCTTTTGCAGGAACGCGAACACCTTTTGCCAGCCGTCGAGCGCCTGCTCGACGCGGTACATCGGCCGGTCGTAGTAGAAAAAGCCGTGCCCGGCACCGTCGTAGCGGTGGAACTCGTACTGCTTGCCGCACTTTTTGAGCTCGGCCTCGTGCAGATTGACCTGCTCTGGGGTCGGCGAGCGATCCTCGTTGCCGAACAGGCCGAGCAGCGGGCAGGCCAGGTTCTTGGTGAACTCGATCGGGGAGACGGGCTGCTTCGCCGTCAGCTCCTCCTTGCTCATCACCACCCGGCCGCCCCACAGTTCGACCGCGCAGTCGATGCTCTTGGTGTGGCAGGCAAACAGGAAGGTCTGCCGCCCGCCCGAGCAAGTGCCGACGACGCCGACCTTGCCGTTGAGCCAGGGCTGCGCGCGCAGCCACTGCACCGCGCCTTCGGTATCGCCAATGACCTGCGCATCGGGCACGCCGCCCTCGGCGCGCACCTTGGCCGCGACATCGTCGGCTTTGCCCTCGCCGGCGCGGTGATAGAGGTTATGGCTGATCGCCGCATAACCGTGATGCGCAAATTTGCGGGTCGTCTCGCGGTACCACTCGTCCCAGCCGGGCGCATGATGAATGAGCACCATGCCTGGGAAAGGGCCGGCACCCAGCGGCCGCGCCACATAGGCCGAGATTGGCTCGTCGTTGTTGCCGCTGATCGTCACAGATTCTGCAATCATGCCTTCGTAGGCCATCGTCGCTCCCCTTTGTTCGATGCGAAAATGATAACCGCGGATGGTCCGGAATCAAGCAGGCCGCGACATTAGCACACTGCCGCCCGCGGAGAACGCTGCGCTCTTCCGCCCCTGGCGAGACGGATGACCGTAGGGCGAGTTTGGCCGGCGATCGCTCCATGCGGTGGCCGCTAGCGCAGACGCGGGCCGGGGTCCAGCCCCAGATACACCCGGCCGCCGATCGGGTACCACTCGGGCGCGATCGTGACCGTCTGGCCGACGACGTGCAGGTCGCGCCAGCACTCGGCGAGGCGGCTCTCGCGCTTGAACGATGTGCTGCCGCCGTGGCGGTACACCAGATCCATCGCTTCGCGTGCGCTGTCGGCGGCATAGACGGAGGCGAGCCGGCAGCGCGCCCGCTGCTCGAGCGTTGTCGCCTTGCCGGCGGCAACCGTATTCCACAGTTCGGTGATCATCGCGGTGCGATAGGCGCGCCCGGCGTTCAGTATCGCGTCGGCCCGGCCGACCGCTTCCTGCACCTGCGGGTTGTCGCACAGCAACCCGGTTCGCCCGCGCGGCGTCTTGCCGCCGGCGAGGTCGATCAGCGCGTCGATACCGGCCCGCGCGATGCCGGTGATCACCGCGCTGTGATGCGGCCCGACCCAGCACTGGGTCGGTAGCGCGTAGGTCACTCCCGGCCAACATTCCCACTGGTTGTCGAGCGGGATGCCGGCGTGCACCATCGAGCGCCGCTCCGGCAGAAAGACGTCTTCGACCGTCCAGTCGAAGCTACCGGTGCCGCGCAACCCGGCGACGTCCCAGCTGCCCGGGACGATCTCCGCTTCCGCCCGCGGGAAGACGCCGCGCCAATACAGCGATTTGCCCTCGGGGCTGACGCGCGGCCGGCCCTCGTCGAGCACCTGGAAGCTGCCCAGCATCCAGGCGCTCTCCTGGCAGCCGCTGCCAAAGCTCCAGCGCCCGCTGACGCGGTAGCCGCCGTCGATCGGCACCGCCCGCCCGCCGCCCTGCACGGCAGTGCCGGCGATAACCGTGTCGCCCCCGTGCCCGTAGATCTCGCGGACGCCCGCGTCCGGCAAGCCGAGCGTGACGAGCTGGCCGATGCTGTTGTTGGCAAGGTTCCAGCCGACCGAGCCGGCGCCCTCGGCCAGCAGTTCGACGACCCGCAGGTAGGTCAGCGGGTCGGCCTGCAATCCGCCCAGCGAACGCGGGATCACCATCCGGTAGCAGCCAGCGGTGTGCAGCTTCTCGACGAGGGCCTTCGGCATGCGCTGGTCGCGTTCGATCTCGTCATGACAATCGCGGATCATCGGTTGCAGGGCCGCCGCCGCCTGCACCACAGGCTGCGCGTCGATATCCAGCGGCAAGCGTGTCTCGTCGGCCATCGTGTCCATCGGCTCCTCCTGCGGCGTTCCCGGATGCCAACCCCGAAGCACTGCGCCGCCATGCGTCGCGTCCCTCCGCCGGGCGGGACGGCAGCCCGCAACGGCAAGCTCCCGCCTCTCGATCATAAGAACCGGGGCGGTGGATTTCACGGCTCTTCGCGACGGTTGCCGGCGGTCGGCGCGGGGTGCGGCAAAATGACGGTTTACGCCGTGCCGCGCAGCCCCAGCCGCGCCAGGCGGGGCAATACCTCAGCACGGAAATACGGCAGCTCATCGAGATAGTTGACAAACGAAACCGCGATCCCGGTAAGACCGGCCGCCGCAAGCTGCGCCATCCCGTGCGCCACCGTGTCGGGATCGCCGACGAGCGGCAGTCCGCCCATTCCGTTCGCCTGATGATTGCGCATGCGCTGAAACTCCGGCGGCGCGTGCGTTTGGGCGGTGACGTTGCGCATCGCCAGGATGTTGTCGACCGCCTGCCAATCGGCATTGTCGACGATAGCATGGCGCCAATAGTCCTGCGCCTCATGCGCCGTGGGCCGGCAGGTGACGACACCGACCGTATAGACGCCGATCTCGCGGCCGCCCTGCTGCGCCAGCGCCCGCACGTTTTTGACGTGCTGTGCGGTTTCCTCGAAGGATATGCCGTTCGATATGTTCGAGAACAGCGCGTCGCAGTTGCGGATCGCGAAAGCCTGGCCGGTCGGCGAGGCGCCGGCATTCATGATCAGCGGGCGGGTCCCGCCATAGGGTTTCGGCTTGGCCCGCACGCGCTTGAGCTGGATGAACCGCCCGTCGAAGTCGAAATCCTCCTGCGGCGACCACGCCAATTTGATGACGTCCAGCCATTCCTGCGCGTAGTCGTAGCGCGTCGCGTGATCGCGCAGCGTGGCGCCGAACATCTCGAACTCGCCCTCGTTCCAACCGCAGACGACGTTGAGGCCGAACCGGCCCTCGCCGATGTGATCCGCGGTGACGAACTGCTTGGCGGCGATCAGCGGCGCGACCAGCGGCGCATGGACCGTCCCGAACACGGTCAGCCGCTTGGTCTTGGCCAGGAGACCGCAGGCCCAGGTCACGGTTTCGAGGGTCGCGCCCTGATAGTCGCTGTCGCCGCCATAGCCCTTCCACCGGCCGATCGGCAGCATGAACTCGATGCCGGCCTCGTCGGCCATCTGGGCGAGCGACAGACAATCCGACCAGCTGCCGGACCAGCGTTCGGGCACCCGTGTAACCGCCCGGCCGGAGGAGCAATTCGCGCCGAACAGCCCCAGCTTGAGCCGGTTTGCGCTGTACATCGCGGCGCGCTCGCCGTTTGCGATCTGGCGGTCCATCTCTCCCTCGCACTGACGGGCTGCGGCCTCTGCCAAAGGTCTCTGCCAAAGCCTTGCCGAACCGTGCAAGACTTGCCAAGATTCGGCAAGCGGCCGAACCGACCGAGATCGGTTGCCACCGATCGATCGCGACGCCGCCCCAACCGGACACAGGCGGGTGATCCCATGCCAGGCAGCGGCGAGAACAACACCCCTTCCTACCTGTACCTGGGTCTTGCGGGCGAGACCGGGCGTGGCCGGGTGGTGCATTCCGGCCTCTATCGTCTGGCCGACGGCAGCGGCGAATGGGAGACGGTGCAGCGCGGTCTGCCCGAGATGCCGGCCGTGCGCGCCCTGGCGGTCCACCCGCAGAAGCCCGAGATCGTCTATGCCGGCACGCAATCCGGGCCCTATCGCAGCGCCGACCGCGGCGAGCACTGGGAGAAGGTCGAATTGCCGGACCACGGCCTGCCGGTGTGGTCGGTTCTGTTCCATCCGCACGATCCCGACGTGATCCTGGTCGGTTGCGAGAATTGCGAGATCTACCGCAGCGACGATGCCGGCGAGCGCTGGACCCGCCTGCCGGTCAGCGTGCGCTTTCCGGAGATCACCACCGCACCGGGCGCCAACCCCGCCAAGCGGGTGCTGAAGATGGACGCCAGCACCGCCGAGCCCGGGCATCTCTACGGTGCGATCGAGGTCGGCGGCACGATCCGCTCGACCGATGGCGGCGAGCATTGGGAAAATCTGAGCCACGGCCAGTACCTGAACGACGACGCGGTCGACATGCACGGCGTCCTGGCGAGTCGCTGGCGGCCTGGCACGGTGTTCGGCATCGGCCGGGCCGGCATGTTCCACAGCGCCGATGGCGGCGACCACTGGCGGCACGTGCCGCTCGACCCGCTCAACCCCAAGGGCCAGATCTACTGCCGCGACATCCGCGAGGTGCCGGGCAATCCGCGCCATCTGTGGGTGGCGGCTGGCGGCGGCTTCCAGAGCGAGATCGGGGTCTTGCTGCACAGCCGCGACGGCGGCGAGAGCTGGACGCGGGTCGAGATGGGCGTGCAGCCACCGCACACGATGTTCGCGCTGGCCTTCGACGAGCGCCGTCCGACCCGCATGTCGTGCGCCACCAACGGCGGCGAGGTCTATACCAGCCTCGACGGCGGCGACCGTTGGGCGGCCGAACCGCCGCCGCCCGGCGGCACGCAGGTGTACGCGCTGGCCCGCGGCTGA
>ORMF011759094.1_pt1 | contig 11593 bp, 8 predicted proteins | sample 1779871 | NCBI WGS metagenome assembly ORMF01 (sample SAMEA104232316, study PRJEB22302) | groundwater metagenome | biome: forest; feature: aquifer; material: groundwater | place: USA | collected 2011-08-07 | depth 5.4 m
CGGCGGGAATCTGCTTCGTGACACCAGACCTCACAGCAAGAACCGTCTCGTGCTGGGCACCGAGGCTGGCTGTCGTCTCAGCGTCCCCCTCGTTGACCGCCAGGATTCGTCGGCGATTCCGTCGTCGAGTTCAAACACGCCTCCACGATGGGCCGCAAGGACCGGTGCAGCGGCTCATCCAGGGTCGCGACCTGAATCAGCACCCCTTCGATCGCAGCTTGGCGAGACTTCGACTCCTCGAAGTACTCCTCGAGTGCCGCGCTCGTGATGACCGCGGTCGCGAGCGAAGCGCCGATGCTGGACAACGCGCCAATCAGTCCGTCGATCACCACATCTGACGCCGCCATCGATCCTCCGTTCCGGTGTGGCCGCGCGCTGAACGTCGGGCGACGCTCGCGGCGAAGCCGCGTCCGTGACGGCCGCGCCAGCCTGCGTCTCCGCAAGACAGTGGGACCAGCCACTTCGACCACGCCAGCAAGATCAGGCCCCGGGCCAAATGCCCGCGAAGCACGCCCGTAAGACCGAGCAACCGTCGCGCCTGAGACCAAGCGCGAGGTGGGACATCTGTCCAACAGGGGCAACCCCCGCTGGGGGATAGAATCGTTGGATCGGAACGCGAGGCCTTGGACCGGCAGCCCATCGTCCTGGCGAACCCGATCGTCGCCGCGAGGTCGGATCGCAAGTGCTGTTCGGCCGATGTCCCAGGCGCAGCGTAGGGTATCGCGGTCGCGATCGCCGTTCTCAACTTACTTACGCTTGCGCCTGTTGACGCAACAGGCGCTCGCGACTGTCCGGCCAACCTCGCTCGCGGGTTCCTGCACGTCGAGCGTGGGTAGCCCCAAAGACTGATGGACATGGATCAACGATACCTCCTCGAAGCGACGGGCCAACGTAACGTCGTCGATGCGCTGTCGTACCTGGCGGAGGATAACCAGCTCTTGCCGCAGTACGACCGCCGGCGCCTGCTCCGAATCGTGGCGACGCAACCGGAGGCCGACCGCGATGATCGTTGGCGCGACGCCCTTCGGCGACTCGCACGGTGGGTTTCAAGCTCGGAGTTCGATCCATCCGCCGTCCTATTCGACGCCGACAGCATCGAACCGCTACTCGGGTACTCACGCGCCTTGGACGCCCTTGCCGCGTGCAGCCCAACTGGAACGCTCGTTGGCATGACCCCGGCGTCGGTCGCGGCCGCACAGAGATCCGAGCCGCGGGTTATGGAAGTCCTCTGCGCGATCGCGGGGATCTCCACCCGGGACCTTCGCGAACGGGCCGCCGAGGTCGTGCCCGGCGATACGCGGCAAACGTGGACCCAGCAAGGCATCGAGCGGGCCTTCGCGGAGATCGATGCCCTCGTCCAGGGAAAACGCACGACTACGATTGAAGGCGCAGTACCCTGCCGGGCTCTTGAGTTCGTGAACGGGTTCAGTTCAGGGGGGTGGGCATCTGTGGAGGGGTTTCGGACGCAGGGGACGCCGTACGCGTTATTGCTGATGCAGCGCGAAGTGGGTACGGCGTGGGGCGCGCACCGCAATCGCACAGCGCGAAGGCCGACCGAGGCACTTGCGGGACAGCTCTGCGAGAGTTTGGACCGCCTCAAGATCAGCTATCGCCGCGGTAGCTCGGCAGGAGGAAAGATCGCTCCGAGTGCAATCAAGGCGCTTGTCGGGCGCCCCGAGCCCGGACTCGTGGTTCTGGCCAACCGCGCACCAGTTCTCGGCGTCGTCTTCTCGTTGGCCCGCGACGGCGGTACGGCACGCAAGAACGCAGGGCGCCTGCAGATGTATCTTCGGGGATCAACGGTCCCCCTGGTTCTGGTACTGCTGGGAGCCGGATGGTCCGAACGTAACGAAACGGTAGAGCTCGCTGAGGCCTACGAGGGGCGCATCTATTCGGAGCGGGATCTGGCTGCATTGGTCGACGACATACGCCAGGAGATTGCACTGTGACCACTATCACCGAAGCCGCCCGCCGTGCCCGAATTAGGACTGCGCTCGAGGCACCGCACGACGGCACGCACCGCCTGACTTGGCGCGGCGACCAACGCGACTTTCCCGTCATTCGACTCAACCTCGACGGCGTGCTACTCAATCCACGAAGCCACCGGATCCGAGCTCAACTAGAGTCTCATCCGAAGAAGAAACTGATCGAGCAAGACCCTTGGAGTGACGCAGCTCAGACATTGATTGCGGAGACGCTGGAGCGCACCGAGGGATTTGGCGAGCTCGAAGCGAATCTGGCGGGCGTGGCACAGCGCGACCCGGGCGTGATCACGAGTGCCGGGGTCCTCGTTAACGCGAATAGGCGCGCCGTCGCCCTTCGGAGGCTTCATGTCGAGTACATCCGCGTTGCGGTCCTGCCGGAGGGCGCTGAGCAACGCGAAATCGATCGACTCGAGCTGGACCTCCAGATGGCTCGAGACTTCAAGCAGGAGTACACATTCACAAATCAGCTGTTGTTCATTCAAGACCTTTTCGATGTTCACGGTCGCAGCGCGTCGGAAATCGCAATCGACCTGCAATGGGCGACGTCGCGTACCGACCCAGCCATCACGGCCAAATGCAACCAGGTCCTGGAGAAACAGCAACTCCTCTCGCTGATCCGCGACGTTCAAACGCTCAGTGGCGGCCGGATTCCCCTCACCGATTTCGACAATCACGAGCAGGCTCTGAGCGAAATCAACCAAGAGTACAATCGCAGGATCCGGGAGGATCCGGAGAAGGCGCTCGCCGTTCGCAACACGCGCCTCGTCGCAATGCTGGTGGGGTTGGGGTACCGCGAGTTGCGGCTCATCGGCCCGGACTTCGTGTCCACCAGGCTCCTACCGTTCCTCCAGGAGGATGAGGTTCTAGGCCCGCATGCTGAAGCAATTGTCGGCGCCACGGCCGCCTCGCAGGACGTCTTGCCGGGGTTGGATCTGCCAGGTCTGCAAGGTGGCGAGGTCGCGGGGATGGCCCCGATGCTGGCGGCCCTCGCTACAAGTCACGGCAACCCCGACCACATTACCTTGCCCGGTGGCACTGCACCCCGCCTCGAGCTCTCGCGTGCCGTCGTCGTCAATGCGCTGCACGCCGCATTGCTGCGCGCCACGGAGGAAGTTCGTGCTGAACGGAAGGCCGGCACCAAGGTTAAGCTCCCGACCTCCCTCCTGACAGAGGTTGCAAACAGGCTGCGCCAGGTTGCGGAAGTCCTGCCCCAGGTCCGCGAGGATCCAGCATTCGATTCGCCCGCGTTTGAGGCGTCGGTTGCAACATATCGCCGCGCGGCCGATGGCCTGGCGCGTCTGCTGCGTGCGGCTGGGCCGCCGGCCTCGGAGTCCTGATCCAATGGTGGCTGTGATCCGCGTCGGCTTACGGGCGGACCGCCGGCTCCTCGACGTCACGCGTGATTCGGATGTTTCCGAACCATTCTGGCTGCGAGTCCGCGCCGAGTGGGGGGCCGACGGCGCCGACCCCGGGCGCGCGATTATCGTTCCGGTCGATCGAGCCCTGTCGCGGCTCGCATGGCTTGGTGAGGCGTGCCGGCTGTATCGCGTCGGAGTAGCCTGGGACCCTGAAGCCCGCGTTCTGATCGAGCGTTTTGGCGCGGAGCAGCAAGCCCTGGCCGCGATTCGCCTGCGCGGCCACGTTTCAACGGCGGCTGGAGTCGACTCCCGCCTCCAAGGCACGCGATTCACGCGGGCATTGCACGACTTTCAGAAGCGCGATCTTGCTCGACTGCTAGCCTTGCCCCATGCGGCGAACTTCTCGGTCCCGGGCGCCGGCAAGACGGCCGTTACATATGCCCTCTACGAAGCCGAGAGAGCGGCCGGGCGAGTGGAGCGGTTGGTCGTCATTGCGCCGCTTTCCGCGTTCGACGCGTGGCAGGTCGAAGCCGGCGAGTGCCTTCGCCCCGTGCCGACGGTGCGGACCTTCGAGGATGCGGACGTCGACTCCGCGGAAATTATTCTGGTTAACTACCAACGGGTTTCGCCGAATTACGAGACCGTCGCCGCCTGGGTTTCTGCGCGTCGGACCCACCTCGTCCTCGACGAAGCACACCGCATCAAGGCGGGACGACAAGGCCAGTGGGGCACAGCCTGCCTCGACCTGGCATTTCTTGCGGCGCGTCGAGACGTGTTGACCGGAACACCCGCGCCACACGCGATTGCCGACCTCGAGGCGCTCGTGAACTTCTTGTGGCCGAACCAGGGCCGACGCGTCCTGCCTGCTGAGTCCCTCCTGTCCCGTCCTTCGCTCGACGCCGTCCTGAGCGCATCGAAGAACCTCCAACCCCTGTTCGTTCGCACGACGAAGCGCGAACTGCAATTGCCGAAGACGCACTTCGACGTTCGCGAGCTCCCACTGGAGGGGTTGCAGGCAGCGATTTATGGGGCGCTCGTCGGGCGCTATGTGGACGAGCTGGATCTGAGGCGGCCAGAGCTAGCCGACATGGCGCAGATGGGTCGAATCACAATGTACCTCCTCGAGGCTGCAACGAACCCAGGACTGCTCGCGGTTGGGTCTTCACCCCACGATCCACTCGAACTCGTCCATCCGCCCCTGATTGTCCGCACCGGCTCGCGCCTGGCAGATCTCCCCCTCGAGGCAGGCCGCTTTGAGACGCCGCGAAAGTTCGCGGCGCTGGCCACACTGGTACGTGACAACGTCGACCGCGGTCAGAAGACGCTTGTGTGGTCCAACTTTGTTCGCAACCTGACCACGCTCGAACGCCTGCTGGCTAAGTACCAGCCCGCGCTTATTCACGGAGGGATTCCGAGCGGCTTGGCTGCGCGCAGTGCCCCACGACGGCGCGAGGAGGAACTACGTCGCTTTCGTGAGGACCCTAGTTGCACCGTGCTCCTCGCCAATCCTGCGGCCCTGGCAGAAGGCATAAGCCTACACCACGCGTGTCACCATGCGGTCTACATAGATCGTACCTTCAATGCCGGGCACTACCTGCAGAGCCTCGACCGCATACACCGGCTCGGCCTTTCTCCGGAGCAGGAGACTCGATTCACACTGTTCGTCACGCTCGGGACGATTGACATGTCCGTTGATCAGCGCGTGCGCAAGAAGGTCGAGCAGCTGGGTCATGTGCTGGATGACAAGGACCTAACACTTCTCGCTCTGCCCGGCGATGACGACTACGGTCCGGCCGTCGAATCTCCTGATGACATTGCTGTGCTGTTCGATCACCTCCGCGAGGCAGCGGTGAATCGATGACTGGCGGGATTCCGACCTATCACGAACTATGCGCGGCGCTTCTCGCTGCAAAATTGATGGACCCGGATGGAGCTACACGTTCCGCGATGCTCGAGTCCAGCATTCGGTCACCCAGCGATGGAATGTACCAGGCAATCGAACTCGAACACGGCTGCGAACTCCTCGAGCGGGTCGGCCTCTTTCGAGCTGAGGGGGACTACTTGCTTCCATCGGAAGACCTGTTGATCATTCGCGCCGTGCCGGACGAACCGGCGCTCGAGCTACTCCTGCACTGCTGCCTCCGACGCAACGTCCCCGTATGGCTTGCAGGCACAAGCCGCGACACAACACACTTCGAAAACGTGCCCGAAGCAGACGCGCAATCGATCCATCGAGTGATCGCGGATCCCGACCGGCGCGAGGCGTTTCTATTGGCACTTGCCCAACAACACGACGCAGATCAGCTACGAGCCATAGGTGGCGCCGCCGAAGACGCGGTCGTCCAACGTCTCATCGAAGAGTTGATTCAGGAGAGTCGCCCCGACCTGGCGAGTGAGGTTCGACGCGTCAGCCTAATATCTGATCGTCTTGGCTATGACATTACCACTCCGACACTTGATCAGCAGGTATGCCGAATTGAGGTCAAGGGGACGACGTTACCGTGTGTCACTTGGATCGAAGTCAACCTCTCGCGCAACGAATTTCGTGTCGGTCTCAATGACCCAGCCTGGCGCCTCGTGGCGTGCCGAGTTCCGCCCGATGGCGATGCCGAGGTTCTGGGTTGGTGCAGCGTCGCCGCCCTCACCCCACATGTTCCCCATGACCCGACGGAGCACGGACGTTGGACGAGCACGGCGATCCGCTTGCGCGTCGACGCCCTTGAACCGGGGTTGCCATTGCGTGACTACTGAGCCGTCTCCTCTGCGCAGTTACGGAGTCCGTCACACCCGGTTTCGACTTAAGCGAGCTGAAGATGGCCAAGCCCAGAATCCGTAGCCCGCTTCGGCACTTGCAGGCCTCTGCGGTGAGTCGTGCGGCGCGCGCCGAGTCGCGCAATAGGGAACATCGCCTGCCGCCGGTCAGCGTCTTTAGGTGGTGGGCACGCCGAACCGATGCCGTCTTCGGCGCGATCATCGAGGGGCTTCAGCAAGACCGCCAAGGAGTCCTCACCATCGCTGATCCGTTCGCAGGGGGCGGCGTGATCTCCCTCGCGGCGTTATCTCGCGGATGCCAGGTCTACGCCCAGGAGATTGATCCGTGGGCCGCGAACGGGATCGCGCTGATGCTCAACCTGCCCGAAGCCGGCGACTTCGGCCGTGCCAGCCAGAGTTTTGCAACTCGAGCCGAGTCGTTGGCGTTGGCCGCGTACGGTACGACTGGGTCTGACGGTCTGCCCGCGATCATATCGCACACGTTTCGCGTCGCTGAGGCCCCGTGCTCTGAGTGTGGCCGGTGCGGTGTCCTGTACCCACACGCGCTTGTCACGCTACTCGCCCGCGTTGAGCGCGGTCGCGCCGAAGCGTACTTGGCGTGTCCTCTAGGGCACTTGTTTCGGGGCAATCGCGTGGGCATTCAAGCATGCCCGATCTGCTCAGAACAAACCGATCCGGAGGCGGTCTACACACGGCGGAGATTAGTCGCGTGCCCCACATGTGGGGCTCGCGAATCACTCGCAAGTCGTGCCAGCAACCAGAAGTTAGGGTGGAAAGTCGTTTTGGTCGAGCGTGTTCGGAGCTGCGGTACCCGGGAAATTGACATCCCCACACCGCAAGAGATCGCTCAAGCCGACGACCGCTGCTGGGAGCCCACTCGGGAGCTGAGTCCGATCCCCGTGGGACAGGAAACGCGAGTGCTTCTGCGGCACGGCTTCGAACGCTGGACGGACCTCTATCCTCGACGCCAGAGAGTCGTTCTCGAACAACTGCTCGAACTCGCGTCAGAGGTAGACACCAGCCCCGTCGGTCGCCGCCTGCTCCGCCTCGCCATCGTCGGAGCCGCCGAAATGGCCGGCTTTGCATCACGATGGGACAGGTACTACCTGAAGAGCTACGAGGCGATGGCAAACCATCGCTTCAACTTCACGACGTTTTCCGCGGAACCGAACGTCTGGGGAACGGCTTCTAGCGGCAGGGGCACGGTACGGCGCCGGCTTCGCCTGTTTCAGCGTGCCTGCAGTTGGTTTAGCGCGCGCTGCTCCGGAGCCAGGGTGGCTGGCCCGGTCCGCTCGACGGCTGCTCACCGAATGCTCGACCGCGGAGGCAGTCTCGTCGTGTTAGGAAGCTCGCAGCGCATGGTCCTGCGCTCCGGAACGTGCAGCGCTGTAGTGACCGATCCCCCGTACCACGACGATGTGCAGTATCGGGAGCTATCGCTGCCGCTCCGCGCGTGGGCGGAGCTTGGCGGGGATATCCAGGAGCAAGATTGTGATGCCGTGGTAAACAGGGCGACAGGCCACAACACCGAGGCCGGTGCATACTGCGCGCTGCTCACGCAGATTTTCTCGGAGGCGCACAGAGTCCTCGAAAACGATGGGCACTTAATCCTGAGCTACGCGAACCGCGAGCCGGAGGCATGGATCGCGCTCTTCGAAGCACTAGAGACGGCGGGCTTTCGAGCCGTGGGATATGCGATCCTGCACAGCGAGAACGAGACGGACCTTGCGAAGCGAGGCGTGGGTGCCTGCAATCACGACCTAATCATGGACCTCGTCCCGAAGGGACCGACCCAAATAGAACAGTTTGCGCCCGACGGACCGTGGCGTTTGCCGGAACAGCGATTTCTTGCGCTCATTGGTGCACAGTCTCTCGAGATTGGTGCGGCAGATATCGGCTGGCAAGAACGCTTCATCGCGACTGTTCAGGGCTCTGAGTTCATCAATAAGTCGAGTGCTCGTCGTGCGCCACGCGCCCCGGTGCATTTGACCGTTCAGTCGTGACGCTGACTTCGCTGCAGCGCGACGCCCACTCGTCGCCGACTGTGGATGGAAGTCACCTCTGGATCGACGCCGACAACGCACGCAACGACCAGGCCGTCCGGTCTGACTCGGATCGGCTGCCACTGCTATCATCATTTTCGCCGGTTTGTCCTTCACCTGGTCCGAGGCTTTGGCTTTTCCCTGGTCCGCGGCTTAGGCTTCGCGTTGGTCCGAGGCTTGGGCTTCTCCTGTTTGGAGATAGGCTTCGCCCGCTTCGTCTCAACCTTGGCATCCCCGCGCCCCACCATGGATCTGCCATCGCGTTTCGCAGCTTGCGCCGTGTTGCTGGTTCCGCCTGTATCTCGGACGGACTGCTTCTTTTGGGCGTCCGTCACCGGCGTGGGTACAACGACGATCGCGGTTCCGGCGGACGCTACCGCCGGCCGTGAGTCGGGCGCTTCCGCACCCTCTCGTGAGGTACTGCTCCACCCGGCGCGGTCGAGCGCGGAGGACTTACCATAGACCGCCCCTTCGGGACGCGACCCCGTAATGTCAGCGATCGCTCCGCGATCCGAATCAGTTTGCTCAAGAGGTGGCAGGCCATGCATTGCTCGAATCTCATTTACGTCCGCGCGTGCCCTGGAATGCCCCAGAATCACGCGGGCGATTGGCTCCGGTGGCCGCCCCGACGCATCGGTCCTTTCCCGAACACGACTGAGAATCTCGAGCAACGACGCACTTTCGGTGACTATTGGAACAATATCATCCACCGGGATATTCAACACGTTTAGCGCGTACCGAACAAACTGATTTCGCTCTGTCCTATCGCGCGTGAGGGCCTCGCGCAGTCTCGCGTCCTGCTCTACAATCACCTTCTGGAGTTCTGTGTCCCCGGGCGCCTTCATGATCGTTTCCATGTACGTCTTTAGTGTATTCGTAACCTCCTTCAACTCGTTCACTTGCGCCGCGAGATTCGAAAGCGGGGCCTGCTGCGCTTGCCGCATCAGCAAATCTCGGAATAGTCCAGACCACTGCTCCCGAAGCCACTGCTGAATATCATCGTACCGATCGAAAGTATGTATGGGGTTGTTCTTCCGAAGGGAATGGATCTCCTCGATCAGATAGAAGACATTCACCGACTCAACGTGCGCGTAGTGAATGTCTTTGCTCGCCTTGTTCTTCGTATATGTGATGTACTCGGCATACACAGACTTCTCGATCAGGATATATATCGGAATACCATTATCGAGCGCGGAGGTAAACTCGCTTCGGGTAATGCTCTTGTACCTATCGAAGAACGTCGGCGAGTCGGATTCGGTCGCGTCGGCGGTCGAACGCGCGCCATACCTACTTCCAATGATGAGAACGAATATATCTGCCGCCGCCGCCTCGCGATAGCACGATTCATCCAGCGGAATGCTTGGGACAAATGCGATGTCGCCCTTCTCGGACAGCACCGAGTCAAATCCCAACGAGGCAATGAAGAGATCAAGTGATGCCCGGATGTGCTTCAGGTCGTAGTACGTTGAGCTTACGAAGACGCGGGGACGTGCCATTTTTGTCAGTTCTCACTCTGCGCCGAACGCGGCACACGTCGTGGTCATAACGAACGGTGGGCCCATTCTCGAATGGGCGGACAGGTCAGCCGATGTGCCGGGATTCGGCCTCGTTCCCAGGTGCACGTCCGGGTTTTTGGCCCCACCGTCGGTGTGCGACGGCGGATCGTTGGCTCTCGTGCCCCGCCGTCCTTGCACCGAAGTGATTGAGCGGGTCGAGGTCCGCGGCGTGGCGCTCGGCCCACCGAATCCCTTGTGCGAGGCGCCCGTCCGGCTCGGCTTCGACGATCGAGCCGGCCGCCCGACGTCAAGCCTCGACGCGTGCTCTCTCTCGCACATGCTGGCGCTGGTCCTGACCGATGGGCAATCCGGACGTTACGCCATTGGGCGTTTAGGGCGTTCACTCGCATCGCCCCACTGTCGCCTAACGTCACCCGCCCTGGCCGCCATTGCTCTACCGTTATGCAACCCCGCCCGGTTCGTTATGCACTTTTCGCCGCAAGTCCTTTCCCCGCCTAACACTTTGCATACCGAGAAGCGGCTTGGGAAGCCATTGCTCTACCGCTGAGCTACACCCGCGGGCGCTGGAACGGAGAAGAGTATACCGACGGTTCGGGCCGAGGTTCAAGGGCCAAGCGGCTCGCCGGGTTGTCCGGCGGCGGACAAGCCCTGTCGCACAGCCGTCCTACTCTGCATGCATGGCAACCGCCCCACCCACCGACCTGGATTCCCTGTTCCACTTCGCCGACCGCGGCATCCGCAAGCTCCTCGAACGGCCCAAGCTACTCGCGGCGTTCCTCGAGCTGATCGCGCCGGACCTGGCCCCCAAGCTCGAGCTCGGCTCGCTCGAGTACGTCGAGCGCAAGACCTACGACGACCTGCTGCACGAGCGCGAGGCAGACCTCGTCGTCAAGGTCCGGTGGCGCGACCACCCCGACGCACCGCCCGTCATCGTTTGGATCCTGCTCGAGAACCAGTCCCGCCCCGTCCCGCACATGCCCCTTCGAGTCCTGATCTACGTCGCGCGACTCCTCGACCGCCAGCTGAGCCTCGGAGTCAAGCCCGGCGAGCTAAGCCCCGTCCTGCCGATGCTCCTCTACACCGGCGAAGACCCGTGGCCGAATCCACTCGACTGGAACCGTGTGTTTCCCGACACCGCCCGTGCGCTCGCCCCGTGGTTCCCGCAGCAACGTGCGTGGGTTTTCGACCTCCGACACGGCGACGAATGCGTGCTCCTGGGGGCGCCCCACGCGCTCGGCCGGGTGCTGGCCGTGATGGCCAAGGACCACGCACCGCGGGCCGAAGTCGAGGCTGGCCTCGTCGCGGCGTTCGAATCGCTCGCAGCCGTGGCAGCGGTGGACCCCAGCGAATGGCGCTCGCTCGCGTGGTTCCTCGTCTGCCTGGTCCACCACGCTAGAATGGTCGATGAGGCCCGGTCGATCACCGAGGGACTCGTACCTCGTATCAACGACACGCTTCTCCGCCAGGAGTTGGCTTCCATGTCCGAGACCTCAGCCCAAACCCTGATGAGACAAGGTCGAGAGATCGGCCGCCAGGAAGGCCGCCAGGAAGGTCGCCAGGAAGGTCGCCAGGAAGGTCGCCAGGAAGCCCTTCAGGAAGCCCTTCTAACCGTGCTCGCGGCCCGGTTCGCGCCGATTCCCGAGCCCATTGCGCACCGTGTCCGCGCGACCCGGGATCCCGCCGTGCTCGAGCACTGGATCGCCGCCACCTCGAAGGCCGAGTCCCTCGACGCGATCCCGTTCGGCCCCGCGGGCGCGTAGCCGACGACGGTTCCGCGGCGCCGAGGAAACGGCGCCACGCCTCAGCGCGCGCCTTCCGCCAGGAGTTGGCTTCCATGTCCGAGACCTCAGCCCAGACCCTGATGAGGCAGGGTCGAGAGATCGGTCGCCAGGAAGGTCGCCAGGAAGGTCGCCAGGAAG
>ORMF012056546.1_pt1 | contig 11593 bp, 14 predicted proteins | sample 1779871 | NCBI WGS metagenome assembly ORMF01 (sample SAMEA104232316, study PRJEB22302) | groundwater metagenome | biome: forest; feature: aquifer; material: groundwater | place: USA | collected 2011-08-07 | depth 5.4 m
CATGGCCCGGATCGTCATTCAAAACGCTCTTTTCTTGGGACGCGTCAAAGCCAGCGCGCTGACCATACCTTGGTGTACGTACACGCGTCCGGAAATCGCCCACGTCGGGCTCTACGAAAAAGAGGCGCAAGAGCGAGGCATTCCGGTGCAAACGTTTCGGCAGGATCTTCACAACGTTGACCGGGCGATCCTCGACGGTGAGGCGGAGGGATTCGTAAAGGTCCATGTTCGCCAAGGCACGGACCAGATTCTCGGCGCCACCGTTGTCGCCCGGCACGCGGGGGAGATGATCTCCGAATTGACCTTGGCCATGGTCGGCCGGTTGGGGCTGAAGTCCTTGGCCCGGACGATCCACCCGTACCCGACCCAGGCAGAAGCTATGAAAAAAGTCGCCGACACCTACAACCGCACCCGGCTAAAGCCATTTGTGAAATGGCTCCTCAGGAAATGGCTGGCCTGGACTCGCTGATCTGGGCCAAACGACCTAGCAATTTGAGGCCAGTCATGGCCATTCTTCGCAACGCTGGCCGGAACTGGCAGCGAGCGTACCGCGGGAGAAGATGTTGAGTTTGTTTGGCTGAGACTCTTGCCGACGTTGGCGGAGCCTGCTTGGCGCGGAGGAAGTGGGGATGGCCTGGATTGTTCATGAATAGACAATTCAGCGTCAGTTTTTCGTGGCTCATGCGTAGTTGGACAGCGCCACTTTTCACATTGGGTAAGGTTGGGCGGCATCAAATAAGGACTTACGTCGAAACTGCTTGCCCATTGTGAAAAGTGGCGCTGTCCAAGTAGAGTCCCGTCAAAAATCTACGCAATCCAATTCTCGATCTTCAAACCGCGCACGACGGAAAAGTCGCCGTCAGCGCTGACCACGGTGCAATCACCCAGCGTCAGGGCAATTGCGGCTATCTGGATGTCAATTTGCTGGATCAGCCGCCCGGTCCTCTTCAAGTCCGCGGCTACTCGGCCATACTCCTCAGCAGCTTTGCGTTCGAGCGGCCAGCAAACAATACCAGTCAAAGCACGAACGAGCCGTTTGCGATTTTTGTCACGAGTTGCGCTGTTTTCAACGCCGAAGAACAACTCGCAAACCACCGGCAGGCATGTGCCGACGACGGCGCCTTGCAAACGAGCGTCGCGCACCCGGTGATCGACGCCTTTGCGCCGATTGATGAAGTGCCCCATCATGTTGGTGTCGAGCAAGAAGCGACTCACGGGAACATGCCCTCGATGTTCTTGTCCATGTTCGCGATGCTGAATTCCTTGACCTTGCCGCGCCAGGCGGCGAGATCCGCTTCCTCTTCCGGTGTGAATTCCAAAGGCTCAAGCGAGCTGTACCACGCCAGCCAGGCGGCGATCGCCTCGGGCGTGTTGGACCATTCCTCTTCGCGCATCCCGATGGATTCTTGTTGGTCGAGCGCTTCAATCTTGAGACGGCAACCCTCGGGCCAATCCGCTGCCTCATCCGGCTGGACTTGACCGTTTTTCCAGGTTGCAGTAATTGCTCTCATCGGGGCCGTCCTTTCCGGCATTGCATGACTTCGAGTCGAGGTGGACTCGTGCTATTGTAGCAGACAGATTGTCCGTGCAAGGTAGACCACGCCGCAGGAGAGGATATTGCGCGGCCGGCCAGCAACTGTCCATTGCCCACTGCCAGGCGACCGGCCACGAGTTGCGCGGCGAAGGCTGCGTCTACGGCGGCGGCCTGCACAAGATCGAGCCGAGCGACCCCCCCTGCCCCCCCTTCGCAAGGGGGGGAAAGGGGGGGTCGCCGCCGCACTGGTCCAGAAGCTGTTTCAAAACGGGGACTGGCCCATTTGCCTTGTGGGGCCTGTTTCAAAACGGGGACTGGCCCATTTGCCTTGTGGGGCCTGTCCCCGTTTTGAAACAGCTTCTCAGCGCTGGCCGGAACTGGCAGAGAGCGCACCACGGGAGAAGAGGTTGAGTTTGTTTGGCTGAGCCTCTTGCCGACGTTGGCGAAGCCTGGTTACCGTCTCGCGCCCGACCGGGCCCGTGTTTTGCTTGTCTCTGGGCCGGGCCGGGAGGATGCCAATTCGAATGTCACCCGGACTTCCGCGCGGAGAGCACGGGCCACGCGCCGCAACATACTTAGGGAATGGCCTTCGTACGCGGGTGACTCGAGGCGGCTGATCTGCTGCTGCGTTGTGTTGAGTTGCCGGGCCAACTCCTTCTGCGACAGCCCGGCCTTCTTCCGCAGTGCCGCCAGTTGCAGGGCAACGTCCCACGCCGCACCCGCCTGCCGGAAGCGCTCGGCAAAGGCCGGATCCGTCATCTGTTCTTCTAGATAAGCATCGAAGTTCGTCTTTTTCATCACGTCTTCCGCTCCTGCCAATCGCGCATTCTCGCCAACGCGGTTTTCCGGTTTCGCGCTGGAATTGCCTGTCCTTTGTTGCGAATCCCATGGACGGCGACGATCCGGCGCCCCGACATGAAGAAGTAAAACACGCGCGCGTTCAACTTACCCACGTGCCGCAACTCAAATAGTCCAGCGCCGATGGCCTTGGATAAGGGCGGACGGTGGTAAGCCCGGTTTCTGAGCTTGGCAAGGCCCGCGACCACCACGGCGAAGTCGTCAGGGTCGCTCTCCTTCATTGCGTCCAGAAACTCCTGAACGGGAGATCGTCCGTCGGCGGTCACATAAAACTCTATAGTAAATTCCATGTTTTGGCAACATCAATATTGGTGTTCGGCCGAGTCCTGCCGTGCTTCGGCGATCAAATGCCGCAACTCGGCCAGCAGCAGCTTGGGCTTCGCCTCTTGAATGCCGGATTTCATGCGGGGACCTCCGCGGAAGCCGTGCCGAATCCCGCGCGTAATTCGCGCAGGTCGGCAAACCGTCATTAGGGTAAGCACGCCTGCCACGGAAGTCCACGACTCTCTCCGAAAACGTGGTCGATGGCGGGGCCGGCGAATCGGCCCTCGGTCACGGGACTGCAAATATCCAGCGTTCTTTTGTCGGCGTCGGTGACGTACTCTCATCAAGGGGCTGCCTGGCCGCCATGCTGGGCCAACATCCGGAACGCGGCGGCGACTAGGCCTGCTCGCCCAGGTGACCGGCCACGAGTTGCGCGGCAAAGGCCGTTGTCTACGGCGGCGGTCGGCACAAGATCGAGCCAAGCGACCCCCCCCTGCCCCCCCTTCGCAAGGGGGGAAAGGAGGGGTCGCCGCCGCACGGGTCCAGAAGCTGTTTCAAAACGGGGACTGGCCCATTTGCCTTGTGGGGCCTGTTTCAAAACGGGGACTGGCCCATTTGCCTTGTGGGGCCTGTCCCCGTTTTGAAACAGCTTCGCAGCGCTGGCCGGAATGGGCAGAGAGCGTACCGCGGGAGAAGATGTTGAGTTTGTTTGGCTGAGACTCTTGCCGACGTTGGCGGAGCCTGCTTGGGGGATGATAGGCGCCAGAGTGCTCATCGTGCGAACGGCCGCTGCCAACGCGCAAGCCGATCACCCTGCCGTGCAGGAGGCGGATTCGTAGAAGCCAGCGGTCGGACAGCGTACTGTCGAATAGAATGGGTGGAGACGATGTGCTCGGGCCCACCGGCACTTGCGAGGGGCCGGCGGCGAGGACAGCAAAGTGAATCGGATCGAGATGCGGCAGCTCGCTGAGGACCGAATAGCCGATGCCGCTGCCCTGCTGGCTTCCGGCCGTTGGTCATGCGCATACTACGTGGCCGGCTACGCCGTCGAGTGTGGGCTGAAGGCATGCATCGCCAGGCTGACGAATCAGGATGACTTCCCGCGCGACCGAAAGTTTGTGGAGGAGTGCTACACGCACCATCTCGACAAATTGCTCAAGGCTGCAGGTCTCAAACCAGCGCTTGATGCGGACACGTTGGCGAAGCCTGTCTTGATGGGTAATTGGGGAGTTGTGAAAGATTGGCAGGAGACGAGTCGCTACGGGCAAAAGACCCAGGTCGAGGCCCAAGCGCTCTACGACGCGATCACGCACAACCCCGATGGAGTGCTGCCGTGGATACGAATACGCTGGTAAACGAGTTGGTCGAAGACGGCAAGAAAATTGTCGAGCAATTGCCCCGCGACGGTTTCGAGGTCACGGCCGCTTTTTGGCTAAAAGCGGCCGAAGACGGGGAGTGGTACTTCTACATCGCCTCCCCGGTTGCCGAGACGGAACGCCTAAGCGACGCATATCGAAAGCTCTATACGATCATCCGGAGTATGCCCGAACTCCGTTGGATTGACCCCCTTGAGGTCAAACTGATCGGACCCAGCAATCCGATTGCCATAGACGTTCTTGCCATTCACACCCGCTCTGGTGGCCTCAAGGTGTCTCCGATCCGCTGGGGCGGCAAGTCACTCGGCGACGTCAGTGTCGAAGAGGCCTACCTGTATCCGCTTCCCGCTGCGGCTTCCGTTGCGAGTGCATGATCCACCCCATCGCCCGCCCGGCTCGGAGCACCGACCGGAACCTGTCGCCCCTTCCTGCCAATCCGGTACGTCGCGGCGGCTAGGCCTGCGCGCTCAGGTGACCAGCCACGAATTGCGCGGCGAAGGCCGGGTCTACGGCGGCGGTCCGCCGCGGCGGACACAAGATCGAGCCAAGCGAACTGGGGCGCGTCGGCGCCGCCGCACGGATCCAGAAGCTGTTTCAAAACGGGGACTGGCCCATTTGCCTTGTGGGGCCTGTCCCCGTTTTGAAACAGCTTCTCAGCGCTGGCCGGAACTGGCAGAGAGCGTACCGCGGGAGAAGATGTTGAGTTTGTTTGGCTGACACTCTTGCCGACGTTGGCGGAGCCTGCTTGGCGCGGCGGAAGTCGGGACAGCTTGGATTGTTTTTTGGACAAACAAATAAGGAAATTTCCATTTGTGCTGCTCCTCTCAGTGGTCCGATGCAAGTGACCACCGAACTCTCGCCACAAGTGCCTTTTTGGCCTAGACTTGCAACACGAATCGAGTTCGATGGTCACATTTTCAGTGTGTCGGGATGATCATTGTGACAGATTTCACGAACCATCTGGCAATGTCCCTGCCGTGGAGTTGCAGGGCTGGACACAAGTCACGCGGCGAAGGCCGGGTCTGCGGCGGCGGTGGGCACAAGATCGAGCCAAGCGAACTGGGGCGCGTCGGCGCCGCCGCACGGGTCCAGAAGCTGTTTCAAAACGGGGACTGGCCCATTTGCCTTGTGGGGCCTGTCCCCGTTTTGAAACAGCTTCGCAGCGCTGGCCGGAACTGGCAGAGAACGTACCGCGGGAGAAGATGTTGCGTTTGTTCGGCTGAGCCTCTTGCCGACGTTGGCGGAGCTTGTTTGGCGCAGAGGTAGCGGGGGCATCATGGGTTGTTTTTGAACAGACAATTCGGCATGGCCCCGTTTCGTGTTCTGAAATCTGCGAAACTCGAACTTAGAAGCGAAGCTCACCTGGCCGCGTTGATACAATAATCGATATCGACTGGATTCTGCGTTTCACATGCCCATGGAAAGCCGTAGGCTTTGCGCCCGGCCACCACGGCCCCGGCGTTGTGCCTTTTTTTTTGCTTGACCGCAGCGGAATAGCTACTTTACAATTGTGCTTGCATAATGCACACCGTAACACCTGTCAAAGAGAGGGCATGCCCATGATCCGCTTTTCCTGCTCTTCGTGTGGTGTTGCCGCATCCGCTCCGGAAGACTGTGCTGGTCGCACGACGAAATGCCGAAACTGCGGCCAGTCAATTACGGTCCCGCGGCCGAAGCTAGCAAACCCGCCCCCTTCGACGCCGCGGGATAAGACCGGTCTTGGCAAGATGATCTCCCATGTCCCGACTGGCCTGCAAACCGATGCCATTGCGGAAGGGACTCCACAAAAAAGACCCCCAGTTCGTTCAGCCAAGATACCGGGGCCGCAAAAGCGGCACTTGGCAAATGAGCAACCCGAAATCAGCGACAAGGATCACGGTAGTTCCCGTTCTCGTTCAACTTGGATCGCTGGAGTCCTCTTGGTGCTTGGCGCGGGAACTTTGCTTGGCGTCGGACTGCATCGCTACCTAAGCCCTGGCCCGGCATCCGTGGAGAGCGGCGTCAAAGGAGGCTATGCAAAAGTTGATCAGCAAATCCCGTCACCCGAAGACGTGGGTCTTGAGAAAAAAGCGCCGGCGACAAATCTCGCCGAACCAAGCGATGAGCCAACGAAATCAAAGGGGGCGCCCGGAAAACAAGAAAAGCCCTTGATTCCACCGCCGAACACGGAATCAACTGTGCCGCAACAAAAGCCAAATGATTCCCCAACTGGAGTGGTGGACTTACCGAAGACAAAGGAACCGGTTCCAGAGAAGGAACCAAAGCCGGGGATCAAGGAATCTCCGCCGCCTCCGAAAGACAACCAACCCGGTCAGCCGAAGGATTTGCCAAAAAAAGAGGCGCCGCCAGTCGCCACGACCCCAGAACCGTTTTTGAAAAAGGAAGCTGATCCTTCGCCAAACAAATTGGCGCCCGAACCCAAGGCATTGGAGCCGCTCGCTCCTTTGGTAGCCGCGCTCAAAAGCAAAAAAGCGGAAGACCGGCTCCGCGCAGTGGAGAAACTAGCGGCCTTAGGTGAATCGGCGCGCCTTGCGTCAGGTGCTCTATGCCAGACCATCGTGGCAGATTCCGTTCCCGCTGTGCGTCAAAGCGCACTGGCAGCTCTAGAGAAAACCCACCCTGCGATTTACAAGCCAGTTGTCACGTTGCTAGTTGAGGTGAACCCTGAAAAAAATGAGGAGGCCGCTCGAGTTCTTGCCAGCTTGGGTGAAGAGGGGCAAGCGGCAGTAGCAATTGTGGTTGCTCATGTACGAACTGCCGTGGCGAAGTTCCCAGACCATTTTAGGGAGGTGTTGAGCGAGGACGCACGAGCACTCGCGATGATTGGGGGCAAGGATCGTGCCGCGCAGAAAATGCTCATCGACTTGATGAATTTCATTGTCGGGGAAGGTTCTCGTGAACGCGGCGGCCCTGTTAGGTCCGCCGCCGCCCGTGCCTTGGCAGATCTTCTCCAAAGAAACCCGGAGCAGGCAAGGGCAGTGACCCCAGCCCTGATTTCAGCCCTTCGCGGCATATTGGATGCTAATATCAGAAGCCAAGCACTCGCGATTCTCGCATCGATTGCCGAGAATCAAGAGGAATTGCGAAACCAGATCGCACAAGGACTCGTTCCCTTCATGAAGTTGGGAGAGATTAATGCGATAGTAGGTCTCGGAAGGTGCGGGCGAGCCGCCCAAACCTCGGTCCCTTTGCTCAAACAACTCAAGCTGCATCCAAATGAGGCGGTCCGCGTAGCGGCAACTGACGCGGTGGCACGGATAGAAGAAGCCGCAACTAACGCTGGGACACAGTCGATTTCGCCGAAAATCACAACGGGTCCACAAGTGAAAACCCCGCTCCCCGATGCTCCTCCATTCTCCAACAAGGAGCTTGCGGAAATACCTGTAGAGCTAAGGCCGCTGGTTGTGAAGCTCAAGGGCGGGCTCAACGAAGAGCGCCTCAAGGCGGCTGAAGAACTTGGAAACATGGGCGAGAAAGCTATGCCCGCAGCCCGAGTCCTCTGCGAAGCAGCACTGAGTTCTTCGCAAGCGGTTTCGCGAAGCGCATTGAGCGCCCTGGAAAAGGTCCATCCAGATCTTTACCAATCGGTCTTTGTATTGCTGGTCGATGCGAAAGCCTCGAATCACCGCCTAGCCATCATCAAACTTGGATTGCTTGGCGAGCACGCGAAACCAGCGTTACCGGTCATCTTTCATCAGATCAAGAAATGTCGGGAGCAACTCATTGCCCAGAGCGGTGGTTGGGGAGAAGAAAGCCTTGCTGATGTAACCCTTGACTTGATGAAGGCACTGCCAAAGATAGCGCCAGAAGAGCCGCAGGCGATAAGGACGATGATCGACCTTGCCAAAGTCGGCTTAGACCGTCAGATCCGCGTCGAGTCTAGCGTCGGCCGTTTGTTAACGCACACGCCCTTCCGATTCGACGCAATCCTGTTGCTGGGTATGCTTGGTGAGAGTAATCCTGAGCATCGCGGACAGATCGTTCCTGCGCTTATCCCATTCCTCAAAGAAGCGTCTCAACACGCCAAAGACAAGATGGAAAATACTGTTCTGGCAGCTATGAGCCAGATCGCCCTGATCGGTAGTGCTCTACTCAAGTGTGGCGACGACGCAAAGCAAGCTTTGCGCAAGGAAGTCCTTCCCCGGCTGCGTGAGTTGGAGTTCAATCAATCCGATCAGGTTCGGCGCATGGCCCAAGCGCTGAAAACCAAGATCGAAGACGCACCGTAGATTGAGTACATGTTGGTCCGTTTGAGGACCTCGGAGAAACGGCGCGTGATCAAATTCGCCTGCCCTGCCTGCCAAGAAACGTACACCGTTTCCGATCGGGATGCGGGGACCAAGTTCGCTTGCCGCGCGTGCGGGCAAAGGGTACAGGTTCCCTCGCCTGACTCAAATGCAACGCAACGGACATGTGACGCTGATCCATTCCAATCGGAAGCAATTCCCTTTCGCGATAAACAGCGTCGCCGTTTGTCCGGCTTCCAAATTGCATTAGTGTCGAGTTGCTCGGCGATAGCCCTCGTGGGTATTCTTCTCGTTGTGCTCTCGCCCGTGCAAAAGCAAGACCAAAACACTACAACAAAAAAGAACGACCTAGCCGAAGGAAAAGGCACGCTCGCACCTGTCCCCACACTGGCTCAGGAAGCGACGGCAATCCTTAAAGCAAGTTGCTACCGTTGTCATGGTGAAAATGGCTCTGCCGAAGGTGGCCTAAATTACCTTCTGGATCGCGACAAACTCGTCGAGCGAAACAAGATTCGGCCCGGCGACCCAAGTCAGTCGCGGCTTTATCGACGCGTGGAACAGGGAACAATGCCGCCTGAGGACGAGAAGCCTCGGCCATCGGAAGCCGATGTAGCCATCCTAAAAAAATGGATAGAGGCGGGCGCACCGTCTGCCGACACAGTCGCAACCCAGCGGGAATTCATTGCAAACTCGAACATCATCGCGGCGATTCATAGGGATCTTTTGGCATTGCCAGAGCGGGAACGACGTTTTGCACGCTACTTCACTTTTACACATCTCTACAATGTTGGTCTTTCCGAAGATGAATTGCAAACTTACCGTCACGCATTGGCCAAATTGCTAAATAGTCTGTCATGGAGTCGGGAAATTGTGCGGGCACAACCGGTGGATCTAGCCAAAACCATTCTGCGCGTCGATATTCGAGACCTTCAATGGAGCGATCGCGTCTGGAACCGCATTTTGGCTTCCAATCCATATCAACTTCCCCTCGTCAGCGACCAAGCGAACCAGGTTCACGCCATTGCGGGAGGCCAGCTGCCCCAAGTGCGTGCCGACTGGTTCTTGGGCACCGCTTCGCGGCCACCACTCTACAATGAGATCCTTCAGTTACCCGACACGGAACGAAAACTAGAGGAGCAACTCCACATTGATGTTGCCGAGAACATTCAACAAGAAAAGGTGAGTCGGGCCGGCTTCAACGGGTCGGGCGTTTCCAAAAACAATCGTCTTATCGAGCGCCATGCTTCACCCTATGGGGCTTACTGGCGAAGCTACGATTTCGGTGACAACCTTGGCCATCGGAATCTCTTTGTCCATCCTCTCGGTCCGAACAGCGACTCAAATTCCTTTCAGGCCGACGGCGGCGAGATCATATTTGACCTGCCAAACGGACTTCATGCTTTCATGCTGGTCGACAAGAAAGGCCATCGTCTCGACAAGGCGCCCAGCGTGATCGTCAGTGACCCACGAAGGCCGGATCGCGCGGTTGAAAACGGCTTATCTTGCATGACTTGCCATGTGCGCGGATTGATTGCCAAGTCAGACCAAATTCGGCTCCATGCCGAGAGCAATCCAGTAGCATTCACAGGCCAGGAATTGCAGGCGATCTTGGCCCTGTATCCGCCGAAGCGTAATCTGGAGAGTTGGTTTGAGCGAGACAACTTGCGGTTTCGTAGGGCCGTTGAGCAGACCGGGAGTCGCTTTGCCACGACTGAGTCTATCGCTGCGCTCGTGCAGCATTACGAAGGGGAGTTAGATCTTGCCACTGCAGCCGCCGAGGTTGGCTTGTCCTCGGCCGAATTCGCCGACCGATTGACCATGTCGCCTGTATTCGCTCGTCTCTTAGGTTCCTTGCGGGTCCCGGGTGGAAGCATCCAGCGTGAAGTTTTTGCCAAAGCATTTCCACAACTCGTGGTGGAACTTAACCCGGGCAACTAGCCGACTAATTCAGAAACAACCCCCGACGCAAATGGCCGCAAGATGCCGTCGCGGACCTCCTGCGACGTGGTTGCAAGGCGCAAATCCATGTCGGGGTGGCCACAAACGATAATTGGCTTGATCGCAAGGCCGGCCGCTAGGGCGAGCGATTGTGCAGCGTTGCGACACGCATTCCACCATTCGATTGGCTTAGGCGTGCTGCCAGAAATGAACTGGCCGCTTGCGAATAATGGGGCAATTGTCTGTCCTGAGAAAAAGCCATTCGTCATTGGATTCTCCTTGTTGTAATTGCATGGTGACGAATCCCGGTTCAACAATTCGATTAGAACAAATCGTGGATTTATCGCCTAGCGCAATTCCGTGGTTTTCGAAGAGAACAAGGAGTCGGGGCCGGGTTGTTTTTCCTTGACGATGCGCAGGGGGCAATAGGGGACATTCCTGGATGTTTTCAAGGCCGCGATTCCGAACGCCTGGCTTGGCGCCACCAAACGCCGCAGCGCTTGCAGTTCTGCTTCGGTTTCCGGCTGATGGAAACGTTCGATCCAAGCGCGTGGCGTCGGCACCGGCCAGCGCGTTAGCAACGCCCTCATTTTGTGCCGCTCCACCGCGCCCCGGTGCGCCAAACTCGCCCAGCGCCAGCGCCTACGGCAACTCCAGCGTCGCCTTCAGACCTTCATCAAGCTTCTGCATCAATGCATCCGAGAGATGCCCGATCGTGGCATGAATGTCGCCCTGCGCCACGGTCGAGAGATTTTGACAGCGCTCGGCCGAAGGAAGTTCGAGACCCGAAGATGCGCCTGCGGGGGTCTTTGGTTCGATCAGAAACTGCGTCGGCTCTTTACCGATCTGGCTGATGTTGCCAGGGATCATCGCAACGATGGTATTCTCGATTTTTTGGTTCAGCCGATCACACTTGGACCACGACTGCCGGCCGCGTCTTTCCGGCACCACCGCCGACGAATGGAAAGTCGAGAATGACCACATCACCGCGTTGGATCAGGACTTGGCCTCCTTGCGGCCATGTTGATAGCTCTCAAGCGTCGGATCGCCGGCGTCGGTATCGGCCATCGTTTTGTCGATGAGTGGGTAGAATTCGCGTGGGTCAAAATCGTCCAGCGCGTTGGGGACGAACTTGCCCAGGATCCGCCCCGCAGGATCGCAAACCTCGGCCGGTTGAGTCAATGCGTCGAGCTTGCTAATGGCGTTGGAATCCAAAGTGATTTGAGTCATGACAGTTTCCTCCTGCCGATTATCTTACCAAATCATCCGCGTAGCGATCCAACGAGAGATCGCAAGCAAAAAAACGGGGACGTGGACCGTTTCCGGGCAGCTTCACTGCCTTGCTTTCCCCGTCTGCTTTCTTGGCCGGCCCGGGG
>ORMF010097318.1_pt1 | contig 11592 bp, 10 predicted proteins | sample 1779871 | NCBI WGS metagenome assembly ORMF01 (sample SAMEA104232316, study PRJEB22302) | groundwater metagenome | biome: forest; feature: aquifer; material: groundwater | place: USA | collected 2011-08-07 | depth 5.4 m
AGTGGCGCGCCCTGCAGGACTCGAACCTGCGACCTCCTGGTTCGTAGCCAGACGCTCTATCCAGCTGAGCTAAGGGCGCGCGCAAAGACATGAGTAGTCCGCCCTATCAAGAACTGCGAGAGCGGGCAAACCAGAACTATAGCATGCGCCTACGCGCGTCATTTTTTCAGGCGATGTCGCTGAGACACGGGAACTCGCGCAGGAACAATCGGCAACGTCATTGCTCGTGGATCACGACGCGGCCGTTCGGCCCGCGCCGGAATGAGGAAGGTCTCGTCCAGCAGGTCGTCAGTGCAAGTTGTCAGGACCTGCCATGACCGGAGGGGTTTCGCGCTTAGTTGGCGGCGGTCTCCACTAGCGCCGACGGCCGGCGAATCATCTCGTGCAGTGCGGCGCCGGGCCGGACGTTCGGGTACACGAGATCCTCTTGCTCGACACGGAAATCGATCAGGGAGGTCCCACGGTGAGCCCGCGCCGCCGCGATGGTACCCACGACGTCCGATCGGCGATCAACAGCCCGAGACCAGAGTCCGTAGGCCTGCGCCAGCGTGACGAAATCCGGGCCACTCAGCGGCACCGCCACATACCGGCGATCGTAGAAGTGGTGCTGGAGCTGTCGCACCATCCCGAGGTACCCGTTGTTGATGATGGCGATATTGATGTCGATGTTTTCCTGCACGATCGTCGCAAGCTCCGCCATCGTCATCTGGAAGCCGCCATCACCGACAACCACCCAGACTTCCCGTTCGGGACACGCGATCTTGGCGCCAATGGCTGCCGGAAGCGCAAAACCCATCGCGCCGCAGCCACCTGACGTCACGAGAGAGCGCCGCGTTTCGTGCTGATAGTACTGCGCCTCCCACATTTGATGCTGTCCGACATCGGTTACCACCAGGGCCTGCCCGCCGGTCACGCGAGAGAGGTCTTTGATCACGTGCGCGGCATAGAGATTCCCGTCATCGGGCAGATGCTGAATGTCGAGCGCCGCCGATTCGGAGCGCACCTCCGCGATCTGGCGCAACCATGGCGTGCGGTCTTTCCGGTCGACGTGCGGAAGCCATCCACGGATGACACTGCCAGCATTGCCGGCGATCCCGACATCGACGGGAATAATCTTGTTGATTTCGGCCGGATCGATATCAACATGGATCTTCCGCGCGGCGCGCGCATACTGCTTCGGGTCGCCGGTCACGCGGTCGTCGAACCTCATGCCGAGCGCAATGAGGAGATCCGCTTCCTGAATGGCATGGTTGACCCACGCTTCGCCGTGAAGACCCATCATTCCGAGACTGAGCGGGTCGGATGACGGCACCGCGCCTATGCCCAGCAGCGTCACCGCAATCGGAATCTGCGCTTTGTGAGCAAACGCATGAAGCTCGTCCTCGGCGCCGCCTAAAATGATCCCGTGACCGGCGAGGATGACCGGACGCTCCGCAGCATTGATCAGTGTGATTGCTTCCTCGAGGCCCTCGATGCCCGACGCGTCCGTGGCGTCGGACGCTCCCGCGCTCTCCACTGGCGGATCGAACTCGCAGGAGCCCTGCTGGGCGTCCTTCGTGATGTCGACGAGAACCGGTCCAGGCCGGCCGGACTGCGCGATCGCAAAGGCCGCGCGAAGCGTCGGTTCCACGTCCTCAGGACGCGTCACGAGCCAGTTGTGCTTCGTGATCGCCTGCGTGATGCTGGTAATGTCGGTTTCCTGGAACGCATCGGTGCCGAGCAGATGGCTGCTGACCTGTCCCGTAATGCAGACAATCGGCGACGAATCCATCATCGCGGCCGCAATGCCGGTCACCATGTTCGTCGCGCCCGGCCCGGAGGTCGCGAGCGCCACACCGACCCGTCCGCTCGCACGCGCGTAACCGTCGGCCATGTGGGTCGCGCCCTGCTCGTGGCGCACCAGCACATGTCGGATTGGGTAGTCGATCATCGCGTCGTACACAGGGAGAATGGCACCGCCCGGATAGCCGAAGACATCCGTGACGCCTTCGCGGAGCAGGCATTCCCAGACGATTTGTGCGCCGGTCCGCTTCACAAGCACACACCTTGTCGACCCCACGGGCACGAAAAAATGACCGTCGTACTTGCACGCATGATGCACGATTAGGACATGCGGCCTCACTCAAGTCCAATCGATAGTTCTTACTGCCTCATAAGATAAACTAATCAATAACGAATCTTCATTAGAATGGTTAATACAGATGGGATCCGGCTTTGTCTGACCCACTCTACCGTCTGGCACAGAATGTCGGCGTACCGTCCGCCCGGCGCCACATCTTCCTCTGCTGCGATCAGACCACCCCGAAGTGCTGCGAAAAGGAACGTGGCCTCGCCGCGTGGGAGTTCCTCAAGCGCCGTCTCAAGGAGCTGGGACTGTCCGAACAGGGCGGCATCCTTCGCACGAAAGCGAACTGCCTGCGCATTTGCGAGGGCGGACCGATTGCCGTGGTGTATCCCGAAGGAACTTGGTACGCGGGCTGCGACCCGCCGGTACTGCAGCGCATCATCGATGAGCACCTGGTCGGGGGGCGTCCGGTCGCCGAACATGTCATCACTCAACACCCGCTCGAAGGGTGAGCGACCTCCTATAATTCCGTCGGTGGGACACCTTGAACACAAGCGGCAGGCACCTGCCGCCGTGCGGTGCTTCGTGCTGACCGTGAGCGATACGCGAACTCCGGATACCGACACGAGCGGTCCCGCAATCTGTGAGCTGCTGACCCGTGCCGGCCATCAGGTCGCTGGTCAGGCGATCGTGCGTGACGACCCCGCCCAGGTCTCGTCGATTCTTCGCGGCCAGTTCCTGGCGGAGGATGTAGACGTCATCCTCACCTCAGGAGGCACCGGCATCTCTTCGCGTGACGGCACGTTCGAAGCCGTCGTCGGCCTTCTCGAGAAACGTCTCGACGGGTTCGGCGAGCTCTTTCGTCTACTCAGTTTTCAGGAGATTGGAGCGTCTGCGATGATGAGCCGCGCGATGGCCGGCACCGCCCACGGGAAGGCGATCTTCGTGCTCCCCGGCTCCGAGCACGCAGTGCGCCTCGCGTTGAATCGGCTCATCCTGCCCGAGCTAGGACACGTCGTTCAGCAGCTGCGCAAATGAGCGGGATGCGGCCGTTTGGGACGACCATTCCGCTCGACCAGGCGCGCGCCATTGTCGACGCGCGCTGTCAGCCAATCACACGGATAGAACTGATTCCGCTCCACGAGGCGAACGGCCGCGTGCTCGCCGGCGACGTGACGGCCTCGATCGATGTCCCGCCGTTCGACCGCGCCGCCATGGATGGATATGCCGTGCGTGCGGCCGACACCACGGGCGCCAGCCGCGATGAGCCGCGGGTGCTCCGATGCATCGACCGCGTGTTCACCGGCCAGATACCCGGACGCGCGGTCACGGCCGGTCAGTGCATCGAGGTGGCGACGGGTGCCCCGATGCCTGACGGCTCCAATGCCGTGGTCATGGTGGAGGAAACGGAGCGAGCCGGGTCCGACCAGATTCGCATTTTTTCGCCGGTCAGCGATAGCCAGCACGTGGGGCGCCGCGGCAGCGACGTCACCGTCGGGCAGGCGATGCTCCGGGATGGCGAGTGGTTGAACCCCAGCCGCATTGGGGCCCTGGCCGCGCTGGGTGCTGCCGAGGCGTCCGTGTATAGCAAGCCGCGCGTGGCAATCTTGTCGACCGGCAACGAAATCACCGATCCTGGGCGCCCGCTCGAGCCCGGGCACATCTACGACATCAACCGATTCACCTTGATGGCCACCGTGGCCGAGCATGGCGGCTTCCCCGAACCGCACCGCACGGCTGCCGACTCGATTGAGGATCTCTCGGACGCCTTCGAGGAATGCCTCGACGCCGACGTCGTGGTGTTCTCCGGCGGAAGCTCTGTCGGCGAGCGCGACCTGCTCATCGATGTGCTGGCCGAAAAGGGGCACGTGCTCTTCCACGGGATCTCGGTGAAGCCGGGCAAGCCAACCGCCTTCGGGCTGGTGGGTGACACCCTGGTGTTCGGCATGCCGGGCTACCCCACGTCATGCCTTTCCAACGCCTACATCCTGCTCGTGCCTGCGCTCCGCAGGATCGCGCGGCTGCCGCCCCATCGCGGGCGCTCGATTACCGTTCCGCTCGGCCGCCGCGTCGTGTCGGCGCCAGGGCGCCACCAGTTCTACACGGTTCGGATCATCGACGACGTTGCCATCCCGGCGTTCAAGGCTTCGGGCGACATCACGAGCATGTCGCAGGCCGATGGCTACATCGAGATTCCAGCTGATGTCGACGCTGTTGCCGAAGGCGAGATGGTTGACGTGACACTCTTCTGAATTACAGATTGCAGATCGCACGTTGCAGATTCATTGGTTGAAGTCAGATTGCAGATTGCGGGATTAATGCAAATTGAATCCGCTAATAATCTGCGATTCAATAAATCAGACTTCCAGAAATGAATCTGACATCTGCAGTCTGCAATCTGCAATTCAACGCCTGCCGATCTTGCGCTGCCATTCTGGCTCGAGAACGTCGGCTGTGTGCAGGTCGAAGGCGCCTGCTGACCGACGATAGTGCCCGCGGAACTCGGCGTGGCAGCGATAACAGACGGTGATGTCCTTCAAGCGCCGATAGATGAACAGGTCGACGAGGACAGCGCCGGCGAGGACGCCGTAGGCGATCAGATCCCGGTCGAAAAAATAGAAAATCGCGCTGACCAGCGCGCCGGCGACGACAAACGTCAAACCCATCCTCGGGTCGAAGTCCCTGCGCATGTAGAAGTCGCCGCCTTCACATACCGGGCAGCGATCCACACCCGCATCGTCGCGAACCGTGTCGCTCACCGACAGAGCGATTTCGCGGCCGCAGCGGCCACATCGAATCCGGCTCGGCGTTTCGGCGGCGCGAATGGGCAGCGCCGCCTCGCAGCCGGGGCACCGCACGGTCACCTCCATCGCCTGCGTCGATTGGGTCATGCCGCAAGTCCCGTCGAGAGCAGGATGTAACCGGCCAGGATCTCTCCAACCACCACCGTGAAGAAGTCAACGTAAAGAATGCCGGTAGCAGACTGCGTCGAACGGATCTTGGCAGTTTCCCATGTCAAGATCGCGAGCACGGCAGGAGCTGCCAGCCCAAACAAGACGCGCTGCCAGAAGAAGATCCCATCGACAGACATGATGTACCGTCGCGCCGTCTGACCCGTGAGAAGGGGGTCGTCGTAGGCCAGCGCGAGTACGAGAGCGAACAGCACGAGGCGGAACGCGAGCGTCACGATGTGGTAGACCACGACGCGCTGCAAGTGCAGCACGTGCATGGACGGCAGCACCAGGTACCAGTGGCCGAGCACCATGGCCGTGCAGGCCCCCCCGAGCAGCCCCACTGAGGCTACGGCGCTCAGCGCGGTTAACGTCGCGCCTGATACCGATGGCGCGGCCGCGTTGAATCCGTGCAGCGCCGCCGCAACAACGCCCGCAACGGCGGCCACGATCGCCAGCACCGGCCGCAGCCTCGCCAGGACCCGCCCAGCGATGATCCAGTACACCGTCAAGCAGCCCAGCGCCACACCTAACGCGGTGAGACTGGCCGTGCTCGTCACAGCGTGTTTTGTCAGAGCCGGATCGGGACGAAAGGCGAGCGCCACGGCGACGAGCGCCGCGGCCAGCCCCGCATTGAATCGGAAGAATTTGACACCCGCTTCTTTGGAAACGAGCAGCAGGGATACGGCGATGCCGATTCCGAGGTGAGCGAGGAAGAGGAAAACGACGGACGACATGGCTTAGGGCTTAGGGCTCAAGACGCGTGCTTGAGCCATAAGTCCTGAGCCTTCGATCAGATCGACGTGCCAACCGTCGGTGACGTCTTGATCGCCCACCAAATGGCCAGCAGGCCAAGCGCGATGGCCACCACCGCCGTCACCACGTTGAACCCACCGTAGTGGCTGGGGGCCAGCATCCCGAACAGCATCGGCCCGGACAGATAGGTGTTGGTCCGCGACGCCAGCAACGCACGCTTCGGCAGCGCAGGATCCGCAGGCACGCCGTCGCGGACGCCACGCAGAATCTTCCGTTGCGCCGGCCAGATGATGAACCACACGTTGAACCACATGATGGTGCCAAACAGCATCCCCATCAGGATCCACATCGCGCGGCCAGTCATCCCGGTATCGGTCGAGAACAAATCGCTCGGCCCGACACCAACGCCTGGCGTGTACATGTAGAGCTGCGTAAACAGCAACAGCCCGACGACGAACGTGGTCATGGCTCCCCAGCGGAACCACCAGAGCGCCCGCGCAAGGAGCGCCGGGTTGACCACCTTCTTCACATCGGCACCAATGGTTCCCTGGAAGGGAACGTTAACGAAATTGAAAAAATACAAGTGGCCGATCCAGACGATGCCAGCCAGCACGTGGATCCATCTCAACAAAAGGTGCACGTTGCTGTACAAATCCATCAGAGCCATCGGGCCCTCCTCGTCGCAGCTACAACTCAGGGATAGTACTCGGAACGGAAGACAGGCGCTACTGGATAGACAGCATCCGATCCAGCGCCACGCGGTTCCAGTGCTTCTGCCCGTCGGGTACCGTGACGCGATTGTGGACGCGGCCCTCGAGCAGCTCTTCGAGAATCCAGAGCAGATGATTCGGGGAGACGCGGAACATGGTCGAGCAGAGGCAACCGAACTGGTCGAGCGAGAGCACCGTCCGCTCGGGCGCCATCTGCTCCGCGAGACGGTTGACGAGGTGAATTTCGGTGCCGACAGCCCAGATTGAGCCGGCCGGGCTGTTGGCGACCTGCTTGATGATGTACTCCGTGCTGCCACTGTCGTCCGCGGCCTGGACGACGTCCCAAGGCACCTCCGGGTGCACGATCACGCGCACGCCGGGGTGCTGCTGCCGAATGCCCGCGATCTGCTGGGCCGAAAAGCGCGTGTGCACCGAGCAGTGACCCTTCCACAGGATCATGCGGGCGCCGGTGACGGTATCGGGATCGAGGCCGCCGAAGATCTCGCTCGGGTCCCACACGACCATCTGATCGAGCGGAATCCCCATCGTGTACGCGGTGTTGCGCCCAAGGTGCTGATCCGGCAGGAAGAGCACGCGGTCGCCCCGCTCGAACGCCCATTTCAGCGTGGCCGCCGCGTTCGACGACGTGCAGACCGTGCCGCCGCGCTCGCCGACGAAGGCTTTGATGGATGCGGCGGAGTTGATGTACGTCACCGGTACGACGCTGCGGATCCCCATCTGCGTCAGTTCTTCCCAGCAGGTCTCGAGTTGATCCGGCGCCGCCATGTCGGCCATCGAACAGCCGGCGGCCAGGTCCGGAAGGATCACCTGCTGATGGGGGGCGCAGAGGACGTCGGCACTCTCGGCCATGAAGTGCACGCCGCAGAACAGCACGTAGTCGGCTTCCGGCCGCGAAGCAATGTGGCGTGCGAGCTTGAACGAATCGCCCGTGTAGTCGGCGAACTTGATGACCTCGTCGCGCTGGTAGTGGTGGCCGAGAATGACGAGACGGCTGCCGAGCTTCGTCCGCGCGGAGGAAATACGCGCGTCCATCTCCACATCCGAAAGGCCGAGATACCGCTCAGGCAGCGCCTGGCGCTCGGAAATGCTCTGCTTTTCGAAGTCCGTCAGTATCGGAAGGAACGAAGCCACAACAAATTATACCGCGTGGCTTAAAGTGCCGCTGCTTCAATAACTTGCGGAACGTTGACGATATTGTTGAGCGTGTCGCGCTCCAGGGGCTGGCGGCCGGCAGCCCGGACGAGCCTCGAGATGTCGGTAGTGGTCATCGCCTCCGGCGTGAGCGCACCGGCCATGTGGTAGATCTTTTCTTCCTGCACAGTGCCGTCAAGGTCGTCTGCGCCAAACCACAGCGCAATCTGCGCGAGCTCCACCCCGGTAGCAATCCAGAACGCTTTCACGTGCGGAACGTTGTCGAGCATGAGCCGGGCGACCGCGTGTACCTTCAGCGTGTCGGTGCCGCTCGGCGCCGGGAGCTTCCGCATCTGATTGTTGTCCGGATGAAATGCCAGCGGAATGAACGCCTGGAATCCGCTCGTCTCATCCTGCAGCGCCCGGCATCGCAGCATGTGATCGACGCGTTCCGCCGCGGTCTCGATGTGCCCGTACAGCATCGTCACATTCGACCGGAGGCCAAGACGGTGCGCGATGCGATGGATCTCGAGATAGCGCTCGGTGCCGCACTTGTCGTGGCAGATCTTTCGACGCACACGCTCCGCGAAGATCTCTGCGCCCCCCCCGGGTAGCGAATCGAGCCCCGCGTCCATGAGCTCTCGCAGCACCCGCTCATCGGACATCTGGTAGAGGTCCGCGAAAAACGCGATCTCCACCGCCGTAAAGCACTTGAGATGGATTGCAGGCCGGATCCGTTTGAATCCGCGCAGCAGCTCCGTGTAGTAGGTGAACGGCAGATCCGGGTGCAGCCCATTGACGATGTGGAGCTCGGTGAGCGGCTGATCGGCGCGCGCACGCAGCTTGTCCCAGGCTTCTTCGAGCGACATCGTGTACGCGCCGGCATCGCCGGGCTGCAACCGCGCAAAGGCACAGAACAGACAGCTCGCCACGCAGACGTTTGTGGCCTCCACGCGCAGGTTGTAGTTGAAGTAGGTGCGGGCGCCGTGCCGCTTCTCGCGCTCGCGATTGGCCAGCCACCCGACGGCGAGCAGATCCTCGCACTCGAACAGGCGCACGCCGTCGTCGAACGAGAGGCGTTCGCCCGCCTCGAGCTTGGCGTTGATGTCGAGCAGTCCCGCCTGGGCAAGCCTTGATTTCATTGGGGAACCTTCAAATTCTAGCGTGCTATACTCGCCCCAACAACTGACACCGCCCAGGTATACAGGGAAGTGGGTGCGCCATCTACCGAAACGGCTGACGCCGTTTCTTGGTTAAGCCCACGCGGTCCCGCCACTGTAAGCGGAAAGATTCGGTTGGCAAGGTCACTGTGAGCCGGCGGGTCGAGAAAGCAAGACCCGCCCTACGTACGTAGGTCGGGTCCTGTTCTTTGGACCCGACGTCATGGGAAGACAGGCCGAATCGCTACCATCCGCGAGTCAGGAAACCTGAACCAGGGCGTTTGTCCCTTCAACCCGCGACTCGTTCGCGGGTCCGGCGCGTCGGACGCCGGGAGGAGACTTCATGATCCGCGCCCGTTTCACGGGGCGTCGGGGCGCATTGCTCCGGACGCTCGCCTTCCTCCTCTCCAACTCTCTCGTCTTTGTGGCCACAGGCAGTGCCGCGTCGCTGCAAGGTGTCGTGAATGACCCCGATGGTCGTCCGGTACCAGGCGCGCGAGTGATCGTGACGGGCGCGCAGCCAGGCGTCCGCGAAATCGATACCGACGCCAGCGGCCGCTTCGAAGTTGCCGATCTCGCCGATGGCAGCTATGAAGTTCGAGTGGTGCTCGACGGCTTCACCGCTGCACCCACGACTGTCGCGCTCGCCGGCGACGCACGCGCCGAGATTGCGGTGGGACTACGCGTCAGTGCGATCGCGGAGTCGCTCGTGGTGTCGGCTGCGCACGCGGACCTTCCGCTCTCACAGTCAGCGTCTACCGTCACCGTGATCTCCGGCAGTGAGCTCGCGTCGCGCCAAATCAGGGCCGTGGGCGACGCGCTTGCGTATGTGCCCGGGCTGGCGGTGGCGCGCACTGGAGGCATCAACAGCCTCACTTCGCTCTTTACGCGCGGCGGTGAATCGGATTTCACGCTCGTGCTGCTCGACGGCATGCGGCTGAACGCCTTCGGCGGCGGAATCGATCTGTCCCAGGTGCCCTTGGTGGATGTCGAGCGCATCGAGGTCGTGCGGGGGCCGCAAAGCGCTGTCTTTGGCTCGGACGCGATTGGCGGCGTCATTCAGATCGTGTCGCGTCGTGGGCAGCGCGAACGTCTGGACGCCCTGGTCGAAGGCGGAAGCTTTGGCACCGTGCGTGCGCAAGCAGGCGCGTCGGGAGCACGCCGCGCATGGTCGTGGCACGTGCGTGGGGAGCGCACGAGCAGCGACGGTTTCACCGGCATCGCTCCGGCCACGGGGGAAATCGTCGGCAACGATGACGGGACCGCAAGCCATGTGGGATTCGGCGGCGGATGGCGCGCCGCCAGCGGCGCCGAGGTGCGCGGTACGACGCAGCTGTCGTTCACGGGACGGGGCTTCCCCGGCGCCTACGGCTCGAATCCGATCGGCGTGTATACGGAGGTCGATCGCGTCTCTCGCGGTGAGAACGACCGCGCGCAGGTCGGCGCCGAGTGGCTGCAACCGTGGAAGGGCGCCGGCAGCCGAGTCCGGCAGCGCACAAACGTCACGGTAGCCGACGTCGATTCCATGTTCGTCAGCCGCTTCGGCACATCGAATTCCGAATCACATCGGGTGTCGGTGCGCAGCCAAACGGATGCCGCGCTGAGCTCCGCGTTCGGTGTGTCCGGCGGCGTCGAGGTGCAGCGCGAGCGCGCCGGCAGCACTTTCATCACAGGCACTGCCCGCGAGCAGGTTCCGGTGCGGCGCTGGCTGGCCGGCTATTTCGCGGAAGCGCGGGTGCGGCCAGCGTCCAGACTCTCTCTCGCGGCCGGCCTCCGCGTGGAGCAGATTCACCGCGACGCTCTTGGCGGCGACCCCTTCGCTTTTCAGGCCCGGCCTGCTTTCAACACGGACTCGGTTGTGTCGACCAATCCGAAGGTCTCCGTCGCGTACCTCGCGGCGGGCGACGGCGATGGTGACACGACGCGGCTGCGTTTCAGCGCCGGCACCGGCATCCGGCCGCCAGACGCGTTCGAGATCGCCTTCACCGACAACCCCGGCCTGAAGCCCGAGCGGAGCCGGAGCGTCGATGCCGGCGTGCAGCAGACGTTGGGGCGTGGAGCGGCGGTGCTCGAAGCGACGTACTTCGACAACAAGTACGACGATCTCATCGTCACCGTGGGCACCTCGTTCCGTAACGCCAGTCGGTATCGAAGCGACAACATCTCGAACGCGCGCGCGCGCGGGCTCGAGCTGGCGTTCGGCCTGCGTCCGCTCGATGCCGTCGACGTGCGCGCGTCATACACGCTCGTCGACACCGAGATCCGCTCGGTCGATCGCGCCGAGGGCGAGGCACCGTCGCCGTACGCCGTAGGCGATCAGCTGATCCGCCGACCGCGGCACCAGGGTTCGGTGACGGCGAGCTATGGCGGCAGCCGCGTATCGGTATTTGTGGAGATGCTGATCCGCGGCGAGGTTCGTGATGTCGAGCCGACGTTCGGCGCATTCGGCGGCGTCTTCACCGCTGAGGGTTACGAGATCATAGACACCGGCGTGTCGGTGCGTTTGCACCGGCTGATCCAGGCGCTCCTGCGCGTCGAGAACCTCGGCGGGCAGGAGTACGAAGAGGCGTTCGGCTTCCCCGGGCCCGGCCGCACGGCGATCGTGGGAGTGAGGTTTGCTGCAGGTCGCTGACGTCTCGTACGGGTATTCGGGCCGACCTGACCCTTCGGCTTCGCTCGGGGTCCCCGAGCGTAGTCGAAGGGAAGATCGGCCCCTACGAAATCAGGATCATGGACAACTGGATCGTGGGGGCGGACCTTCAGGTCCGCCCGACTCCGCGGCCTTCCCCCCACGCGGC
>ORMF010372562.1_pt1 | contig 11592 bp, 12 predicted proteins | sample 1779871 | NCBI WGS metagenome assembly ORMF01 (sample SAMEA104232316, study PRJEB22302) | groundwater metagenome | biome: forest; feature: aquifer; material: groundwater | place: USA | collected 2011-08-07 | depth 5.4 m
CATCCGGCTTTTGGCGCCGAATCCCATAAATCCTTTCAAGGCGGTTGCGCCGGCCATTCCTTCTTTTCGAGCCAAATAAACAATCGCCTGGTAAAGAGGTTCACCCTCCCATTTATCTTGTTCACCGATAAAAATTCTTAACAATTTCCCTTCGGCAGGAATTTTCATGATTTCACCCTTATATGATTTCGGCCAAGAAAACACCGAATCGAAAACATAAATAACCCAGCAAAACGCTGGCTGAAATATTGATTAATGCCCGGACATTTTCTCCGTCTCTCATGAGATTAGCTGTTTCCAGCATAAAAGTCGAAAACGTTGTAAAAGCGCCGCAAAAACCAACCATGAGAAGCATGCGGGCATTTGGGCTTAAAACAAAACGCTGTTCGGAAAGAACGGCAAAAAAACCGATGAGTAAACATCCAATCAGATTGACGGCTAAGGTTCCGTACGGAAAATTCGTCCCCGAAATTTGGTAGATCAATCCCGACAATACATATCGGGCAATGGTCCCCGCAATTCCGCCTGCTATGAGATTAAACCATTTGGTCATAGTTAATAGAATATCAAGAGCCGACGGTATTGAGAAGGAATTTTAGACCTAATTCACACTGTGACTGACTTTGCCGGTTCTCGAACTCCGCCAGCGGGCATGCATCCAAAGCCAATCGCCCGGCTGCTTTCTGACAACTTCCTCGATCGAACGAATGTACTGTTTTGTATTTTCAATTAAATCAGTTTCATAATCACCAGTTCGGATGACGGGAAAAACTTCTCCCAGTTTAATCACGGTGGGCTGTCCCGGGCTGCGGTACGAAAACACAGGAATTACCGGCACTTCTTTTTTGACAGCCATGACAGCCGGAAGCAAAGTGGTCCACGCTTCACGCCCAAAATAAGGAACTGGGACGCTGCCATAACGCTCATGCTGATCAATGAGAATACACACAATCTCGTTTCGATCCAGATACTTCATAATTTCGGGAGCCGCCCCTTTTTTATTGATGGACTGAAGCCCAGTTGCGCCTCGTAATTTCTGAGTCGCAAATTGATATAAAAACGGATTGCCAAAAACGCGCGCCACAGCATTAATCTTTGTTCCTCTCTCGTGAACGAGATGACCAGCCGCCACGGCCATCCACTCCCAATTTCCAAAATGGGAAACAATAAAAATAAGTCCTTTTTTTACTTCCAAAGCTTTGAATATAGATTCTTCATCTTGAATGATCACATATTGTTTCAAATTGTTTACGATTTTCGGAATCCGGATGAATTCAATCGCGAAATAACCCAAATTTTCAAATGATTGAACGGCGATTTTTTTGATCTCAGAAGCGCTTTTTTCTTTTCCAAACACCTCATTTAAATTTTCAAGGGCCACTCGCCGATAACGGCCAAGCAGATAATAAAGCACCCGGCCGCCCAATTGTCCCAATTTGAGCGCCCAAGAAAACGGGATTAAATTCAAAACAAAACATAGAAAGCGAAATAAGAGGTATTGAATGAATTGAATTGTTCTGATTATTAATTTTCTAAGCTGCATGGGACGGCTCTTGTTGGGTCATGCAGTGAATCGCGCCTTGTCCGTAAATAAGCGGGATCGCAGGAATGCCAACCACTTTTCGGGTGGGAAATAAATCCTTCAAAATTCCAAGCGCCCGCGTATCATTTTGATCTCCGAAAATGGGAGTTAAGACACAGGCATTTCCAATATAAAAATTCGTATAACTTCCGGGCAGTGTCAATTTCCCCGTTTTGATTTGAGTCGGCATCGGAAGCTGGGTGAGTTGAAACTTTTTACCCTCTTGATTTGTTTCCTGTTCAAGCCGTTTCCAATTATCCGTCAATACTTGATGATTATAACTGTTCGGGTCTTGACTGACGCTCACGACAATTTTATCTGCGGAGACAAAACGGGCCACTTCATCAATATGGCCGTCGGTATCATCTCCTTCTATTCCTTTTCCAAGCCAAATAATCTTTTTCACATTTAAAAAATCCTTCAAATATTGCTCGATTTGTTTTCGCTTAAGGTGAGGATTTCGATTTGGATTGAGTAAGCATTCTTCTGTCGTCAGGAGCGTGCCCTGGCCGTTCACATCAATAGAACCACCTTCTAAAATAAGATCAGCTTCAAAAGGTTTAATATTCAAAGCTTGGGCTAGTTTCGAAGCCACTTGCTTGTCTTTTGAATAATGATATTTCCCACCCCACACATTAAACAACCAGTTAGTCGATGATAGTGTACCGCCTTCGCGCGTGATAAAAATAGGGCCGTAATCACGAATCCAAATGCTGTCGGTTTCTATTTTATGAAAGGTAACATTTCGGTTAATCCCGCGGGCTTTTAATTTTTGAGCGGCTTCCTCTTCAGCTTGGGCATTGTCCACGAGGATCCGCACCACTTCGCCGACATGTAGATAATCGATGATTTCAATATATGCAGCTTCTATTTCATCTAATTGATCCGGCCACGTTTTTTGGTCATGCGGCCAGGCTAACCACGTTGCCTCGTGCAGCTCCCATTCAGCCGGCATTCGATAACCCAGTTGTGATGGAAAAAGTTTCGCCGTCATTGCGAGGAGTCCGAAGGACGACGAAGCAATCTCGTTCTTGGATTGCTTCGACCTTTCTCTGAGCGCCGTCTCGCAATGACATAATAGGCATCGGTTCTTCGTTCTTTAAGGAAAGGCCAAACTTTTCGAATCTGTTTAATTTGACTCAATTTACACGTCGCCATCAGAATTTCTTCTTTGGTCTGACTTGCCTGTGCAAGCATTTCACCAAACAGACCAGTTACAAACGAATTTCCCCAAAAATTTAATTTTCCCTCGCGGCCGACCCGATTGACGGAAGCCACAAAAACGCCGTTGGAAATCGCATGGGACCGCTGAATGATTTCCCAAGCTGTTTTTTCTTTCTGCCGTTCTTTGGCGTTTTGGTTCTGATGCCAGCCGATTGCAGTCGGATAAAAAATAATCTGCGCGCCAGAGACGGCTAACGCGCGCGCTGCTTCAGGAAACCATTGGTCCCAGCAAATTAAAGCACCAATCGTTCCATAAGTCGTGTGAAAAACTTCAAAGCCAAGATTGCCTTTGTCAAAATAATACTGTTCATAAAAGCCGGGATCATTGGGTAAATGCGTTTTTCGGTATTTTCCGAGAATGGCGCCGTTAGCATTGATCACGATTAAGGAATTGTAGTAATGATTTTTTTCTGCTTGCTCGAAAATAGGAACAATGAGAACTGTTTTTAATTCGCATGCCAAACTGGCAAATAATTTACTCGTTGGGCCGGGAATGGATTCGGCCCATCCGAAATGTTTCTGGCTTTTGCGCTGTGGGAAATAGTGGGATTTGAACAGTTCCGGGAGGCAGATGATTTGAGCGCCTCGTTTTCCAGCTTGCCGAACCAAATGAACTGCTTTGAGTAAGTTATGCGCCGGCGAGTTTTCGGCTTTAAATTGAATGAGGCCGATCTTAATCTTAGAAAAGGACATCTACTTCTACGATTGTGCCCGCGAAGAACCAGATCGTTCTCCAACTTTTTCCGTTAGCGTATCGGTTGTGCTTTTTAACAAACGCTCTGCATCCCGAAACAAACCCGTTGCTTTATTGGTCACTTGCCCCGTGATTTGATTGACTTCTTTGGGCACCGGAACTGTGGCTGGGATTTTTTGAGCCGCTTCTTCAATGAATTTCCTTCCTTCTCCGAGCGCTTGAGTTCCCATGAGTCGAGCAATGTTGGCGCTTTGCACTAACACATCTTGTCCTCTCAAGAGAGAGGGGCCAAATTGTTGTTTGAGCAAATCCACCGGAGCTCCCAAGGTGGCAAAGGAGGTGTTGTAAACAATTTTCATTAAAATAATCCGGATGATGTCTCCGGGATTGGTAATACCCATGAACACTTCTTGATTGATTTTCAAATCAATCGTTCGGTGAACAGGCACCGGCAAAGATCGATCGGTATAACTGACGTTCCTGATCGTCAAGACGAGTTTATCTACCAAAAATTGTTTCTTAACCGTCGGTTTGAGTGTTTGCGGCTGGGCAGCTGCTTCTTTTTTATCTTTTTTCAGGGTTTTGAGATGATCCAAATTGGTAACACCCTGTTCATTGCGAATAATTGATAATTCTGCCACGTTTAACCGAATGATCTCAAAATGAATTTTTTTGTCGGCGATGAAAGAAGACAAATCAAAATCAACAAAAATTTCGGGAATTGAGGCAAGGACACCTTCTGAAAAACCATTCGGATTTTTGACTTTAATTCCATAGGCGCCAAATTCTGAATCTCTGAGATTGACACGCACCCGATCAATCGTAACCGGCAAACCGGTCACTTGATGAATCACAGCAGCTACCGCAGAATGAGCCCACCAATTGGAGGTAATGACGGCGATTCCCACAGTAAAAATGATAATGAAGATGAGGAAACAGATGAATTTCAGCAGGGTTTTCATAGATGATTCATCCTCCGATGTGATCTTAGAATAACCTTAGGCCTTCTAAGAATCAAGATCTTTGAAGGACGGTCAGCTCAATTTCATCGATCAGAACCAAATCTTCGGTGGTTCCTTCATCTCCCAATAAATCGCTGGTTCCGGTGGGATATTCTTCGCTAAACGCTTCCAAGACCGCCATTTCTTCGACAAGAGAAAGCTGTTTGGCTGGAGCATTTTGAGAAATAGGTTCTGAAATTTTTGAAACCGCGGGAATCTGGACTTCTGGTTTTGGCTGACTCTGGACCATCCAGTAAATGAATCCGGACAGCGCCAGAACTAAAACAAGAGCAACTCCGATTGAAACAAAATGAAGATGACTTTGATTCTGTTCCAATTTAATCTTGGAATGAACGTTTGAAAGAAAATCTGTCATTTCTTCCGGTTTCGGTTCTTTGAGCTTCACTTGACTTAGAAGCTTCTCAATATTTGGATCTTGATCTTCTTTCATATTAAACACCTACTTTCTCGAGATAAGATTTCATTTTTTCAAGTGCGTGAGCCGAATGAGCTTTCACCGTGCCGTCGGCAATTTCCAGAGTTTGCGCGACTTCGGCAACGGATAAATAATGTAAGTATCTTAAAATAAAAACTTTTTGCTCACGTTCCGGAAGGGCTGAAATAGCTGCTTCCAACTTTTCTTTTGCTTCTTTGGCTTCCCATTCTTCTTTCGGTGACCGGGAACGAGCCGGAATTAATTCTAAAATAGAACTCGAGTCGCCTTCTTGTTCCGTTTCTTTCTGAAATTTAAAAAGACCTCTGGATTTTTCTTTCCGAAGCGCATCTTTGGCTTCATTAATGATGATCCGAAAGAGCCAGGTTTTAAATTGAGAATCTTCTTTAAAATGCTTCAGGCCTAAATAAGCTTTCACAAACGCGTTCTGAGAGGCATCTTTAGCCAGTTCAAAATTCCGCAAAATACTCTGCGCCAAAGCAACCGCCTGATATTGATACTTAAGAACCAACGCGTCAAAAGCCTCTCGGCTTCCTTGACGCGCGGTTTGGACCAATGTCTCATCAGCCAGATTCGTTTGCATTAACGGGCTCTCCGCTGAGCTGTTTTGTAAGGCCGTGGGCCATGTTGACGGTCCCAACGATTTTCTGCCCGATCGTATCTATTTTCACGCCGGTCACGAACGTCCTCACGGCGGTCGCGTATATCTTCTCTGAAATCGCGCTTGTCTTCACGCCGGTCGAAATTGCCATTCTTGAGACGTTCCTCGAAGTGAGGATGATTTTTAACAAACTGCTCATAACGTTCCGGGTGATTTTCCTTAAAACGTTCAAGTTGATTCTGGCGCTTTTGAATAAACGCTTCGTATTTTTCTGGATGGTTGGTTTTCATATATTCCGCACGTTCTTCCAAATGTTCCCGGCGGTTTTTAAGAAGTCCCTGAAATTTTTCAGGATTTTCTTCGCGCATTTTTAACATCCGATCCTTCATCTGCTTGCGCCTGTTTTGAACTACCTCTTGAAACTTTTCCGGATTTTCCTGTCGCAAAGTTTGAAGCTCTTCCTTCACTTTTTCTCTGTGTTTGCCAAGCGCTTCACGAAAAGCTTCCGGATTTTCTTTTTTCAGCTTTGCAAGCTGATTAATCTGTTCCTCTGCCGATTGAGGCGGCGTAGACGTTTCCTCCGCAAAACCGTATGGGAGAAAACCCAATGATAAACCGACTGCAACCACGATCACCTTCATCTTCGTATTCATGTCTGCTGTTCCTCCTTAAGCGGAAACTGTTGAATTCTGATTATGAGACGTATCCGCCGGAATTAGGTTTAGTCCGAATTTCGTTTTTCTATCTCCTGGATAGCCCAGTGGATATGAGTTTTTACCATAGACGGAACGGTCAAAAGGGCCCGCCGGAGAAGCGGCAAAACGGACCGATCGGCCTTATTGCCTAGGACAACGGCCGCATTTCGGAGGAGCTGTTTGCGGTTTGCGCGCAAAATAGCACTGTGGTGAAATTGTTCTTTGTGCTCCCGATTACTGGTTAAATCAAATAACGCCGATAAATTCAGTTCCGGGCCGAATCCGCTTTCAGCAGTCAGTTCTGGCCAATTGGTTTCTTTTTGCTTGGCGGTATAAGGACATACGCTCAGACAATCATCGCAGCCAAACACGTGGTCACCGATTTGAGTTCGAAACTCTTCTGGAATTTCAGTTTTGTGTTCAATCGTCAAATAGGCAATGCATTTTCGGGCATCGATTCCTCCGGATTCTTCGATTGCCTCGGTCGGACATTCATCAATACACAAGCGGCACGTTCCACAGCTTCCATGAAAGGGCTCATCCGGTTCTAATTCGAGATTGGTAATTAATTCGGACAGAAAAAGCCAGGGACCAAATTGTAAAGACAAAAGCTGAGTTTGCTTTCCAATAAATCCAAGGCCAGCCCGCTGAGCCAAGCTTCGTTCAAAAAGGGGCTTGGTATCAACAGCAGACTCAAAATAAATTTCAGCTGAGATTTCCTGTTTTAATTTTTCTTTAAACTGTTCGATTTTTTCTGAAATCAGTTGGTGATAATCTCGGCCCCAGGCATAACGAGCCACGCGACCGGTGGTAAGCACGTCATTGCGAGCGACCGAAGTGTCCACCAAAATACGCGGCGGATCAGCTACGCTGTTTGGCTGAAGCGAAGCAATCTCAGATCTTGGATTGCTTCGTCCGCCAAAATACTTGGCGGACAAGTCGGCCTCTTTACCCGCCGTCTTTGTGGCGGGCTCGCAATGACGATCTGATGAAGAATAATAATTCACACCCAAAACGATAATGCTTTTGGCATTCGGAAAGCGGCTCCAGAAATCAGCTTTTCGTTTTTCATATCGTTCCAAATATTTCATCTCACCGTGCTTGCCCTGTTCAGTCCAGTGTTTCAGTTTTGCTTCGGCTTCGGCCGAAGATTGCGGCGCAGCAATGCCGCAAGCATGGAATCCGATTTCCTGAGCAATTAACTTGATTCGTTCTTTCGTCATCAACATTATTTCCTCCCCCCTTGTTCGCCAGAAATCGGCGGAATCCGTCCGGACGAATCTCGCCGCCTTTTGGCGGATGGGGGAGGATAAAGGTGGGGGGAATATTTGAAATTTACTTTTACCCCCATCCTAGCATTCCCTCATAAAGGGAGAAGGAAATTCAAATAATTCTTCATTTTATTTTTCCCACTAATCCAACCGGCACTTTTACTAAGTCTTGTCGAGATGGACACAAAGTATTCAATAGACAATCCGGACAATTTGGTTTTCGCGCATAGCATCTTCTCCGGCCATGCCAAATAATGAGATGGGAAAATAGAGTCCATTCAGGTTGAGGAATTAAATCGCAGAGTTCGATTTCAATTTTATGCGGATCTCTTTTGTCGGTGAGTGTCAATCGATTAGAAACGCGAATCATATGCGTATCCACCACCAAGCCGGGTGTTTCGTACAGGTTTCCGAGAATCACATTCGCGGTTTTTCGGCCGACGCCCGGAAGCGTAATTAAATCTTCCATCCGTTTTGGAATTTGTCCGCTGAATTGAGCGAGAATTCCTTTTGCACAGCCCATAATATTTTTTGCTTTGGCGCGGTAAAAACCAGTCGAGTGGATCGCTTCTTCTAATTCTTTTGCCTTTGCATTGGCAAAATCTTTAACCGTTTTGTATTTCTTAAAAAGCTCCGGCGTCACCAGATTGACTCGTTTATCCGTACATTGAGCGGAAAGAATCACGGCCACAATCAATTGAATCGGCGTTTTAAAATTGAGTTCAATTTTGGCTTCCGGATACATTTGTTTTAGTCGCGCCACAATTTCGAGGGCACGCTTTTTCTTGTGTTCTAAACTTTCTCGAATCATCCCCCACCACTTTCAGTTAATTTTACGATAAATATCATAATTTTTTACGAAACGCCCGTCCGCTAAAAAGTGGTGGGGGATCATTTTTGTCTTTTCTTTAAAAATTGTTCCATCTCTGTTACAGACATCGTATTTACGATATCTTTTTTCTCAAGCCAGCCCTTGCGCGCAATGCCGACGCCAAACGTAACGTCGCTGAGCCCTTTTGTGCTGTGAGCGTCCGGATTGATGCTGAAACGAATTCCTTTTTCCTTGGCCGATCGGCATATGCGCCAATCCAAATCCAGGCGGCTGGGATGCGCGTTAATTTCGATGATTACGCCATGCTTTTTGGCGGTTTCAAATAAAACCGAAAAATTAACCGCGTAGCCACTCCGCTCAAGAAGTAGACGGCCGGTTGGGTGGCCCCAAAAAGTTATGTAGGGATTTTGCATAGCCCGCTGAATTCGTTTCGTCATTTCATCTTCTTTCATTTTGAAACGCGAATGAATGGAACCAATCACAAAATCAAACGAAGCTAAAATTTGATCCGGATAATCCAAGGCACCGTCGCCTAAAATATCAGATTCAATCCCGCGAAAAATCCGGATCTTAAATTTTTTCTCAAGCTGATCGAGTTCTTTGTGCTGTTTCTTAAGCCGTTCGATTGAAAGCCCGTTCGCATAAACAGCCGTTTGCGAATGATCCGAAATGCCGACGTATTCGTAGCCTAATTGTTCTGCTTCGCGAATCATATTTTCCAATGAAGCAGTGCCATCACTATAAGTTGAATGAACATGAAAAATTCCTTTGATGTCTTTTTCTTCGATGAGTGCGGGAATTTCATTTTTTCGGGCGGCTTCGATTTCCCCGCCATTTTCGCGCATTTCCGGTGGAATATAAGAAAGCTTCATCGTTTTGAAAATGGTTTCTTCGTCACGGCAAGGAATTAATTTTTTCCCTTTGAAAATTCCGTATTCGCTGATTTTAAGTCCCATTCGTTTTGCAATGGTTCGGGTAGCCACATTGTGTTCTTTGCTGCCGGTAAAATAATAAAGCGCGTACGGAAATTCTGGGTCGCTAACCGTGCGCAAATCGGCTTGAAGCCCAGATTTCAAAACGACGCTGGATTTCGTATCACCTTTGGCCAAAATATTGGCAATCTTAGGATAAGAACAAAATTGATTATGAATCCGCTTTGGATTTTTTGTGCTCACTAAAATATCAATGTCGTGAACGATTTCATTTCGGCGCCTTAGGCTTCCAGCCGTTTCAATCCGGATAATTTCTTTCCTCTTTTTCAGATATTGAAGAAAGGGTTGGCTTTCTTCATAGGCTTGGGAAAATAAAAAAGAACCTTCGGATTTCGCATAATTTTTGATGGCCTCTAAAATATTGGCTTGTGATTTTTCGCCGAACCGGTCCAGTGCAGACAATTTTCCTTTTTGACATGCTTCTGCAAGTTCAGTGATGCTTTTAATGCCCAATTTGTCATAGAGAAGTTTGGCCCGTTTCGGCCCGAGTCCCGGAACGTTGAGAATTTCTAAAATACCTGTGGGGAGAGATTTTTTAAGTTTTTGATGAGCGGCGCACTTATTCGTCTTCACCAACTCGGTAATGGTGAAAGCCAGTCCTTCGCCGATTCCTTTGATCTCGCGGAGCGTTCCCTCTTTTACCATTTGGGCAACATCTTGACTGAGCCCTTCGACAATTCTTGCGCCGTTATAATATGCGCGGATCTTAAAAGGATTGTCACCTTTGATTTCCATCATTTCCGCAATTTCTTGCAAGACTTGCGCAATCTCTTTGTTGTTCATCGGAAATATAGTACTAAATTTAAAATGCCCATGCTATACTTTCCCGTGTTGTGGAAAATCAAATCACTTCTCCGCAAATTGAACGCTACATCCAAAATCTCTATCCTTTAGAAGATCCTCTTCTAAAAGAAATGGAGGCGCATGGCTCCAAATCTGATTTTCCTCTGATCGGCCCACTCGTCGGACGTATTCTTTATCAACTTACAAAATTATCTTCCGCAAAAAAAGTGTTCGAAATGGGTTCCGGCTTCGGTTATTCTGCCTTTTGGTTTGCCCTAGCACTGCCGGAAAACGGCATTGTCCATCTCGCCGATGATTCACAGAAGAATACGGATTTATCCAAGCGTTTTTTTATGCAAGGCAATTTAATACACAAAGCCAAGTTTCATACCGGAAATGCTGTCGAAATTCTTTCCAAGCTGGATGAAGTCTTTGACATCATCTTAATTGATCTGAAAAAAGAACAATATCCGAAGGCGCTGGAAGTCGCCAAAACAAAGCTGAAGCTGGGCGGCCTCATTATTGCAGATAATTTATTGTGGTTCGGCCGCGTGCTCGAAAAAAAAGGTGACGCTTCCACCGAATCCATCAAGCAATTCAATCAAACCTTATTCAACGACTGCAATTTTATTTCCACACTCCTTCCCGTTCGGGATGGTTTGGGTGTGGCCTACAAAATTAATTAAGGAACGCGCCATGAAGGCTGTCATTATTTCCGAACATGGTGATCTGGATCGCCTCACCTACACCGAAGTACCAAAACCCCAGATTGCAAATGAGGAAGCGCTTGTGCGCGTCAAAGCGTGCGCGCTGAATCATTTGGATATTTGGACGCGTCAAGGAATGCCGGGAATCAAAATTGCGATGCCTCATATTTTGGGCTGCGACATTGCCGGTGAAGTGGCCGAAATCAAATCTTCTGCTTCCAAAATAAAAGAAGGCACACGAGTTGTCGTCTCTCCCGGTATTTCCTGCGGCCAATGTGAATTTTGTATATCCGGATGGGATTCGTTGTGTGATCAATATCAAATCCTGGGGTTTCAAGTAAACGGCGGCTATGCAGAATTTGCCAAAGTTCCGGTCAAAAATTTAATTCCTGTCAGCACTCGATATTCTTTCGAAGAATGGGCGGCGTGTCCGCTGGTTTATGTCACGGCCTGGCACATGCTGATCACACGAGCTGAATTAAAGGAAGGCGAAACGGTTTTGATTCATGCGGCTGGTTCCGGAGTCGGAAGTGCGGCCATTCAAGTTGCCAAGATGAAAGGCGCCAAAGTCATTACTACCATTGGAAATCCGGCCAAAGAAAAAAGAGCAAAGGAATTGGGTGCTGATCATGTCATTAATTACAAAACCCAGAATTTTGCCACAGAAGTCAAAACATTGACGCATGGCAAAGGTGTTCAGGTAATCTTTGAACATATCGGAACTGAAACGTTTTCGAAAAGTTTGGCCTGTCTTTC
>ORMF010799677.1_pt1 | contig 11591 bp, 13 predicted proteins | sample 1779871 | NCBI WGS metagenome assembly ORMF01 (sample SAMEA104232316, study PRJEB22302) | groundwater metagenome | biome: forest; feature: aquifer; material: groundwater | place: USA | collected 2011-08-07 | depth 5.4 m
GACGGGCGGCGTGCCTTAGGGTCCAACCTGAAGACACAAGGTTCACAGCTTCCCGCCGAACCTTAGGCAGGTATGGGTTTTGTGTGTAGGGCATGTACATAGTTTAGCCCAAGGTGTTGCCAAGCTATTGAACCATTACGAGCACTTGACATCGTTCTACGGGTCCAGCCGTGCCACCAGGGTTTGTCCGATGCGTCCCCCTTCGGCGACCCAGGTGCCGCTGGCGCCCGTAGACATAACCTAGGAACATATGTGTTCGGCCTGTTGGCTCGGTGCGGTTGGTTGCCCGGTGCGAATGGCCACTGGGTTAAAGACAGAGCCGACAGTGCAAAAGTAGGTGGGGCTGCATAATTGCCCACCTCCGATTTTTTATTTGACAACCAAGGGTTCGGTGGTACGATTGCTCTAGTAAGCTAACTCCTAACCCAAACTCATATGTTTATATCTAGTGTAAACCTCCTGGCCGTGGTGGTGGCCACTATTGTTAGCATGGCTATCGGCTGGCTGTGGTACTCGCCGGTGCTCTTTGGTAAGGCTTGGCTTAAGGCTCTGGGTCGGGGCGAAGCCGATGTGGCGGCTATGAAACAGGGGGCACCCCGAGCCATAACCCTTGAGCTGGTAGCTACCCTGGTGAAGATGTACGTCCTGGCTGGCTTAGTGAGCTTCGCTTTTACTGACTCAGCCGCTCAGGGTGCTCTCATCGGCCTCTGGCTCTGGTTGGGGTTTGTGGTAACGACCAACCTTTCGAGCGTGACGTTCGAAGGACGTTCTAAGGTCACTTACCTAATTGGTATTACCTGCCAGCTGGTGACGCTGGTAGTGGCGGGTATGATCTTGGCAGTTTGGCAGTAGTTGACACGGAGCACTCTGCCCGCTCCGCCCCCTGAGGTTGGGGGCAGAGCGGGTATTTGTATACTGCCGCGGGCTACTTGACGAGACACTTGAGCGGTGCGACCCTGGGGGTAAATACTATACAACAATGTTTTTTGTCAAACCAATAGAAAGGAGGAAGGTATGCAGCACGGTACCATACTCATACTCACGCCCCACACCAAGGTGCCACATCGCGTCATAAAACAGCGTAACAACGTTAGCTTGGACATAGATACCATTGCCCACCAGCGCGTAGCCGTGCTCACCATCATGGGTGCTGAGGCGCACTTTAGCCCAGGTGGCAGGGTGAGCGTAATGCTCCAAGGTGAGGGTAATTTTAAGCCGACCTTTTTACCTGAAGCTGTTTTGGAAATACGGGACCTCAAGCACAACGAGCTGGAGCGCAACCACCACCTGTGTCAGCAGTGCTTTACTCTCACCGGTACTCGGCTGAGCCATGATCGTCTAGTCGGCACCAACCAGTTGGTGGCGAAGTTTCGCTGCACCCACTGTCAGCGGGAGTGGGTGTTGAGTGGTATTACGTTACTGTACTGACACAGCCCTAACCCGACGCTAGAACAAGAGCGTTGGGTTTTCTTTTTGTTCATTTTCGTTTTAGAATAGGGCTACTATGCCTATTGTCCACAGCCACCTCCGACCACGCTGCCCTTGGGCCGGGAGCGACCCGTTATTAGTCAGGTACCACGACACCGAGTGGGGTGTACCCTGTCAGCGTGACCGTACGTTGTTTGAGCTGTTGGTGCTGGAGGGTATGCAGGCGGGGTTGAGCTGGTTGACGGTTTTAAAAAAACGTGCCGCTCTCCGAGCGGCTTTTGCTCACTTTGACCCACGTCGCGTAGCGCGCTTTCGTGAGCATCGAGTTCGACAGCTCATGCAGCACGCGGGCATAATTCGTAATCGTTTAAAAATTCGCGCCGCTGTCCAGAATGCTCGCGCCTTCCTTAAAGTGCAACAAGAGTTTGGTAGCTTTAGTAATTACCTATGGAGCTTTGTCGGCGGTAATCCGGTGCGCAACCGTTTCAAAACTAGGCGGCAGGTGCCCTTACGCACGCCGCTGTCTGACGCGCTGAGCAAGAACTTACGCCAGCGCGGCTTTAGCTTTGTGGGGTCTACTATCTGCTACGCTTACCTTCAGGCAGCGGGATTGGTGAACGACCACCTGGTAGGGTGTTTTAGGTACCATCAGCTATAATGAAGCTATGGCGCGGGGTACTACGGGTAAGCGAACTACTGAGACACTAGCACATTTTTGCTGTGGCGCGTGCGGCAGGTGGTGGACGATAGGGGACGCACCGTCGCGCCAGCGCCGGTGGTTTTGTCCGTGGTGTGGCGCTAAGCAGCTGGTCAAACCTAAAGCCTAGCCTGGGCCTATGAATTTTTGGTCTATTACCATTACCGTCCTCGGCTTGGGGTTGTTTGAGGTGGTGAATAGTATTGATAACGCCATCATCAACGTTGAGGTACTTTCGACTATGCGGCCCAAAGGCCGGCGGTGGTTTTTGTTGTGGGGGCTGCTACTGGCGGTGTTTGTGGTGCGAGGGGTTTTGCCTTGGTTTATTGTCTGGGTGGTGAACCCTACCCTAGGGCCCTTGGCTGCGTTCACCGCCACCTTCTCCAGCGACCCCCAGGTACACCAGGCGATTCGACTCTCAGCCCCCATGCTACTCACGGGCGGCGGGACGTTCCTCCTCTTCCTCTTCTTCCACTGGCTGTTTTTAGAACCGAAACACATTGGCCTGGCCGGGGAAAGGTTTTTCCAAGCCCAGGGGGCGTGGTTTTTTGCCGTGGCGTCCGTACTTCTCACCGCCATTGTCTGGTTGGCTATTCGTCAGAACCCCCTCATGGCTTTTGGCGCGGTGGTTGGTTCTACCGCCTTTTTCATTATCCACGGTTTTAAGCAACAAGCCGAACAAGACGAACGTAAGCTCTTGAGCAGCAGTCGCACTGATCTGAGCAAAATATTTTACCTCGAGGTTATCGACGCCACCTTTTCGGTCGACGGCGTACTCGGTGCTTTTGCCTTCACCCTTTCCGTGCCGCTCATTCTATTGGGCAATGGCTTGGGGGCGTTGGTGGTGCGTAAGCTAACCATGGGCAATATCGAGCGCATTAAGCACTACCGGTTCTTGAAGAACGGTGCTATGTACTCCATTTTTGGGCTGGGCCTCATTATGCTTGGTGATGGTTTTGGTTTGGACATACCAAGCTGGGTATCACCGCTGACTACCTTTACCATTGTGGCGTACTTTTTCTTGAAGTCACGACCTACACCTTAGGCTGGCCGGGCCCGACCAGCTCCGGTCTTGAGGGCATCAACTCGAGGGTTTGGACCAGCCGACCCCAGATCCGCGCCTGAGCTCGCCCACGGCCGTTAGGCAGGCTTTATTAATTTTTGGAAGCGTTGTATCCTAGAGCTATGTCACCTATCCAAACCGCCCCGCCGCCTAGCCGCCACGCGCCCACACCAAAACCCAAGGAGCACCTCATGGCCTTGAGCGTTTTTCTCTCATTCCTCCTGACCGTTACCTTGGTCGCTCTAGGCGAACGTGGGCTGTACGATCTGAACCGGCTCTATAACCCACAGTACCAAGCCTGCAACCAGGCGCAGTACTTGCTAACCGGCGGCCAGAGCTGCCAGGTGGAGAGCTATGCCTTTAAGACATTACTCTTCCACTCGTACGTCAGCTTTCCACTGTTCGTCATTTTTTTGGGTTTGATGCTCTACCTTCGGCACCACCGGCTGACCACCTGGCAGCGCGCGCTCTTCCGCGTGTCCAGTTCAGTGGCCATTATTTTCGGCGTCCAGTTCTTGATGGAAGTTATCCTGTTCCTCTTCCACTTTCACCGCATAGAGGCCTAGTACTTTTCGCTGGGTGTGGCGGCGGTACTGCTCATGACGCTCGTTATCTACCTGGAGCGCCGGCAAGCGCGCAAGAAAGGGGCCGGCTCAGGGCAGCACTAGTCCTATGTTGATGAAGATCTTAGATCGTCAGGTCGAGGGGGATGAGCACGGGCTCTACCACCTTTCGGGTATGGGCCATGAAGCTGAGGCGCTGTTTGAGCAGGCCAAGCTTCGGCACGGCGCTAGCTTACAGACCCACGGGGGCCGCCACTACCTCTTGACGCGCGAAAGCCCAGGGCACTACCTGGTGGCGCACAGTGACTCAGCCTGAGCCAGACCGCTATGCCCCGCTTGCGCTCCATACCTGTACTGGCGTTTGATATTGCCACCAGCTTTGATTTGGCGAGCTTGCGGCCGGTGGCTTTGGCCTGGGGCAAAGTTGTCGAGCGCAACCCGCTGATTGTTGAGTTCAGCGGAGGTCGGTACCTGGTGGTGTTTGCCTATGGCTCGGCGGTGTTGTTCAATTTTAGCGCGGCCGAGGCCAGGGCGCGGCTCGACCAGCTGAAAGCTTATGCCAGCCGCACCAACCGGCGCGAGTTCAACGACAGCTTTACCTTGTACGTGGGGCTGCGGCGGGGTGTTGCCAGCACCGAGGAAATTACGGTTAAAAGTTTTTTCTTAGACACCGTCAAGCTGGTAGCCACCGTGCTCTCCCGTTCGGTGAGCTTAGAGTACTACGAAGACCTGATCGATAAGAGCCTAGGGCAACTGGAGGAGTCGGTGGATGAGCTGTCGCGCCGCGGGCGCTTGGTCTTGAAGCGCCGTGAGCTCGTCAAGGTGGTAGGGTTGGCGCTGGCTATTCACCACGAGCTGGCCTACAACTTGCAGCTGCTGGACGACCCCGACCTGTTGTGGGAGCGGGGACCGGAGATGCAAGAGCTCTACCACAGCTTGAGCACGCAGTTTTCCATCTCCCAGCGGGCGGCAGCGCTGGAGCGTAAGCTCAACATCATGGCGCGCTCCAGCGAGTTCATAATCGAGCGCCTGCAAGACCGCACGGCCAACCTGCTGGAGTGGGCGATTATCGGGTTGTTCGTTATCGATCTGGTATTCATCTTTACCCTTTCCAAGTAGCGATGGAGGTTGAAGTAGAAGCTAAATTTTTGAATATCGATGCGGATGCACTGCGGACAAAATTGACTGCTGGTGGCGCCGTCCGAAGCCAAAGCGAACGGTTGATGCGTCGTTTGAACTTTGACTACCCTGATAAACGTTTAGAGAAGGTAGGTGGCTGGGTGAGGTTGCGAGATGAAGGCGACAAGGTAACCCTAGCCTACAAACAAATGAGCGACCGCAGCTTGCACGGTACCAAAGAGATTTCCGTTGTAGTAGCTCAGTTTGAGCAAACCCAGCGCTTCTTAGAAGCGATTGGTTTGACCTCGTTTGGCTGGCAGGAATCGAAGCGTGAGAGCTGGAACCTAGGCGAGGTTGAGGTAGCTATTGATACTTGGCCGTGGATCCTGACGTTTGTGGAGCTGGAGGGTCCGAATGAGCAATCGGTTATGGACGCAGCCGTTGCCCTGGGGTTACCCTGGGACCAAGCTCTCCACGGTAGCGTTGAGATAGCCTACCGAGGTGTCTACGACGTTACCGATGCTGAGGTTTATAGTTGCCCAGAAATTAAGTTTGGCCCCGTACCGGCTTGGCTCGAGGCTAAACGTCGTCAGATGTAAACCCTATGGACATTTTTGCCCACGGCTTGTGGACGGCTGTTGTCTACCAAAAGGTGCCGCGTAAGCCTAGGTGGTGGGCAGTGTTTTTTGGCGTGGCACCTGACCTGGCCAGCTTCGGCGTGTTCTTTGTGCAGCGCGTGGTGCAGGGCACCTTGGGGTTTGGTCCGCCTACTGCCTGGGCTATCCCGCCGTACGTCTACCAGCTCTACAGCTACAGCCACAGCCTAGTAGTGTGGGCGGCGGCTGTGCTGGTGGTGTACGTGCTTAACCGTCGGCGCATTCCCTGGGTGATGGGCGCCTGGGGCTTACACATCGGGATAGATATTTTTACCCACAGCACGGCCTTTTTTCCCACGCCGTTCCTGTGGCCGCTGTCTACCTTCCACGTCAACAGTTTCTCTTGGGCCGAGCCGTGGTTCATGGCTCTGAACTACGGCGCGCTTATAGTTGCCTACCTGGCTTGGTTTTTTACTCGTCGCCGAGCCCGAGGTGCCACCCGTCTAGTTTCGTAACGAATAGCGCTTGATTCCCGTCATAGTATATGGTACGGTCAAGGGTTCCTAAAACCGGAGCCCCCGTTTTACCGTCGTTAGCCTTCACTATGAAGCAGATCACCAAGCAAACCTATCAAATTTTCTGGCAGCACGTACGCCGCTACCGCTTAGTTTTTTGGTTAACGGTGCTGGCTATCAACCTTGGTTCGGGCTTAAGCTCGCTCGTGCCGCTCTACTACAAGGAGTTTTTTGATGCCCTAACCCAGAGCTCCACGCCGAGTGCTCCCGTGGCCGCGACGCTGGTTGGCATCATCGTACGCGTAGCCGTGGTCAACGGTATCATTTGGGTAGCTTGGCGCGTAGGCACCTTCCTCAATAATTTTTTTCAGCCGCGCGTTATTGCTGATCTAGCCAATACCTGCTTTGACTACCTGCACCACCACTCGTTTGGTTTCTTTATTAACCGCTACGTAGGGTCGCTGGTGCGTAAGGTTAACCGCCTCACTCGTGCTTTTGAAGACATAGCCGATGCGCTCTACTGGAGCCTCCTGCCGATGGTGGTGCGTATCATGGTGGTGCTGGTTGTGGTGTTCGCCCGCTACCCGCTCCTGGGCGCGCTCATTTTGGGTTGGACGGTGCTCTACTTCATTATCAACTACGCCCTGACCTTACGAAAGCTCAAGCTTGATGAAGCCGCTGCCGCGGCCGATAGCCGCGTTACCGCTCAACTGGCGGATACCATTACCAACCAAGCCAACCTTAAGGTGTTTACCGCCTTGCCTGTTGAACAACGAGCGTTTCAAGCTATTACCCAAGAGCAGTTTGGTTTTACCAAGCGCAGCTGGGATTTTGATGCCACCATTGAGGCAGTGCAAGCTGGCTTTATGTTCCTGTTGGAGTTTGCGGTTTTCTACGTGGCTATTGGCCTGTGGCGCAGAGGCCTAGTCAGCGTGGGCGATTTCGTGTTGCTGCAGATTTACATCATACAGGTGTTTGACCAGCTGTGGGGATTTGGCCGAATCGTACGTCGTATCTACCGCAACCTGGCCGATGCTGAAGAAATGGTGGAAATTCTTAATACCCCGCACCAAGTTACCGATGTACTAAGCGCTCGGGAGCTTCAGGTACCGCACGGCGAGGTAGAATTCAGGCACATGGCCTTTAGCTACACCGACACGCGCGAGGTTATAAAAGATTTCTCTTTGCGCGTAGCGCCGGGGGAGAAGGTCGGGGTGGTGGGACCATCAGGCGCGGGTAAGTCTACGTTGGTCTCGCTCATTTTTAGGTTTTTTGATGTGCGTGGGGGAGCCATACTCATTGATGGCCAAAATATTGCTGAGGTAACTCAGGAGTCGCTCCGTCGCCAAGTGAGCCTGGTGCCGCAGGACCCCATACTCTTCCACCGTACCTTGCTAGAGAACATTCGTTATGGTCGGCCAGAGGCGACGGAGGCTGAGGTGGTAATGGCTGCTCGCTTGGCGCACTGTGATGAGTTTATTCAGCAGCTCCCTGAAGGGTATCAAACGCACGTCGGCGAACGTGGCGTAAAACTCTCTGGTGGCGAACGTCAGCGGGTCGCCATTGCCCGTGCTATCCTGAAGAATGCACCTATTCTGGTACTCGACGAAGCCACTTCCAGCCTCGACTCCCAGGCCGAAGCTGTTATCCAAGAGGCGCTCACAAATCTGATGCGGGGACGAACCACCATCGTGATAGCCCACCGGCTCTCTACCATAATGAAGCTTGACCGTATTGTGGTTATTCGCGGGGGAGCTATTCAAGAGGTTGGCACTCACCAGGAGCTACTCGAAAAATCGGGTGGGTTGTATAGGAATCTGTGGGAGCTTCAGGCGGGTGGGTTTATTAGTTAAACCTTGGTTTTGGTTGGGCTTGCCAGCTCTACCCTCCCTTGCTATAGTACGTCTGTTGCCTGTGGCCTGAGTTAGCCTAGGCTTTTGTTTATCCGCTACTGTCTAATGCCATTCTTCCGTAAACTAGGGCAGGGTTTGAATTCAACCTTCGGGTTTATCTGGTGGCCGCTAGCCGCCCTTTTTCGGTTCCTGTTCCATAATGCCACCCCTCGCAAAAAGGTGTGGTACTCATTCATCGGTATTTTAGTTTTGGCAATGCTGGCCTTGTTAGTCGATTGGCCGAACGTGCCGACGTGGGTGCCGGGGAACGCTTGGTTCACCAAGCACAACCTGGAACTTGGCCTGGACCTGCGCGGCGGCAGCCACCTGGTCTACCAGGCTGACATGTCGCACGTGCCGTCGGGTGACCAAGCCGATGCCATTCAGGGTGTGCGCGACATTATCGAGCGGCGCGTCAACCCGCAGGGTTTAGCCGAAACGTTGGTGCAGACTGACAAGGTAGGGGACAACTACCGCGTTATTGTGGAACTGCCCGGTGTGACCGACGTCAAGCAAGCCATTAAGCTGATCGGCGAAACGCCGATCCTGGAGTTCAAGGAGCAGAACACCACTACACCCGACACCGCGCCCACCGACAAGTACAACGCCGAAGCAAAGCAGCGAGCCGAAGGCTTGTTGAAGCGCGCCCAGAGCGGCGAGGATTTTGCTTCGCTCGCTAAGCAGTACTCAGAGGACGACGGTAGCAAAGCCCAGGGGGGTGACTTGGGTTGGTTTGGTAAAGGCACCATGGTCCAGCCATTCGAAGACGCGGTGTTTGCGCTGAAGCTCAACCAGGTAACCAAAGCCTTGGTGCAGAGCCAGTTCGGTTACCACATCATCAAAAAAACCGGTGAGCGTCAGGGTGCTAGCGGCCCAGAGGTACAAGCCAGCCACATTTTAATTAAAACACAAGCACCGCCCACGGCGGATACCTGGGTTACTACCCAGCTCTCCGGCAAACAGCTGACGCGGGCCCAGGTGGAGTTCGAGCAAAACACGGGCCTGCCCCAGGTGAACCTGACCTTTAACGCCGAGGGCAAGAAGCTGTTTGCCGACATCACCAGCCGTAACGTCGGCAAGCCCGTGGCCATTTTCCTCGACGGGGCGCCCATCAGCGTCCCCACCGTGCAGCAGGCCATAACCTCTGGCAGCGCCGTCATTACCGGTAACTTCAGCTTACCCGAGGCCAAGCAGCTGGCCCAGCGCCTGAACTCCGGCGCCCTGCCGGTGCCCGTGCACCTGCTGACGCAGGAGCAGATCGACGCTTCTCTCGGCAAAGCCTCGGTGGAGAAGAGCTTGCTGGCGGGGCTCCTCGGCATTGCCCTGGTAGCATTCTTTATGATCGCCTACTACCGCTTACCTGGGCTCTTGGCCGTGCTGGCGCTGACGCTCTACTCAGGCATAACGCTGGCTATTTTCAAACTGGTGCCGGTCACGCTCTCACTAGCTGGTATTGCGGGGTACATTCTATCCATCGGTATGGCGGTGGATGCCAACGTACTCATTTTTGAACGCCTGCGCGAGGAGCTGCGAGCGGGTAAACCGCTCAGCCAAGCTATTGAAGAGGGCTTCCGGCGCGCCTGGACGTCGATTCGCGACTCCAACGTCTCGAGCCTCATTACGGCCGTTATCTTAATGTGGTTTGGTACGTCTATAGTAAAAGGGTTTGCCATCACGCTCACCTTAGGCATTTTGGTCAGCATGTTCTCTGCCATCACCGTTACCCGCACCCTGCTCCGGTTAGTAGCGGTGGGGCGCGTGACGCGGTGGCGGCTCCCCTTTGGTGTGGAGCGCAAAGTCGTTCCCCCCGCTAACCCTAGCTAAAGCCTATGGTACGTCTGATACAACGTCGCGGCTGGTGGTACCTGTTCTCGGGCGCGTTGGCTGTGGCCGGCATCGTTTCGCTTTCGCTGTGGGGACTGAAGCTGGGTTTGGATTTTACCGGCGGTTCGCTGCTCGAGGTGCAGTTCAAGGGTACCCGGCCGGAGGTTTCCGCACTGCAGCAAAACTTGGAACCCCTCAAGCTCGGGGCCATTGTTGTACAACCCACCAGTACCAACGGCGAGCTGTTCCGTTTCCGCGATGTCACGGAAGACGTGCACCAGCAGATTTTAGACAAGCTTAAGCAGAGCGGCGGGGGAGAGCTCTCTGAGCTCAGGTTTGAATCAGTTGGCCCGATTTTGGGCGCGGAGCTCAAGTCGCGCAGTCTGTGGTCCGTGGCGCTGGCGCTGTTCTTCATTATCTCCTACATTGCCTGGGCCTTCCGCAAGGTGTCGCGACCCGTGGCCTCCTGGAAGTACGGTGTGGTGGCCGTGGTAGCGCTGGTACACGATGTGCTTATAACCGTTGGTGTGTTTAGCGCACTCGGGCACTTCTACGGTGTGGAAGTTGACGCGCTGTTTGTTTCCGCCATTCTGACAGTTTTGGGTTTCTCCGTGCACGATACGATAGTGGTGTTTGATCGTACGCGCGAGAATTTGTTCCGTGGTTCGGGTGGCACCTTTGAGGAGATTGTGAACAGCAGTGTGAACCAGACCATTGTTCGTTCTATCAACACCTCCTTTACCACCCTGCTGGTCTTGAGCGCGCTCTACCTCTTCGGCGGTGAAAGCATTCGTAACTTTACCCTAGCGCTCTTGGTTGGTATTGCCATTGGTACCTACTCCTCTATCTTTGTGGCCAGCCCGCTGGTGGTGGACTGGAACCTGTGGACTACTCCAGCTGTTAAGGCGAAAAAGTAGGTTGCTATGATTCACGTACATTCTAGCTTGACGTTTCTAACTGTTTTGAGCACTGGTGAGTGGGGCTATCTTTTATGATGGCCCTAGTTAGATTTTACTAGAGTATAAAACCGTAAACTACGGCCATCACTGATGGTTGTTTTTGTTTACAAAAATCACAAACTTAGAGGAAAACACAATGGAAATTAATAAACGTATAGCGGTAAATAAGCGCCTTGGCATGGATTTACGATTACTAGGGTTAGATCAGCAGGTCGTTAGAGAAGTACTTAGCCGCCTAGGATTTGAAATTACTGCGGTTGATATTACGAGCGTAGCCAAAGGGTGTATTGGTAAGGCTTATCGCCGTGGCGCGCTCCAACGAGATGCGCCCAGCACGTTTGATTGCTCTAGCCTTACCAAGTTCTGCTATGCTCAGCTGGGTATTTGGTTACCACGCTATAGCATTCAGCAGTACCGGAGTGGGGAAGTAGTACAGGGTGAGCTTAAACCTGGTGATTTAGTTTTTGCCAAGGGTTGGCGTGGCTATTGGGACGAACAACTGCCGGACGGCATTGGACACGTGGCTCTATATATAGGTAAAGGGGTTGTGGTTGAGGCCGCCAATTTTAAGGTCGGTGTGGTAGAGAGGCTGGTAGCTAAATTTACGCAAAGTGCTAATTACCGTGGTGCGGTTCGCATAGTGCCGAATCTTAACAGTATAGTTACCATAGGTATTCCTGATCGTTGGGAAGATGCTGAGACTATTGAAGATATAAAGTGGATAGTGCTTAGCAATTTGCCAACAAATAAATAATGCTTAAACTAGTTCTTAAAGCCAGCTAAACTAAAGCTGGCCCTAAATTCAACGTTTTAGTGCAACACGTTGATTAAATACTTCCAGAGGCGTTCGAAAGCCTAGCCGTTTGCGTGGTCTGGTATTGAGCCTATGTTCAATCCAGGCCACCCGTTCCTCTGACACCAGAGCGATATCCGTA
>ORMF011213706.1_pt1 | contig 11589 bp, 10 predicted proteins | sample 1779871 | NCBI WGS metagenome assembly ORMF01 (sample SAMEA104232316, study PRJEB22302) | groundwater metagenome | biome: forest; feature: aquifer; material: groundwater | place: USA | collected 2011-08-07 | depth 5.4 m
CCTACGGACCGACTGTTCGCCTCCGGTTGCTCTCCACGCCGCTTCGGGCCGACGCAGTTACCTTCGGCTTCGGAGTTGTGGCTTTCTCCGACACGGACTTTCACCGTGCTGATGCAGCGCCCTCATGGGCGCACTCATCCCGCGGCAGCGGGACAATGTCCCGATAAAATTGGACCCATCCCATTTTTCTCCTTTTCGGAAGTGATGCAAGGCAGGCGTATCGCCCGCGTCGTTTAAGAGAGAGCTGGCGCTTTCCCTGCTTTGACGAGAGAGCCTCCTCGATTTCTGTCTTCCGACAGTTGAGCGATCTATTGACGTGGGCTACTATAGCGATATTCATAGCTACCGGTAGGAGATCCACTCATGAAGACGGTGCAAATGACCCTGGATGAAAACCTCGTAAAGGCGGTAGACAGCGCCGCAAAGAAATTGGGGACCACGCGATCCGGTTTTACCAGGGAAGCCTTGCGTACTGCCCTTAAGGAAGTCCGCGTAAAGCAATTAGAGTCCAGGCATCGCGAAGGCTACAAGCGTAAGCCTGTCAAGCGCGGCGAGTTCGGTGGCTGGGAATCGGAACAGGTCTGGGGTGATTGATGAAGAGAGGCGAGGTCAGATGGTATCTGTTTTCCCGACCTGACAAGAAACGGCCGGTTTTGATTCTGACCAGAGATTCGGCGGTGGAATTTCTCGGAGAAGTGACCGTTGCCCCGATCACCTCGTCCATTCGGGATATTCCATCCGAAGTTTTGTTGACCAAGGCAGACGGCATGCCCAGGGATTGCGCCGTCAACCTTGATCATCTTCAAACCGTTTCGAAAGGAAAAGTAGGCTCGCTCATCACGACTTTGAGCGCGAGCAAGATGGAACAGATGCGGCCAAGTTTACTCTTTGCCCTAGGATTTTAGATGCAAGGAACGGCAGCGGTCCAAAAACATGAAGCGATACAGAAAATCCAAGGGGATCCGACTCACTATCCGTACACTCAGCGCTGGTTGGCACGACAAGGACGAGGTCCTGCTCCACGCGGCTTTTCAGTTATTGGCGGACTTCGTGGAGCAAGAGTCTCCCCACAAGCACATCGACTGGAACCACGACGCTGTCCATCGACGGGCCTGGAACGAAATTCGCGACCTCTACCGATGGTGGACGAAAAAAAGGCCAAGCAGACGCACACCGCTGGATGATAAAAAGATCGCCCAACCGCCGCTACGCTTTGAGAAGGTAGCAGGAACAAAATTCCTGAGACTGGCAACACCGGACAAACAGAAGTACGCAGCCTATTACCGCGCGCTCAGGCAACATGCTCGCCTTGAGCAGAAATGGCATAGCGAAGACCAGCGAAACCTGCATCGTCTCGTAGACATCCGGCAGTTCCTGTGGACATGATTCCAAATTCAGAATCCAGACTCACGCCTGCCTGCTATTGGGTGATCCCAATTGCCCCAAAAAGAAATTGTCGTACTGCTACACGCTTGACAGCATATTTTTAGCGTGGTTTAGAGGTCTGCTATGTGCGTGTCAATGTTTTCTTAAAGGACGAATTGCGTGAAGAGACTAACCATGAAGCCGACGTAGAAGAAACGAATCGCAGCGCTCTCATTTCCGAACCGCCCGCGCGTCTCAATCTTCGAGGTATCACTCCATGTGTAAATCACAAAATAGACGGAGCTTTGTAAGCCTCTCCGCTTTGGCTTTATGGTTTTTGTGGAGTGGCTTTGTTGGTTCTCCAGAAGCTCTCCCTAGGGACAGGATAAGAGTCGCTACGGGTGGTTATTCCCCAATCATGCCCCCCTATGTTTCATTTGCCGCGCCGTTCTTTCAGCGCCAAGAACTCGATATCGAGTCCATTCTCATGAGCAGCGGCTCCGTGTCGGGCCAAGCCTTGGCAGCGGGCGAGGTAAAGTTAATTGTGACAACAGGTCCAGTGGCAATGCAGGCGAATGTCAGCGGTGGGGATATGGTTATCATTGCCGGCCTGCTGGATAAGTTCCCTTATCAAATCATAGGGTCTGCGGAGATCAAGACCCCGGCAGTTCTCAAGGGTAAACGGGTTGGAATCAGTCGGTTCGGCTCCGCGTCTGACTGGTTGACCCGGCTCGGACTCGCAAAGCTCGGGCTCGACCCAGACAAGGATGTCACCATTCTCCAGATAGGAGAGCAAGGCGCGCGGCTATTGGCCCTGCAAAGTAATCGTATACAGGCGACGCCATTGGCTCCACCCATCAGCACCCAAGCCGTGCGGAAGCTCGGAATGAGGGAGCTGATAGACTTGACGGAGTTGGATGTTACTTACCCTACGCTAACGGTGATCACTACGAGAGTTTTTTTACAGGAGAATCGACCGCTGCTCAAGCGCTTTTTGAAGGGGCTGGCAACCGGTGTCCATCAGTATAAGATGGAGCCCCAGGCTGGCATTAACTTCCAGATGAAGCAATTCAAGCTACCTGCGGAAGACGGGGAAATCGGTTACCGTGCGTCGGTAAAAGCGTTGGCGCCCGTGCTGCAGCTCCCCAACCAGGCTGCTCTCGAGGTGGCGTTGAAGGAGATTGCGCTTAGAGTAGAAAAGGCACGAACGATGAATGTGCGCGATCTTCGAGTGGTGGACGAAACGTTGCGGAATGAATTGGTTAAAGAGGGATTTTTTGATCAGTTGGCAAAATAGGCACAAAGACCTTTTGCCAGTACGCTTAAATCTTGTAGCTGCTGACCGAATAACTGAGGAAAAGGCATGCTAGAGAAAGAACTCGTGGTGCAGGGTGGAAAACTGATCGACGGCACCGGCCAGCCGCCGATCGAGAATTCAGTCATCGTTATCCAGGCAGGCAGGTTCCAAGCGGTGGGCAAGAGCGGCGAAGTCTCTATTCCCGCCGGCGCTGAGGTCATCGACGTCAAGGGCAAGTCCGTTTTGCCAGGCTTTATCGACGGTCATGGCCACCTGGAGGATTTCCATGGAGAGCTTTATCTTCATCTGGGGATTACCACCTGCGCCTCCATCGAACTCTATCAGGACGGCCCGTGGACCCTGGCGCAAAAACAGGGCACCGCTCTGGGTAAAATTCGCGGGCCGCGGATTTGGATGTCGGGCCGGGCGATCGGCGCCGTCAGCACCGGACACGACGCATTCGGCTCGCGCACAGCCCGCGACAACATCATCGTCACGGCGCCGGATGAGGTGCGCAGAGCGGTGCAACGGAAAAAGGAACTTGGCTGCGAGATCCTCAAAGTCAACGAGTTTCTTTCTTTGGACCTGCTGAAAGTCGCCGTCGACGAAGCCCACCGCCTGGACATGCCGGTGGCCGCTCACAGTTGGGACGTCGTCGGCTCCGTCAACGCGGGCGTCGACGCAATCGAGCATATTTGGTCGGTGGGCTACAGCTCCATCCCCTATGCCCCGGCCAGGCGCAAGCTCGCCGAGGATCGGCTTGGCGGCGTGATCGATCAGGAGCTCGCCGGCGCTTATTACCAAAGCGAGAATTTCGACGGGGTGATCGGCGCGATGGTAGAGCGCCAGGTCGCTTGGACCCCGACCATCGCCAAATGGCTGCGTCCCCTCTCGCCGAGCGCGGCGCGCTTCAGAGAGAGAGAAAACCAAATCTTGAACGATCCCAATGCCGATCTCCCCCCTGCGGTCCGTACGGTGACCGACAACGCCTATGACAAGTTGCTCAAGCGCTACACGCCCGCGCAACTCAATCAAGCCAAAATCGGCTACGAAAAAGCGAAAGAATTCATCCGGCGTTTCGTCCAGGCCGGCGGCATTCTGAAAGAAGGCTCGGACCCGCCCCGCGGCATGGCGGCGTTGCTTATGCATCAGGCGTTAGTGATGGACGTGGAGGCGGGCGTGCCGCCGATGACGGCGATCCAAGCCGCCACGCTCAATGTCGCGAGAACTTTCAAGAAGGACAAAGACTACGGCAGCGTCGAGCCGGGCAAGGTCGCAGACCTGTCCATCGTCGAGGGCGACCCGCTGCAAGACATCTGGATGACGCAGAACGTCAAGATGGTTGTCATGGACGGAAAGGCCATCGATATCAGTTTTAAAAAATACAAGAATCCGATTCCGTCATTCTATTCCTACCAGAGCTTGCCGCTGGACCTGGAAATATCGCCGCTGTTTCTCATCGAGGGATCCGGTCCCACGACACTAAAGGTACGCGGCGCGGGCGGCATGTGGCCGTTCCATCAGGTCATGCTGAACGGCCAGCCGCTGCCGACGAGTTTCGTCTCGAAGGATGAACTCAAGGCGATCATTCCACCCGAGACGATTCCAACGGCAGGCACGTACATCGTCACGCTCAAGTGCGAAGGAGAACCGTTCCCCGAGTCCCATCGCGCCCATCTCGTGGTGGGCTTTAAGCCTTAGCGAAAAAAAATAGCATTGTGTCCTCGGAATTATCCTACCGGGGTAGAAACGGCCCGAACTTGTAAACGCGAGGCTGAAAATGGTCTGTCACATAGATATGGCCTCGCTTGTCGACCGCCAATCGGCTGGGAGAGCGGATGCCGGGAAGCTCAATTTGATCTACGAAGATTCCATGAGCGTCGTATACTAAAACACGAGCATTGCCCATAATCCTGTCGGCGACATAGAGGCGGCCATCAGCATCCACGGTCAGTTCCACAGGATAGCTAAGCTGCCCACGCTCCTTCCCGGTTTGGCCCCACTTCGCCAGCAGTTGGCCTTTCGAATCGAACTTGATTATAGGCGGTTCCCCTCGCAGATATTTATCGTTGATCCCGTACACGTTTCCGTGCACGTCTACAGCCGTCCCGGTATGGGCCCAGAAAAGAAACGGCTCCCCAAACTGGCTTAGCAGGCGCCCCGACGAAGTGAACCGGTAAATACGATTCGAGTTGAAGACAATGATCTCATCAGAACCTGTGGCCCCTAGATGGGTCGGGGTGAAAGAGCCCCCGAGATCGTAATAGCGCAGCTCACCCCACTTGCCCAGAAAATCACCTTCCGCCGTGTACATTTGCACGCGGTGGTTACCCCAGTCGGCCACATAGATCGTCCCGTTACGGTCAACCGTGACACTTCGCGGTGATTGTAACTGGCCATCGCTTCGCCCGAAGGTCCCCCATTTTTTCCGGACACTCAGATCGGCGTTAAATTTTACTATTCGATGGTTCTCGGTGTCCGCGACGTACACGTTTCCATCTCCGTCGATTGCGATGCCGGAGGGACGGCGAAGTACCGCTTGTCCCGGATCCTCAGGGGGTGTCGGTCGATAATATTCATGTCCGAGACCGGGAAAACCAATGCTCGTCGGCCTAAGACCCAATTTGGCTCGAGCTTCGTTAATGGCAGCTTCGTACCCGCGCGCCTCTTCATAAGGGATACCGAATGGATTCTCAGGACGATCCGCATGCCGCCAGGACTGCTCAAGCTGCTTACGTTCCTCACGCGTCCATCGCCCCTCAAGGTAGTTCGTCTGCTCTTGCGAGGTCCGCAACGCTCTCATCTCCACCAATGCACCGTCGCCGGTTAAATCTTCCGATCGCCCGGAGAAGCGCCACCCACCATAACCGGCTTTAAAGAACATTAGCTGCGGTCCATCAACTCTAAAGCCGATCCCAAATGTAAAAAAGTTCCGCGACGGGATCGTGAATCGTCCGGCAGAATCCGTGACAGTTTCGGTGGAGCCGATGTGTCCGGTGTGGGTCCATCCAACTGCGCCGTCCATGGCCCGGTTGCGATGCCAAACCGCAAGAACTGCGACTCCGTTAAGCGGTTCGCGGGTTTCCGAGTCAACAACCCGACCTCTCCAAGGACCAGCTGCCCGGCTAATCGCCGGGTTAGAATAAGAGCCCAACACAAGGAAAAACAGAGCCAGGGACACCAGTCTTGGTCTGCTGGCGCTATATTTGTTTCCAAGAGTCACCGTCATCCTAGTGGACGCCAGTCGCTGAACTTCAAACACCTCAATGCGTGTTATTGGGTTACGGGGGTGGGTCATTGGAATCGGTTCTGAGTATTGACTTCAAATCTGGGACGCGGCCATCGTCACGGCTAAGCCGAAGTTCTTGGAGCTCATTTTACTACGAACAAATTTTAACCGATCGGCTGTTTTGGCGAAAGGGCATTGTTGAGGCGCAAAGTTGGGCCATAGCGCATTGCGTTTTTTAGGACACCGGCTCTGGCTGTGACAAAAAAGATAGTTGAGTCGTAGAAGTCGGCCCTGTCGATCCCCTCTCGGTTAAGAGAGTGATATTGTTGTTACGTCAGACTCCGAATCATGCGCAGGGCCGCTTACAAATATCTCTGCCTTGGGGTAAGCCGGGAAACGGTTCGGGAATCTTTTCTCGACAGCGCCGTGCTTTCGTGATAATCCCACCTCCAAAAGAAACTTCATTCCTCGGCGGCTTATTTGGGCTTCCGGGTCCGGCAAAAATTGTATTTCCGCAGCGGGTTTGAGAAGGAGGAGACCATGGTACGCACAAAGAAAAGCGGGCGGATTGGGTCCGCCGCACTGGGCGCGTTTTTGATCGTCTCGGCGGCGACCGGGACGGTATGGCCACAGGACTCACGGCTCAGCGAAGTGCGAAGGGAAGGAAAGGTCGTCTGGTATTCGGCAGCGGCCCTTGCCACCGCCCAGCGGGTCGCAAAACTCTTCGAGCAAGCCTATCCCGGAATCCAAGTGGAGCTTCACCGCTCGGGTTCAGAGCGGATTCTGCAGCGCATTATGCAGGAAGCGGACGCGGGGCTCAAAATCGCCGACGTCTATAACTCCTCGGACGTCGGCCACTATGCGCTGCTGAAAAAGAAAGGGATGTTGGCCAAATATGCACCCGCCGGCGCGGAGCGTTTTCCTCAAGGTTTTCGAGACCCGGATGGCATCGCTTTCGGCTGGCGCGCTTTTCTGATCGTGATCTCCTATAACTCCAAGCTCGTTTCTAGCGCGGATGCGCCGAAGACGTGGAAAGATCTCCTCGATCCCAAGTGGAAGGGAAAGCTCGTAACCGCTCATCCGTCCTACAGCGGCAGCGTCGCAACCTACGTGCTGGCGCTGGTGAATCTTTATGGCTGGGATTACTTTAAACAGCTTGCTCAGAACAAACCTCACCTAACGCAATCGGTTCACGACCCCGCGCAGATCGTCGCGGCCGGAGAGCGCATGATTGGGGCGAATGGGGCAGACTATTTCCTCTACACACAAAAGAAAAAAGGCAATCCCCTCGGAATCGTCTACCCGCAGGACGGGCTGCCGCTGGTGGTTTCGCCGTCGGCCATTACCAGCTTTGCGCCTCACCCCGCAGCCGCCAGGCTCTTCACCGACTTCATCTACACGAAGGAGGTTCAGCAATACCTGGCCGACAGCGAAGCGCTTTACGTGCCGCATCCGGAGGTGACGTATCCGTCGGACAAACCAAAGCTTTCCGATCTGAAACTCCTGAACGTCGATGCCGAGGAGCTGGAGCGACGGACCGAGGAGATCAAAAAGCGCTTTGTCGAGTTCTTCGGCGCATGAGCCAGCGGCGTTTTTACCATTGCACCGGTCGAGAAGGCCGCCAGGGGCCGTATAAGAGGAACGCTGCGAGAGGAGTCCCACCACCAGGGGGATCAGCGACATCGCGACATCACCGGTCATCAGCGTGAGCACCGTCGCGCCGATCATGACGACCAACAGCCCGGCGTCAGCCCCGGCCGAATGCGCAGGAGCCCGGAGAGGATCAGGCCGAGCGCGTCGAGCACCTCGCACAAGGCAATGACCCGCAGGAGTAAGCCCGGCAGCGGCTTTTGCTTTGTCATCTCTTCAATCGGCACGATCGAGTAGACCGCATATTTTGTAGCGCAGAGAGCTTCATTCATCCCGAATTCCGCAGTTGAACATGAGCGAGGGGCGAACCTGGAGCGGCGAAGAAACCCAGGGGTGCTGTTTCAAAGTCTTTTCTGGCGCTTGGCACAACGCCTTATTACTCCGACTAAATTCGCACAGCAGCGAGATATGTCCTTAGCTCAGGGGTAGAAAAGCATTGTCTTCGTTGCGCAAGGTTTGCCCCTCGCTCACAGCGACACTTTCCCACTGCGGAATCCGGGATTATCAACGCCTGAGTCACGGGCTCCATTCATTCCGCCCCCGACTACGCGGCGTATCTGATGATGTCCGCTTCGTGTTAGATGTCGCGGCGTTCAAGTCGGCGATAAATTTTACCCTGTCCACCGAGGCCGGCGATCTTGATCTGATCGGCGAGGTGCCTGGGCTTGGCAACTATGACGCGGTCAAATCCCATGCGGAGGAAGCGGAGCTGTATGGTTTCCGGGTCTGGGTTTTGACACTCGACGGTCTTATCGCATCCAAGCAAACTGCCGGCCGACCGAAAGATCTGCGGCTCTTGCCCGAGCTGAAAGCGCTGCAAGCCCTGCGGAAAGAGGCCCCCAAGGATAAACGATAACTCGGGGGAACATCCTATGTTCTGCGAAGGCGAGAAATAATATGGACCTAGGATTCACCCTCCCCTATTATCCTTAATAATAAGCGATGTCAGGGCCGTACGGCGCCTTATTCTTCGAGAAGGTGTTGCCGGAGTTGACGAAGGTGCCATACGGGCTGTTCACGATCAGCACGCCGCCGCCGAGTTTGGCTTTATTCCCCGTAACGGTGCTGTTGTAGAGACGAAAGTCGCCAGCGATGTTAAATACTCCCCCACCGAACGTGGCGGAATTTTTCGAGATCGTGGTGGAATCGATATTAAACGTGCCCTTGCCGTTACTCGCACCGCCGCCGAAGCGGACGGCCTTATTCCCGGTAACAATGCAGTCGTTTACCCTCATGTTGCCATATAGGTTAGCTAGCCCGCCGCCATCGTAAGCAGAATTCTTCGAGATGGTGCTGTTGTTGATAATAACGTCGGCAAGGGACCCGCGACTAAAAATACCCCCACCGTAGCTAGCCTTATTCCCAGTGATAGTAGTGCTATTAATGTGGAGGGTGCCCAAGTTGCCGGTGTAAATCGCGCCGCCGGAAGAAGCGAGATTCTTGGATATGATACCGCCATTGATGGTGACACTACCGTAATTGAATATGGCGCCGCCCTTGTCTGCCACCCCGCCGCTCATCTTCACATCATTGAGGGTCAGGGAACCGCCAGAGGCCACAGCCATGAGGCGAAAGTCGAACGCCTTCTTGCTCCGCGTGATCGTAGCGCTGTTGCCTTCTATAGTGATGTTGCCGGTAATCAGCGGGAGCCCGGTCGCGGAATTATAATAGACCTCCCTCACATACGTCAGCGTGTGTTTACTCTTAGCTGGTAGAACGATGCTGTCGGCGCCGGCAGGATCGCCCGCGTCGCAGTCAGTATGAACCAGCCCTGTGCTCGTATCTTCCGCGTTTATAATCGCCTCGATCAGAGAACACTTGCCATCTGCGGCGATCACAGGAGGAGTCTTTGCGGTGACATTGATCTGATTCGCCTGCGCGACGCCTTGTCCCAGTGCGAGCAACAACGCCGCCCCGGCCAAGGTGCGCGCCAGCTTCTGTTGGAGCGCGTGCCCGGCTTCTCCGTGCAGCCACTCCGGCACAATCGCCGCCAACTCCTGGGAGCGCGCAAGCTGGCCTTGCAGCGCCCGCCGCGCACCTCTGGGCAAGGCGCGCAACTGCGCGTAGCAGTCGGCAAAACGGGGAAACAGCTCGCTGCCCGCCCCTGCCAGCGCCTCCGCCAACCACGGCGTCTGCGCCGCCCGCGCGATCTCAAAGTCCCATGCCGTCACTATGCTCTTGTCCGCGGTAAACGCATAAGGCTGAAAGTAGTTCATAAACACTCCTATATGAAACTAAGTTTTCGCCCCTTTCTTCGAACCAACAAATTTATTTACAGGAAATACCCAATGCCCTCGTTCTCTGGCGCGCTTCTTATCGCATATTTAACCCGTTCAGCGCAAGAACTACGCGCTCCATCACGCCGGCCCAATCACCGGCCCGCGCCTGGCGAAACAGCCGCATCGTCGGATACCAGGGTGTGGTCTCGCCTTCCAATAGATAACGCCAATCCGCCGCCACGCTCAGCAGCGCCCACACCGGCTTGCCCAAGGCGCCGGCCAATTGGGCCACCGGCGTATCCACGCTGATGACTACATCCAGTTGGTCGATCATCACCGCGAGATCGCCGATGTCTCCGAGTTGCGGCGCTAGATCCTGAACCTGAACCTCAGAAGGAAGATCGTCGAGCTGCTTACGTGGAGCGCCTTGTTGCAGACTGTAAAATGCGATGCCGGGAACGCTCAGCACCGGCAGCAACGCCCGCAAAGAACAGGAGCGTGAGAGGTCAACCTGCTCGCCGGCACCCTCCGCCCAGGCGATGCCGACTCTCGGACGGGAGGAGGCGGGAAGAAGAAGCGCAGGACTGCTTTTGCGCCTGCGCAACGCCGCAGCGTCGAGGTACGGCACCCTCGCCGGAATCGTTTCGAGGGTGGTGCCGAAGACGTGGGGTAGACCGGCCATCGGCAGAAAGGTATCGAACTCGGCCACGCCGATGCGCTCCGGCTCGCGGAGCTGGGCGATGCCGGGGACCGTGGCCAAAAGCGGCATCAAATCCGCGCGGCAGGCCACGATCAACTTCTTGCACCGCTCGGCAACCAGCGGCAGATAGCGGGCGAATTGAATCGCGTTTCCCGCCTCCTCGGCGAAGATCACAAGCGTCTTGTCCGGTATGGGAGCGCCGTCCCACTTGGAATGAGAAGATCGTAAAGGAGACGGCCCGACCTTCCAACGCCATTCACATTCGGCAAAGCCGCGGGCGTAGTCGCCGATTTGGAGCAGGGTCACTCCCAGATTGACATGCGCCAGGACAAAGTTCGGCTGAAGCTCGATCGCGCGTTCGTAACAGGAGATCGCCTTATGGGGCTCACGCTGGCGGGTCAAGACACAGCCGAGACTGTTGTGGGCCTCGGCCTTTTCGGGTTCCGCCTCAACGACCTCTTTCAGCCATGCAGCCGCCTCGGCGTATCGACCGGCGTCGCTCAGGACCACGCCCAGATTAAATCGGGCGTTGGGAAACTCCGGTTGCAGCGCGACGGACTGGCGATAGGCGACGATCGCCTCGCCGAGTTTCCCCTGCCGGTAAAGTTCGTTGCCGCGCTGCATGTTAAAAGCGGGGGTGCGCGCCAGTTCTTCCTCGCTGGGCAAAAAAACTTCGGCGAGCGCTTCATCCGGCAGGACGTAAGATTGCGAGAGCCGCGGGTCGTTCCACTCCAGCAGTTCGGGGAAGCTAATTCCGCGCAGAACCTGCACGGCAAAGATCTCTTGCACGCCGGCTTCGAAGCGGAGAAAGCCGATCGTTTGACCGGTCTCGAAATTGACCACCCATACGCCGCAAGTGCGCTCGCGCAGCCGCTGCATCAACGGGATGCCGCTAAAGACCGCGCTCTCGCGAACCTGTGACAGGCCGATGAAGGCGAGCGGCCCGACAAAATCGATGCCGCGCGTGAAGCCCGGCACCTGCGCCACCGTCCGCCATGTCCGCCGCTCGAGATCGACCTCGGCGAGACTTCCCTCGCCCGATTCGAGCACCCAGAGCTTGTCTCGATACCAGCGCGGCGAGTGCGGCATCGAAAGACCGGTTAACAGAATTTCATTGGTATCGACGTCC
>ORMF010291311.1_pt1 | contig 11588 bp, 19 predicted proteins | sample 1779871 | NCBI WGS metagenome assembly ORMF01 (sample SAMEA104232316, study PRJEB22302) | groundwater metagenome | biome: forest; feature: aquifer; material: groundwater | place: USA | collected 2011-08-07 | depth 5.4 m
GAGAGTCTTTTTCGCGGGGTACGGATTGTTCACCATGATTGCAATCTGTGGACTGGCGAGCCAATCCCGATGAGGAAACCACCGACTGGAGAGCCGTGTGCGGGAGAACCGCACGCACGGTTCGGAGGGCGGGGACGGCGAGAGCCGTTCCCGACCCCTATCGATAGCGGGCCACCGAAGCAGGCTGTAGTCGTTAACCGTCTCTCACCCCCACTCTAACTCTCCCCCGCCGAGGGGAGAGAATGGAAAGTCGCTGGACCGCGGTTACAAATTGGTGGTAAGAAGATTTCCAATCGCGGGAATCGGGCAGGTTTCAAACCCGCCTCTACACCGTGAACCGAGGTCGATCATGAAACACGTCGCGGTATTGTTACTTTTTCTCTCGGCATTGCAGGTGTCGCCGGCCCAGGCGCAAGGAAACAAGCCGACTTCGCTTGCTGAACTGGCGGTCTATAACGGTGCCGATCGCGAGCAACTGCTCATCGCCGGCGCGAAGAAGGAAAGCAAGGTCGTCTGGTATACCGCGCTTGCCGGAGCCTCGTATAAAGAACTGGCGCGGGGATTCGAGGCGAAATACGGCGTTCCGGTCGAAGCCTACCGCGGCACCAGCAGGGATTTGATCTCCAAAGTATTAGCCGAGGCGCAAGCGAAAAAGTTTTTGATGGACGTGGCGGAAAGCTCGCTGCCGCTCTTGATGGTGATGCGTTCCATGAGCCTCCTGGTTCCGTTCAACGTTCCCCATCTCGCCAAGTATGTGCCCGAAGCAAAGGAAGATGCGGGGAAGGGCAGCGTTTACTGGGCGACGGACCGCGAGTCCTACATGGGTTTCGCCTACAACAAGGAGAAGTTCCCCGCGAGCGCCGTGCCGAAAAACTACGACGGCCTTTTGAATCCGGCGCTCAAAGGCAGGATGGCCATGACTACGTCGGATACCGGCACGCGCACCGTCGGCGCGATGTTGAAGATCAAGGGCGAAGAATATCTCAAGAAACTCCGTGCCCAAGACATCACCCTGCATTCGGTCTCGGCGCAGGCGCTCAACGACATGGTCATCTCCGGCGAAGTCGAGGCTTCGCCGACGATCTTTCGCAATCATGTCTTAGTCGCAGCGGAAAAAAAGGCGCCGGTGGCCTGGGTGCCGATGGAAGTTGTTCCCGCGAGCGGCGGGAGCGCCGGCATTTCCGCGCAGGCGCCGCATCCCCATGCCGCGGTGCTGTTCGTGGATTACCTCTTCAGTCCCGACGGCCAGAAGATCCTCGAAAACTATCAATACGGCAGCGCGGCCAGAGATTACGGCTTCAAGCGCTGGTACATCGAAAAAGGCTACACGTTAGATCAGCTTGAGAAAGACAGCGCGCGTTGGGAAAAGCTGCTGCGCGAACTCGGGCGTAAAGGATGAACGAGAAATCGAGGATGGAGGATGGAGGATAGAGGATGGAGGATGGAGGATGGTTCGCGATGTGGCGCCGAAAATCGGATCGTTTCATCTTTTTGCCTTCATCCTTATCATCGCCAAGAGCCGGCCCCGGCCTTGGACTGGCGGGATGATGCCGGGACGCACGAGCTGGTTCCAAACCTCCACGCTCATATTGGTAAAAGCCGGCTTGCCGAATTCTTCTTCGAGCGCCGGGATGACGTGCAGGCTCATCGCCGCGCCGCCGGGCACTGAAATGGCCTCCGCCTCTGGCGCGATCTTCGCCGCCTCGCGTCCGACGTCGAGAGCCATGTCGAGGCCTTGTTCCAACGTCATGGCGAAGGCGTCGGACGCCCATTGGTTTCTCTTGGTGATGGCGACGACCTTGATGCCGCCGTCGTCGAGATATTTGACGATCGCGTCGTTGACCCTGTCTGCCCAGCGGCTGCCGACCGCGAGCTTGGTCAACCCGAGGTGTTTCATCGCAGAGATGAGCGCCTCGAGAGGCGCATCGGCGGGGACGCCGGTTTTTTCTTCGGTCCGGCGCAACAACTCGACCACGCGCGGGCGAGTCAGCACCGCCGAAATCGGCGCGCCGCCGAAAATGATGACCTGCGCGCCTTCTTTCGCGAGCAGCTCGACGCAGTCCCAATAATTTTTGATCGCCTTCTCCACCCCTTCCGGCGTGTAGTTCTCTAGGCCGAGGCCGGTGGCAAGCTCCATGACGTCGAGGGGCACGAGGCGGTAAAGCTGGTAGCCGGGACCGCGCTGCAAAGCTTCATGCGCGCGCGGATGGATCACGCCGTAGCGGAAGCGGGGAAGAAGTTTCTTCTTATGCTCATCCATCGTCTCCTCCGTGCATGCGCGTCATGGTGCGCGGCTTGTCCTGGGCGAGTTCCTGTTATAGAAATGGCCCTTAGTCATGTCAACATAATTCTGACGCTAAACAGCAGCGCTTGGAGTTCGGAGAACCTTTTTATCCGTAACAATGGCAAAAATCTCATTAGGTCCCGGGATGCCTAATCGAGGATAAGGGCGCGCAATGTTTTTTCGTGAACTGAACCGAGGTAAGTGCAAAACCTATTTGATCGCCAGCGAAGCGGAACGCCGCGCGGTCCTGGTGGACCCGCTGCGGGAGAAAGTCGACCGCTATCTCGCGCTGCTCGCTTATCACGGCCTGAGGCTAGACGCCGTCATCGACACCCACACCCACGCGGATCATCGCACCGGTTGTCTCGATCTCAAGGAACTGACCGGCGCCAAGGTCATCATGCACCGCAAGGCCCCGTCGCCGCGGGTCGACCTGCACGTGGACGACGGCGATAAAATTCCGCTCGGCGAGCTGGAGATCGAAGCGCTCCACACTCCGGGCCACACGCCGGACGGCATCAGCCTTTTCATCGTCGACCGCGTGCTCACCGGCGACACGCTGCTGATCCGGGGCACTGGCCGGTGCGACTTCGCCGGCGGCGACGCCGGCGAACAGTTCGATTCCATCACGCAAAAGCTGTTCGCGCTTCCCGACGAGACTCTGGTCTTTCCGGCCCATGACTATCGGGGCAATACGCGATCGACCATCGGCGAGGAAAAACGGCTCAATCCGCGCGTGACCAACCGCACGCGGGAGCAGTACATCGAACTGATGAATAATCTCGGCCTGCCGCTGCCGGACAATATTCAAGAGGTACTCCAGCCCAATCAGTCCGCCGTGGACGACGAGCGGCTGCATTTCCCTTCGTTGGGCGAGCTGAACCAGGTCCGCCAACTCGGCGCGGGGCAAGTGCGAATGTTGACCGAGAGTTCGCCGAGTCCGGTCATCGTCGATGTCCGCGAGCCGGAAGAGTTCACGGGCGAGCTCGGCCATATCCAGGGAAGTATTCTCATTCCGCTCAAAGACCTCACCGCGCGGGCCGACGAATTGAGCACGCACAAGGAAAGACACCTCATCGTCGTCTGCCGCGCCGGGGTGCGCAGCACCACGGCGGCGGCCATCTTGACCAGCCTGGGATATGAGCATGTGTCGAACCTCAAGGGCGGCATGCTCGATTGGAATCAGCAGCAGCTTCCGGTGGAACGAGACTAGCTCAACTCGACCGTTGCGATGAAAAACATTTCACGTCAGGCGGAATAAACCTGAAGGAGAAGAACCATGCGGGTGCTCAAGATCAATGATTTGCCGGAAAAACCGATGGATACGGCGACACCGATTGCCGGATGGACCGGAGGCCCGGTGAGCCGAACAAGGCAGGCGGTCATCGGCGATGGGCAGTCTGAGAATTTTCGCTGCAACGTGGTCAATTTCCGCATTGGCGCGACCACCGGCTGGCATGTGCATGATTGCGATCAGATCTTAGTGGTCACGGCCGGCAGCGGTATCGCTGCGACCGAAAGCGAAGAGCGGGAGATCACCATCGGTGATATCGTCCACATCAAGGCCGGCGAGCGCCACTGGCACGGCGCCACGGCGAACTCGCCGATGTCGCATATCACGGTTACCACCGTCGGCAGCAAATCGGTTCATTGAAGCTTCGGCTATGGTCGAACTCCTCGTCGGGCTCCGCGACAACCTAACGCGCGGTCCCGGTTGTTGTGCTGACTCGCTCGCCGATTAAGGTATTTGCCAGCGATGCTAGGGTTCAACATCTTTGCTGAGGTGTGTTGCTGGCTTGCGGCCTGAGATAAGTCGGCGCATTGCTGAAAGTGTTTGCGCCCGCGCCGGAACGCGCCCAAGGAGGAAAATTCGATGCCGTGGATAGAAATTATTCCCGAGCATGAAGCCGAAGGCGAGCTCAAAGAGGTCTACAAAAAGATCCGCGAGCAACGCCAGGGTGAGAAGATCAATCGAGATCGCGACGGGGGTGCAGGCGGCCCGCCCGTCAGCCCGCCGATGCTGCACAGCCTCAATCCCAAGGCGATGTGGCACACCGCCGAGCTCATGTGGGAGATCATGCGAGGCGAGTCGCGCCTGACCACGGCGCAGCGCGAGATGATCGCTACCGTGACCTCGGCAACGCTGCACTGTCGCTTCTGAACCGTTGCCCACGCAGAGTTTCTGCGTCAGGAAGGCGGCGACGATCTCGCGGTCGAGCAGGTGAAAGACGATTGGCGCCAGATGGAGTTGAGCGAAGCCGAATACGCCATGTTGGAATTTGCCGAGAAACTCACGCTGACGCCGAGCAACATGCGCGAAGCGGACGCGCAGAAACTGCGCGACGTCGGCTGGACCGATCGCGACATTCTCGATATCGTGCATGTGTGCGCTTATTTTAATTTTCGCGTGCGCGTGGTCGACGGGCTCGGCCTGGAAGTCGCCGATTGGCAGCTCCAGCGCGCCCGCGCAGGTTCGGCGCGTGCGGCAGAGATTGCGAAGGAGCGTGGTGTCGCGATGCCGTCCGATCCCTGGAAGGTACGTTAAGGAAAAATCATGAGCTTCATTAATGTCATTCCTGAGAGTGAAGCGAGCGGCGAGCTTAAGGAAGTGTACGAGCGCACTCTCGCGCGGCTAAGCCCGTCGGTGCGCCAGCGGCGCGGCGATAAGCTGCCGCCGATCGTGAGAATTTTTAGCCTCTGTCCGGCGCTGCTCGAAGCGCGGGTCGGTTTCGACAAGGGTATCTACCGGCCCGGTCACTCCGGCCTGGGCCGGCGGAAGGAAGAGCCGATCGCCACCTAGGTCGCGGCGCTGAGCGGTTGCCGATTCTGAGGCATCGGTCACGGGGAGTTTCTCCGTGTCGATGGCAAGATGGCGGTGCAGGAAGTCGCCAAGGTGATCTCCAACTGGCGCACTGCCGATCTGGACGAGCAAGAGAAAGAGATGCTGGCGTTCACCGAAAAGTTTACCTTGACGCCAAGCCAAATCACTGACGCCGATATCGAAGCGCTGCGCCAGGCCGACTTTAGCGACGAACAGATTCTTTCCATCGGTTTGGGCGCCGGCTATAGAAACTGGGTAGATCGTATCGCCGATCTGCTCGGCGTCGAAGAAGAGAAGTTCGACTTTCCCGAAGAAATTCTCAACGCCTTCGGCGTCACGCGCGAGCAGCTTAAGACTTCGCTCTACGAGGACGACCGATGAGCCGCCTGCATATGGTCCCAGGAAAGAGGATTGAAGATATGCTGGCGGCGGCGCCCGGCGCGCTGGAAGCGGACACGGCCATGCGCGGCCTGCTCGTCGAACAGTTGACGCCGCGACTGTACAGTTTGATCGGCGTTGTGGTTGCCGGCGGTTTGGGTTGCGAGCGGTTCGTCGAAGCTTTGCGCGGGCCGTTGGATCAATCTTTTGCGGCTCAGGCCGCGACCGATTGGCGCGCGCTCGTGCTCACGGCCACGGAAAAGGTGGTGCTCGGTTATGCGGAGAAGGGCACCATCGATGAGGCGTCGGTACGCCGGCGGGACGTCGACGAGCTGCGCGAGGCGGGCCTCAGCGATAAGGATGTTCTGCTGGTCGCCACGGCGATCGCGTACCACAATTACGCGGTTCGCATGGCCGCGACTTTTGATGTGGCGCCGCGCTGAACGGTAGCGATTCGACTTTGGCCGGCCGATCGGCCGCGCGGCACCGGCGCAACAGAAAACATTTATTAGGAACAACGAGGATAATTCTATGCGCGGAATAACACCGAGACGAGAGCAAGGCATGGCCGATCCGGTGTTGGCCGAGATGGTTCACGCCACTGGGGCGACGGAGTCGCGCCACTACGCGGCGGTAAAGCCGACCATTCAAGCCTATCGCGCCAGTTGGGTAAAACTGGCGCCCTATCGCGATGGTCCCGTGAATTCGCAGCGGGTGACGGTCAGCGATCCGGCGGCGATGACCGCGCAGATCAAAGCGAAGGCGGCGAAGTTGGGCGCCAACCTGGTCGGTGTCTGTCGCTTGCAGCCGCATATGATCGACCTCGGAGCGGAAGTTCCCCATGAGTTCGTGATCGCGTGCTGCGTGGCGGAAGATTATGAAAAGGTTATTCAGGGGCCCGACGCGGTCGAGGAAGAAGCGATGCGGACCTATGCGAAATGCACCGAGATCGCCACGACACTGGCTGCCGCCGTGCGCGAAATGGGTTATCCCGCGATCGCTCACCACAATGGCGCCAGCGAGGTACAGGCGATTCCAATTTTCTACCAGGTCGGTTTCGGCGAGCTGGGTCGGCATGGCAGTTTGATCAACGGAAAGTACGGGGCAAGCTTTCGCCCCGGCTTCGTGACCACCGATCTACCATTGGTCGAAGATCGACCGCGCCAATTCGGCGTTCAGGACTTCTGCATGAACTGCAACGTCTGCCAGCGCAACTGTCCGGGCGACGCGATTCCACAGGATCACGTGATGACCCACGGCATCAAGCGCTGGTTGATCGACCTGGAAAAGTGTTACCCCTACTCGCGCCTGCGCGAGGAATATTGTCATTTATGCGTCGATGTTTGTCCCTACATCGTGAAATCGCATCCCGATACTTACAAAGCGTTCATGAGAGAGCGTAGGCAAGTCGGCTACAAAACGCCGAAGACCTATTAAAATCTTATGGAAAAACTTTATGTCAATGAGATTCGTCCCGAAGGTGCAGTGAGCACCGTCGGGCTGTTTTATTCGCGAGCGGAAGCCGAGAACATCGTCGCCATGCTGCGGGACATTCCGGAGCGGTCCGCGTGCAGCTACGAGATCGTTCAAGCCGTGCGCCATTTGTTGGCTGAGAAAGGCGTGGCGGGGTCAGAGACCGCGCCAAAGGAGTAATCATGCCCTATATCAAAACTATTCCACCAGCCGAGGCGACCGGCAAGCTCAAAGAGATCTATCAATCCGGCGCCGGTCCGTCGGCGGCCAAAGGCAAGGTGTCGATGATTCGCCAAGTGCAGAGTCTGAACCCAGAGGCGCTTGCCGCCTGGCGCGCTCTCGATGTCGAGATCATGCGCGGCGAGTCGCGCATCACCCGCCGCCAACGGGAAATGATCGCCACCGTCGTGTCGGCGACCAACCATTGCAGTTATTGAATGACTGCCCACGGAGAGGCTCTCCGTACCGAATCAAACGACGATCCTTTGGTCGAAGGTATTAAACAAGACTACACGCAGTTGGATTTGCCGGCGGCGGAGCGTGGGATGTTGGATTATGCTGTCAAGCTGACGGTTGCGCCGTCGAGCGTCGGCGAAGAGGATCTCAAGGCCTTGCGCGCGCATGGTTTCGACGACCGCGACATTTTGGATATCGTCTACGTGATCTGCCTGTACAATTTCAACGATCGGATGGCCGATGCCATGGGCATCAAGGGGCATGATTTTCTTGGATGAGATAACCGATTGAGTTCGAGGTCCGATTAAATAAGGAGGGGCTATGAGCAAGAGATCGGGTAAAATCGACCGAGAAACGTTTCGGCAGGTACACAAGGAGCAGCAAGAAAGAGCCAAGCAAGGCCCGGAAGGATATACCATGACGACTCGGGCCGTGATCCGTCTCATTGAGGGCCAATTGAAAGAGTCCCGCATCGGCGAATACACCATCCAATGCGATGAGGCGAAGTCGCGCAAGGGCGGAGGCAAGGCGCCGTCACCGTTGCAGTACTTCGTCGCAGCGACGGGATTTTGAATGTTCAGCCAGTTGGCGCGGTACGCGTCACAGCTGGACATCGAGATTGAGGACGCCGAGATGGATATTCGCATGATCTACGACTCTCGCGGCAAGCTGCTGCTGGCGGATATTTCGCCGGGCTGCAACGACCTCACCTATATTTTCAAGATCCAAAGTCCCGCACCGTCTGAAAAAATTCAAGAAATGTTGCGGCTGATCGAAAAAGGCTGCCACACGATCAACTCGTTGAAGAATCCGGTTCCGGTCGCGGGGAAGCTGATTCATAACGGTCATGAAATCGCGCTTGCGACCTGAGCCGTGCAGTGATCGACCCAAATCTCGCCCGATTTATGCCATCATTTGATGGATAGAATTGATCTAGGAAGAAGGGGGAGACTGTCTATGCCGTTTATGTATGTAGATTACATGACGAAGCTCATGGCCCCCAAGCCATATCCGCCGCAGCCGAACTTCGATCCGCCAGAGCTAACGCATCTCTCCAAGTCAATCGAGGACTCTACCATTGGTGTGCTCACGAGCTGCGGTGCCCAGCTCAAAGACGACAAGCCGATGGCGGAAACCAACGACCTATCCTACCGGCTACTCCACCGGGACATTGCTCTCTCCCGCCTGAAAATCAGTCATATGACGCCGTCGCGGAAGTGGGCGCTCGAAGATCTCAACGTCGCCTACCCGCGCGACCGGCTAATCGAGTTGGAAGAGGAGGGCGTTTTCAAGAAGCTCGCGCCCAAAGCCGTTTCCATGGTTGGGTCGATTACACTCTACACAGAGCTTTTGAACGACGTCGTGCCGCGGATCAAGGAAGAATTCGATAAGCAGGAAGTCGATGTCGTCTTGATCTTGCCGTTTTGACCGCAGTGCCATCGGTCCGTCGGACTGATCGGGAGAGGACTCGAAGCAAGGGGCTTGCCGACTGTTAACCTGAGCACTGTGTGGGATATAACTTCTGCGATAAAGCCACCGCGGGCCTGTTATCTGGATTTTCCTATCGGGTGCCCAGCCGGTAAGCCGCAAGTGCCCGAGGTGCAGCGCCAGATCCTCAGGGCCGTGTTGAGTCAGACGCCGAAGTTCGGCCCTGTCTGGTCTATGCATGAACTGCCTTTCCAGTGGTCGGAGGACGGCAGCCGCGACTGGGAAGAGGAGTTGAAGGAGATCTACCGGCAGGGCCAGGGCACGGTCGAGGCGCACGTCGCGGATCACAGCAGTCGCGGTGAATCGCTTGTCGGTCAGGAGAAGGAATTCGCACTTCGCTGCAACTGCTAGCAGGCTGCTGAAAAAGACTCATATGCTTCGTTGCGCTCAATCGCCTCGCTACAACGTACTCGCCAAGTACGCCTCCGCTCGTCGAATTTTCGCGCGCCTCGCCTCTGAGATCTTTTTGAGCAGCCTGCAAGAGGATCGCGGGGAAGAAAGGTTTCAATCCTACGGCTTCTGGCTCGCCGGCGGAGAGATCTGGAAAAGCGCGGCTAAGGAATCGAAACGGCTTTCCAGACGCCACAATTCGACCGCTTGGAGTGGGTTGAGTTTTAAACGATCAGGGAGGGACAGAGATGATCGAACTCTATCACAACGACATGTCGGTGTGCGCGCAGAAGGTACGCTTCGCCCTGGCGGAAAAAAAGCTGTCCTGGGAGGGGCATCATCTAAATCTTCGCGCCGGCGATCAGCAGACACCTGAATACTTGAAGCTCAATCCCAACGCGGTGGTGCCGACGCTGGTGGACCATGGGACCGTCATCATCGAGTCCACAGTCATCAACGAATATCTCGACGACGCCTATCCCGAGCCGCGGCATAAGCCGGCGGACGCCGTCAGCCGCGCGCGCATGCGGCTTTGGACCAAGCAGCTGGACGAAGGCGTGCACGCAGCGACCAGCGTCGTCAGCTCGGCCATCGCTTTTCGCTACCAGAAGCTCGCGGCGGGAATGGAAGCGCTGGAGGAATTCCATAAAAAGATGCCCGATCCGGTTAAACGGGAAAAGAGTTGGGAGAACATCACCAAAGGCGTCGAGTCGCGCTTCTTTGCCGAAGCGGTCAAACGTTTCGACAGACTGCTTGCCGATATGGAGACGACGCTCGCCGATACGCCCTGGCTCGCGGGCAAGGAATTTTCGTTGGCCGACATCGGCTACGCGCCCTACCTCACTCGGCTCGACCATCTGCAATTGCAATGTCTCTGGGACAAGCGGCCGCATGTTCCCGATTGGTACGATCGAGTGCGCGAGCGGCGCGCCTACGGCGAGGCGCTGGAGAAATGGTTCAACCCCGCCTATCTGCCGCTCATGAAGGAAAAAGGCGCGGAAGCCCAAGCCATGGTAAGGGCGATCGTCGGCGCTTGATTTCAAGCGAAGGCCAATTCCTACGTTTCCAAAGCTTCTGCTCTCCTCGGACGTTCGGTGAAAATTCACTTTCACCGGTCACCTTGCGCGCTCTTGCCTGCTGCCACGCTTCCGTCGTAGAAGTAGTAACGGTCAGGGACGGACTGTGCAATTTTCTATTTTTATGATATCGCTGCGCAAGCCGCCGGAAAATCCGGCGCGGACCAACCGAGCAACCTTGATAGCAACGACGATATAGCCCAACCGCCGCGAAACGGCGCGACTTCGGTGAAGAACTCATGACGCGATATTAGAGGCTGGAATCTATTTGGAGGACGGCAATGGCTCAACAGGAAACCGCATTAATCGTCGGCGCCGGTCCGGGGCTCAGCACGGCGCTCGGCAGGCTGTTCGGCAAGGAAGGCATGAAGGTGGCCTTGGCCGCCCGCGATGCCAAGAAATTAGCTGCCTTGGAAAAGGAAATTGACGGCCGCGCCTATCCTTGCGATGCCGTCAACGCCAAAGAGGTCGAAGAACTGTTCGACTCGGTGAGCCGGGACATCGGCGTGCCCGGCCTGGTGGTTTACAATGCGAGCGCCCGAGCCCGCGGGGCGCTCATCGACCTGAACCCGGCGGAGGTGCAAAAAACCATTCTCGTCACCTGTTACGGCGGATTTCTGGTCGGACAGGCGGCCGCCAAGCGGATGATTGCAGCGGGACGGGGCACGATTCTCTTCACCGGCGCGTCGGCGAGCATCAAGGGGTTTGCAAATTCCGCGGCCTTTGCCATGGGCAAGATGGGACTGAGCGGTCTGGTGCAAAGCATGGCGCGCGAACTACAACCGCAAAACATCCATGTCGCTCAAATCGTCATCGACGGCGGGATAAAGGACCCGACGCGTAGCGCCGAGATTGTGAAGTCGCGGGGCCCCGACGGTTTTCTCGATCCCGACGCGATCGCGCAGACCTATCTTCACCTCCACCGCCAACACCGCAGCTCGTGGGCGTCTTATATCGAACTGCGGCCATGGGCGGAGAAGTTTTAGCCCGGTGATTCGAGCGGATTCAATATCTCTTTCGGGGGCGGTTGAAATCCCTCGCCTACAGGCGAAGAGAAAGTCCGTCATTCCCGCGCAGGCGGGCATCCAGTGCGGTGGGGTAGGCGGCGAAGACAGTAAACCTGGATTCCCGCTTTCGCGGGAAAGAGTGCGCCCGTGAGGGCGCCACATCAGCACGGTGGAAATCCGTGTCGGAGTAAGCCACAACTCCGTAGCCGAAGGTA
>ORMF010671531.1_pt1 | contig 11583 bp, 20 predicted proteins | sample 1779871 | NCBI WGS metagenome assembly ORMF01 (sample SAMEA104232316, study PRJEB22302) | groundwater metagenome | biome: forest; feature: aquifer; material: groundwater | place: USA | collected 2011-08-07 | depth 5.4 m
CGACGCTCTTCCGATCTGTAGGGCATGATTCCCAGCGCAAAAATGGTCGCCTTCTGCAGCGCGCCGCCTGAAAACATTCCCATGATGCCAAAGAGCTGTCCGCCCGGGGTCCGGGAAATGGACTGAAAAAACCGCGCCAGCGCCGTGCCGTCAATGCCCGGCGTCGGGATATACGCCCCGATGCGGTAAACCACAATGATCAATAAAGTAAAAAGGACTTTATGGCGTAATTCCGGAACTTTAAAAATGTTGCCGAACGCCTGAAACATAAACTCCCTTAAAGGACGATGGCCTGGCCGCCGGCTTTTTCGATCTTTTCCTTAGCCGAGCCGCTGAAGGCGTGTGCTTTTACGACGAGCGCCTGTTTGATTTCTCCATGGGCGAGGATCTTAAGCAAAGTCCCCTTTTTCTTCACCATGCCGTTCGCGCGGAGTGCTTCCGGCGTAATTTCTTTCAATCCAAGCGCGGCCAGCTTATCGACATTGACCGCGACATAGCGCGTGGCGAACTCCATATTATTGAATCCGCGCTTCGGCAGACGGCGGTAAAGCGGGTTCTGGCCGCCTTCCCAGCCTGCGCGCTGCGAGACACCGGAACGCGCGTTCTGCCCCTTGTGTCCCTTCGTGGAAGTCTTGCCGTGGCCGGAGCCGATGCCCATGCCAATGCGTTTTCTTTTTTTATTATAAGGAAGTTTAGCTCTCATCGAATTATTCTGCCTTTACGTCCGCAGCCGGCATTCCTTCGTTGCGGAAGCGGGTGCTTACGAGCTGCTTCAAGCCGTCCACCGTGGCCTTCAGCACGTTAATCGAATTATCGCTGCCGAGGCTCTTCGTAAGAATATCTTTGATGCCCGCGGATTCACAAACCGCGCGCACGGCGCCGCCGGCGATAACACCGGTACCGGGAGCCGCGGGTTTCAGCATGACCTTCGCCGCGCCGTAGCGCCCGATCACTTCGTGCGGAATCGTGGTGCCCCTGCGTGTAACTTTAAATTTGCGTTTGCCGGCCGCAATCAAGCCCTTGCGGATTGCGTCAGCAACTTCATTGGCCTTGCCCAGCGCAAAACCGATTTCGCCGTCGCCATTACCGACAACGACCAGCGCGCTAAAATGAAAACGCCGCCCGCCTTTGACCACCTTGGCGCAGCGATTGACCTGAATAACTTTTTCGAAACCTGCTCCGGGCCGCATCGTCTCGGCACGCCGGGGACGCGGTCCCTGACCTTGCGAATGCCGCTGCTCGGGCTTTTTTTCTGCTACCGGCGCCGGCGTTGGCGTTGAATCAACCTTGGATTCCAACTGGGTATCTCCTTTGTTTTCCATTAAAACTCAATCCCTGCTTCACGCAGCGAATCGGCCAGGGCCTTGATACGGCCGTGGTATTTGTAGCCGCTGCGGTCAAAAGCTACTTTTTTAATGCCCTTTTCTTTAAGCCGTCCGGCATAAAACTTTCCGAGCGCCTGGGCCTTTTCGGTCTTGGTGCCTTTGTTGCTTTTTGAAAAATCTCCGGCATTTGTCGAAAACGAAGTGATCGTCTTGGACTGGATGTCGTCAATAACCTGAACGTAAAGGTTCTTAAGCGAACGGTGGACGCTGAGACGCGGACGTTCCGCCGTTCCGATAATTTTTTTACGGATGCCGCGATGCCGTTTAAGTCTGGCGATTTCACTTTTATTCATTTTAATTTCCTTTTTGTCATCCCCGCATGCTTTTGGCGGGGATCAACCGACGGTCTTGCCCTGTTTACGGCGGATCTGCTCGCCGACATAGGCAATGCCCTTGCCCTTATAGGGTTCGGGCTCATGGAAGAGGCGGATTTCCGCCGCTACTTGTCCGACTTTTTGTTTGTCCGATCCCGAAATCGTGACGCGGGTCGGGTTCGGGCATTTAATTTCAATGCCTTCCGGAATTTGATAATCAATCGGATGCGAAAAACCGAGCGCCAGATTCAGGACTTTGCCTTTGACCTGGGCCTTGAAACCCACGCCGACAATTTCCAATTCCTTAATGTAACCCTGCGTGACGCCCTGGACCATGTTCTGGGCCAGGCTGCGGGTCAGGCCGTGCAGCGACCGGTCAATCCGGTTGTCCGTAGGCCGTTTAAATTCCACCTGCGTGGGCTGGTTGGTAACTTCGATCCGCGGATGAACGTTGATCGAGAGCTTGCCTTTAGGGCCTTCAATGGTCAGCTTGCGGCCTTCCATCTTGGCTTTCACGCCGCTCGGCAGAACAACGGGTTTTCTTCCAATACGCGACATATTAGCTCCTCACCAGACTTCGCAAATCAATTCGCCGCCGACTTTACTTTTGCGGGCCGCGCGGTCGGTCAAAACGCCCCGCGAGGTGGACACGATCGCAACGCCGAGTCCGCCTTGAACGCGTTTGATTTCGTCATGGCCGATGTACCAGCGCCGGCCGGGCGTTGAAATTTTTTTGATGCCTTGGATCGCCGGCCTTTTGCCGCCGATATATTTCATGTGCACGCGCACATAGCGTTTGTTTTCTTCCGTGAAGGGCTTGAAATTTTCGATAAACCCTTCTTCTTTCAGGATCTCGCAGATCTTGATCGTCAGGTTGGACGAGACGGACGTAAATTTGTCCTTTTTCGCGCGCGAAGCATTGCGGACCCGCGTTAAAAAATCTGCCACAAAATCAGTCGTTGCCATTTTATCCTCTTACCAGCTGGACTTGGTGATGCCCGGGAGAAGCCCCTGGACAGCCAGTTCTCTAAAACAAATGCGGCATAACGCAACCTTGCCGATGAAGCCGCGCGCGCGGCCGCACTGTTTGCAGCGGTTATATTTGCGCGACGAAAATTTCGCCGGGCGCTGCTGTTTGATGACTAAACATTTCTTTGCCATTGAATCCTCAGGTTTTCCGGAAGAACGGGAGGCCCATCAGCTCGAGCAGGCGCTTGGCTTCCGCTTTGTTCCGGGCGGTCGTTACGAAGGTGATATCCATGCCCTTCACTTTTTTAATTTTGTCAAAATCGACCTCGGGAAATACGGTCTGCTCGTGAACGCCGAGGGAATAATTGCCGTGATCGTCAAAACTTCTTTCGGAATAGCCGCGGAAGTCACGGATACGCGGCATCGCCACATTAAAAAAACGTTCTAAAAATTCGTACATGCGCTGGCGGCGCAGCGTCACCTTCAGGCCGATCGGCGAATTTTCGCGCAGCTTAAAAGCGGCGATGGATTTTTTGGCCCGGCGGACCTGCGGCTTTTGGCCCGTGATCATGGAAAGTTCCTGCGCGAGCTGCTCCAGGATTTTCACGTCTTCCTGGCCTTCTTTCACGCCCATGTTGACGACCACTTTCTTAAGACGCGGGATCTGCATCACATTTTTAAAGCCGAATTCCGATTGCAGGGCGGGGGCCACCTGGCTGCGGTAATGCGCGAGCAAGTTCGGCACGCCTACTTTTTCGGGTTTTTGATCGTTCTTCATAGAATTTCACCTGACGCTTTGGCGACGCGCTGTTTGGTGCCGTCGGCCAGAATGCTGTATCCCACGCGCGACGCTTTTCCGGTGCGCGGGCAGATCAGCTTCACTTTTGAAATATGAATCTTGCTTTCCACTAAAGCCACGCCGCCCTTAGGGTTGGTCTGGGTGCGGCGCTGGGCCTTCTTGTGATAATTAATTTTTTCTACCAGAACGCGCTCCTGCTCCGGAAATACGCGCATCACACGGCCTTTTTTGCCGCGGTCCTTGCCGGAGATCACAATCACCATATCGTTTTTACGAATGCGCATATCAAACCACCTCAGGGGCCAGCGACAAGATCTTTGTGAATTCGCGGTCGCGCAATTCGCGCGCCACGGGTCCAAAGATGCGCGTTCCCCGCGGATTTTTCTGATTATCGATAATCACCATGGCGTTCGAAGAAAATTTCACCGAAGAGCCGTCTTTGCGCCGGATCGGGGATTTCGTCCTCACGATGACGGCCTTCACGACTTCGCCCTTCTTGACCGTTCCGTCCGGAATCGCTTCCTTGACGTTCGCGGTAATAATGTCGCCCACTTCGGCCACGAGCTTGCCGCGGCGGCCGATGACACCGATCATGGAGGCTTTTTTGGCCCCGCTGTTGTCGGCTATGTCCAGAATCGTACGAAGATAAATCATTTTCCCAGGACCCTCACCAGGCGCCAGCGCTTGGTCTTTGAAATAGGACGGGTTTCAACGATTTCAACGCGGTTGCCCGTCTTGGCTTCGTTTTTTTCGTCATGCACGGAATACTTCACGCGGCGCTTCACGATTTTACGGAAGGTCGGGTGCTGGATCAGCCGCGACACTTCAACGATGATCGTCTTGTTCATTTTATCGCTGATCACAACGCCTTCGCGGCTGCGGCGCGCGCTTTCAACTGTCTCGGTCTGCGGATTCATTTCTTAGCCTCTTTTTTTGCACTCGTCTTTACGGCGGCGGCCGGCCGGACAGGCACGGATTTGACGCCTTCTTTGGACATTTCGATCATGATCGTCTTGAGCCGCGCAATGTCTTTTCTTGTGCGGTTGATGACAGACTGCTGTTCGAGCTTTCCGGTCTTCGCCTGAAAGCGAAAATGCATAAGTTCTTTTTTTAGATTGCCGACTTTGTCCGCAATTTCTTCAACGCTTAGCGCGCGGATTTCCTGGGGCTTCATATTAAACCGCTCCTACTGTCATGCCTGTACGGCGGACGAATTTAGTGCGAAAAGGCAGTTTGTGGGCGCACAACCGCAGGGCCGAACGCGCCAGAGTTTCCGGGATTCCGCCCATTTCAAATAAAACGCGGCCGGGCTTGACCACAACCACATAATATTCCGGCGCGCCTTTGCCTTTGCCCATGCGGGTTTCGGCCGGCTTGCGCGTATAGGCCTTATCGGGAAATACGCGGGTCCAAATCTTGCCGCCGCGCTTGACGTGCCGGGTCAGCGCCACGCGGGCCGCTTCCAGCTGAATCGCGGTCATGTAGCCCCGGTCAATCGCCTTTAAACCGAAATCGCCGAAGGAAATTTCGTTGCCGCGCGTGGCAATGCCGCCCATCCAGCCGCGCTGTTGTTTCCTATATTTAACCCTCTTAGGCATCATGGACATAAAATTTTTTCCCTACCTGTCTTATTCCGTAACTTCGCCGGATTTTTCAATCTCGGGCTTCGGCGTTTCTTCCACCGGAGGAACGGCCGCGGGAACTTCCACCGCAGCTTCCTGTTCGGCTTCGGCGGTTTGAATGCCGGCCGCGCGGTCACGTTCAGCTTCAATGCGCTGACGCTCGCGCTTTTCGTCGGCTTTTTCCTTTTTCACAAGGATGTCGCCTTTGTAAATCCAAACTTTGCAGCCGATGGTCCCGTAAGTCGTGAACGCTTCGGCAAAACCGTAATCCACATCCGCGCGAAAGGTGCTGAGAGGCACTTTGCCTTCATGATATTTTTCGTCGCGCGCAATTTCCGCGCCGCCTAAACGGCCTTTGCACAGGATCTTGATGCCCAGCCCGCCCTTTTGCATGCAGGTCTGCACCGCTTTTTTCATCGCGCGGCGGAATCCCACGCGCTTTTCAAGCTGCAGCGTGATGTTTTCGGCCACAAGCTGCGCATCGGTCTGCGGATTTTTGACTTCCTTAATATCCACAAACAACTCGCCTTTGGTCAGGGCGCTGAGGTCTTCTTTGATCTTGTCGATTTCCTGGCCGCGGCGGCCGATGATGACGCCCGGGCGCGCAGTGAAAATACGGACACGCACGCGTCCGCCTGAACGCTCGATTTCAATGCTTGAAACGCCGGCAAACCCGAGTTTCTTTTTCAGGTATTTGCGCAGCTTCAAATCTTCATGAAGATTAGTAATATAATTGCCGCGCTGAGCGAACCACCGCGCTTTCCAAGTTTTGATGTATCCCAGCCGCAATCCGTAGGGATGTGATTTCTGACCCAAGACTTCCTCCTTAAGCCGCGGATCCGGCAGTTTTTTTGCCGGCCACGGATTTTTTTCCGCCAAACTGCGCGGCGGATCCGCCGTGCTTTGTGGCGGACTTTCCTTTAGATGATCCTTCGTGTTCTTCAGCCGAGCCTACAAAGGCGGGGGCTTTCCATCCATGCGCGCCTTCGGCGACCACAATCGAAATGTGCGTCATTCTTTTAACTAAACGGTCCGTGCGTCCCATTGAACGGGCCATAATCCGCTTCATCATCGGCCCGGCGTCCGCATAAATTTTGGCGACATATAAACGGTTCTCATCAAGTCCCAGAACTTTGGCGTTGGCCACCGCGCTTTTCAGCAATTTTTCGGTCATGCGCGCGGCCTTCTTCTGCTGCGCGAACAAAATCCGGAAAGCATCGCCTGTCTTCTTGCGGCGGATGGTGTCGAGCACCAAACGCACTTTGCGCGGGGAAATCCGCAGAAAGCGGACCACGGCGCGCGCCGAGCGCTCCCCGGCCGCAGGTTCGGGCTGGACCGGCTGCTTCTTTTTAGGCTGTTTCTTTTCGGGCTTTTTCATGATTAAACCTTGGCACCGGCCGCAAGGGCTTTGGCTTTATCCTGCGACGTGCTGTGCTTCTTGAAGGTCCGGGTCGGCGAAAATTCGCCGAGCTTATGACCGACCATATTCTCGGTGCAATAAACGTTGTGGAAAATTTTGCCATTATGCACGGCCAGCGTCGCCCCCAAGAAATCCGGGGTGATCGTGGAACGGCGCGACCAGGTCTTGATCGGCCGGCGGTCTTTGCGCTGAACGGCAATTTGAACTTTTTTCAAAAGCTTCTCGTCTACGTAGACGCCTTTTTTCGATGAGCGGCTCATTTACGGCGGTCCTTCACAATGTATTTGTTTGTTTTTTGGTTTTTACGTGTCTTGAGGCCCTTGGCCTTTTGTCCCCACGGGCTTTGCGGATGATTGCCGCCCTTGGATTTTCCTTCACCGCCGCCCATCGGATGGTCCACGGGGTTCTTGGCGACGCCGCGCGATGCCGGCCGGATACCGAACCAGCGGGCGCGTCCGGCCTTGCCGAGAGCGAGGTTTTCATTGTCGATATTGGAGCACTGGCCGATCGTGGCGTACGATTTGAGCGGCAGCATGCGCACTTCGCCGGACGGCAGCTTGATATGCGCATATTCGTTTTCTTTCGAAAGGATCTGCGCAACGCCGCCGGCGGCCCGCACAAGTTTTCCGCCTAAGCCGGGCTGCAGCTCGATATTGTGGATCGGCGTGCCTTCAGGAATCAGACGAAGCGGCAGATGATTGCCGAGTTTCACTTCGGCGGTCTCCCCGCTCATAATATTTTCGCCGACCTTCAGGCCGTCGGGGCAGAGGATGTAGCTTTTTTCGCCGCCCTTATACTCGATCAATGCGATGCGCGCGCTGCGGTTCGGGTCATACTCCACCGTCAGCACCTTGGCTTCCACGCCGAAACGGTTGCGGCGGAAATCTACGATACGGTAACGGCGCTTGTGGCCGCCCCCGCGCCTGCGCGCAGTGATGTGGCCGTTTGAATTGCGGCCGCCGCCCCTGCGGATCGATTCGGTCAGCGGCTTATACGGCTTGGTCGTCGTCAGCTCGGCAAAATCATTCACATTGCCAAAGCGGCGCGTCGGAGTTGTGGGTTTAAATTTAATCAGCGGCATATTTTTCCTTAAGCGGTAAGGTCAATTTTTTCGCCCTTTTTCAGGGTCACAACGGCCTTTTTCCAAGACGCGGTTTTACCGGGCTGGAAGCGGACGCGGCGCCATTTGCCGTCCATATTGGCCGTGTTAACGCGCGTCACGTGGACGTTGAAAATTTTTTCCACCGCGCTCTTGATCTGCTTTTTGTTGGAGGTCGGATGGACCCGGAACGCATACTTGCCGAGCTTTTCCGTGCCTGCCGCGACCTTTTCGGTGATCAGCGGCTCTACAATGACGTCGTAAACGTTCAATTTCATTTCTTCTCCGCCTTCTTAGCCGCTTTCTTTACCGACTTCCTTTTGGAAGCAGGCTTTGCGGCCTTTCTCTTTTTAATTTTTTCCGGCTTTGCGTCTTCGGCTTGGTCCGCTTTTACGGCTTCTTCGCCGAGCAAGCGGCTTTCCAGAACAGGCAGGGCCTCTTCGGAAATCACAACTTTTGCGCGGTGCATAATGTGATAAGCATTGACATCGCTCGCGGCGCGCACCTTGATCCAGGCTTCCATGTTGCGGCTGGCGCGTTTAATATCGTCGGTCACTTCTTTGACCACGCAAAGCGCGCGTTTGCCGTCGAGCGGCAGCGCCTTCATGATTTCAGCCCATTCCTTGGTCTTGGCTGATTCGAGCTTAATGTCTTCAACCAGCATCAAATTCTTTTCTTCGCCTTTAAGACTGAGCGCGGAAATCAGCGCTTCACGGCGCATCGTGCGCGGCAGATTGACCACATAGCTGCGCGGATGCGGTCCGAAGACCGTGCCGCCGCCGCGCCAAATCGGCGAGCGGATGGAACCGTGCCGCGCGCGGCCGGTGCCCTTTTGACGCCAGGGTTTCTTGCCGCCGCCTGAGATCTCTTTGCGGGTCTTCGTGTCATGCGTTCCGCGGCGCAAGCCTGCGGAAAAAGCGTTGATGACGAGTTCCAGCAGCCGGTGATTGACGCGGGCAGCGTAAATCTCGGGGTTCAGAACCACTTCGCCTTTTTTCCGGCCTTGCATGCTATACAGAATCGCTTTCATAATTTTTAGAAAATAATCCCTTTCAAAAACGTTATTTCAATAATAGAGCTTAGGCTTCCTGCGGCTTAGCTTCCTGCGACGGAACTTCCTTCGAGGACTCTTGGGACCCGCCCTGAACTTTCCAAGGACGGCGCTTGCCCTTTTTCAGGGCTGAGCGAACCATCAGGTATCCGCCTTCGACACCCGGAACGGCTCCCCTCACTGCGAGGATATTGCTGTCGAGGTCTACTTTGATCACTTTCAAATTTTCAACGGTCACGCGTTCATCGCCCATATGGCCCGGCGCGCGCATGCCCTTCACCACACGGGACGGAAACGAAGAGGCGCCGATGGATCCGACACGGCGGCCGTGCATATCGCCGTGGCTCATGGTCAAAGCGCCCTTAAAATTATGGCGCTTCACCGCGCCTTGAAAACCTTTGCCGATTGAAATACCGACAACGTCCACAAAATCACCGGCTTCGAAGTTATCCACACGCACTTGCGCGCCGACCGAAAGGCCGTTGACGTCTTCGGTGCGGATTTCACGAACAAAACGCAGCGCCGGGGCGCCGGCCTTTTTCATCTGCCCGAGCTTCGGCTTCGTAAGCGTCTTTTCGCGGACCTTATCAAACGCGAGCTGGACCGCGGAATAGCCGTTCTTTTCCTTGGTCCGGACTTCCATCACGTGGCAAGGACCGGCTTCGATGAGGGTCACCGGGATCTGGCGGCCGTCCGCATCAAACACCTGCGTCATTCCGACTTTTTTTCCTAAAATTCCAATCTGCGTGGTCATCCGGATACCTTTATAACTTAATTTCGACGTCAACGCCGGCCGGCAGGTCGAGCTTCATCAGCGCGTCCACCGTGCGGGAGGTCGGTTCTTCAATATCAATAAGACGTTTGTGCGTGCGCATCTCGAACTGGTCGCGCGCCTTTTTGTCGATCGTGGGTCCGCGCAGCACCGTCGTCTTCCAAATGTGCGTCGGAAGAGGAATCGGGCCGATGACTTTGGCGCCGGTCCGTTTAGCCGTGCCCACAATTTCCTGCACAGACTGGTCCAGGATCCGGTGATCGTACGCTCTCAGCTTAATGCGAATCTTCTCTTTAGTTGTCGCCATTGTCTTTTATCCGGCCGTTTAAGCGGCCGTCTTTTCTCCCACAATTTTTTCCGCAATCTGACGCGGCACTTGCTGATAGTTGTGCGGTTCCATCGTGTAATTGGCCCGGCCCTGCGACAGGGAGCGGATCGCGGTCGCATAACCGAACATTTCAGAGAGAGGAACGAGGCCGCGGATCACTTTTAAATGGCCGCGGTTGGTCATTTCCTGAATCACGCAGCGGCGCGAATTCAAATCGCCGATGATGTCGCCCATGTATTCTTCAGGGACGACGACTTCCACATTCATAATCGGTTCGAGCAGGACGGGTTTGGCGCGCCGGAAAGCTTCTTTAAAGCCGAGGATGCCGGCCATTTTGAAGGCGATTTCAGACGAGTCGACGTCGTGAAAGCTGCCGTCAAAAACGGTGGCTTTCACGTCCGTGATCGGATAACCGGCCAGCACGCCGTTGGAACAGGCTTCAATGACGCCGTCTTCGACCGCCGGAATATATTCGCGCGGAATGGATCCGCCGACGGTTTCATTCACAAATTCAACGCCTTTGCCCGGTTCAAGCGGCTCAAGTCGCAGATAACAGTGGCCGTATTGACCGCGGCCGCCGGTTTGCTTGATGAATTTACCTTCGGCTTCGGCCATGGCCGTGATGGTTTCTTTGTAAGCCACCTGCGGTTTGCCGACGTTCACATTCACGCCGTATTCGCGGCGCATAATATCAATTTTAATGTCCAGATGCAGTTCGCCCATGCCGCCGACGAGGGTCTGGACCGTTTCTTGATCGGTCTTAACGCGGAAAGTCGGATCTTCGGAAACCAGGCGCCCGATCGCATCGGACATTTTGTCGCGGTCCGCTTTGGTCTTGGGCTCGATCGACATCCAGATCACGGGCTCCGGCACAAAGGACGCTTCCAGCACGAGCGGATGACCTTCTTCACAGAGCGAATCGCCGGTCTTCACGTCTTTCAAGCCCACGGCCGCAACGATATTGCCGGCGCCGGCTTCTTCAATTTCTTCACGCTTGTTGGCATGCATCAGGAGCAGGCGGCCGATACGTTCTTTTTTCTGGTTGCGCGGATTGTAAACATAAGAGCTGGAGGTCAGGACGCCGGAATAAATCCGGATATAGGTCAGACTGCCGACGAACTTGTCGCTCGCAATTTTGAAAGCAAAGCAGGTCAGCGGGTCTTTTTCATCCGCGTGGCGTTCCACTTCAGAACTGTCATCGGGATTAATGCCTTTGATGGGCGGCACATCGCCGGGGGCCGGGAGATAATCGACGACCGCATCCAGCAGCTGCTGAACGCCTTTATTTTTCAGCGCGGAGCCGACAATCACGGGAGTAATTTTCAAATGAATCGTGGCCAAACGGATTGCATTTTTGATTTCTTCCAGCGTGGGCTCATGGCCTTCAATATATTTATGCATCAGTTCATCATTATGCTCGGCCGCTTTTTCAATCATGTATTCGCGGGCCTTTTTGGCTTGGGCCAGCATGTCCGCCGGGACATCCACAACTTCAAACTTGGCGCCCAGCGACTCGTCATTAAAAATATAAGCCTTCATCAACACCAGATCGACAACACCCTTAAACTTATCTTCGCGGCCGATCGGCAGCTGGATCGGGACGGGATTCGCGCCCAGCTGATCAATCATCTGCTGAACGTTGCGCTCAAATTCCGCGCCGGTGCGGTCCATCTTATTAATGAAGGCAATGCGCGGCACGCGGTAGCGGTCGGCCTGGCGCCAGACGGTTTCAGACTGCGGCTCCACGCCTTCGACGGCGCCGAACACCGCGACGCAGCGGTCCAGCACGCGCAGCGAACGCTCCACTTCGATCGTAAAATCCAC
>ORMF011553571.1_pt1 | contig 11581 bp, 9 predicted proteins | sample 1779871 | NCBI WGS metagenome assembly ORMF01 (sample SAMEA104232316, study PRJEB22302) | groundwater metagenome | biome: forest; feature: aquifer; material: groundwater | place: USA | collected 2011-08-07 | depth 5.4 m
CCCTTGCGGATGCCCCGCTGAGTAAAGCCGTACTTCTCGTATAGCGCCTGCGCCGTGTAGTTCGATCTACGCACCTCAAGTGTCGCTTCAGAGCACCCGCGGCGTATCGCCAGCTTGATGCCGGCGATGATAAGCAGCTCGCCGATACCGCGCCTGCGGTGCGACTCGCGCACAGCTATCGAAACGACGTGCCCTTCTTCTGACATATACCAGATGCTCATGTAACCCGCGATGAAATCTGTGCCCGGTGTTTCCTCTTCGTCAGTACTGCCTGTTATGAGGTGGGTAAGCCTGTTAACGGCCCGGGACAGCGGATTGCCTTCGGGAGCGGACGGCGTGACCAAACCCTCTTTTGTGAGCATGCGCTCAACGGAATCGGGTTCGTGGGCCGGGGGCTTAAGCTCATACGCCACCATATATTGAATGAGGCGGTTCGTGAGCTCGCGCTTGAATGGCGTTGCCGGGAGCATTGTTGGAAACGCCTCTCGCTCGATGTCAGCCACCTGCGATACGTCCATCATTTGCATGGGACGTGCCGCAAAGGGCATTGGGCGTATAGGGGAAGTTGAAGCTTCTTCCGTAATAGATTTCATTACTATCTTCTATTGGTTAAAGTAACCTAAGTTTATCACACGTTTAATGCACTTCCTTCTCATAAGTTCGCATGAAATAAATAATTCGGAAACCGTATAGTCTGATAAAATCACGTATAGATGAAGATCATTTACCGGATACTTAAATACTCGTTCAGGTATCGACTGCAGTGGACCATCGGTATGCTGTCGGTCCTATTCTCGGTCGCAGTCACCCTCATCACGCCGCGTCTCATAGGCGCAGGCATCGACCGCATCAAAAACGGCATCGCCAACCACGATACAGACGTAACGATACTTCTGATCCTTGGCTCCTTGATACTGGTCCTCAGCGCATTTCGCGGCCTGTTCGGCTACCTGCGCTCCTATCTTTCAGAGTGGATATCTCAAAAAGTTGCCTATAACCTCCGCAATGAGGTACACGCCCAATATCAGAAGCTGAGCTTCTCATTTCACGATAAGCAGCAGACGGGCCAGCTGATGTCGCGCGCTACTGTAGACGTTGAATACATGCGCGGATTCGTAGGCTTCGGGTTCCTGCGCATGGCGGAAATGATAATCCAGCTGGCGCTTACGCTGGTGCTGGCGTTCATACTCGACTGGAAACTGACGTTGATGATCCTGCCGTTTCTTCCGATAGCGCTCTGGAGGCAGATAACGATAAGCGTCCAGCTGCGCAAGGTCTGGGACAAGGCTCAGCTCCACATGGGAGAGCTCGGCTCACACCTGCAGGAGAACCTCACAGGCGTAAAAATTGTTAAGGCGTTTGCCAGGGAGCCATTCGAAAGCGATAAATTTCATGCAAAGTCGAGGCAGCTGTGGGATGATAATCTGGCGTCAGCACGATTGCAGGCCGCAAACGCCCCGATGCTTAGCTTTATTCTCGCGAGCGTTGTAGGTGTAATACTCCTATTCGGAGGCAGAGAGGTCATCAAGGGGAACCTTACCGCGGGAGAACTCGCCGCTTTCATCCTTTATATCAACCAGATCAACGGGCCTCTCCGCATCACAGGCTTCCTGCTTAATACATTCTCCCGCGCCGTATCGGCCGGACAGCGGATATTTGAGATATTGGACGCTATGCCTGCGGTGACTGAAAAGGCTGACGCGAAGGACTTTAAGGCGGTCAAAGGGCGTGTGGAGTTCGATAACGTATCGTTCGGCTACGATAAGCTCAGTTCCGTCCTGTCCAACGTTTCGTTCGTAGCTGAGCCCGGCCAGATAGTCGCCCTACTCGGCGGAACCGGCAGCGGCAAGAGCACGATAGTGAACCTGATACCGCGCTTCTACGACGTCACAAGCGGGCGTGTGATGATAGATGGTCACGACGTGCGTGATATGAAACTCGATTCTCTACGCAAAGCTATCGGTACCGTCCAGCAGGACGTATTCCTGTTCTCAGCCAGCATCAAGGAGAACATCGCTTACGGCAGGACAGACGCCACCGATGAGGAGATAATCGCAGCCGCGAAGGCAGCAAGGCTTCACGATTTTATCGTCAGTCAGCCTGATGGTTATAACACGCCCGTTGGCGAGCGCGGCATAACGCTGTCGGGCGGGCAGAAGCAGCGTCTCGCTATCGCGCGCACCATCGTCACAGACCCGCGCGTCCTTATCCTGGATGACTCTACCTCCAGCGTGGATACGGAGACTGAGTACCTTATCAGGCAGGCCCTTAATGAAGTTATCAAGGGCAGGACAACCTTCGTGATAGCCCAGCGGCTGACTACGGTTAAAAATGCGGACATGATCCTTGTATTAAATGACGGACGAATCGTAGAACGCGGCAAGCATGAAGACCTTCTGAAAAATGACGGAATCTATAAAGGTATTTATGACCTTCAGCTGAAGCCTCAGGAAAAGGCACTCGCGGAGCTGGCTGCGGCGGGGTCTACGCATCCTAATGGCGCTGTTGGCGTTCGCACTGAAGGGAATGGCTCCTCATTCGGTGATGGCAACGGTTTCTCAACAGGCAACCGATCGGGCGAAAAGCCCGGCCAGCGCGGAAGGAGGGATGCCTAATGGGCATGTGGGGAGGAGGATGGGCTGCCGGTCATTCGCGGCTCGATGACGAAGAGCAGTCTCTAAAAGTCTATGACATGAAGCTTGCGTTCCGCATGATGAGCTATATGAAGCCGTACAAGCTAGGCCTCACCGCCATCATGTTCACGCTAACAGTGTCTACTGTTAGCCAGGTGGCAACGCCGTGGATTATCGGGCATGCGATCGATAGCTATATCACAAGCGGAGACCTCGGGGGACTGAATAAGATAGTCCTGTTGTTCATGGGCAACGCCGCATTAGGCTGGGCAGCAAACTATGTCAACCTTATCCTGGTGGCGAAGATCGGCCAGAGCATCCTCTACACGATGCGCACCCAGATGTTCGACCACCTGCAAAAGCAGTCCATGAGTTTCTATGACAAAAATGAGACAGGACGGATCATGTCGCGTGTTCAGAATGACGTTTCTCAGATACAGGACACACTGTCTCAGGGTTTTCTTACATTTGGCGATATTACTTTGTTGCTGTTCATAGTTGTCGTCATGATGGTCTTGGACGTCAAGCTGGCATTGTTAACGTTTGTAGTTATACCTCTGCTTGTGGGCACAATGGTCATCTGGCAGGGCCACGCGAGGAGTGCATTCATGCGCACCCGCCGCTCCATATCCGTTGTCAACGCGAAGCTGCAGGAGAATATTTCAGGCGTACGTGCCATACAGAGCATGAACCGCGAAAAAGTAAACATGGAGCAGTTCGATAAGCTGAACAACGCTAACCTGCAGGCGAACCTCGGCGCCACGCGTTTGTCGTCTGCACTTATGCCGGTGGTGGAAGTACTGAGCGCCCTCTCAATAGCGATTGTCATAATGTACGGAGGTTATCTTGCGCTCAATGGTCATATAACGACAGGTTTGCTGCTCTCATTTGCCTTGTATGCTCAGCGCTTCTTTGAGCCTATACGCAACATCACCCAGGAGTATGCAAGCTTCCAGCGCGCGATGGTTGCCGGACACAGGATTTTTCAGGTATTGGACACAAAGCCGGATGTGCAAGACTCGCCGAATGCCGTTGAGCTCCCGGCGGTTAAAGGCGAGATAGTCTTCAACAATGTGAATTTCCACTACAACAAGGAAGTGCCCATACTGAAGGACTTCAATCTCCATATTAAGCCCGGCGAAACGATAGCTCTGGTTGGGCCTACAGGCGCTGGCAAGAGCACAGTCGCCAGCCTTGTATCGCGATTTTATGACGTATCTTCAGGCAGCATAACCATCGATGGGCATGACCTGCGCGATATCAAGCGCTCGTCACTGGCGAAGCAGATAGCGATGGTACTGCAGGACCCGTTCCTGTTCACAGGGACCATCCGTGAAAACATACGCTACGGGCGACTGGAAGCTACAGATGCGGAAGTAGAAAAAGCCGCAATGCTTGTCGGTATGGAACCATTCCTATCAAAAATGGAGAAGGGACTGGACACACCGATCTTCGAGCGCGGCGTTAACCTGAGCGTAGGACAGCGCCAGCTCATCAGCTTTGCCAGGGCAGTGCTTGCCGACCCGCGCATCCTGATACTGGATGAGGCCACGGCGAATATCGATACACAGACGGAGATGGTCATCCAGCAGGCGTTAAAGACGCTGCTTAAAGGACGCACATCGATCGTGATTGCGCACCGCCTGTCTACTATCAAAGACGCGGATCGCGTCATAGTCATCGAGGGCGGGCGCATCACCGAGCAGGGTACGCATATGGACCTGCTGCGTGCCAGCGGCACCTACGAACGTCTTTACACGATGAGTTACCATCTGGCTTAGTCAGCACCGTCCCGACTGCTAAACTATTTCTATGAAGTACAAAGCTGTTGTTTTCGACCTGTTTGGAACGCTTGCCCAGAACATACCCAACCACGAATATGACAAACAGACCTATGAGCTTGGCGATTCGCTTGGGATAGAACGGGATAAGTTCTTTTCTCTCTGGAAACAAACTGTGCCGGATCGCGAATACGGAGTATTCAAGGGATACGCAGAGAACATCAAGTACCTCTGCAGCAAATTGAACCTGGATATCGATGATTCTCGCGCAGATGCCCTCGCTGAAGTCAGGCACAAGCTGGTACGTAAGGCGCTCACTCCCTGGCCCGATGCTGAGGTAACGCTCAAGCAGCTTAAAAGCGATGGTTACAAGGTTGGCCTTCTCAGCAACTGCTCCTACCCGGTTCCTCAATTCTGGAACGAGTTGGCGATATCAAAGTATGTGGACGAGACCGTCTTTTCTTGCGTGCAAGGAGCCATGAAGCCAGACCCTAAGATGTACATCAGCATCTGTGACAAACTCGGTGTTTCTCTACAGGATTCTCTCTTCGTAGGCGATGGCGAAAATAATGAGCTGACAGGGGCATTGGAAATGGGTATGACTCCCGTGTTGATCAAAGTGCCGCCGGAGCTGTTGAAGTCTCAGTACCCGGAAGATTCTAAATTTTGGAAGGGCGCAAAGATCTCTGCATTGACTGAAGTATTTAAGCTTCTATAGCCGTTACCACCGTCATCACAACTACCGCAGCCATCGGTACCATCAGGTTATCGTCCAGCAGGCCTATCAACGGAACACGTAAGCGCCCTGAGCCAAGCTCAGCTATGGCCGCAGCGATCACGCCGGCAAGCGCCGCTGCAACCCACACGTCAGTTGTGGTCAAACCAACGCCAATAGCGATGGCGCCTGCTGCTACGGCAAACGCCAGAGTGCCCTCTAGCGTCTTCTTGCCCGCGATCCGTAGGCGGCCGAACCGCTCGCCTATGACGGCAGCGGATGGGTCGCCTACAGCTGTGTATAGGATCGCAAGCGCACCGATTTCTTTATCAAACGCGCCTAAACAGATCGCGGTGGCTATGAGCATGTGGGTGGCGGCGGTGACACTGTTCTGCTCGCGCTCTTTCATGATGAGGCCGATAGTTTTTATGAAGAGTTGATTGGCTTGCCGGTTTCGCAGGCGAACCACTTCCACGACAATCATGCCTAGCGCGAGCGAAGCGGCTAACCAGAACGCGAAATCGCCGGGCGTAAGCAGAGCTAATGCAGGCAGCATCGACCCTGCAAGGAGATGGAACGCTTTGCGGTGAAGTCGGCCGCCATCAGAGACGGGTTTCTTAAATGCAGGAGGGTTGCCGGGGGCGGTATTACGTGCCAATGCTACTTAGCGGCAGCGGCAGGCTTTTTGTCTGGATGCTTCGTATAGAAATCTTTAAGAGCATCTTTCAGAGCATCGGCGGCAAGCACTGAGCAGTGCATCTTCACGCGCGGCAGGCCTCCAAGAGCGTCCGCGATAGCCTTGTTGGACAGCTTCTCCGCCTCTTCAAGCTTCATGCCTGTCATCATCTCAGAGGCGATGGAGCTTGTTGCTATAGCTGCGCTGCATCCCAACGTGCGCCATTTTGCTTCAGAGATGACGTTGCCTTTGATTTTCACATGGAGCGTCATCGTATCGCCGCAGGCAGGATTGGTTATGGTCGATACGCCGTCGGGGTTTTCAATCTCGCCGACGTTGCGCGGATGCATGAAATGGTCGATCACTTTTTCGGTGTATTCCGGCATAGTTTTATTTTACTGGAGCCATCGCGCGCAGGCGTTCGATCACGCCAGGCAGGACGGACAGTACGTAGTCGACATCTTCCTTCGTGTTTTCTTCGCCCAGCGTCAGCCTGAGCGCTCCGCGTGCGATATCCATCGTCTGCCCGATCGCCATCAACACGTGTGACGGCTCGGCTGAGGCAGTGGTGCAAGCGCTTCCGCTCGATGCGCAGACACCCAGCATATCCATATTGACCAGCGTTGACTCCCCTTCCACTGTCTCGAAGGAGAAATTTACGTTGTTGGGCAGCCGCTTCGTGGGATGGCCGTTCAATCGCACACTGCTTATCGTGTCTTCGATGCCCGCGATCATCTGGTCACGCAGCGCCTGCACGTGCTTAACGTTGGTTTCACGCGAGCGTTCCGCGCGCTTCAACGCGGCTGCCGTGCCGACGACGCCCGGCATATTTTCAGTGCCGGCGCGCCTGTTGCGCTCCTGCGTCCCGCCCATCTCCTGGGCTGTGAACGGTGTACCGCGCCTGATATAAAGGACGCCTGCGCCCTTTGGGCCGTAGAACTTGTGGCTCGACAGGCTGAGCATATCGACGCCTAACTTGTCCACATTGAGGTCAAGGTAGCCTGCCGCCTGCACAGCATCCGTGTGCATCACGATGCTTCTGTTCAGGGCCTTTGCCCTGGCTTTTACCGCTTTAGAAATATCGGAGATAGGTTCTACTGTGCCTATCTCGTTGTTGGCGTACATCACGCTTACGAGAACTGTCTTGTCGGTTATGGCCTTGGCCACCTCGTCAGGGTTCACGAGCCCGTATTTATCGACTGGCAGCAATGTCGTTTCGAAGCCTAGCTTTTCCAGCCAGTGGCATGTGTGCAGCACCGCATGGTGCTCAATCGATGAGATAAGGATATGGTTGCCGGTCTGCTTGAGCGCCATCGCCGCGCCCTTCAACGCCGTGTTGTCGGATTCAGTACCGCCGCTGGTAAATACGACCTCAGCGGGCCTCGAAGAGAGGACTGACGCTACACCTTCGCGGGCCTCATCGAGGCCTTTGCGCGCCAACTGGGCAGGGCCGTAGATGCTGGACGGGTTGTGATATATCTGCGAAAAGTACGGCATCATAGCCTGCAGCACTTCCGGATGAAGCGCCGTGGTTGCCGCATGGTCCAAATAAATCATTTTTCTGTCTGACATATGTGCCTTTAACGTACGATTCTAAACCCTCTTTGCGGGAGGGTCAATCAATCTGGCGGCCCTGGGAACCGAGCATCAGCCGGGGCTGCAGCCACCGCTGGACGCTTTCATACGTGACTATTCCCATCACAACCCCGTTCTCTAAGACGAGCAACCGGCTGTAGCCGCTGGATTCCAGCTTTTCCATGACAGAGACAGCATCCTCATCCATTCTTACAGTCGGCAGCTTGGCGACTGGTGTCATGATCTGACCGGCGTTAGTGGTCAGCCATTTGTCTTTGGGAAGGCTTTTGATATCGCGCACGGAAAGCATACCGAGAGCATTCTGGCCAAAGGACACGACAAAGCTGGTATGACCACCCAGGTAGATGAAATGGTCGACCAGATCCTTGATGTTGGTCTGCTGCGCGACTATTACGAAGTCAGATGACATAACGTCACGGGCGTGCAGACCGCTAAGGGCATTGCGTATACGCATCTGGCTGTAGGCTTGTTTGGATGCGTTCTCAAGAAACCAGCCTATAAACGCTATCCAAAGCCATGAAAACTCGCGATCGACTATGAAAAGCGTTATGCCTGCGCCAATGAAAAGCCATGCGATAACCCTGCCAACATTCGAAGCGATTCTGGTGGCTTTCTGAAGACTTTCCCTATTGGCTGTTTCCTTACCCTCAGCTGTGGGATCAGCGATACCTGTTCTCCGCTTAAGCCGCCTGGTCAGGAATAGTTTCCAGGTTATGCCCCTGAACACACGGCCGCCATCAAGAGGAAACCCGGGTATCAGGTTAAATACGGCGAGCTGTATGTTGATGAAACCCAGCCATGCGCTGAGGGTAGAGAGTTGATCGTTGATGGGGTTGAAAATTAGATAGAGGACCAGGAATAGACCGCCCAACAGGAAGCTCATGGCGGGGCCGGCAGCGGCTACCTGCACTTCGTCGCCGGGTTTGGTTGGTTCTCTTGTGATCTGCGCTACGCCGCCGAAAACGAACAGCGTTATGCGTGCTACAGGGATACCCTTTTTCATCGCGACCAGGCTGTGGGAAAGCTCGTGGGCGACTACGCTGGCGAAGAAGAGGACGCTTGTGGCGACTGCCGTGACGATACGCTCTGTGTCCGTCCAGTGGTCAGGAAAAACGTTCCGCACAAGCATTGTTGTGAGCAGGGCGAAAATAAAAAACCAGCTGTAGTGGACGCCTATCGGGATCCCGAATATTTTTCCTAACTTAATACTGCTGTCCAAAGCTAACCTCTTAATCACTATAACATACGAAGGTTTAGTCTCTGTTAAGGGATGTCTCGTTTTTAACACCCGTTCCTTCCACTGGGTATCCCATTACAAAAGGTCTATAGTGTGCTTAGTGCGATAAGAAATAATGACGACCAGCAACGAACGCTGGTCTATTAGCGCATAAACTGGAGGCGGCGTTCGAATGTTCACCCTTTCAAATATGGTATTTATCGTAGTTGTGGTTCTAATCTTCGTCGGCTATGTCGCGGGCGCTCATTTCGTAGTGGGTATGCTAGCCGGCCAGCCAGTCTAGTAAGCACACCATCTGTGCTGCAAGCGTAATCCTAAGCGATCTCAGGATGGGGGGAACTGCCCAGTGCCAAACGACGCCATCAAGAAGTAGGCTATCTTCACGTTTGCCTTCTGCCTTCATCCCCATTCCTTCGACTTCGCTCACGACAGGCTTTCTCCCACTGGAGAAGTGCGAGATTCTCGCTCAATATATGATGGTTAAGTTACGGCAATTTTCATTAGTTTTATCTTTGTATTACGCCCATAGAAATTTGGGTTCGTTTGGTAAATCTTTACCCAACCATGGGAGCCAATCGCCTTTGATCTGCTGCGCAAATCCCTTATTGGCGAGGATCGCTTAAGCGCTAGTAGCAAATATGTTCTGTAGCATATAATACTCTCCATGAGCATCGGTCCAAGTTAAATTGTTATACATTCGTGATACCCTTCTACCCAGCCCTAAATTTGTGATCAGGACGCTTAGCTGAAGAGTATTGGCAAAAGGACGCTCGCGTTATCAGGCTTGCAGGTTAGTCCCACAGTGGAGTGGGTGTGGGTAGGTGGTCGCGCAGGGATAATCGTTGCCAGCTTAGTCGGCGCTGTCCTCTTTTTACGCGATACTCCAGCCTATCAGTTTGTACTTGGCTGTATCGCCTTTGCCACGATCTATGACACTGTATTTCTTTTTCTGCTGTTAAAAAAACGGATTTATTTTGTTTTCTTTCTTGGCCTGGTGTTAGACGCGGCAACCTTGTTAGCTGGATGGTGGGCCGTTGGCGAGTCTCAAGCAGACGTCCGAACTACAAACGACCTATACCTCATATTGTTCCCTATGGTTGTAATAGGCGTAGCCCGTTTTGGCTGGCTTCTGGGCACGCTGTATGCGTCACTGTGGCTTTTTTGGCTTAGCTGGAGCACCTACTATTTCTACGATGAAGGCAGCTATGAAGTTGAACAGCTGCCCTTGAGACTTCTTTTCCTGGCTGTGGTAGCGGGAATAGCCATTTATCTGATATCTCGCTTGAATTTGGAGCGGAGGCATGCTGAAGAGATAAGCGCCAAAGAGAAGGAACATGCCCAACTTATCGAAAAAGTCGAGGCGCGGTTCCGCTACCTTGCAGATTCTTCAAGCGACGCCGTCATAATCGCGGACTCGACCGGACACCTGATCGCCTGGAACCGGGGCGCGGAGCGGATTTTTGGCTACACCGAGAAAGAGGCCGTAGGCAAATCGATAACGGAGATGATGCCAGACAAGTACCGTACATCTCATGTGGCCGGACTACAACGATATCTCTCAACCGGACAATCTAGAGTGATAGGCAAAACGGTTGAGCTCGAAGGGCTAAGGAAAACAGGCTTGATTTTTCCAGTAGAGCTATCGATCGCTACGTGGCAGGAAGGCCAAGAGAAGCTGTTCGGGGCAATCGTAAGAGACATCACAGACAGAAAGAAATTGGAGAGCGAATATCTGCAGTCGCAGAAGCTAGAGAGCCTGGGACGCTTGGTCAGCGCAGTTTCGCACGATTTTAATAACTTCCTGACACCTATCACTGGATTCGCGGGCCTAGGCAAGGACTCTCCAAACGTTGACGCCGAAATACGCGCGTATTTTGAACAGATCTATAGAGCAGCTGAGCAGGCACATAATCTTTCAAATCAGCTTGTCCAAATGTCCGGCAAACAGCCATCCGAGCGCCATGTTCTGGACCTGAACAAAGGTATCACCGACATAGGCACTCTAGTTCCAACTATGATTGGGAAAGATGTTGAGTTCGTAATTGAACTAGACCAAGAGCCTCAGCTCGTTTTAGTGGATTCTGCCAGGTTACAACAAGTACTGATGAACCTTATCGTTAATGCGAAGGATGCGATGCCAGGTGGCGGTAAGCTGACAATCACTACGAATCACAAGGACGAAAGCGGCTTCGTGCATATGTCCGTTAAGGATACAGGGACAGGCATGACTGATGAAGTAAAAGCCCGCTTATTCGAGCCGTTCTTCACTACGAAAGAGTCGGGCAAAGGAACAGGATTAGGGCTGGCGACGTGTTACCAGATCATCAAGGATTATGAAGGGCGTATCACTGTGGACAGCGAGGTTGGCAAAGGCACGACTTTCCACATTCTTTTGCCGAGGCACGAAGGAAATAAGGGTGGTTAAGTCCAGGAATTAGATTCCTCTCTTCGCTCGGAATGACACAGGCTTGGAAGGATTAATGTGTAGTGGGATTTACCCCCGAATGAATTCGGGGGCATACGTCAAACTTAATATTGCGAAACGTAGTTGCTGTTAGATAGATTCTTCGCTTCGCTCTCCGATATTAGTATCGGAGTCCTCTTCGGAGGACAGGACTCCCTTCACGCGCTGATATAATTCCTCATAGAATACGAACAGATACGGGGAATCGTTGATGCCTGAACCAAAGTCGATAGACGAGATACGCGACGCATATCTGAAATTCTTCGAATCTAAGAAGCACCTGGTGGCGCCCAGCTCGTCGCTGGTGCCGGTTGGCGACCCAACGCTGCTGCTGACCACCGCCGGCATGGTGCAGTTCAAGAGCTACTTCACGGGCGAGCAGAAGCCGCCGAACCCGCGACTGGCGTCGTGCCAGAAGTGCTTCCGCACCACGGACATCGACTCGGTAGGCGACATCAAGCACCTGACGTTTTTCGAGA
>ORMF010575275.1_pt1 | contig 11580 bp, 12 predicted proteins | sample 1779871 | NCBI WGS metagenome assembly ORMF01 (sample SAMEA104232316, study PRJEB22302) | groundwater metagenome | biome: forest; feature: aquifer; material: groundwater | place: USA | collected 2011-08-07 | depth 5.4 m
AACATTCCCACCGAAACAATATGGTCAAATTGCCCTTTTAAATTCCGATAATCTTGCACCAAAATTTCTATGGATAAGCCCTGGCATTTTTCTCTAGCCAATTCGGCCTGATTTTTGGAAACGGTAATCCCAACTCCCGCAACGCCATACTTTTCGGCCGCGAACTTCAAAAAACTTCCAAAGCCGCAGCCGATATCCAAAATCCGGTCACCTTTTTTCAGTCCAATTTTCCGGCAAATTAGATCTAACTTGGCTGCCTCTGCTTGTTCTAAATTTTCAGCATTGAGCCAATATCCACAGCTGTACACCATGCGGGAGTCTAGCATCTTTTCATATAAATCATTACCGATATCATAATGCTTCTGACCCACTTCAAAAGCGCGAGAAACTGACTGCATGTTGGTCACAGCGGCGCGCAGCCACGAGAGCATATTAGGCAAAGCCTTGTCAAACTTTTTATCAATATTAGTAGTCAGTATTTTGAAAACAAACTGGTCAAGGCTTTTTACATCCCACCAGCCATCCATGTAGCTTTCGCCAGATGCCAACGAACCGCCAACCAAAACCCGCCGGTATAACTTTTCGTTATGCACCTGGATATCAAAATCGTTGGGACCATTAATGGTAATGCCCGCTTTGTCTAAAATTTTCTGGGCTTTTTCTTTCGCTGAAAACATATGAGCCGCTTACAAGAATCGAACTTGTGTCTACGCTTTACGAAAGCGTTGTTCTACCACTTAACTAAAGCGGCGAGTCTACTAATCCAAGACTATCATTGAAAAAACTAAAAATCAAATGGATTTTTGGTTTTTGTAAAGTTCGTAGAATCGGCTGTTTTTATTATTAGAAAGTTCATTAAAAGTTCCGTTTTCAACAATCGTGCCCTCATCAAATACGTAAATCATATCAGTTTTTTGTAAGGTTGATACCCGATGGGCAATACTGATAATCGTTTTATCTTTAAGGTTATTTTCTAGCCCCTGCTGGATGAGGAATTCGGTTTTACTATCAAGCGAAGAAGTAGCCTCATCAAAGATGATAATAGGCGAGTTTTTACAAATAGCACGGGCAATACCGACTCTTTGGCGTTCGCCCCCAGAAAGATGATACCCCTTTTCGCCCACTAGCGTATCAAGACCTTCGGGCATGCTGGCAACCAGTTCTTTAAGCTGGGAAATTTCCAATGCCATTTCTAACACTTCAGAATCCACCTTTTTCATGAGCGTCATATTATCAAGAAGCGAAAGATTAAATACTTCTGTTTCCTGTAACACCAAAGTAAGTTGCTTGGTCTGTTCTTCATGGGCAAGCTGATAAAATGAAGTCTTGCCAATGGTATATTTGCCCGAAGACAAAGGGTAAAGGCCGGCCAGTATTTTAGCAATCGTAGACTTTCCACTTCCTGTTTTACCCACAATTCCAACTTTTGCGTACCGCGGAACAGTGATGGAAACATCTTTAATTGCGCCGCGGCTTTTGTAGGTAAAATTTGCATTGCTTAAAGAAATATCACTCCAATCACCAGAAAGCTTTTTATCCCCGGCAGTGATTGAAATTTTGGTCCAGAAAATATCCATCATCCTGCCAATGCCGGACTTTGAATTAAGAATGGTTTCATATACGTCAAGAAAATCGGCTGCCTTTCCAATTAAATATTGCAGATACCCATAAAATATCACCAAGGACCCAACACTAATTTGCTGAGTAACCACATCTTGACCGACCAGAAACAAAAACACCCCATAACATAATCCATTGAACGCCTGGAAACTTTTCCAGAGACTATTGTAAAGTTTGCGGATACTGATTTCGTAGTCTTTAGTAACCTGTTCTTTTAAAGCAATGTGCTGCTTAAAACCCGGGCCAGCGCCCAGAGCCTTAATCGTCAAAATATTACTCAACCCTTCCACATATGAACCACCCGCTTTTTCAAGTGATAAAAAGTACGCATCGTTTTCTTTTTGGATGCGGCTGTAAAAATAAAGCAGCAGAGACCAGAAACCGGCAACATAGCAAAAGAAGAAAATAACGTATTGTGGACGCAAAAATAAAAAAACAATCGTCATCCCAATAATTGAAGTTACCGAAACAAGAATTTCGTTATTTAACCGGTGGTTTAAAATTCGGTATGCCTCCACGCCATTTTTAATCCGCTGGGCCTTGGCCCCTGCGCTTTCTTCTAAGTGCCAGGCCAAAGAAAAATCAAGGAGCTTTTCAAATCCCGATACTTTGGTTTGATACATCACCTCGCTTTGAAGGTTTCCAATAATGTATTTTGTTGAAAGCCTTACAAAAGAAAATATGATAAATGAAATACCAAGTCCGCCGGTAAAAAGGTAAAAAACCTGCAGGGAATCTCCCGGGTGAAAACTGGTGAAAAAATCCACAATCTTTCCCAAAATAAACGGTGGAACCAGCACATAGAAGTTAATGCCAAACAAAAACAACATGAGTGTTAACCACTTCCATTTTAAATGTCCCAAAAGAGACCAGTATGCCTTGCACAAATCCGTCCAGCTAAACGCAACGACATCGGTATGAAAAAATTTTGGGTTAAAAGCCATAATTTCCCCTATTTCTTAAACCACCCGCTAATCCACGAGAGCCACGATTGTAAAAAGTTTTTGGGGGCGGCGGGCTTTGTTTCTTGATTCTGGGGCTGCACAAAAGAAACAACTTTTTCGCCCGGTTTCTGCAAATCAAGCTCTTCGCGAGCCACTTTTTCTATGTACTGGTCATTGTTGACCTCAAAAATCCCCTTCTCAAGCTTTTCATTCTCTTGTTTCGTTGCTTCAATTTTATGTTGCAGGAACTTTACTTCGGCATTCAATTCCTGCCGCCTGACATACATTTTCACATTGGCAACAATCAGAAAAATTCCGACAACAAGCAACAGTAAAACTCCGAGCCAGAGCATTATGCGGGGCATCCCCTCCCTCTTTTGTTTTTTTCTAAAATTTGATACCATACATACTATATGAAGACTAAAAAAATCATCCGCATTATCTGGATTATCCTCATCTGCCTGGTTGGGGCAAGCTTGGTTATTGGTATCGGCGGAATTGGATTCCTATAGAACAAACATTATGAAACCGCTATACTCTTGATGGCGCTTTCGTAGTTAGATAATATCTTTTTTGCCATTTCAACATCTAACTCATAACTGGTGTCATAGACAATCGCATTCCTGACGCGGTGGGCTTCGAGAATATCGTCATAATGTTGGATTCGCTTCCGGCCGGCTTTTTGGACCAATTCTTCCAGTGAATCACCCTCAAAATCTTTTTCTTCAAGTACTTGATACAAAAAGTCATCAGCCTCAATGATGGCCAGTTTATATTCTGATTCTGTCCCCGATTTTATGCTTTTGGCAATAGTATTCCACCTCTTGTTAACCTCGCGCGACCCGAACGACTGCCAGGACAAAAATTCAATACTATCTTGCAAAAATTGGTACTGGAGGTAGGTGCTATTAAGGTAAAACCAAATAATAACACAAAAAAAGAATACGGCAAACGCGATAAAAACCAGTTTGATGCCAAACAGATGCTCTTGGATAGTCGGTGAAGAAATAAAGTAAATAAAATCCTTTATTCTTAGTAAATCGTAAAATTGTTCAAAGGTAACCATACTATTATGATAACACTTTTTCCATTAATTCCGCTACTGCTAAAATTTTATTTTCCTCAAAATGATTACCGATAATTTGCAACCCCACCGGAAGTTTCCCCACCTTGCCCGCCGGTAAAGATAAACCCGGTAACCCAGCCAAGTTCAAAGAAATAGTATAAATATCTGCCAAATACATAGATAAAGGATTGTCCGCTTTCTCGCCTATCTTAAAGGCAGGAAAAGGTGAAACTGGAGCAAAAATCAAATCAACTTTTTTAAAAGCATTGACAAAATCCTGCCTGATTAACATGCGCACCTCCTGCGCTTTTTTATAATACGCATCATAATATCCACTGCTTAACGCATACGTGCCAATCATAATCCTCCGCTTCTCTTCCGCGCCGAATCCCCTGCCGCGACTTTTTACATATACATCTAATAAATTGGTGTTCGCCTGCTCGCTTAAACCATATTTTATTCCGTCAAACCGAGCCAAGTTGGCCGAGGCTTCGCACGGAGCAATAATATAATAACAAGCTAAAGCATATTCCAAATTCGGCAAACTTATCTGGACAATTTTGGCTCCCGCAGCTTTAGCTTTTTCAATGGAATTTTTTATGATTTTTTCAACTTCTTCGTCTAATCCTTTTCCAAAATATTCTTTTGGAACTCCGATTTTCAAACCTTTCATATTAATCTCCCCCTCCTTAAAATCATATTCAACCGAAGTTGCATCCATTTGGTCTTTTCCCAAAATCGCTTTAAAAATAGTTTTTACATCTTCTACGGTTTTTCCCATGGGTCCGATTTGGTCCAATGAAGAAGCGTAGGCAAAAACCCCATAGCGGGAGACTGCCCCATAGGTTGGTTTTAATCCCACGATGCCGCAGAGAGAAGCCGGCTGGCGAATTGACCCACCTGTATCCTCACCCAATGAAAAGCACGCCTCTTTGGCCGCAATGGAGGCGGCCGACCCCCCCGAACTACCACCCGCCACGCGAGTTAAATCATGTGGATTTTTTGTCACTTTAAAGGCCGAATTTTCCGTGGAACTGCCAAAGCCGAACGGATCCATGTTGGTTTTTCCCAATAAAATAGCCCCCTGGCTTTTTAACTTTTTAATAACAGTGGCATCATAGGGGGCTTCGTAGTTTTCCATAATTTTAGACCCCGCAGTACACTTTTGACCTTCAACTAAAATAGAATCTTTAACAGAACACGGCACGCCCATTAAAACAGGAAAATCTTCTTGCCCTGAGCCACGTCGAAGGGTTTCGGCAATAATTTTGTCGGCAGCTGCAGCCTGTTCCATGGCCCCCTCTTCGTCAACAGACAAATAAGCGCCGACTTTAGCGTCAGTGGCTTTGATATGATCCAAATAGGCTTTAGTAACTTCGGAAGCTGTAAATTGCTTTTTTTTATAGCCTTCGTGAAGCTCTTTAATGGTGAGGTCAACAATATTTGTCACAATATGGATTTTACTTTAATATAGCCGTCTTTTTTATCGGGCGCCGCCCCAACTAAATTATTCGCCAAACTGGCAGGCCGCTGTTCTATCCTGTCTTTTCTAGTCACGTCTTCTATATTATTGACTACTTTTATTTTCTTGATCGTTTTTGGTGTTTTGGCTTTTTTCAATAACACAAAATAATCCAAAATGGCAGACATGTCTTTCTGCATTTTTTCGGTTTCTTGTTCAGTTAATTCCAGTCTCGCCAACTTAGCGATATGTTGCACTTCTTCTTTTGAAATCATTATGTAATCTTAACAAAATTACATCTCGAAGTCATCGGCCGTTCCAATCAAATGTGCCAAAGTGTCAATGTTTTCCAAGGCAATGCCTGAACCCCGCACCACAGATGTTAGCGGGTCATCAATAATCCTGCAGGGCATTTTGGTTTCACGGGCAATCAACGCATCAAGTCCTTTAAGCAAACTCCCTCCCCCTGCCAAAAAAATGCCATTGGTCATCACATCAGATAAAAGTTCAGGTGGAGTCTCTTCAATGGTGGCTTTAATGGCCGAAACAATTTGCCTGACAGACCGCTCCAAAGCGCGTTGGATATCATCGTTAAACACCACCACTTCTTCAGGTAAACCAGTCACTAAGTTTCTGCCGCGCATAGGCATTTCTTTTTTATCTTTCAAAGGCATGGCCGAACCAATGGCGATTTTAATCTGCTCGGCAGTTTTTTCACCAATCAGTAATTTATACTCTTTTTGGGCAAATTGGATAATATCATCGTTAAGCTTATCTCCCGCCACTTTCAAACTGCGGAAAGTGACAATGCCTCCCAAAGAAATGACCGCCACTTCGGTGGTGCCACCGCCAATATCAACAATGAAGTTTCCCCCCGCATCTTGAATAGGCAACTTGGCGCCAATGGCCGAGGCCAACGGCTCTTCAATCAAAAAAACGGTCCTGGCCCCGGCATTTTTTGCCGCGTCAATCACGGCTTTTCTTTCCACTTCTGTTACCCCACAAGGGATTCCAATAATGACTCGGGGCGTATAGCCAAACCCAAACCATTTTTTTGAGCCGGCCACCGCTTTTTCAATAAAGTACTTAAGCATCTGTTCAGTAACTTCAAAATCTGAAATGACTCCATTGACCAGGGGCCTGGTAGCAGTAATATAGCTTGGCGTCCTTCCCACCATTTTTTTGGCTTCTTCACCAATGGCTAAAATCTGCCCCGTTTTATTATTTACCGCCACCACCGACGGCTCGTTAATAATGATTCCCCTATCTTTGACGTAAACTAAAGAATTGGCCGTTCCAAGGTCAATTGCCATATCCATTGTCAGAAATGAAAATACTTTTTTAAACGGATTATACATGTTTCAATACGTCTTTGAGTTTTACCAATTTAACAGCCTCTTTTACACGCTCTTTTATTTCAACGCTGCCCGCTTCCAATGTCTTTTCTGAAACGACAATACGAAGAGGAATTCCTAGCAAATCAGATTCAGCAAAATTTTCTCCTGCGGTCTTATTTTCCCTATCGTCCCATAATACTTCAATCCCCCTTTTTTGTAAATCCTTATATATTTTCTCGGCTGATGTTTTAGTTTTTTTATCAGTTCCAAGATGGATTAAGTGCACCGCAAATGGCGCTACCGATTTTGGCCAGATAATTCCCTTGTCATCATGACTAGCTTCCACAATCGCCCCCATGAGCCTGCCAAGGCCAATGCCATAACAACCCATCAGCACCGGTTTGTCATGGCCATCCCGGTCAGTAAACTTCAATTCAAAAGGCGAGGAAAATCTGGTGCCCATTTTAAAAATATTACCAACTTCAACGGCCTTTTTTTCTTCAAAGTCTGGACTTTTGCATTTCGGGCATGTTGGATTTTCATTTTTTATTTCTTTATTGATTCCAATGCCACAGCCCTTGCAAACATACACCAAGTCCTCACCAGCGTTGGTAACAGTTTGGAATTCGTCAGAATACTTTGAAAAACTTCCACCCGATGCCAATGTCCTATACGTCGTTTTTCCAATACCGCATTCTTTGAAAATCTTCTCATACGCCTTAGCAGCAATTTCATAGTATTCGTCCAAATCGGCCTGATTGGCATGGAAAGAGTATAAATCTTTCATCATAAATTCCCTAACCCTCAAGAGCCCGGATTTTGGCCGCAATTCGTCACGCAATTTATCTTGTATCTGGAAAACATATAATGGCAAATCCCGGTAAGAAAAAATAATTTTTTTCGCCAGAGGAGTCACCACTTCTTCGTGTGTTGGCCCAAGCACGTATTCTTTATCTCCGTTACCTTTCAGTAAAAAAATAATTTCTTTTTCAATATTAATCCGGTCGGTTTTTACCCAATTCTCTTTTGGCTGCAAAACCGGCAGCAATAATTCTTGGCCGTCAATTAATTCCATATGTTTGCGGATAATGCCCTCAATATTTTTTAAGACTTTAAAACCGAGGGGCAAAAAAGAATACACGCCGGCCATGAGCTGGTCAACATATCCGGCCCGCACCAAAAGGTCATGCGAAACCGAACCGATGTCCATCGGCTTATTTTTATTGGCTTTATAAAAAAGTTTTGATTGCAGCATGTTAATAAAATTAATTTTAAAGTCCCGCTTTCCAAAATTCCATGACGCGGGGGATATCAAATTTAATAGTGACAAAAATTGACATGGTGATTAGTAAAAAGAAAAATATAATAGTCAGGGATTGTTCCACTTTTACGGAAACTGGCTTGCGTTTCACTTTTTCAATAATTAAAAACAGTAGCTTTCCGCCATCAAGCGCCGGGATAGGAAATAAATTAAAAATGGCAAGTAAAACAGAAATTGACCCGATAAAATACAGGAAAAATCCCAGCCCATAATCAACCGCTCGCGACAGGAAAATAGTAATACCTACGGGACCGGCCAGCTCGGCGCCACTGGGCACCCCATTGCCCGAGATTAAATTATGTAATACACCGTAAATGCCTCCCAGCGCTTGCCAGGTAATTTGGCCGGTGTAAGCTACCCCTTTTATAGGCGCCAGATACAGAGGGGTTTTTTTAATGACATTGCCGATCCGTTCCAAAACCACTCCGGTCGGACCTTCACCATCAGGATACTGGAGCCTCGGAGTCAGTGGGAAAACAATCTCTTTGTCCGCCCGATTAACCGTAACCAACAGGGTCTGGCCTTTGCTGTCTTGGATGAATTTCTGGAAATCTGTAATTTTATTGAATCCAACTAACACATCCCCCTCTTTTAAGCCGCTAGCCGCGGCTGGCGAATTCGGTGCCACCGCCATAATCTTAATGCTGGTATCGGTAATCCCCGCCACTTCCTGGTCACCAATGGGAACATTAGCCCCAATCAAAAAAACGGCCGAAAAAATAACCATGCTAGCTACCCAGAATGCCAAAACTCCACCCAAGACGATTAGAACCCTTTTCCAAATAGCCAAGCCTGCAAAACTCCGGTAGTCATCAACACCTCCCTCTTCCCCGTAAATTCTCACAAAAGCACCAAGGGGAATCAGATTGACCGAATAAATAGTTTCTCCAAATTTTTTACCAAATAACCGGGGGGGATAGCCAATGCCAAATTCTTCCACTTTTACTCCGAATTTTTTGGCAATGATAAAATGCCCGAATTCATGGATAATCATGAGGGCAATCAAACTGCCAAGCGCGATAAGTAGTGTCAGAATCATAATTATAAATATTAGGCGACTTCTTGTTCTTTTCTTGCAACCAATTCCTTAATCTTTTTTCCATAGTCATCAATCATTTCTTGCAATTCGTCTTTACTCTTAAATTTATCGTCTTCGGTCAACGTCTTAGATTTTTGGGCGGCCTGGATTTTATTCCACACTTCTTCACGCGCCCGGCGCATCACTTGCCGGCAATCTTCCGCCTTTTCATTCAGCAGCTTCACTAAGCTTTTGCGGTATTCTTCTGTCAGGGTTGGCAAGTTTAGCCTAATCAGGCTTCCATCAACCGCTGCGGACATCCCTAAGCCGGATTTTAAAATAGCCTGTTCAATGGATTGGACATACGAAGAATCCCAAGGTTGGATAACAATTTGGTTGGTTTGCGGAGTGGAAATGGCCGCCAATTGTTTTAAGGTGTATTTTTGGCCCAAATAATCAACTTCAACATCTTCAACCAAAGCCGGCGAAGCATGGGAAGTTCGTATTTTTGCCAATTCTCCAGTCAAAAAAGCAAGAGCTTTTTCAAATTCTGGTTTGGCTTTGTCGGTAAATTCTTTATAACTCATACATTATATTTCTAATAATAATACTTCTAAGGCTAATTTTTTATTGACATTGGAAGCTTGTGACTGACGTTCCAGATCCAACGCTAATTTCAACACATTCTTATGTTTGACGATATCTTTTCTCCAATAGTTTTGGAGAGCTTGAAGAATGTTTTCAAAGTTTTCTCCCTCTAACTTTGCGTTTTTGGCGTACAGAAACTTTTCAGCAAGATCACCACCAAGAATATTTTGTAAATCCTGGGGCAGTTCCGCCATTTTAGAAACTCCATTGAACTTTATTACCTGACAGCGCGAAGAAATGGTTAACCGCAATAATTCGGGTTTGGCAGAAATTAAGAAAATCAGGGTCTGGCCCTTAGGTTCTTCCAAATTTTTTAAAAAACAATCGGCGGCATCAGTGTTCATTCTTTCGGCGTTTTCCATGATGACCGTTTTATACCCACCATAGTAGGATTTATAGGCCAGAAAGTTTTGAACATCGCGGATTTGGTCAATGACAATTTCCATCATGTCTTTTTCATTGGTCAGAGAACTTTTGCTGTCAGCAGAGCGCACGGTTATTACATCCGGGAATTGGCAATTGATAAACTTGGCAAAATCATTGGCAAAAGTCTTCAAAGATTCGGCGTCCTTGCCCGAAAGTATATACGCATGCCCCAATTTCCCCACCTCAAATTTTTGTTTTAGAAAATTAAATTGCTTCTCGTACTCCATATGATGCATTCTAGCAAAGTTGCAACAGCAATAAAAGGGTTGACAAGTATAAATTTTACTATATTATTATGGTGGAACATCGGGTTATAACCTCGGAGGAAATTTTATGAAGAAGTTCTACGTGATTCTTGAATGGACCGATGGTAGCCTCACCCTCAAGAAGGTGTTTGAAAAACCGGAAACACCCGGACTCAAACACAAGATCTTCATCCATGACTGGATACAAACCACGTTCGCAACGGTGAATGAGGTGCGCCACTTCCTCGATGAAGATGTCACCGAACTCTACTGCAAATGCAGCCTCGACGACATCTGCCTGGCTTATTTGAAAACTGGTGGCTGGACGGTCGAGCCGGGCAGCGCAGACAACGAAACATTCCAACGGCGAAGGGTTGACCTTAGAGTCACCCTGACTGCCAGCCAAATCATTTAGACCAAAAGCCCGCGAACAAGTTTCGTGGGTATTTTTTTACTAAAAATACCACAAGAATAAAGTAATACAAAAACGAAAGCTTTTAAGAATACATTACTCTTACAAAAAGCTATAATTCTTCTACCAAGAAAATTTTAACGTATTTTTCCAAAGAATAAAACTGCAATAATCGTTCTGTTTTTTCTGAAACATCATAGGGAGTAACCCATACACTTTGTTGAAACATTTTATACCCTAAGTTCTGTAAAACACTCCTCAATAAATTCCGCGCTTTCGGATGTCTTTGAGGAACATCAAAGGTAATCATAATCCACTTGCCATCCCCTCTCTTTTTCTTCTCCTGAATTTTAAAACTGGCTTTCAGAGCCCTATTAAATCCTTCTTTGGTAAGCATGACGGCTTTCTTATTTTTGAGATCTACAGACTTAATGTAATTGTTCTTTCGCAAAAAATAAATAAATTGATTAAAGTGCTTCACTCGCTTATCTTTCCGGTATTTTCTGATAACCGGATTATCTTCACCAAACATCATATGTATTTGCCGATATTTATTGCTCAGTAAAAAATCTGCCACATCGCTTGTAGCGTCCACAAAAGGGTATATCATATCTAGAAGAAATTGGTCTGTAATAAAACTTTTCACAGTAATATGAATACAAAAGCTTTTATTTTTGTATTACTCTTGTTAATTATACCATATCTGTCCTATAACATCGGCTCTATAACAAAAATCCGCTCATGCAAGCGGGTTTTTTTATTCAAACTCCAAAATACAAAATTCTACTTTTTTGACATCACCACTTTCTTGTATTCGTCCAAATGTTCCAACACTGTTCCTGTTCCTTTAATCACGCAAAACAGTGGCTCTTCAGCAATAAAACAGGGTACACCGGTGCTTTGGGCAACCAGTTCATTAATTTTTGGGAGCAATGCTCCCCCACCGGCCATAATAATCCCCTTATTCATAATATCAGCCGAAAGTTCTGGCGGAGTTTCACTCAAAACTTGTTTGACCGCCTGAATAATTTCTGAAAGCGTATCTGAAATGGCCTCGCAGACTTCGTTATTTGAAATCTTA
>ORMF010917322.1_pt1 | contig 11579 bp, 12 predicted proteins | sample 1779871 | NCBI WGS metagenome assembly ORMF01 (sample SAMEA104232316, study PRJEB22302) | groundwater metagenome | biome: forest; feature: aquifer; material: groundwater | place: USA | collected 2011-08-07 | depth 5.4 m
GGGGGGCGCCCCCTGTCGGCACCACCCCCGCCACAGAATAAATTCTCGTAACCTCCAATGACTCCTCAGGTAGTAATGGCGGGAGGATCGAGGGGAAAGCCTTAGCCAGCATTGTCTTACCCGCCCCGGGCGGGCCTACAAGGAGTAAATTGTGTCCTCCTGCCGCCGAGATCTCCGCCGCCCGCTTTGCCACTTCTTGCCCCGTGATCTCTGCTATATCAATTAGAGGTACAACATCCTCCAACATCGGCAAAATCGGAAGGGTTTTCATTGGCTCAATCAATTTATCACCTCTCAAATGCCGAATTAAATCTTCTAAATTGCGCACCGGGTAAACTGTAACTCCCGGGATCACCGCAGCCTCTGAGGCCGTCTCAATGGGTACATAAACCTCACTAACTTTTTTACTTCGTGCCAGCATCCCCACCAGGAGCACTCCCCGGCAATGTTTTACGCTCCCATCGAGCCCTAATTCACCATAAAAATATCCGCTAGATTCCCCCTCAATCACTCCGCTCGCCAGCAATATTCCTATCGCAATTGGTAAATCATAATTTGACCCTTCTTTGGGTAAATTAGCTGGCGCCAAGTTTACTGTAATACGCTTATCTGGGAACGCCATCCCCGTATTTTCGATGGCTTTGCGTACTCTCGCTCTCGATTCCGAAACCGCTTTATCAGCCAGTCCTACGATATCAAACGCTGGAAATCCCGTCGAGGCCACATCCACTTCCACCATTACCTCCACGGCTTCTAGTCCGACTGTCGCCACACTCTTCACTCTCGCTAACATGGTTTTACTATAACATTTTCCAGATCCCTCGCTCTTCATCTACAATTCCAGACATCTCCAACTTCATCAGTCGCGCAAGCACCTCCCCCACCCCGCTCCCCAACCTCCTTGCCATCTCATTCACCCCCATCGGCCCCTCTATTTTCAAAAGTGTCACAATCTCTTGCTCCCCTTCACTAAAATTAATCTTCAGTCGTTCAACTTTCTCGCTTACAATATTTTGTAAGGTAAACGATTTCGCGATTCCCATCTCAATCAAATTGTTAGTCCCAACAGAGGTAGGTGAAAATATTGAGCCCGACACTGCATATATCGGCTTTTTCATTCGCCTCGCCCAACTGGCAGTATTTAGCGATCCTGACTTCTCTCCAGCTTCAACCACGATTACCATCTCCGATAGTGCCACCACTATTCTGTTGCGTTGGGGAAATGTCCAAATTCTGGCGCTCGTTTGCCCAGGATACTCCGACAAAATTAAGCCCCCACCCTCCACAATTTTCGCTATCAATTTGCCAGCCCCCTCTTCTGCTCTTGCTTCAATCCCCCACCCGAGTACTCCAATGGCTACTCCTCCACCCTCTAAGGTTAGTTTGTGCGCTTCTTGGTCGACCCCGTACATAAGCCCCGACACTATCGTATATCCCGCTCCACATAGTTTAGGAATAATTTCTGCCAAAACCTGTTTCCCATACCGACTCATTTTGCGTGATCCCACAACCGCGCAACACTTCTCAAAAATAGTATCTTGCCACTGCCCCCTATACCAAATTTGTTTCACGGCTGGCTTCACCGCTCTCAACTTCTCCGGAAATCTCTCCTCCCCTCTCTCAATTAAGCCTATTTCCATACTCTGAGTATCTCACAAATTATCTTATTTTATTTCTCTTAGCGATATAATGATTTAAATCATGATATCAAGCATTTTGCTTTAACCCCTCAATATATCCATGTATTTTTCTCAAAAAATCAGAGCTTTTCCGAACTCTAATTCGTAATACACCAAAATATTCTTCTGGGTGCTCATAAACCTTTTGCCATTTCGCCTTTTGGTAAAAAGATTTCTGAAAAATAGATTTATCGATTTGAAATAAATCAGCCCAATATTTAATAATTTCATCAATTCTATATTCATGGGATTCATTTATCGTGACTCGAAACATCAACTCATCTATTGAATATCCAAAACAGTCCTTTAACCATCTCACGTATAGCTGCATCATTTTTGGGTCTGAACTACCAAGACCTACTTGCGAATCTTTCTTATACCCCTCTGCCCAGTACAGTGCTATCCCCACTAGAAGTAGTTCTCGCTTATTTAAATCCCCAACCTCCACGATTCCTTCTCGCCTCAGCCTTTCAGTCTTTTCAATACGGATACCCTGCTGTTTCAGTGAGTTTTGTAATCTTTTCCCGTAATAAGGATCTTTAGAATTTTTTTCCAAAACCACTAATTGCTCATCTGTCAAAACAATATCCCTACACCACAAGCTCACAGACCCTTGCGAAACTTCCAATTCTTTCGCAATACTTTTTATACTTTGACCGTTACGTCTTAACTCTCTTGCTCGTAACTTCTTTTCTGATTTTGCCATATTTCAGTTCCTATTATCAGTATATACGGGTACATAAATATTGCAATATCCCCCACTTCGAGATACAATGAGTCTGTTCTTTAAAACAACGCGCGGGGTAGTGTACGGTGCACGTGAGGCTCAAAATGGGCCCCTACCCGAGTAATCGAGATAGGTGAATTTGGCTATATCGGTGAAACCCCTAGTGGGCAATACCGAGGGAAGACCCTGAGTATATCGAATGGGAACCCGTAGAGACTACACGCCAGATACCGTCATCGGCGGTAAAGATATAGTCCGACACTCCAAGTAATTGGAGACTACAGTTCGCATAATCTCACAGGCTGGGTTCAACTCCTAGCCCCGCAACCAGGGACATCAAACTCAAAACCCACCTAAAAGGTGGGTTTTTTGATAAAATACGACAATAAAGTAAAAGCAGGCTTGCCTGCCAGAGCTTTAGCGTAGGCAGGGTAGCTCAGCTGGTTAGAGCATCGGATTCATAAACCGGAGATCGAGAGTTCGAATCTCTCCCCTGCTACGCACTTCAAGTTCCATAGGAACATGAGAAGTGTATCCAGACACAAAGTCGTCTGGGATACCAGAGCACTAAATCGCCAACAATCCAAACAGTCCCAACATCAAAAAGATCAGTCCCAGGGACACACTCGCCACCGTCACTTCAAACACGCCCGTGACAGGCGTCCCCTGGCTGGTATCAGGCATCGCCACCCGAGGTGACGTATTTGGCGTTGGAGTTGGTGTCACACTCGCCGCTACACTTGGGCTAGGACTAGGTGAGGCCGCTCTACTGGGTGATGGAGATGGCGATAGCGACGTCGAAGCCGAGACGCTAGGACTAGGTGAGGCAGCAGTTGTGCTCCCAGGCACATACGTCCACACCATATAAATATCGTTGTACTCACCAGGATTATCATCATCTTCCCAGCATTGATAAGAGTAAATAGACTCACCTTTCAGCAATGTGGTCACATACGCGAGTTGAATTTCGTTGTTATTTGTGTTTCCTCCGGTAATTCCACATTCTTTCTTCTGTGCATCAAATGGCGCTATCCATCCCTTCATTTTTGGACCAGAACTATTGTTTAGATAGGCTTCAAATGTCGCGCTACTACCAGCCTCCACTTCAAATGTAGTATCACCATAATTCATTGGCGTGGTTGTGCTAGTTGCTTTGTTTGGAATTGTTAAAGTTTTAACTTGGTTATTAAGAGTCAAAGATAAAAATAACTGGATATTATTCAGATCAGTGTAAACACGGATCTTACCCTTTTTGGGAAATGTTAGAGTATTACCTACCGGAGTCACCACGTTGATCGGTGGGACAACTGGAGATGGGGTCACAACAGGGCTAGCCACAGGAGGAGCTACAGTAGCGACAGGTCGCGGCGTGGGCTTGATGCTAGGCGCGGGTACTGCCGACCGCTGATACACAAAAACCCCTAGTCCCACCCCCACAACCACACACCCCAAAACCACCCACACAAACTTCGACTTCCTTGGCTTCGCCACCTCTACCCCAGCCGTTTCCGACATCATTTGATTTATATCTTGAGAATCCTGATCCGACATACCACTTAATAATGCCAGACTTATTCATCCAGGTCAATCATTTATCAAATTCATCAGGTCTTGGTATTTCAATCTTTCATCATTCAAAACAAAGTGGGGTAGGTACTGATCCAGTTTAATATTCTCTCTCCCCTGCTCATTTATCTCCACAAACAATTGTTTCATCTGTTGTGGCCTCACCACATACATCCTAGCCCTAGTATAAAACCCCACTCCCTGCATCAAAACTAGCACAGGAACTATCCAAATCCACTTCCCTATTTGCCAATTTCTCAACACCCTCACCACAAGTAGTAAAAATAATGCTAACCCCAAGTAAGTATATCTCTCTGCTCGCATTATCCCGATCCCATACTGCGCCCTCCCCAGAGCCACCACCAAATTATAAATTACTATCTGCACGATCAAAAATCTACTCCACTGATCTTGCCAAACTTCTCTCAACTGGCCTCTCCATCTCCACGCCCCATACACGAGCAACACTCCCACTCCCACAATCCTCACTCCTTCGAATCTATCAAAAGGCACAAAAAATCTACCAATCACTGCGTTAATTGTCATTCCCCCTGCCACACTCACCACCCTCATCACCCACTCCCAGCCAAATTCGACCGCTGTTCCATCACTCGCCACAAAGAAAAAAAGGATCAGCACTCCCACAAGTGGGATCAGCCCTCTCCTATATACCACCCCCGCCCCAGCTAACAATCCAACCGCAAGTGACGAAGTCATACTAGCTAGCAACAACCAGATAGTTTCGCCTCTTTTTTTCCAAATAGCCTGCATACCTAGCAACACAAACAATACTGTAATCGTAATCGTCTGTCCCGAAATCCACAATACTGTTTCTGTCCAGTTGGTATTAATCGTAAATAGAATTGCTGCAACAGCTGCCAAATCACTTCGTCCGCTACTTAATTTCGCCAATTTATATAGGCACCAAATAACACCTCCATGAAGTATTACCGAGACCGCCAAATACAGCGGGAAGTAGAGTCCAAACAGCTCCCATTCCGCCTTTAGCAACAATCTCCACACAAAATTGACATGGTCACCAATCGGCGCGCTCATCACCCCCCAAAAAGGTTGATTGGCGAGGATAAACCAGTCTAAATCATCTTGGTGGAAAAACATCTGTTGATAACCGTAAATATAGATCCCCACCAGGATTATTATCACAAAAACAACAACGTTGTCATTCCGAGCGGAGCCGAGGAATCTACTCCACCAAGATCTCTCGATTTCACTTTGTTTCACTCGAGATGACTTCGTCATTTTCGCCATAAAAAGATCGTCTTTCCCACTTCAAATATTCGTACAAATCCCATTTTTTCATAAAATTTCACGCTACACTCATCCGTATAGACATAACGCCTACCATTTAACTGTGCTATTAACTCTCGCCCGATCCCCCTTCTCTGCCACTCAGGATCAACTACCAGCGTCAAGATCCAATCCCCTATTCCAGAGGTCACTCCCACTATTTTCTCTTCTCGCTTGACACATTTAACATATCCAATCCGCCAAACCACTCTGTACAAGCTCGCCACAAATCCCTCCCCCATTCTCGAGCTCAATGTGTGTGGAAGTGCAGAGATATGCACCTTGGCGATGTCTCTCTTCATAATTTTTGCGCCAATATTATCTGATGTCGTTCTCCCCCACTAGTATCTAGCTCATCCATCAAAATTTTATATCCGGAACTCTCCACCAATTGTCTATTCTTAGCCGTTCCATATTGACTGGACCACATATTTACGCCATGCAAAACATGTTCGCCCTCAAATTCTCGGTCTCCCATCGTGATCAGTAGCATCCCACCCTGCTTCAAATAACTCGCTATAATTTTCAAAATTTCCGCCTGTTTATCTCGTGATATATGAAAAAGAGTATAAAAGCTCACCACCGCCTCCGCCTTATACTCTCCCTCTCTCAACTCGCAAATATCGCCCACGCTATACTCTCCCTCAGGACATTTTTTCCTCGCCAATTTGATCTGTTCACCAGATATATCGATTCCCGTTACAGAATGTCCGGCTTTAAGTAAAACATCGTCAACCCCTACCCCTGCCCCGCACCCCAAATCCAATATTCTCGACTTCTTAGGTAAGTATTTGAGTAGTTGTTGGACGTATTTCCCACTTTTGAGCCGGTCCCTATTCGCCAAATACACGCTCGCCACTTTATCGTACCCATCTCTGATCAAATCCGTCTTCATCCCTACATTATACAGAGCTAGACTCAATTCCCAATATCACACTCCTGGAGTGTGATATTAGTTACAGAACACATATATTCTTCCGCCATCTTGATTCTATTGTCATACGGATTTCCCCGGTAAAACATCCACTGTATTACTTTATTTTCTGTTTGAGTTAACGATTTTCCATAGTAGCCACGAAATTTGTTTGTAGCATTGATCATCCCCTCTGGATTAGTCATTCTAGTTACAGAGTAATTATCCGCCCGTAACTCATGAAATGCTCCCAACCTAATCATCGCTATCCCGAAAAGTAATCCCAGAAATCCCGCAACCAACAATGCTGGTATTGGTTTTTTCACTTTCCGTAACATCATCACCCCCGCTACAAGTAGCCCCAATCCCAAAAAAAGTTCACTGACAGTGTGTCGAAGTACGTAGTGACCTGTTTCATGTAACAACACGTATTCCATCTCATCAGGAGTGAATCTGTCATATAATCCGCGCGAAAGAAAAAGTTGTGGCTTACCGGGTATGCCAATCATCATCCCAAATGGTCGATCTGACTCCGATATTTTGATTGATCCTACATCTACCCCCGTCTTGTCCTTTATCAGTTGTTGAATTTGTAGGTTTTCCACAATCGTAATTGGCGATTTCTCCCTCCCCAAACTACCAAAAAAAAGATTTATCTGTACCCACATTGAAATACCAACTAGTATCACACCAAAAAATAAATACTTAAACCACTCCATATCTCTTCACATACTCCTCATATCACACTCCTGGAGTGTGATATTCAGATCTCATGATCTAATAACTGATTCTTGATAAACTGGAGAGTTCGTTGATATTCCAAGTTGTCGTAAACAAAATTTCTATAATGTTCTCTCTTCTTTGATCTCAAAATATCATCAAATACCAGTGGTTTCTGCTCCCCACCATGCACGTAGTAAGAAAAAGACGAGTATGGATACTTGATAGGATCATTCGCAAGTTTGGCGCTCGTCGGATTGAGATGAATATAGCGAGAAACATGTAGTAATTGGTTTTCCGACTCAATCAAAACTGCCTTAAAAAATGACTCAAATAGCGGTCCCTTTTGTTTATGTAATATATTGTAATAGCGTACAAATGATACCGTCAATCTCCGCAAATAGGTCGTGATTCCGCCCCCCACTTCCTGTTTAAGTAGTAAATGAAAATGGTTAGGCATTACGCAATAGGCCAGGATCGACACCAACCTCTGATCAAAATCCATGATATTTTCTTTATATCTCTTCTCTAGCGATAGTCGTCTAGGTGGCTTGGTCAGAGTGTAATCACCTATTCCTTTAAAAAAATCTCTGAACTACCGTTCATTCTCAAACAGTTTCGCCCCAAACGCACTACGGTTATAAACGTGATAATACTCTCCAGTAACTAATGGCACTTTCCTACTTGGCATAAAACTATAATATCACACTCCTGGAGTGTGATATTGACTAATCAATAAAAGTCAGCGCGCAACCAGACTTATCCGCGCGACCCGTCCGCCCTATCCGGTGGATATAGTCGTCGTAGGTCTCTGGTAGCTCGTAGTTAATGACGTGGCTCACGCTATCGATATCGAGCCCACGCGCCGCCACATCGGTCGCCAGGAGGATCTGCACTTGATTGTTTTTAAAAGCTTGTAGCGCCCGCTGTCTTTGCGATTGCGACTTATTCCCGTGGATCGAAGTAGCGCTAAATCCGCGCCTCTCCAGTTCCATCGTCAGCTTTTCCATCCCGTGTTTGGTGCGTCCAAATAGGAGCACTTTCTCAAACTCGGGGCGGATCAACATCTCGTGCAGCACCTCTACCTTGCTACGCCCGTTTAGTTTCACAATATCTTGGTCCACATTTTCGCTAGCTCGCTGTGACGCCACCTCTACCGTGACGGGATCGTGGAGGAACTCGCGGGCGATAACGCGCGCCTTCTCAGACATCGTAGCCGAAAAGAATAGCGAGTGTCTCTCCCTGGGTAGCTGGGCGACCAAGTCTCTCATTTCGTTCACAAATCCCATGTCAAGCATCCGATCGACCTCGTCCAGCACGATGGTACGGTACTCGTGGAGCTTGAGTTCCCTCCGCTCTGAGAGGTCTTTGAGCCGTCCCGGCGTCCCCACCACAAATTGGGGGTTGCGACGCAGTTCCCGTACCTGTCTCCCTAGGTCCACTCCCCCAATACAAATAGTGAAGAACGTTCTGGTTCCAAATGAGTAGGCTCTGCCTTCTTCCATTATTTGTACCGCCAGTTCGCGGGTGGGGGTAACGATCAGGACCTTTTGTCCCGGATGTTTCATGATTTTGTCAATCAGAGGTAAAAGGAAGGCCGCAGTTTTACCCGTGCCCGTTGAGGCCAGTCCTACCACGTCTCGCCCTTCCAAGATACTAGGGATGATCTGGTCTTGGATCGGAGTCGGGGTAATATAACCTTTATGGGCGATATTCTTCTGGATCTGTGGGTCTAGGGGGAAATCCACAAACTTATGTTTTGGGGTATAGATCCTGGTCTCTAGCGCCGTAGCTTTTTTAACCAGCATGGCGGGTGATACCGACATATATTTGATTTTATTGCCACGCTGGGCTCCGCGTCCTGCACTCCTATAATTGGGTTTGGATCCACCAAACCAGCTTCGCTGTTGCGACATATATTTTTCTCTTTCGACACTTCTAAAAAATTAGGAAAGACCCCGAACCAGTAAACTCTTAGTCCAAAATCTCGCGCCTACAGTATAGATGCGTCATGTAAATTAACTACGCTCAGTATATCATACTTTTTGTTGGATAGCTCAGTAAATCGTAAATCATCTGGTTTATCGGGGTTGCGATCCCATGTTTTTTACCCAACCGCACGATCGCGCCGTTCAAGAACTCCATTTCCGTTGTCTTATTTTTGCGAATATCTTGCAAAGTCGAGTTCACATTGGTTGAGGTTTTAATAAACTCATTGATTTGGTCGAGCAAATTATTCCCTAGCTTAATCCCCTCTTTATCAGCTACTCTCACACACTCCGCTACCAAAGCTTTTTTGACTTCATCCAGGCTTGGATCAGCGAGCTCATTATTGGGTACTCCCAATACTGTTCCCAGCCCATTGATTACACAATTAAAAACTAATTTCTTCCATATTTCTCCATTTATCTCATTCATTACTTTTGTTTTCAGTCCAACTTTGTTAAAAATGCTCGCGATATCTTTATCATCTTTCCCAAAATAACTGGGCGAGTCCCCGGCGTACCTGATAGTGCCAGGCGCTACCATCTCCGCCGATAGATAAGTTACAGCGCGCACCACGCGACAATTTACCAAGCTCCTCACGACCTCGTCTGACCCCAAACCATTTTGCATACACACTATCACCGTGTCCTTTTTCAACTGTTTGCTCAACATCTCAGTAGCGAGCGCAGAGTCCTGCGCTTTTGTAGTCAGAAAAATAATCGTCCCTGCCTCAATTTTTGGCACTGTGGTAGTTGCTTCCAGTTGCAATACTTGATCGACTAATCCCGTGATTTTCAGTCCTCGTTTTTTAATCACCTCCACGTGTTGCCGCCTCCCCACCACAACTACGCTATATTGCTTAGACAGCATAGCCGCCAGCAAACAACCAATTGCCCCCGCCCCCACAACAATAATTTTCTTATTCATCATCTCCCCCTCCATCACCGACGCAATCACTAATTTCATAAATAATCCCAGCAACTTCTCTTAAATTGCAATGGCGCTCTACCCATTCCCTTATCATCATTACCCCATTCTTTTTAGATAGCAAATGATCCTCCCATCCGTCCGGTTGCCAGTATGGATAGCTAAGGGCTGAGCGATCAATATATACTCTTTGTTCCGGACTACTATTTATATATTCGCTCAGGTCTTGGATCTCTCTCTCAGGGCCACGTATGACCAATGGTTCAATCCCAAAATTCTCAAAAGCCATCCTCGCATTATCACTCGTCACAAATTTCCAATCACTTTGAGTTACCACTCTCTCTTCCACCCACTGTTTCAAACTCGATACGTAGGGAGTAGATTGTTGTTTGATTCCCAACATTATTAATTGAAAAGTCATGACCATGCCAAGGCAAATTATCCACAACAACTTCTTAGACAAAGCTATGCCCACCATGAGTGATGCGGGCAATATCCCCAACATTCCTAGCCGCCCGTAATATCCAGCATGCCAATACTGCATCATCAAAAACGCCGGCAACGCCAAGCCCATGAGTATCAGCTTGTGTCTCGCCAGTTTGGCTCTGTCAAAAATCAAGATTATTATTACCAATAGAGCCATCACGGGACCAAGGAGATTCCAGGTTATATATCCCACGTTTCTTACCACTCTGCCCAAAAGTATCAACCCTCCTCCACTTCCTGACACCAAGTCCCCTGTGTGGCTCAAATATTTCTCAATTATCCCCCCCGCTCCCAGTACATAAACATCCAGAGTCCCCGCGATCACGGTGGATACTACTCCAAACAATACGAGCCGTCCCCAACTCATTTTATCTCTCATGATCCAAAATATAGTCGCAACTGGAATCAACAAAAACGCGCTCCCGATAAACACCAGCTGGGATAGCCCCAACAGTACCGCCCCCAATATCAACCACGCCAGTTTGCAAGTTTTTGAGTATTTGATCACTGACCACAGCGACATCACCTGGGCCATGAGGAGCAATGACTCATAAAGTATGTTTGTATTGGCCACAAAAAATCCCGGGATCATACACAACACCAATCCCGAGCAAAAACTTACTTTCCAAGAATTGGTTAGTTCTTTCACTAATAGTACCCAAAAAATCACCACTCCCAACCCCGCCACCATACTCAACGCCGAGAGTGACAATTGCGGGGATAATCCTATCAGTTGGTTCACTCCCCCCGCTATCCATAGATATAGTGTGTGTACTGGCTGATGACTATTTCTGATCGCCTCAACTATCCCCAACCTACTCATACTCTCGATTAGTCTCACGTACTCAAATGAGTCGTAATACACCGGTCGCACCTGCAAAAAAAAGCTTCTCGTTACCAGATAATATAAAATTAACCCCACCCAACCCAACTTCATCCATCAATTATATAATTAAAAGCTCTTGACAACTCGCCCTCATTTCTCTAATCTTAAATCAATGTTACGTTATTTTACTCGCTTCATCAGTCTTTTCACTTTCCTCTTCCCATTATTCATTATTCATTATTCATTATTCATTTTCCCCTCCCCCGCCCTCGCCCTCGACAATCCCTCCCAATACTTTGATTGGTCCCCCGTCCCCCTCGATCCTCGCGTGCTTGGCCTCTCTGTCCAAGCCCAGGAGACCACTCCCCCTCCAGCCGATCATCACGAATACCAACAGTTTTCCTACCCCTTAGACTTTACTGCCGACTTAAATCCCTCTGA
>ORMF012239982.1_pt1 | contig 11579 bp, 10 predicted proteins | sample 1779871 | NCBI WGS metagenome assembly ORMF01 (sample SAMEA104232316, study PRJEB22302) | groundwater metagenome | biome: forest; feature: aquifer; material: groundwater | place: USA | collected 2011-08-07 | depth 5.4 m
CGGTCTTCTTCAACCTCGGTCTGGCATACGAAAAAGCGGGACGACGCGATGATGCGCTGGAGGCATACCGGAGGGCGTTCTCACTCGATCCGGCGGGCGAGGTGGCAGCTGCGGACAGGTTGCATGAGCTCGACGGTTGATGCACTGACATGCATCGCCGGAAAGGCCGGCTGCATATTCTTCTGCAGTTTTTCTCCTGATGATTTTTGTCATGCCGGCCGTGTGTCCCCGTCATAAGTCCTGCGTGGAGAGCCGATCCCTCTCCCACCCATTATTCTTCCCCCTTCTTCCCATGAGATCCTCATACTTCACACTATCGGCCCGTGCGCCGTCCGGATGGATCTCCATTCTCGCCGGCACACTTCTTGTTCTTGGCGGCACCCTGCCCGCATTTGCCCAGCAGACGTCGTACACCGACGTACCGGCCGGCGCGTACTATGAAGACGCGGCAGCGGCACTTCTGGAGCTCCATGCACTCGATGCCAACGAAACGCGCCTGCGTCCGTCAGACCTCGCGACGAGAGCGGAAATGATGAAGCTCCTCGTCAATCTCCGCGGTGAGTCCCTCGCGTATCCCGCACGGTCGAGTTTTGACGACGTGCCCCGCAATGCGTGGTACTTCCCCTACGTCGAGGCCTCTGCGCGCGCGGGGTGGGTGTACGGTGACCGCAATTGTTACCAGACATCTTCTCCCTGTACGGCGCGTCCGGCAGATCCCGTGAACCGTGCCGAAGCTGCCGCGCTCCTCAACCGGGTCTTCGGAATGCAGCGGACCGGTGCTGCGCCCGTCTTCTCCGATAATCGCAGCGGCAACTGGTACTACGACTTCATCCAGACCGCCGCGGATCACTGCGTCCTTCAGGGTGATGCCGGTACCGACAGAGTCCGTCCGTCCGCGTCCATGAATCGTGCGGAAATGGTCGTGATGTTCTATCGCGCTTCACAAAATATGTCCTACGGAGTTGATTGCGGCGTCCCGCGGACGATGGGTATCGAGCAGGTGACGCCGACATCGTCGACACTCCTGACAGTTACCTTCCTCAATAACCTGAATGTTGATCGTGCGGAAGATCCCGCCCGGTACACTCTTGCCAGACTCTCCGATGGTGTCACGATCGGCGTCTCCTCTGCTGTTCTTGTGAACGCACACACGGTGCGCCTCCAGCTGAGCAGCAATCTGCAATCCGGCACCACGTACGTTCTGGGTGCCAGCAATCTCCTGTCCAGTGACGGCGCGGTCTTCTCCGACACCGGCCGCTTCGCTTTCGCAGCACAGGCCGGCAACATCAGTAGTGTCAGTGCCCTTTCCTCCACGCGCGTCCGCATCATGTTTGATATGGACGTCGATCCTGCACGTGCGGAGGATGCCGCACGCTGGAGCGTCGCCCGCGCTGCGGGCGGTGGTACCGTGGACGTGCAGTCCGCGACCGCCGTCAGTGCACGCATTGTCGATCTCCAGCTAAGAAATAGTCTTGCGGCGAATGTTGCCTATAACGTCTCCGCGGACAATATGATGACGACGGCAGGCGTGTTCTTCTCGGACAGCGCCAGTGTCGTCCTGTCCGCCCCGAACGTCGGTCACATCACGGATGTTGAGGCAATCACCTCAACAGTCCTGCGTGTGACGTTCGATACCGAAATCGATGAAACACGCGCGGAGCAGACGATCCGTTTTTCCGTCTCCTCTGACGGCCACATCCTTCCGCTGAGGACAGCCCGGCTTCTCAATGACCGGCACACGGTGGAACTGAGTCTCACCGAGGCGATGAGTAGCCAGCGTTCCTATAACGTCAATGTCCATGACATGCTGACGGTCGACGGTACGCTCTTCAGTGACAGCGGCGCTGCCATCTATCAGACCGGTAACGTCAGTTTCACAACGAACCTGACCGGTGATCAGGAGGTGCCCACCGTCGTCACGACGGCCCGCGGCACAGGGAGTTTCGTCCTTACGGCTGACGGTCTCCGGTACGACATCACGGTGATCAATCTCAGTGGTTCCCTCATCACCGCCGCACACTTCCACATGGCTGCCATCGGAACGAACGGGCCGGTCGTGCTGCCCGTCACATTCAGCGGTAACCATGCGGTCGGTACGTGGACGGCTATCCCTCTCGATCAGCGCAATGCGCTCCTCAACGGGAACGTCTACGTGAACGTTCATACGGCTGCCCATCCGGATGGTGAAATCCGCGGGCAACTCCGCATCGTCCCCTAAATGAAGATACAAAAGCGCACCCGTGCGGGCCCTCACCCGCGCGGGTTTTGCGTGAGGTCAGCGAGCACTTCTTTTGCGTGCTCCTCGGGCGTCACCTGTGGGTAGATCTTTGCAATCTTTCCCTCCGGATCAATGAGAAACGAGGTGCGGACGATGCCCATGTACTTTTTCCCCATGAAGCTCTTCTCCTGCCAGACGCCGTATGCCTTCACGACTTTCTTGTCTTCATCAGCGAGGAGCGGGAAGGACAGCTTGTACTTCTTCTCAAATTTCTTGTGACTCTTCACGGAATCCGTGCTGATGCCCCACACCGCGCAGTTTTTCGCCGCGAATTTTTTCAGGTAGTCGCGCATGCCGCACGCCTCCGTCGTGCAGCCGGGCGTGTCGTCCTTCGGGTAAAAGTAGAGCAGCACCCATCGGCCTTTCAGATCGCTGAGACGCCTCTCTTCCTCATCCTGATCGGGCAGGACAAAGTCGGGGGCGGGGGAGTGAAGCGTACGCACCAAAGCAGTGTAGCGGAGTTCGCAGCTTTTACTTTGTGAAACGGAACGAATCAATGACGCCCTTTGTCAGCATGTCGCCGTTCGTCTGGAACTGGAACATCGCGTCCCCGTGTTGAACGAAGATGAAGATAGCCCCGTCCTGATTGGTATTGACTCTCTTTCCCTTTTCCCCGCCCACCGTGATGTCGCTGACGGAGGTGATGATGGTCTGCTTCAGGTGCCGGACGTACAGCTGCACACTCATACTCGTTTTCGTGTTGACGGTGATGCCTTCGTAGACCCCCGGACTCGTTTCGAAAATAATATTGAATCCGTACAGCTTGCGGTTCGTCGGATAGTCGCTCAGCTTCCAATTCGCCGGATACGTCAGCTCGAAGCCGTATTGCTCATTGTGGTAGCTTTTGCGTGAAGGTGCGGATGAGCTTTGAGCAGATGAACTTTGTGACGACGATGCGCCGGTCTGAATCGATTGCGATGGTGTGCAGCTGGCAAGAATCATCAGCGCTGCACAGAGTAAGGGGAGCGGGGAGAGAAAGCGGTGCATGCCGCGATTATACGGCATCGACTGATTTTTTGTGCAGGAAGATCCGGACCAGACGGACTGTGTCGTACGAATATTTTCCTTCCAGTGCCTGAAAAACGGGAGCGAGCGCTTCCCCGCCACAAGAGCGGAATGTCGATGCAATGGGATCGAAAACTGCAGCTTCCGGCCGCAGATAGCCGATATCGAGTGGGACGCCGGCCATGATGAGTTCCTCGATGTGCTGAACGATGGTGCCTTCCTTCAGGTTGCGCTCACGGGCGATGTCAGCGAGTGGACGTTTGCGCTCGATGAGGGTGCGTGTTTCCTGATACGTGGAATCCTGCCGCAGAATTTTACTTTTTCGCAGTCTCGGTGCTGCGTACTGGGCGGATGCGGGTATCGCACGTTCCTGCAGATTATGAACGGCCGCAAAGGACTGAATGATTGCAAGGAAACGCTGGCCGAACTGTTCCAGCTTGCGATCAGAGACGCCGTAGATCTGCGCGAAGGATTCAGACCGCTGCGGGAAGAAAGTCGCCATTTCTCTGAGTGACCGGTCGCCGAAGATGACGAAGGCCGCCACTCCCTGCTTCTCCGCGATATCGCGTCGCAGGACGCGCAGTTGCTCGAAGAGCGCGGCGTCATACGGCAGTTCATCCTGCAGAGTCGCTCGCTCCGTGACATGTGCTGCTTCCTCGGGCTTCCGCAGCTCAATCTTCTGTCTTTCGATGATTGCCTTTTTGCCGTTTTCCGTCAGGGACAATGTCGGATATTGGCCGGAGGCCTTCAGGAGGAATTCTTTGTCCAGAAGCTCGGCGATGATGTCACGCAGCTGGCGATCATCAAACTCCTGCACACTGCCGAAGATGGAAAGCTGATCATGGTGGAATGACCGGATACGTTCCTTGTTTTTGCCGAGGAGCACGTCGCAGATGTGTGCCGCACCGAATCGTTCACCGGTTCTGAGGACCGCGCTGAGGATTTTCTGCGTGATTTCCGTCGCGTCGAATGTTTCTCCCTTCTGCAGGCAGCGGTCACAGCCGTTGCACGTCTTTTTCGCGGTGCGTTCGCCGAAATAGGAGAGTAGAAAATTCCTTCTGCAGGTTCTTAAGCTGCCGTACTCGAGCATTTTTTCCAGTTGATCCCGCGCGACCGATTGCTGATCGGGGTTTTCCATCTGTTCGATGAAATATTCCTGTTTGAATTTGTCGCCGTAGGAAAAAAAGAGGACGCAGTCGCTCGGGAGCCCGTCGCGTCCCGCGCGCCCCGTTTCCTGATAGTACCCTTCTATGTTTTTGGGCAAATCCATGTGGACGACGGTCCGCACGTCGGGTTTGTCGATGCCCATGCCGAAGGCGATGGTCGCAGTGATGACCGATACCTGATCGCGCATGAACTTTTCCTGCGTCTCCCGTCGCGTCTGTGTGTCCAGTCCCGCATGGTAGGGGAGTGCCGAGAGTCCTTCCGCCTTCAGATCCTCGGCAAGCATCTCCGTATCCCTTCGCGAGAAGCAGTAGACGATGGCGGGTAATCTTTGAGGGCTTCGCAGAATCAAAAGCAGCCGCTCGAACGATTGGCTTTTGGGATACACGTGGTAGAGAAGGTTGGGACGGTTGAAACTCGAAAGGAATAAGCGTGCATCGGGCAGCATCAGTTGTTCACGAATGTCCGCCTGCACCTTTGGCGTCGCTGTCGCGGTGAGTGCGATACACGGAACCGATGGAAAAGCAGAGCGCAGCCCGCGGAGATTTCTATAGTCAGGCCGAAACTCATGTCCCCACTCAGAAATGCAGTGCGCTTCATCAATGGCGAGCAACTGAATATTGGCATCAGCAAGAAATTCACTGAAGCCGCCTGCCGCGAGCCGCTCAGGAGCGATGTACAGGAGAGGAACGGAGCCGCTGCGAATATCTGCTTTCACTTTTTCCTGTTCCGCCATGCTCTGGCTGCTGTTCAGGAACGCCGCCTGAATGCCGTTCGCGCGCAAACTATCCACCTGATCTTTCATCAGAGCGATGAGAGGAGAAATCACCAGCGTCAGTCCCTTCTGACAGAGCGCCGGCACCTGAAAGCAGAGCGACTTCCCGCTCCCCGTCGGCATCACGACCAGACAGTGTTCCTTCCGCAGGACCGTGTTCACAATATCTTCCTGCAGTGGCCGGAATGTCCGGAAGCCGAAGTGTTTTTCGAGGAGCGCCGTCAGGTCGGGCTGCGTGTCAGTGGGCATGAGAGGACTGTACGGTTGTTTCTGATCGGGAGTCCAGATCGCTGGAGTGATAAAATTGAGGATATCATCTTTTTCTTAATTTGAAGCCATAAAAATGGTTCTGCATGGGGGCAGAACGGGTGCGAAAAAGCGGGGAATAGCCGGGGGAAACAAAATATCCCGACGGGATCAAAGCACCGTCGGGCGTGATTGATTTCATTATAAGAAAACGGATCTTCTGGTCCAGAAAAAACCCGAGTATCCAATTGACTGGAAATTATGGAAACATATAATGGTCGTGGATCCCCCGCCGCCGGTCTCTGAGCCGGCACTTGGTGGGGTTTTCCATGTGTTCAGGAAAGTGGGAACAGGGAAAGCAGATATTTTTTCCCTGTTGATCGGTTTTGCTTCACAATCGCGGCAACATTCCCTGTGCTTTTCTTCGTGCAATTTCAATGACAACCGTAAGAGGTGTCTGAGGTAAGAAGTGGTTTTGAATATCGGTTGAGATAATGGTTTCCAGATGTTTCTGTCGTTGTGGAGTAGCTAAGCAATTCGTCTCTCCTGCTTCAATGTCCTCCTCATAATCGAGCACATCATCGACGATCTGAAGAATCCTGCCCGTTTCGTCGATATTGAGGCCGGTGTCTTCGATCTTCTTACGCGCTCCCATCATTTCGGTCACAAAACGAAATGCAATACTGCCACGCTCCAGACCATCATGGGTAAAAATATTCATTTTATCCTTCCCATACAATTCAAGCGCCATGTCCTGCAGCGGGGGAGTCGCATATTGCTTCAGTTGTCCTTCAAATATCTTAAGATACTGCGGATCAAATTTCCGCCAGTCGGTGACCACATCGTAGGAACAGCCCAAAAATGCGCCCTTCCCCGCGCTCATCATCTCTGTCGTGTTTCCTGTGTGTGAAAATCCTCCAAAATAGAGCGCAAAATGCATCGCTTTGCGAAAATATTTTCTTCTCTCATTCACTGCAATCTTCAGTTCCCGGGAATGAAGAAGGCTCAGCCATTCAGCGTTTCCTACCGCAATCGCATTGCTGATGGGGTGTCGTGCGATGGCTGAAAGCAGTTCACTCATTTTTGTGGAGGACACAAAAGGACAGAATGATACACAGAATCAGCTGTAGCGGTAAGCGCCCGATATCTGCATCAATACACCTCTTTCAAATAACATTCCTCACAGTAGATCCGCTCCGGCGCATCAGCCGGAAACGACGTCTCGATTTTCCTGCTGCAGTTTTGACAGGTGGATTCACGAAGCACGGGAGGGTTTTTTGTCCCCAGCCGGACCATGTACCGGCAATCGCTGCAAATACGCGGGACAGGGATGCGGCGCTCCTTGTAGACGGCAAGCTCCTGCGGAACGATTTTGTAATGCGCCTGACATTCTTCGCAACAGAGAACCTGCTTCGTGATGTCATTGGTTACGTCGTCGATGCTGTCCGGCACTTCAAAGGAACGTTCCCCGCGCTTCCGAGTGTCACGCCCTTGCCACCGGTAACCGAGCGCCGCTGCGTTTTCTTCGCTGAGTGGGAAATATTCCTGTGCCGCGGTTTCGTTGTAGGCAAAAGGGGAGAGTGAAGCAGGAAAAAACTCGCCATATTCACCATTTTTCCTCATCTGCGAGATGATTTTCGGCACCAGCGCTTCGTATTCCTCTTTTGTGTATTCCTTATTGAGAATGCAGTACTGCTTTCGCTGCAGACCGACGCAGCCGAAGAGATTTTTGCAGGCAGAGATGTAAGAGGAGTAGAGGACGTTCTGGGAATCCGATGCCCGCACACACCACGCGCATCCATAGGAACCCGACCCCGACGTCGTTTCGTACATCAGCTCACTGTCGCGCCCGCCGCTGTATTCGTCCATCGAGTCGTGATGCAGTTTCACGTCCCACAGGTACCGGCTGTCGGTGCATTTCTGGGCGCTGAAGCAGGCGAAACAATTCTTGCAGCCGGTGAGGTTGTCGCCGGTACTGTTATCGCAGTTGTTGATGAGAAGAGCGCGGCGGATCGCCTTTTTTCGTATATCCAGATACATCGTCTGTGCGAGTTGCACCATTTTCCACGAACCGAAATCGAACTCCCTCAGCTTCGCTTCGTACTGCTCCTTCGTCAGCTGCTCGTTAAGGAAGCAATGATGTTTGTTCCGCAGATTGCAGCACATGAAACAGTCCGTGCAGCTGCGGCAGTCGAGCAGGAATGAAGATGAGGAGCATTGGGTGCAGAAGAACAGGTAACGGCTGTCCTGACACTGCTGACACTCGACGCATTCGTAGAGGTAGGCGCACGTCGTCACCTGCATGCAGTCGGCGCAGTCGTTCGACGTGTTCCCGCGGTAGGTATAGAGCATGTCCTGACACTGATGGGTGCGGGCGCACATGTAACAGTCTTTGGAGTCACTCAGATCATTATTGAATTCGCAGTTTTCCGAGTTCTCTATCCGGAGCGCCGGCAGGGGAGTGTCCTGAATCAGCTTCTGAAATTGCGCGAAGAACGGAATGCCTGCTTCGTATTCCCTCCCGTACCTCAGCGCGTCGAACGCATCGCTGTACCAGTGGTTTTTCTCGCAGACTTTGTGCGGATTCTCCGGTGAAAAAACGGACACAATATCTTTGCCCGTGACGTCACAGCGGCGTCGATAGAGGTGGCGCTCATTGCGGAAACTCATTCGTCGCTGCTGCCGGCAATGCGGGCAAAGCGTCGGCGGAGGAATCAGTTCTTTCTTCTCATTGAATGCCGGCGCAAGCTTCTCAAGGAGAGTGAGGTCATCATCGGTGACCTCGAAGTCTAAATGGCAGTGGCGGCAATTCCCGTGCATTTTAGTAGGTTGATTGAAGATAGCACGTTTCACAGTACACAATTTCCGGCCTGTCAGGCGCATATGTCGTCTGCATGTCCTGCGCGCATTTCATGCACGGACGCGTCCAGAGTGTGCGGGGGTTGCGCTGCACCATGCGGTCCATCCGGCGGCAGTCGAAACAACGATGGGGCAGCGGAAGTCCGCGCTTCCTGTAAAAAGCCAGCTCCTGTGGGATGATTTTGTAATTCTTCGCGCACGCTTCACAGCGCAGGATTTTCTGCAGAACGGAGTCGTCCACATCTTTGATGTCATCCGGTATAACATTTAGCGTTTCTTTCCCTTCGGTTCGCGGCAGATCATCTTCCCACGGCCAGCCGGACTGCAGGGTCTCCTCTTTCGTTTTGGGATACCACCACTGAGCCGTCGATTCGTTGTAGCCGGTGAAGCTGTATTGCAGAGGGAAGAACTCACCGTATTCCCCGTCCCGTTTCATGTTCTCGATGATTGTTTTCCGGAGCGCGTGATACTCCGGTTCCGTGTACTGCCTGTTCAGGATGCAGAATTTTCCCCGCTTCAGTTGGGTGCATCCGAAACAGTCCGATGAGGTGAAACAGTCGATGCAATACTGCAGCCGCGCCGAACTTTCCATGCATGACACGCAGAAGGCGATGTCGTAACTGCTGTAGCCGACACCTGTCGTTTCGTAGCAGCGCTCAATGCCGATCCCGAATTCGAAAATGTCGTAGCAGGAGCGGCTGTTCATTTGCAGCTGGCTGCAGTACGCGCACTCCTCTATGTCGCTGCAGTCAAAACACTGCTTCGCATTGCGCGCGCGGTAGAGGTAATTGCCGCTCGAATTTTCGGTCATTTCCGTCCGCAGGCATTTCCAGTGATGCTTCATCTGCAGCTCTCTGAATCGCTGTCTGAGTGTCTGCACGACCGACCACGAACTGACCGGCATCTCTGCCCTGCGTTTCGTGTATTCCTCCGGACTGAGTTGCTCATTCAGGATGCAGTGTCGCTTATTGCGGAGACCAACGCAGAGGAAACAATCGCTGCAGCCGATGCAGTCCTGAATGAAGGCACTCTCGGAACAGTTCTGGCAATCCTGACACCATGACAGCCCGTAGCATCCCTCGACGTCGACGCATTCGTAGCAGAGCTCCGATCCTTTATGGCAGTAGTGCACGTCCATGCAGTTTTTCACCGCCTTCACGCCGTACCCGTAGTAGCAGTCCTCGTTGTACGACGCATGGAAGATGAGGTAGCAATTCTTGTTATGTCCGGCCTGATGGGTGTATTCGCTGTTCACGTTCATGGAATCGTTGCTGGTGCACGCGTGCGGCACCGTAAGTTCCAGTTCGTGAAATTGATCGAAAAACGACCGTGTCGGATCGTAGTTCCGGCCGTACGCGAGCGCATCCCATCCGTCACCCCACCAGCACTGGAAACAGTACTGCGGCCGGGGATTGCCCGGTGCAAATTGCGTGACCATGCTTTTGCGGCAGCGATTACATTGTCCGGGATAGAGGTAGCGTTCCGTGTACCACGCCATCCTGCGCATCTCGCGGCACGGCGGACACCACGTCGGCGCGGGGACGTCCATGCGTTCGTAGAATCCGAGATCATCATCGGTGACCTCAAAGTCCGATTGGCAGTGGCGGCAGGTCCTGTTCATTGATTAACAGTATACCTTTTCCACGGTGAGCATTTTCAATACCCCTGCCCAAATTGCGGTACCGGAAAGTCCGTCTCAAACCCTGTTTCTTTGAGAATTCCGATGCCTTTCTCAATGCAGGCCCCCACTGTTTTTATACCATGAGAGTCGTCGCCGGGTATCACACGAATCCCAAGCTCGAATGCTCGCTTCAGAATCCACCCTGAGAGAGACGGTTCACTTCCTCCTTCCCAGAGCGCTGACACATTGAAGTCCAGAATGAGATTATGCGCGCGAATGCTCTCCAGATTTCTTTCAATGCGCGCTTTCACATCCGGATGCTGCAGTGTATCCGCGTACTGCGGGTCAAAAATGCGGATGTAGTCGAAGTGCCCGATGACCGGCGGCCTCAGAGTCTCGATCTGTTCAAACTGCGTATCGAAATACTCGCAGTACATCGGGACCAATCCGCCGATCCTCTTCGCAATCGCATCGTATTGATCCTTACTGACATCAAAGAATTCATCCCGCATATGATGCACGGAGCCGATGAAGTAATCCGGCTTATATTTTCGCAGCAGTGCTTCCGTATGTTCTTTGTAGCCTGTATATGCCTCTCCCTCAAACCCGACGAGTATCGTAATACGGTCGGCGTATTTCTCTTTCAGTGACTTGCAGCTTTGCATGTAGCGGCCGAATCTCTCCTGTAGTGCCTCTGCCGTCTGTCCCGCCTTTTTTTCACCCTCATCGAGAAACCGGTCGTCCGGCGGCGGGGCGTGATCCGTAATCCCGACCCACGTAAAACCCTTTGCGATGTAGGTTTGGATGACTTCCTCAAGCGTGTCCTCCGCATGATTACAAAACTCTCCGCTGTGACCGCCGTGGATGGAGACGAGGGTGCTGCTCACTTTTGTAGAATAGCTCAACATTGCACGGGAACGTTCATTTTTTGTATTTGAAGAGACCCCCAGTCACCGACTGGGAGTCTGTTCATTTCACGGGAGGTCCGGGTGGTTTTAACCACGGGAAGTAATCCATCAGCCATCCGCCAAGCAGAAAGCCGATTACTCCGCAGATGAAGCCCGTGAAGAAATTGCCCAGCAGTTGCCATTTCATCTGCCGGCGAACTTCGGAGCGTACCATCCTGCGGATCATCCGTCGCAGTTCTTCCTCCTCGCTGTGTGCCATCAGAAGATCCTCCAGCAGAGGATGGTTACCCATCCGGAGACCAGACCGATGAAGTAGAGTCTCGTCGCCCATTTTTTGTAATAGGCTACTGCGATCTTTCTTTCTTCTTCGGTGATGCGACGGATCCTTTCTTCGTCGTAGTCGTCGGGGAATAGGTAGCACACTTCGCGGCACACGTTAGCCTCCTGTGAATGAACTGTTCTAAAAGTTCTGATCACCGTGATCAGACGCTTCCACACTAAATAATCCGTATACTATGTCAATGTGAATGCGATCCGGTGAAGAATCGCCTGACTTTTCATGCTACGTGACAGGTGTGAAAAGCACCCTTCCCATCGAAAATCAGATCTTGTATTCTTGTCTTGCCGTCAACGTTCTTTAGGCATCGGGCGGGTGTAGTACAATGGTAGTACGTCAGCCTTCCAAGCTGAACACACGGGTTCGATTCCCGTCACCCGCTCCAA
>ORMF010675287.1_pt1 | contig 11576 bp, 10 predicted proteins | sample 1779871 | NCBI WGS metagenome assembly ORMF01 (sample SAMEA104232316, study PRJEB22302) | groundwater metagenome | biome: forest; feature: aquifer; material: groundwater | place: USA | collected 2011-08-07 | depth 5.4 m
CACAGTGCTGCGGCTGCGCTACCGGGACTTCTCCATGCTGCTGACCGGCGACCTGGCCCAGGAAGGAGAGTATGCCCTTGTTGTTCAGGGCGCGGAGCTTCACAGCACAGTGTTGAAGGTGGGACATCAGGGCAGCGCCACGTCCTCTAGCCAGCCCTTTGTGGATGCGGTGCGCCCGCCGCTGGCGGTCATTTCCGTAGGAGCGGGCAACTCTTACGGCCACCCGGCGGATGCGGCGCTGGCCCGCCTGCGGTCCCTCACCGGCGCGGGCGGCGTGCTGACAACAGCAGACCACGGCGACATTGAGCTGACCACGGACGGCCATACGCTGTGGGTGACGCTGGGGAGAAGATAGAGGACGCGGACATACGGACATACGGGCACGGGGCGGCGAGACGGGAAAGGGGTGTTTGATTGTCTCCCTGTAGACTGATTGTTTTTCTTTGCTTTTTTCTGGGCCAGCTTTCGTTGGGGGAATAGCCAGATTGGAAGGCTCTGATTGATATTTGGGCGGGTTCGGAAGCAAGCGGGCAAGGCAATGGGACTCCAGACTATGGGTAACAAAATAGGGTAGGAGGCAAAGGGTCTTCACACAAGAGGAAGATGGCAGGGAAGGTACCGTTCGCTTTTGTGCGATGACTCACAAGATGCCCCTATGCTTGGGCATCCTATGGTGACTGGCCATGACTTCGGGAAGAACTGCGCTGGCGCGCTCGCTCCACATTATGGGCTGACCGCACACCCAACGAGGCGTGGAACAACGTGACACCTTGTCGTTTCTGGCCTCTTGGGCGCAAAGGTGTGCCGAATCAAAAGGGACCTGTTGCTTGGGTGGGAGGGTGAATAAGGATCCATACCAGTCAGGCGAAGTCTCACACAAAGAGTCCCTTAGAGGTCTGTAAATGTTCCGCCAATCAAGCTATTACTAATGGGTGCGTAAGTAAGTGGACTGACCAGGCAACATCTAGCACAGATATGGAACACTAGGGAAGCTGCGGATCAGGTCGTTGGTCTTCTGCAAGTCCAGTTACTAACGACCGCCTTAGTAACATCTGGGGCAGGTGGGTGGAAGCGGTTGCTTTTGCCTTCTAGGGGACTTTCCGTGCAAGGTTGACTACTCGCCCAAGAACCCCAGCAGGGCCTCCTTGAACAAAGCGGGCTGGTCGCTATGGATGTTGTGGCGCGCGCCGGGGATGTCCACCAGCCGGCCCTTGGGCAGCGCTGCCACGATGCGCTGGGCCGCTTCTTCTGAGGCGACGCGGCTCTGCCGGCCGTGCAGGAACAGCGTGGGGCACTGCACCTGGGGCAACAAAGCCCATAGCTCGTCGGTGCGCTTGCGGAAGCCCTCTTCATCGCCGATGAACCACCACAGCTCCGGGTCCTGGCGCAACACCCAGCGGCCTGCCCAGTTCTTTTGCATGTCGTATTGGAAGCGGCGTAGTGCTACCTCTTCCGGCTCTGCGCTGTAGGTCTGCTTCAGCCATGCCTTCGCCTCGTCCTCCGTAGCGAACCCCATAGGGCGGCTGAAGCCCGGCAACAGGTACTGGCGGGCTGGCGCGACGTTGATGCCCGGGCCGCCGTCCACAAGGGCAAGGCGCGTCACCGCACGCGGCTGCGTTGCCGCCAGATGGATGCCGACCAACGCCCCCAGGGAGTGGCCCACCAGATGGAAGGTGCGCACGTTCAGGCCACGGGCCACCGCCAGTACGTCCGCAGCGAACTTGTCCAGTGTATAGCCATCCGTGGCGTGCCCGCTTTCCCCGTGGCCGCGCAGGTCAACGGCTACCACCCGGTAGCCGGCCGACGCCTCTTTCGCAAAGTCGTCCCAGGTGCGGGCGCTGTCGCTGAGGCCGTGCAGGAGGAATAGGTTTTGGGAAGGCCCTTCTCCCCAGTCCAAATAGTGTAACCGCAGGCCGTTGGCCTCAACGTGGTGGGACATAGGGCGCATTCTGTAGAGGCTGGAGGGGCTGGCGGCTTCCGTCATGGAGTCCTCTCTGCAAAGTCTGCCCGCTATTATGCCATACTCGCCTCAGGTTACGCTGTCCCTGCTTTGGGCCGTGCGGCTTGCTTCCATCGGGACCATCGCTGGCATATCTCACTACCCTGTCTTCCGGCCCGCTGCCGGAAGCGGCTGCGGAGCGGACGCTTTTGGCAGTCGGCTACAGCGGTTTGTCAGGCGTTAGAATCTCCTTCGCGCTTCTCAAACCACCGCCAATAAGCGCTTTCGACTTTTCTTGCAAGTTCAGCGACCACCGCCAAGCTGAAGTCCACATATGTGTCATCGACTCGTTTTTCATTTGACTGAACATCATCAACTATGCGCGACAGGGTCGCCTTGATCTGTGAAGGAAGGTCTCGATCCAGTTTGTGGATGTAACGATTCCTGAGTTCCCTTATGGCATCGAGCTTCTGCCAGAGATCCTTGCTGACCTCAAGTTCAAGACCACATGTTCTTGTCAGAAAGAGTATATAGCGATTGACGTAGGGGAGCTGTCTCTGCTCAAGCTCTGGGTCCGCCCCGAGCTCTGATGCGACTTCGTTGGCTACGTCACTGAGCAGGTTCTCAAGCAGTGCAAGACCGTGAGCAAGAACGGCACCTCTAAAGAATTCTGGAAAGTACTGTTGATCGGAAAGAAGACGTTCGTCTTTGTCCATTTCCATTGCCCAAGAGCCGTCTGTCTGCGCGGCTTGAAGGTCGGTCAGGTATCGAGCAATGAAACGCCGTGTAAACTCCCAGTGCCGTTGAAGACTGTTAAGGCGTGAGGCGAATTCGTAGAATTCCTGGGCAAACCGCCCGCTTGGCTGATATAGCCAATCAATTTCAAGTGCGTCATTGATGGGATCGTTCACCATGTAATCTTCGTCCTCCACGTCTAATAATGCTTAGATTGCCTCGCAGAACACTCCAAACATCATGCTAAGCACCGTACACCGCGTCTCCGAAACAAGAATCGGATCAGTCATGACCGCTAAGATATCGTCTTGTCGCGTTGAGATGCTTTTCGATAGGCCGTTGGCCTCAACGTGGTGGGACATGGGGCGCATTCTATAGGGGCTGGCAGCTTCCGTCATGGACTCCTCGTGTGCTCAGACTGCCCGATATTATGCCACAATCGCCTCAGGTTACGCTGTCGCAGCCTGAGACAGCCAGTGTCTTTCGGTTCTCCCAGCGCCCGCGCGAGGAACGTGTGTAGGGGCGCGGTTTTCGCGCCCACGCTCCCAGCGTCCGCTTTCTCGCTTTACAATAAGGTACAGGAACGTTATCCTATGAAGCATTGTTCATCTGACTGAACGTTCAGTCAGCGTCATCCCAAAGGTCCCCATGACCAGCTCGCTCCGCGAAGCCTATTCCGACGCCCGCCGCGCCCGCATTCTGGAGGCGGCTACCCACTGTTTTGCCCAGAACGGCTTTCACAAGACGACTGTCCACGACATCGCCAGCGAAGCGGGTATCAGCCAGGGGGCCATGTACCTGTACTTCCAAAGCAAAGACCAGGTTATTGAGTCCATGCTGGAGCAGGTGCGTCAGGGCTATGAAGACGTACTCAGCGCAGCCCGCCAGGAAGGCACGGCGCTCCAGACCATGCACCGCCTGGCCGACGCCTTCTTTTCTCCCCTTGCCAGCCCGGAGCACCAGCCCCTCCTGTGCCTGCGCGTGCAACTCTGGGCCGAAGCCCTCCGCAATCCCGGTTTGCGCACTGCGTATCTTGGGCTTATTGACAGCGCCCAGAAGCCCATTCGTGAGCTCCTCCACAGCGCCCAGCTTGCCGGCGAGATTGACCCGTCCCTTGACCCTGATGCCTTGTCCCGTGCCTTCATCGCTCTGTTCCAGGGGCTGATAGTCCAGATGGCCTTTGCCGTTGAAGGAGATGTCCCTAGCTACCTGCAAGTCGTCAAAGCGATGCTCAACGCCTTGGCAACCCACTCTGCCGAAAGGAATTGACGACCTATGTCCGAAGCAGCGCAAACCGCTCCTTCAACCCTTCCGGGCCGCGCCTATGGTCCACCAATCATCGCTGCCACTGGCGTGGCAAAGACCTACGACACCGGCAAGGTGAGGGTCAACGCTCTCAACGGCCTTGACCTGGTCATACGACAGGGCGAGATGGTGGCTATCATGGGCCCTTCCGGCTGCGGAAAGACTACCCTCCTCAACGTCCTCTCCGGCCTGGATGATCTCTCCGGCGGCGAGGTGGTCATTGCGGGCAACCCTTTGCATAGCATGAAAGACAGACAACGCACCCGCTTCCGAGCCGAGAAGATGGGATTTGTGTTTCAGGCCTTCAACCTTATGCCGGTGCTCAGCGCCGCCGAGAACGTGGAGATGCCTCTGTTGGTCGGGGGCGTCAAGCCGGGCGAGGCACGCCGTCGTGCGTTAGAGGCGCTGGCCCTGGTCGGCCTTGCCGACCAATCCAATAAGCTCCCTGCGGAGATGTCCGGCGGCCAGCAGCAGCGCACCGCCGTCGCCAGAGCTTTAGCCAACAACCCCGCCATCGTATGGGCGGATGAGCCTACAGGCAACCTGGACAGCGAAAACTCTGCTGCTGTCATGGATCTCCTCGTCCGCTTGAACAAAGTGAACGGCCAGACCTTTGTGATCGTCACCCACGATTCTACTATCGCCCTCAGGTCCCACCGTATCATCCGCATGAGGGATGGCCGCATAGAAAGCGACCGTCCCGTCCCGTCCCCCGGCCAATAACCCTGTGCATCCGCCAACAATGCCCTACTCGGAAAGTCTGCGTGTCTTTGCCAACCCATAAGGAGTGTTCATGTTTCTTACCCGGCTTGCCCTCAAGGCCCGAATCATCACGGTCGTCCTCATGCTCGTTGTCATGGTGGGGGGCGTCTACAGCATAAGTAAGCTGCACATTGAGCTGCTGCCGAACATTGATTTTCCTTTGGTCACGGTCAGCGCCTTTTATCCCGATGCCGCTCCCGACGCCGTGCTCCAGAACGTGACCGTCCCCATTGAGGAGGCCGTCAGGGGTGTAAAGAACGTCACCAACGTCCGTTCCACCTCTTCTCCAAGTTTTGCCCTTGTCCTGGTGGAAGCGCCCTACGGCGTGGACATGAAAGCCATGGAGCAGGACATAAAGCAGCGCGTCCAAGCATTGCAACTTCCCCCCGGCGTACAGCCACGGGTTGCGCGGGTCAACCCGGGCGAGTTCCCCGTGGTACAGATCAGCGTGCTGGGGCAACAGCCGACCGCAGACCTGTATGCTCTGGTGTCGTCCCAAGTGCTGCCGGCCTTGCGTACCGTGGAAGGCGTGGGCAGCGCAGATGTGCCCCTCGGCGCGCAAGCGGGGCTTTCCATCACCCGCACCAATGGTTCGCCCAGCTTGGCTATCAACATCTTGAAGACCGCCGACGCCAACACGGTGGAAGTTTCCCATGCCGCCATTGATAAGCTAAACAGCCTTAAGCCCGCAATGCCGGCAGACGTGCAATTCATTGAGTTCTACAATCAGGCCCCGGGCATTGAGCAGTCCATCAACGAACTGAAGCAGGAAGTGCTCTTGGGCGCCATCCTTGCCGTCATCGTCATCTTCGTCTTCTTGCTCAGTGTCCGTCCGACCCTTGTGACCAGCGCCTCCATTCCCGTGAGCATCTTGGCTGCACTTATCATCATGCAGTGGCGCGGCATGACACTGAACATCCTTACGCTGGGCGGCCTGGCCATCGCCGTTGGCCGCGTGGTGGATGACAGCATCGTGGTTATGGAGAACATCTTCCGCCACATCCAGCAGGGTGAAGACCCTCGCAGCGCGGCGCTTACCGCCACAAAAGAGGTGGCGTTGCCCATCACGGCTTCCACGTTGACCACCATCGCCGTATTTGCGCCTCTCGGGTTCATTGGCGGCTTCATTGGCGTCGTTTTCCTGCCCTTCGCCCTGACCATCACCTTTGCCTTGCTCGCCTCACTGATAGTGGCTTTGGCTGTCGTACCCGTGCTCGCCAGCCTGCTGCTTACCCGGGACCGCGCGGGCAAACAGCACGGCGCTGCCCTGGAGCGCATCTACGCTGCGATCATCCAGTGGTCGCTGCTGCACAAAGGACGCACCATCGCCATTGCCGTGGTCTTGTTTGTCGCCAGCCTTGGCCTTGTTGCCTTCATTCCCGTGAGCTTTCTGCCCAACTCCGGCGATGTTCTGGTGACCGTGAGGTTGGTCGTGCCGTCCGCAACGTCGCAGCTGGATGTGCTGGAGCAGCTTATGCAGGTGGAGCCCCCTCTTGCCAGGATGCGCAATGATGGCATCATAGAGAACTATCAGGCTGCCATAGGCAACAGCGGACAGTTCGGTGCAACGCAGTCCAACAACAGCGCCACCATCCAGATTCAGCTTCCCAAAGACACCGACGCAACGCCGGTGGTGGACGCGCTGAAACGCGACCTTGCCGGCGACGGCAGAGTTGTCCGTGTTTCCGTCAGCAGCGACTCCGGCCCTTCTGCGAACAATCTCCAATTGTCCCTGCTCGGCGACGACCCAGCCGTCCTTACCCAGGCTGCCAACGCAGTAACCGCGGAGCTCCAGAAAACGGAGGGGTTGAGCGAGGTCCGCAACGACGCCGGCGGCGCTGTCCAGGGACCGTCCGCGGGGTTTCAGCCTATTTCCCGCGTCAACGGCCACCGCGCCGTCACCATCTCCGGCACGATCACGGACCGCAACACCCGCAGGGCACAGCAGACCGTGGACCAGACGGTGGAGCGCGTTGGTCTGCCGCCGGGGGTGGAGGTCAGCACCGAAGGGGTGTTCGCCAGCATAGACGAGGCCTTTACGCAGATGGCGCAGGCCATGCTGCTCGGCGTCGCCCTGGTGTACCTGGTTATGGTGGTCACCCAGCGTTCCCTGGTAACTCCCTTCGTCATCGTTTTCAGCCTGCCGCTGGCGTCCATCGGGGCCATGGGCGGCCTCTTCATCACCCAGCGCACCCTTGGCCTGCCCGCCCTCATCGGCATGTTGATGCTTATTGGGCTGGTGGTGACCAACGCCATCGTGCTCATCGCCTTTGTGGAAGACTTGCGCAAGGAGGGTGTGCCCCTGGCCGAGGCGCTGGTCCGGGGCGGGCGCACCAGGCTGCGGCCCATCCTGATGACGGCGCTGACTACGATCTTTGTGCTCATGCCCCTCGCCATTGGGCTGGGCGGCAAAGGGTCCGGCATCGTTGGGGCGGAGCTGGCAACCGTCGTGATTGGCGGCCTTGCCACCGCCACGTTCTTGACGCTGGTGGTGATCCCCGTGGTGTACAGCTACTTGAGGAAGAAGGGGCCGAAGGTCCAAGCCGGCGCAAAGACCAAGGAGGCAGTGCCCGTAGCTTGAGATGGCTGGTATTTAGCTCTAAGTGATGGACGCTTTACGGAAGGTTGCCTTGACTCCTAAATCAGTGGTGAAGCCTAAGAAGAGTGCTCCACCACCTGATTCAGCATCGTCCAAAACATAGGCTGTTCATCGTACCTGTGGTTATATCGGAAGCTGTACTCGTTCACATAGTCTGGAAGATGCTCTGGGGTGACATGGTGGTATAGATGAGGGTGAGCGAATACCACCAAGTGAGGCAGGCTAATAGTTAACGACCTTCGGGGAAGAGCCGTCCTGGTGATCTGTGGCCCTGAATGCAGTAAATGGGCTGACGGAGGGGGCTGGGGGTAGGTCACGCGGACGCTTGGGGCAAGGCCCTATGCCCTCTAGCGCGCCAGCTCCCGCAGCACGCGCTGCGCCATCTCCAGCGGCACGTCGGTGCGGGTAGTGGCGCGGCCCACCTCCTGCAGAAGCACCCAGCGCAGCCCGGAGCCAATGGCCTTCTTGTCCAGGGACATGGCCGCCTCTACGCGGTGCAGGTCAACGCCGGGGCAGAACATGGGGAGATTGAACTTTCGCAGCACGGCGGTTTGCCGGTCCAACAAGGATGGCGGCGTCACCCCCATGCGGATGCCGATGGTCACAGCGCCCATCATGCCGATGGACACCGCCTCGCCGTGCAGGTACGCGCCGTAGGCGGTGGCCGCCTCCAGCCCGTGGCCGATGGTATGACCGTAGTTCAGCAGCACGCGCACGCCTTTGGTCTCCCGTTCGTCCTGGGACACCACGTTGGCCTTTATAGCCATGCTGCGCCGGATCACGCTGGTCGTAAGCTCCGGCTGCAAGTCCAGGATGGCGTCGGCCCGGTCCTCAAAAGTAGCGAACAGGCCGGCGTCCAGGATGAGGCCGTGCTTGATGGCCTCGGCCCACCCCTCCATAGTCTCGCGTTTGGGGAGCGTGCGCATGGCGGCGACGTCGGCCACCACCATGCGCGGCTGGTAGAAAGCGCCCACCAGGTTCTTGGCGTAGGGAAGGTCTACCGCCGTCTTGCCGCCGATGGAGGCGTCCACCATAGCGGCAACGCTGGTGGGGGCCTGCACGAAGTTCATGCCGCGATTGTACGTTGCGGCCACGAAACCGGTGAGGTCGCCGGTGACGCCACCGCCAAGGGCCAGCAGTGTGCCGTCCCGGCGGGCTTTGTGCTCCGCCAGCCACTCGTAGATTTCCATGGCCGTTGCCAGGGACTTGCTGCGCTCTCCCGCTGGGAAGGTGTAGCTGTAGTTCTCAATCTCGGCGTGGCGCAGGGATTGCTGGACGCCGCGCAGGTACAGGGATGCAACCTTGTCGTCGGATATGACGTAGACCGGCCCCTTGACGCCGCCTTTTTCCAACAGCTCGCCCAAGTGTCCCAGCAGCTCCCAGCCGGCCAGTACGGGGCAAGAGCCTGTCGTCGTCTCCACCGTTGCCGCGAGGTTGGGATCGCCGGCGAAGGGGCTGCGTATCTGGCCCTCTTTGAGCGCCAGGTTGCGCCATGCCCGCACCACTTCGTGGGCAGTCTCGTTCAGTGTGAGCGCATCGGTGTGGACGGTCCAGTGGGCCTGGGCATACACCGCCTGGCGCTGCGCCTTCAACTCCCGGATGCGGGAGAGGGGATCGTCGCTGCTGAGCAGCGGGCGCTCCTCTGGCGAAGATGCGGCGCGCTGTTGCTCTCGCAGGCGGTGCAAAATAGTTTCAGGACGGGCCTCCAGGCATACGAGGAAGGCAGACTTCTCTATGACGGAGCGGCTTCCTGCGTCCATGATGGCGCCGCCGCCAACGGCGATGACGCGCCCCTGGCCGGCGCACGCCTCCTGGACGGCCCCTCGCTCCATGTCACGGAAGGCCGGTTCGCCCTGTGCCTCAAAGATGCGGGCGATGGGCCTGCCCGCCTTCCGGACGATTTCGGCGTCGGTGTCTACCGCCTGCCAGTCCAGGATGTCGGCGACGGCCCTGGCGACTGCCGACTTGCCCGTGCCTGAGAAGCCAGTGAGAACGATGTTGCGCATGGTCGTATTCTGGGGGACACGCCGTCCCCACGCAAGGGTCTCTATGTATCCGGAGGCTTGATTCCGCCAAAGATTGCTTATCCCCTGTGAAGTTCCTCTAGCAGCGCGCCCAGGCGGTCTTCCTGGCGCGGGTCTTCCGGAAGGCCGAGGCTGATGCGCTGGGAGTAGGGGCCAAAGCGTTCCTTGAGCTTGGGGCCTATCTGATCGTAGGTCCCCGAGACGCAGAAGGTGTCCAGCATGGTATCGTCAATGAGCCTGGGCATCTCCGCCCACTTGCCCTTGATGGAAAGGTCGTGGAGGCGAAGGCAGGTGTCGCCCCACTCGTGGACGTCCCACACGCCCTTGTAGGTGCGGGTGGAGCCGTAGAAGGCGATGCGGCGGCGGGAGTTTTCGCGCGAGGCGACTACCTCGGCTTCCGTCGCGCCGGTGGCGATCATGCCGCCGCCGGTGACCAGCACGTCCGACGGCGAGCGGCCTGCCCGTTTGGACCCCTGGGCAACCATGGGCATGACCACCTCTTCAGTGTAGCGGCGAGTGTTGAAGGAGTGCATGAGCAGGCCGTCGGCGGCCTCCCCGGCGGCGCGGCACATGGCGGGGCCAACGGCGGCGACGTATACCGGCGGAGGCGGCGTGCCAATCGGCCCCGGATTGAACTCCGGCGTCATGAGGGTGAAGGTGTAGTGTTGCCCCCGGTAGTCCAGTGGCGTGCCGTGCTGCCAGCAGTCCCAGATGGCCCGCAAAGACTGGATGTACTCCCTCATGCGCGGGGCGGGCGCAGACCAGGGCACGCTGAAGCGCCGCTCGTTGTGGCCCTTCACCTGGGTGCCCAGGCCAAGCTCAAAGCGCCCGCCGGACATGCGTTGCAGGTCCCAGGAGGTGTAGGCGACGATCATGGGGCTGCGAGGGAAGGCGATGGCGATGGAGGTGCCGACGCGCAGGCGCTGGGTGTGCTCCAGTGCCATAGCGGCCAGCAGGAACACGTCGTGGGCCAACTCCCCAAAGCCGATGCCGTCAAAGCCCAGGGCTTCCGCTCGCTGGGCCTGGGCAGGCACCTCTTTCAGGTCGTAGGTGCGCAGTCCGCCGTACACGTACATCGCTTGCCCTCCTTGGACGGGCTGTCACGGCCTAAGGGATCGCCCAGTCCCCAGCCTGCCCCTTGGCAGGAAAAGACTTGGCTGGCAGTCCTCAGGCCCGCCTCGTGGACTATTCCAGAGGCGGGCCTGAGGCAGTATACGACAATTTGCGATGCAGGGAGGCTATGACGCCGATCATTCGGGGCAGACTTACGCGGGCACGACCAACTCGCCGCCAACGGTCTGGTTGGAAGGCTTGCGGGCAGTCTTGACGTTCTTGGTGGCCCAGAAGATCTCGGCGATGTCCTGGACGTTCTTCAGCAGGTCCTGTGCGGCCTGCACGTCGGCGGTCTGGCGGGCGCGGGATCCCAGCTTCATGACCTGGAAGACCTTGTCATGCAGCGTGGGATGGGCCTGGACGTGCTCGGGCCGGAAGTAGTCGCCCCAGATGACACGGACCTCGCGCTTGCACAGCTCGGCGTGCTCTTCCTTGACGGCGATGTAGCGGCTCAAGGAGTTCTGATAGGTCGCCTGGGCGGCGGCATCGGCGTCCGCGGCAGGCTTTGCCAGGGCGGCGATGAGCTGGTCCATGCGGATGCAGGTGAGGGCGGCAATCTGGGCGGCATGGGGGTCATAGATGCCGCAGGGGATATCGCAATGGGCGTGGGCCACCTGGGGAGAGACGATGCTCTTGAGAAGGGCTACTAGGCTATTAGGCATAAATGCTCTTTCCTCCACTTTTTGGTTTTTAGTCTACTACCAGGGTACTGCAATGCGGACATGCTGGCAACACGCACGCATGGACATGCGGACATACGGGCAGTGGGGCAAAGGGGGAGGATGGTGGGGAGGGGGGAGCGCAACAAGTTAGTCCCTAAACACGAACTGCTTGGAGGGCATCACTGTGATAGAGTGGGAGTCGGCTGGCGACGGCGCAACCGGAAAGCTCTTGCCGGGGTATCGGGAACGCATCGACCACTCTATAATTGTGCTCAAGAGGCTATAGGCCCGCATTGGGCCTGAACGCTCTTGTTTCGCAAAGGTTTGTGGCGTACTGTTGTTCTATCACCCGTAAGGCCATATACACAGTACAGTTGTTTCCACGGGTTTGATCTCACACTTCTTCAAACTGGTCTCTACCGTCTTACCTTCGGCTC